>Ga0307507_10004568_pt1 | contig 24281 bp, 9 predicted proteins | sample 7_EM_MG_FD_207223 | JGI IMG/M metagenome (GOLD analysis project Ga0307507, IMG submission 207223) | Populus trichocarpa ectomycorrhiza microbial communities from riparian zone in the Pacific Northwest, United States - 7_EM | ecosystem: Host-associated > Plants > Roots > Unclassified | place...
AGCCTCCCCAACTACATAATTTCCGAATTCCCCAGCGTTTTTCACTAGAAAAATACTGAACGCCACCCCTTCAAAAGGAGTGGCCCCCATAAACAAGCGGATCTTCCCTAATATCAACAAGATTCTGTCGAAAATTCTAAAGAAAAACTCCAGAGGCCTAGATAAAATATTAAAATAATAAACTCTCTATAAAATAATAAAAAACTTACTAATTTAACATTTTTACTAACCATTGGCTGGTTAAATGCATTAAATGGTCTAAATAAGTAACTTGACGTAACTTTTGAGATATCTAGCCATTCAAGTAGAAGAGTGGGTACATCAAGCCAGGGCTCTTCTCGGTTAAAGTAAAGAAAAAAGGGTTAGATTTCTATAAAGCCGTTAAAATTAGGTAGTTATGTTTCAAATTTTTAAGATCTTACCTCCTGTTTAATGTGTTTTCCGAAAATTAAGCGTAAGTTCAACCTTTCCAGTGATGAGGTTATGGATTCGAATATGCCAAACTTTAATACGCAGAACCTCATCAAATCTGAGAAAACAGGCAAAAGCTATCGCATACATAAGGCTCATTATAATACGCTAATGAACACCTCCCTAAATCCGTCCTCCTTAACCTGTAGGAAGACGGGATAACTAAGAAGTATATTCAAGATTTGCGTTATATTCGTAAAGCTCTCAAAGCTTTAACGCAGTAATTGCTCTTACGCTTTCTTATATTTCTCCTGCACGAGTCTATAAAATAGCGTTAGTTATAGTAAATAGTAAATAATTATTGGTATTACCGAGAAAGAAAATATACCTTTCGTCTATGTAGACTTCTCATATATCTTGCCACAATATCTGAAAGTGTTAGGTTTCCTGTCCATTCTCCATTGCTTTTCTCGGAAAATTAATCACTTCCAAGACGAACCTCGTGAGCGTAGAAATAGGAGACTGCTGCACGCATTTTTTGCGCATGTGACCAGGTTCTATTCTCACTTTCTTGTAGCAACTGAGAAGATAAGCTAGGTTCGGCCTTTTCACAGACAGATTAAATCCACAGGCATATTAATAGTAGAACATCTTTATTTGGCTTTTTAACGAACTTTTCGAGCTCTAGGGCTTCCTTTTTCACAAATTTAATATACTTTTTAATTTGCCTAGAATAATCTTATTAGATAGAAGTATTTTTAACTAAATTCTCGGAATATATAGGAAATATACCCTGTATAACCTAATAAAGTTGTAGGTGCTAATGCACCCTCTGCAGCCTTATATACAGTTTCAAACAACTCGTTAATTCCGACAGAATCATCAGATTCTGCTACTAAAATCTCTTGTTACTCATCAAGTTCCTCGTTAATTTCGGCATCTTCCATAGCTTTCTGTATAGGATTTGAGGGAGTTTTAGTATCTAATAATAAAAGAAAAGAGTTAATTTCAGAGAGATAAGACATTTTCTGAGAAGAAAGGAAGTATTTCTTAATTTTTCTAAGGCTTGTAGTGTGTGGAAAATAATCAAAAGGTTTTTAGTAAAAATAAAGTGCGGGGTAAGTCCTTTATCGAAGAAATCTAAAAAATAATTAGCGTTTATAGAAAAAACCGCTAATGCAGCCATTTTCGCTACACAAATCTAAAATTAAATATCTAAAATTTTGAGATATTTTTAATGAAATCTCTAAAAGTTCTATTATTGTAATTGTTTTTCTTAATATGGCTCCATCAAAAAGAAAAAAGCAGCAGCTTAATCGGGGTGTAGGAGGAACCTCGGGTTTAACGAGAAATGAAGCTCGAGATGCTGTAGTTGCCGTTCAAAATAAACGGCTTCTTGGGTTTGCTGAGGAATTTATTTAATCTAGAAGAAGAACATATAAAGAGATTACAATTCATAAGGAAATGTCAGTATAACCGTAAAGAGAGTATATCCTTAATAGAAAAATATAATTAATTTCTTTAGGCAAGATAAAGGAGAAACGGTACGGTTTCTTAAAGAATCCAATATAAAGGATATCAATCCTCTAAGAATTCACCTACACCGTGCAAATGATCTTCGAAAATACCAAAAAATGCCTTTACTTTTTAGTCCCTCTGAGACCCACTCTTATACTCTCTCAGTCTCTAAGAATTCCTCTAATATATCTCGGCTGCATTAAGAAAAAGATCGCGCTTTGCCTCTCTAAGCAAAGGTTACTATTCAAAGGCAGAATTTATTTAATTTTAACTTAAATATTGAGACTGCTGGAGATTTTACTTTGGTGCAGCGAGGTCTTTAGGAGACTTTCTCGGAACTTACGCGAAATCCATCTCAGTCCAATGTTCAGCACCTTAACCAACCTCAAGTATCAACCTTGATTTTTTAGTTAAATGCCCTAGAATCTTCGCTGCCACTCCAAGAAAACCACCGCCCATCTAGGGAAATTACTATAAACGGAACACTACTAAAGTTCTCAAACGAGGATATTATATGGCCACACAGAATTATCAGTTATACTAATAATATTTCTTAATTATTTTATAATTGGCACTACTCTTTACTTGTAAAAGTAAAAGGTGTTCCAATTCCATTAAAATATTGGGCTTAATTATACCGTGGCGTGGCAAAAGAGTCTTGGGAAACCTTAAAAAAGGGCTATTTAGAGCAAAAGGTATTAATATATCTAATTTATATTAAAAGCCCTACTTATATTTACTAATTATACTTTATTTTATAGACTATTATATCAATATATAGCATGTATTCTAGTGAAACTGCTTTTTAGGAGAACTTTTCTATGGTTAATAAGAGCTCTAAGCAAAGTAGGCGTATAAAATAGATGGAAATAGTATTAAAAGCTCGGTTAAAACGTCAAACAATTAATACCGAGGATGCTGCAAGGGTAAGAGCTGAATATCAAGGAAAATCACTGGGTTTTAACGAAGTTTTCGTGTATCGAAAAGGTTCAAAGGTGGAGGTATATAAGAGTAATTACCAAATTGCTTGGAAATACCGAGAACTTAAAGGGGAATCTCGGCCTTGGGATAATAATGATCTTAATTAGCGCAATAAAACAATAAACCCTTTTTGCGGTTTTGCTTCTCGTTTTTTCCAATAAATTATAAATGCGCATTTAGAATTTATGATAAGATTTAGTATCTACTACGTTAAAAAAATTCGTGCCTACGGCGCATGCCCGCTTTTAGAAATTTTAGTATATAAGGCCGGATTCCCGGTAGCACCCCTTAAGAATAGTTACCTTTACTACTGGACTGTTACCGGACGGTTACCGGACGGTTACTTTTTGGTCTTAAAGAAGCTTTAAGCCAATTTTACTAGTAATTACATGCCTTTGGAAACCTGGCGCTAGGTTCTATTGTAACAGTCCGTTAAGTACTAGAAAAAGGACCAAACGGTAATTTTTTTCTCGGAAAATCCATAAAATGCGATATATTATCTTATACTTTTAGAGTATGTGTAACTCCGCGCCCTATCTTATATTAAGGCGTACTAGGTATTTCTAGGCATTAACTAAGCCGTATATAGAATTTTGCTAACTTTTCCGAGAAAGGGGCTTATCTTTGGTGGCAACGTTGAGATTTGGCCTAAGCGCGCGTGGCCCGGGCGGTCTAAGCCCGCTTGGAGGTCGGACTGTTACTTTTCCGGTTTGAAGGTTCACTTCTTTATTACTGTCTATTAAAATTATACTTGTCTTATTACGTATTCCTAACGTAGCCAGTGTTAATAGATGTTAACGTGTTAGAGCTTTGTAATTAGCTTTACCATGTCTTCTATAATCAGTTAGAGCATCTATATATTATCGCATTTAATAATTAAGGGCTTGTTTAGGCGTAACGTTATTGCTTTAAACAGCCTACTAATAAAGATAGCTTCCTTTACTGTCTGTAATAGGGCTAACAACTTAGCTTCTATGCTTAATATTATCACCATACCCTACTTATTTGCTCTTTAGGCGATCGGCCCCCTAAATAGCTTTATAATATATCCTTATAAGCTCTTTCTATTAACGGAGTTGTCCGCGAATAATGCATCGCTGGCATAGATAAATAATTGCACTTTACCTCTACCGTCTCTTCCGTCGTCTTGTCCTTTATTGCGTATTCCTTTGTCTCTCCCTCTACCGTTTATTCCTTCCTTGTCTCCTCTATAGTAGATTGCTCTGCTCCTCATACTATATAGGTACTGGATTACTCTATCTACCACTTAATAGTGCTCTTAGCTTAGGTTCTAATTAAATCTTACCAGTTATAATACTGCAAAAGCAATATCCGGACGCGTTATAGTGGCTATATAAAGTATTAAACCCATTTTTCTCTAATATAGCATTGTAGAAGCTGCTTCTTTTGGTAGGGACATAGGACGGACTAGTAGGTCTATATTAGGGGACAAAAGCGTCAGACGGATTAATCAGTAATTGGTAGGGAGGAGTTTAGATTCTGCTATAGGAGTATCTAGAAGACGCCCTATAAGATCTATCTTATACTAATTAGCTATCTTCTTAATATAGGCTTTTTAGGATAGCTATAGGAGCCTCTAGCTATAATTACATAGCACGTGAATTCCTAGGAACCATTTTAGCTCGCTAAGAATACTTATCTGGTATTCCTTATATAGCTCCTTAATTGCTTCTTAAGCTTTCTTCTTATCTGTCTTTTAGTAGCAGAAGACAATATCGTCAATATAGAAGAAGACAACTATTCCACCTTTTAGTATAATATACAGCTTCTAAGGTACCTCTTTAAAGCCCAATTTGTTTAATAAGCTCGTGAGATTCTTCTGCTATAATAGTAGTGATTATTATAGTCCGTATAAGGCTTTTCTTAAGTGCAGTACTTTGTCTTTCTTTTCTTTATTAAACCCTAGCGGTAGCTTTATGTAGACAACCTTGTCGAGATTACAATAGATAAATACATTAACTATATCTATCTGTGTCATCTCTAGGTTGAATTTTGCGGTAATCGCCATAAGGGTTTGGAAGGTCGTACTAGCTAATATAGTAGCTCTTATAGGTAGGTCTCCTGGGGCCTATTGATTTCTGTATACTACTAAGCGTGCCTTGCATTTCTGGAGAAATCTATGCTTGTCTATCTTGTAGACAAATACCTATATTAAGCTAAGGATCTGCTATCCCTTTATATACTTCTTTTCTGTTTCTTAAAACAACCTTATTTAATAATAAGATTAGAGATAGGCTTATTAAGCCTCTTAGAACTAATCTTAAAGAGGATGCGTATTAAGGTCCTAAATTAACTAAAGTAGCAGAGGTAGGTTCTTCCTATATAATCTAATATCGCGTGTTCTGCCTAATTTCAGCTTGCTGTTGTTAAGTTAACTATTAAGGTTAAACTTCCTTCCTGCTAAGAAGGCGCTATGATAGGCTAATGTAATCCTTTTAGCAATAAAGTTTTTAAACCTATTATTACTGGCTTCCTTAAATAAGTCTTTAACTGAGTTGTTGGATACCCCCTAAGTATTAAACACATCTTCTGCTTAATAAGTGACGTCTTAATTAGTACCTTATACACCTAACTTTATAGGATACTTAATATAAAAGGCATATAGAGATTCTTCGTCTTCTTCTATTAGAGGTAGTGTATAGTATATATCTTTAAGAGCTCTTGCAAGCTCGAGATCTGCTGACTTATTAAAGGTTTAAACTAGCTTATTAACGTCATCGTTGTCTTCCTCTTAAATTAACGGTTTAAATATTTCTTTATTATCTTCCAGAAGGACCTTATTCTTAGTTAGGGTATTAGGGAGTTAAATCTTCTCAATTAGCGTATTTAATTTAGTGTGTAGGTCCTTTAAGATGTCCGTTTTATAACGGAACCTTATAGTAGGAACTACGGTGGGTCCTATTATTGGGCTGGGTATATAGGTAAGAACAAATTAACAACGTAATAATAACTGGTGGAGTGGTTGCCTAACAGATTAACTCTAATTGTATTCTAAGATTTACTACAAGGAGAGAACTATCTACGGTAGGGACTAAGGTCCTTTAAATATATAACCGTACTCCTAAGAAACCCTCTCTTATATATAAGGTACGTGTTGTCTGTATTAAACATAACGTCCCTTCCGTTTAACACAGTTAATATGTTTAATACTATATGACCTCGGTTACTACTTCTCGTTACATAGTTCTACCGGTTCCATTCTGGACTATACCTGTATTAACCAACTAGCTTCCTCCAACTCTTCTCTAAGTAGTTATAATATTGTACTTAAAGTGTCCGTAATACTATCTCCCTCCTCTTTATCTTCGTCCTTAAAGATTTCTAACATCTCTAAGTTATCTACTAGAGGTGTAATGTCCGTCTAATTAGTCTAGTTAATATTGTTACTTATTATACCTAAAGCGTCTTCTTCTTTTTCTTAGGTGGAGCGCCGCCTACATACTATCTCTTTAATACTATTACTTGGTGAAGTAATGGCGATTCCTTGCTCTAGGTGTGCTAAAGAGGGGCTAGTATATATTGCGCTAGCGAGCCCTTTGTCTTAGCAACCCTCTTCCTGTTCTAAGTGTACTAAAGTAAACGTTTAATCGTCCTATAACGTTCGCTCTGTTTCTAACGCTAAGTATACGCGTCCTATGACTTTTAGTAGTCTTTAAGTTCCCTAAGTAACTTGTTATAGGGTCTTGTGTTTAATCTACCGCTATAAAACTGGATAGTAAGCTGGCCTCTACGCTGCTCGCGGTTTAACGTGCCTTAAAAGAGTCCGCACGCGTTCTTAAAGCCTAATATTTAGCTTATGCTCGTCTCTAACGTCTTAAACATGTTCGCGAGAAGGTTCATTCCAAGGAGTGGAAACTTGTTTAATAGGGTCTATCCAAGCTGGGTAACAAAAGGACTGGCTCTCCTCCTGCGAGGGAAATAACTCCAAGTAGCTCAGTAATTGCTCCTCTTAGGTCCCCCTTAGGTAACTCGTTTTTTGGCAATCCTTTCTTGTTAATACTACCTAACCTACTTTCTTTTAATACTCCCTTACCTTTTTTATAGCGTTCTCTAGGTTGCTTAGTGGTTTTTAGGTAGTCTTACTGTAGCCTATCTACCTTACTTTATACCACGTTTTGTTATCTACGTTCTTATAACTAATAATCTTTAAAACTTGCTATTTGTTTTTCTCTTGTCCTCTATATATATCTACCTTATAAACTGGTGGCTTAATATCTCCACGTGCTGGTTCTAACATTGCGATATATTGTATAGGGTAGATCTTCATTTTGGCTAGTAGGTTTAACTTATACGTAACTAATAAAATTCTCTACTTAATTTTAAAAGGTCCTAGTTTGACGTGGTTTAACTTCTTACTTAGTCATCAACTCTTAAAATTTTTATATAGTAGCTATACTTTATCTCCCTCCTTAAGATCTGGTCCCTTAGATCTCTTAGCATTGTAGTACCTTTTTATTCGTTCTTATACTAGTTTAGCTGTTTCTGTGAGGTTTATATAAAGATTCATTAATATCTCCATTCTTTATTTAGCTGTGCTACTTGTCTTCTTTGCTTAATATAGCGATAACGATATTCTTAGTTTGTACCTATAATTCGCCTTAAATAGTGATGTCCCTATTCCTTCTTATGGTGTTGTATTGTATGCAAACTATATAACTAGTAATAACGATACCTAATTATTCTGTGTATAATTAATATAATGCCTTAGATACTGTTCTAGTATCTAGTTTAGTCTTTCTGTTTATCTATCCGTCTGCGGATAATACGCTGTAGATATTACTGTATAAACCCCTTGTTCTGCCAGAAATACTTTCTAAAATGCTGCTATAAATCTTGGATCTCTGTCTAATATAATCTTATTTGGTGCTCTGTGTCTTATAAATACTTCTTTTATATAGATTCTAGCGACATCTTCTACTAATATCTCTTTAGTGCATACTATAAAGTATCTTTACTTTATTAGCTTGTCCACTATTACTAAAATCGCGTTATAATCTTGTCCTATAATAGGATCTTCTGACTCCAGTAACTTAATAATAAAGTTCTATAATATAACCTCCCATGGTCTTTCTGGTATCTTAATAGGTTATAGCCCTCCGTACGGCTTATGCCTTGTTGGTTTGTTTTTTTGGCAATCTAAATATTCCTTTATAACTTATCTTGCTAGCCCCTAGATTCCTTAAATAATGTACTCCTTTTAAAGTCTTAACACTAAGCCTGTAGCTCTGTTGTGTTCTTGTATTATTCCCTTGTGGAATTCCTTAATAAATTCTTCTGTAATAGACTTAGGTATATATATTGCTTCTCTATTTTTATATTGCTCTAAATCTGGATCCTCTACCTATGCTTCTTAGATCTTCTGTGTTTAATTACTCTCTAGTAACTTATAGATCTAACTTTCCTTGGTTGCTATAATCTTTAGATAATTATACCTAATTAATCCATCTATATCTTTTTATAGTAAAGCCCCTAATGGCTTCTTATCGTTTTATAGTTTAGCCTTTTAACTTAAAGCGTCTACTCTTATGTTATCTGTGCCCTTGGTATACTAAATCTTGAAATGGTATTCTATAAGCATCTCTACCCATCTAACCTATCTTTAGTTGAGTTTCTTTATCGTTAGGAATTCTATAAGGTTCTTATAGTCCGTCTTAACTATAAATGGTTTCTTTGTGCCTTGTAAGAATGCTCTCTATTTCTTAAGTACTATAACTATACCTAATAACTCCTTGTTGTAGATGTCATAGTTTAATTCTAGTAGTGTTATTTTTTAACTATAGTATGCTACTGGGTGCTATCCATCCTAATATTTCTATACAAAGTATGCCCCTAGTATAAAGTCTAATGTATCTGTTTCTACAACCGTCTCTAGACCTAGTTGGTAGATCTTAAGAACTGGCTCCTAGGTAAATAACCCTTTAACTCTTTTAAATAGTTCTTATTGCTCCTTTCCCTATACCCATAGTTCTTCTTTCTTTATTAACCGCGTAAGTGGCTCAATGTCCTTTAACTATTGCGCTATGAACCTTCTATAGTAGTTGTAAACCCCTAGGAATAACCTTAACTGCGTAACATTCTCTAGTTCCTACTAATTCACTATAGCCTTAATCTTTTTTGGATCTATACTGAGTTGGCCTGGTTTAATAATAAATTTAATAAAATTGGTTTTCCTAGTAAAGAACTTGCATTTCTTAATTGCTACTAGCATCTATTCTTCTTGTAGTCTCTTTAAGACCTATTTAACGTGTTCTCTATATTCTTCCTTAGTTATTAAGTAGATAATAATATTGTTAAGGTATACTATAACAAACTTATCTAGGTGTTCTCCTAATACACTATTAATTCGCTTCTGGAATGTTGCTAGTGCGTTTATAAGTCTAAATTGTATAACTAATAGTTTGTATAGTCCTTTCTTTGACCTAAAGGCTGCCTTCTATTTGTCGCCTTTCTTGATCCTAATCTAATGGTACGCCCATCTTAAATCTATCTTTATAAAGATTTACGTATTGCCTATTCTATCTTAGATCTTGCTAATTAAGGGTAAAGGATATTTATCCTTCCTAGTAATGCTATTTAACTATTGGTAGTCTATACACATCCTAAGTTTTCTATTTTTCTTTGGGATAAATAGTACTGGATATCCTGCTAATAACTATAATGGTCTAATATATCCCTTGCGTAAGTTCTCCTAGATAAACTCCTTAAGTGTTACTAACTCTGTTTTAGTAAGCTTATAGATTAAAAAGAACTTTAGACTTATTCCCTCTTTTAATTCTATTTTATAGTTCCATACTGCATGCTCTAACAGCTTTTTACTTTCTAGTGACTATAACTTTTTACTATACTTGTGGTATCTTTTTGGTACATAACTTAAGCCTCACTTAGTCTCTTTATATGTCGCTCTAACTTAGTACTATACCAACTTGGTTTACTGCCGTACTTTACGCTGTTAAGTATTCTTAATATTAACTTAATCTGTAACCTAATTAATCTTTAGATTGTACTTCTATAACTAAGGCATTTCTAATATCGCCTTGTCCTGTCCCAACGGTAGGATATTAAAAGACATTTTTACTAGTCTTTCTTTAATAGTTAACTAAATAGGTCCTATTTTAAGATTAATAATACCTCCTTTATAGGCTATCTGATCTCCTAAAATTATTATAAGTAGATATAGGTGTTCCTTCTGTTTATATGGTAACCCTATCCTTTCTACTACTTTTGGTGATATATGGTTTCTAGTTGCTTTACTATCTACTAACGCTTTAAACTATTAATTTTGCTACTTAGCTCGTAAATTTAGGTATTGTCTTTAAATTTCTTTAAGGGTTTAAGGCTCTAATACTAGTTCCCTCTGGTTCTGTACGCCTCCCCTTTTCCTAACTATTGGCTGCTAGATCCTGCCTATACTTAGTCCATCCTTAGCCAATACTTAGTTTGTTTCTTTTCCTCTATATACTATAGATAAGTGTTCTTTAGGCACTCCTACTACTATTATCTGTCTAGGTATTCTTCCGTAAGGAATCTTTCTAGTTAAAGCGTTAAGTCCCCTTAACCTTATACTTCTATTAGGTGCTATCTATGTATATACCTTGCGTTCTTAAACCGCTTTTTCTTTAGTGCCTAATATATCCTTACTAGGTACTTCTGGTTCTTGTCTTTTAGTACTCTATGCATATTGCATATATTATCCATACAAGCTATCCATAATAGTGTATAATGCGCTGCATATTTTAGGTTAACTCTTGGTTTGTTTTTATCCTTAAGTTTAAATTTATACCTAGTTAACCTGACTACTGGTATTTTTGCTGTGGGTACTAAGACTTATTACTTACTTCTCTAGTCCTTAGATCCTTCTTCTAGGTTCCTTAATATTATAATTAATACTCCTTTAATATAACTCATGCGTTTCTCTGTAATGGGTTAGTCTTAGATAACTTTTTTGTCTAGCTATATATAGAAATCTTTCTATTTGTTGTTGTGTCGTTGCCTATACCACTTTCTATATAACTGGTTTAGTGTATATGGTTTATCTATTAGAAAGTACCTTGTTATCGCTACATTGTAACATCCTTTAGTATGTCTTTCTTTAAACCTGGTTGGGATATTTAGATTCTCTTCTTGTTCTAGTTTATCTAACTACTTTACCCTAGGTGTCCCTGCACTTAACCTATTAGTAACTCTTTATATGGGTGCTCTGTCCCTTATATGACCTGGCATAGCTAACCTCTTGTCTAGCTTTTGCTCTTGCTATGCAATAATTCTTGTTTTAAACTTATCTATAGTTTCTTATTTTCTGCGTCTTGTAGCTAGATCTTTATAGTCACCTTGCTTTTTAATCCTAGTATTAACTGTTTAATCTTTAGGCTAAACACTATGTTTACCTAGAATTGCTAACGTTCTTATTTGTTCTCTAAACTTGTAGTTCTTAAACTTGCGTCCTATACTTATTTGTTTGTCTATAAACTAAGTAGCTGCCCTTTCCTATTAGTTTTTATCCATTATGGGTTCTTAGGTGTGTTTTATCTTGTCCTAAGAATCTTAAGCTTCTTTTATCTCTTTTTAAGAATCTTAAGCCTGTGGCCTTTTGCCTTTATTAAGTAATAAGCTAGCACTAGTAGTTATCTACTTACTTAGTTTCTTCTAAATATTACTCCTATTGTCTTATAAAGTGATGGAAATCGTATCTAATAGTGTTATAACATCTGTTACTAAACCCTATTTGGTAACGGTCTTAGTTTTTGCTTCTATTTTAACTTTTTTGAGGTCTGTATGCTTCTAGTAAGCTACCTTTATTGCCTTATTATTGGTAAATGCTTCGCCTGTGTTAAACTTATTATCTTTAATATCCGATCTACGAGCTGGTTTGTTGGTTCCTTTAAACTTAGATAATAATAGCTCCTATAACTAATAGCTTACGCCGTACTTAGCGTCCTTATAAATTCGGTATACATTATTGTAATAATATACAAAACTGTTAATTAAACACTCTTTTGTTCCTTATAGTGCACTATTATCCCTTTATATGTTTGTGCCGTCTACTAGCCTGGTTCCCTTTACCGCGTAGTTACTCTAACCACCTCTATAGTCTCTAGCGAAATAACCTTGTTTTCTATAATTTATGCAAGTTCTATCTTTAAACTATTTTTCTTACTATGGAGTCCGCCTAAATGTCTTCTACTGCTGAGATTCTTAGTTTAGCCTCTACTCCTAGGTCCTTTAATTACTAGATTCTCAACCTTTAGGTTTTTATAGTTTCTTTTCCCACCTTTAGGTTTCTTTAGTACTGCTTAGGTCTATTGGCTCTGCGCCATTCTATAGTTTATAACTCTGTGTCTGTTGTTGCGTGCTCTGCGCCTTATATGACTATGGAACTCTATCTTGCCCTCTTTTAGCTTGTTCCCTTTAATAGATCCTATTATTGATCTTTATTAACTGGTCTATTAACTCCTTTAGAGTATCCGCATCTTCTATTAGGATAATTGTGTTCTAGACTTTAGCCTTAAGTCCTTGTTTATACTGTGCTATAAGCGCCCTATTGTTCTACTTAACCTACATAGCTAACGTTTGAAACTGTGTTATATACTTAATTGCTAAAGTGCGTTGTACTAAGTTCTGAAGCTTTTGTTCCGCTGTGGTTATGGCCTTTAGGTCTCTAAATATCTGCGTTAGTCGTTCCGCGAACCCATTCTAACTGGTAAATATATACCTTACGTCCTGGTTTATAGTTAATATGCCATTGGCCTGTATTTCTATAAGATATAGTTTAAACCACTTAAGTGCCCTTCCTGTTAGGAATAATCCTATATAGGCTACTTAATCCAACGATATTACTAACTTCGCTCCTTTCTGTATTACCTTAAAGTGCATCTGTATAAGAAATCCTTTAAGCTTTAACTTCTCTCCAGAGAACCGTTTAATTAAAGGTAGTTTAATTTTCGCTGCTCTAATTCCATTAATGCGTTCTTTAAGTATCCTATTATTATCTTGTAAGTGATTAACCATTTCCTGTAACTAACCTTATGTAACCACTTAAGAATCTGTATTTGCTATACTGGTATCTCCTAGTCCTAAGGTTGTGGCTGTTACCAACGCTGTTATAACTGGTGCTTTAGGTAGCATGTTGTTTAACTTCCTATTTAATACCATAACCTTAGTAGTAAATGTATAACGGAACCTTGTAGTAGGAACTACAGTAGGTCCTATTATTAGGCTGGATATATAGGTAAGAATAAATTAATAACGTAATAATAACTAGTAGAGTGGTTACCTAATAGATTAACTTTAATTGTATTCTAAGATTTACTACAAGGAGAGAACTATCTATGGTAGGGACTAAGGTCCTTTAAATATATAACTATACTTCTAAGAAACCCTCTCTTATACATAAGGTACGTGTTGTCTGTATTAAATATAATGTCCCTTCAGTTTAACATAGTTAATACGTTTAATACTATGTGACTTTGGTTACTACTCCTTGTTATATGGTTCCACTAGTTCCATTCTAGACCGTGCCTATATTAACCAACTAGCTTCCTCCAACTCTTCTCCAAGTAGTTGTAACATTGTACTTAAAGCGTCCGTAACACGTTTACTTGCCGTTAAAGAATATCTTTTTATTAAAGATGACGTCCCTAATAGAGATAATAATACCTTTATATAGGATCTAGATCCTGTAGATATTGGTAAAGTTATAGCTAATAAGGTAGCTGATATAGGCTTATAAATCTAGCTTACTTAGCCTTTTCTTCTTTAGCTGGGCATTTGACGTTATTGCGTACGCCCTACAGCTATAGGCTTTTAGGTGCGCTAGTTGCGGCTTTCTTAACCTATTAGCTAGAAAGGTATAGAACCTCTTATATAGCGATTTCTAATTATTGCTTTCCCGTGGCGTTCAATCTCAAAGGTAGACTGTATAGTTAACTATCTCGTTCCATAGGTTGTGTGGTAGATTGGCAGCAATTCTTATTACTTATGCTCTCTTAATAATTACACCCCCTAAGCGTTTGGCGGTACCGTTCTGAGCTTAAGTATATAACACTAAAGGCTTAAATATAATCCCTTACATCTATAGCTATTTAAGGGTTCTCCTTCTTCCTAGCTTGTTATCTGATCTAATAGTATTAACTTTAAGGTTATACCTTAGACGAATCCATTAGATGAAATCTTTAAGTATTTATAGTGTCTCCTTCTCCTTGCTATGCGTTGTTATAAAATACGAAAAGAATCTTCCTAAGAAGGTGTTATGGATAAGTATAACTCGTATAAATCCAGTATGCGCTTTCTTAAGGTCAGTCCAGTCAATATAGAGGTTAAGATAGGGTTTATTAATTTTCTATTCTAAGAACCTTCTTGAGACCTAACGCTTAATTTTAGTAAGACTGCAGTATTAACATTCCATCGTTTTAGGGCCTTAAAGCTTAACTCCTAGGGCGTTAAGACCTAGATAATAAAGGCTTATAGGTCTTGGATGACCTAGACGCAGATACTATAGATATATATCACCTTTTAAATCTGGATAAGCGTCTCTTGACAATGCTCTATGCTTCTATTAGCGGTATAGCAGTTGGCTTGTATTAAATGCTGATAGACTTCCTGGTTAGACGTATTTAATAGTCTATTGTCCATAACGTTCTTCCATTTGATATAGGATTGTGTCGTCCTTCCAAACTAGCAGATTATTATCTCCTTTATTATCTTAGTAGAATCCTCGTTTTTGAAGTAGATGGAACAATACTAGATTCGTATTAAAGTCCATATAAAAGGCAACGTCCTTAAGACATAGGATTCCCTTGCTCTTATCTGGTTTTATAACCTGGATAGTAATATCGCCGTAACCTATTATAGGCACTTCTGAGCTGCCGGCGATAATATATTTATATCTTAGAGCTTTCCTAAAATTATAAAAACGAGAGAGGTTATTAAAGATATAGAGAGTAGTTCCTAAGTTAAGAATAGTTAATAGCTTTAATAGATAGAGTTAACCGGTGTAATACAATTCTAGGAATATCGCATTAGCTTCTCCCTTAATCTTAACTATCTCCTATTATTATTAAGCTTTATTAACCTTTAATTCCTTAAGCTTAAGTTATTCTACTTAGGCAGCTAGATCCTTGTCTTACTCTACCTTTATAAGCACCCTTTTTATACATATACCTACGGCTTTAAATCCCTCAGGCCTTTTGCTCTTAAATAGATACCAACAGTTAGGAAGGGTATGTCCCCTTATATTACATGCTAGGCATTTGAGGTTCTTTGACCTTTTAGAAGATATCTCTTTAGTTAAATTTATACCTGCCCTTTTTTGGCTGTGAGATAAGCTGTTCCCTTTTCCTTTTTAGACTTTAGCAGTAATAGAGATACCCTCTTCGGGCTCTCCTACGAAGTTTATATTAAATGCACTACCTCTCGCCGTCGTAGGTACGGCTTTGGAAAGGTTTTGGAATACTTCTTATAGCTCTATTACTACTTTACGGTATTCTAATAAGAGAGCCTTTTTAGTATTATTTGCCTGCTTCGTGTATATAATAAAATAGGTTTCGCTTATAGGTCGTATTATATTTGCAAGGTCTATTAGCTAGATCCTATTAGTCATCTATAAAAGATCGTGCTTCTTTGCCATCTTTATTACATGCTCCTATTGGTTAAGCCACTAGGTAACCTTTGTCTACTTAAGCCCTTTAAGTAACTCTGTGTATTACAGCTATACCTTCCTTATTATAAAGTTCTTTAAGGGCTTAGTGTCTTCTTTTAAACAAATCAGCCATTCTTTAACTATAAGGGAAGGGTTAAGCAGTAGCTTCTTCTAAATTGATACTATGGACGTGATCTAGGTGCGTATCTGTTACAGATACTCTTTCTGTTTTAGAAAGTACTTTATATCCTAGTTATAGTATTGTCTGCTATTCTTGTACGCTTTTTGTTAATTCGTTGAGAGCTATGCATATAAGGTTGCATTTTTATTAAAATTAGTAACTTCTAGATAGGCTAGTTCTTATAGTAGAGCTCATTAAGGTGCTGTATTGTCTGGGTTAACGTAGGCCCAAATTTATTTGTCTACTAGGGCTTGTAGTTACTAGATCTATTACTCCCAGTCTTCTAGTTTATTAAGGATGATCGTGGTTAATAAACTTAACGTTAGTGGAGTCATTTTAACTAATAGGCAAAGGAGGAATTGTGATGGTATTTTGTTGTTAGGATTGTCCTTATTATTAGGATTGTCCTTGTTATTAGGGTCGTTCTATAACGATTAATATGGAATCTTATAGAATCTCATGGAATCTTGTGGAAGGTTTGTGTTAGAATCGTCCTGTAATACTTAAGGTAGGATTTCTGTTAGAGTCTGCGTCCTTGACGATGAGGTGTCAGAGTCTGATGATGAGGTAGAATTTCTTTAAATAATTAAGTAATAGTTGACTAGCTTCTTAAGTTGGCGGATTAGGCTTATAACTGTTACGAAATTTAGATAGATGAGTTTATTGATAAAAAAAGGGTTGATGGATTGATGATCTTATATCGTGTCTTTTTGACCTTAATCTAACGTGTCTTTAGTGACGTGTCTTTATGCACGTAACTCGTGCACGTAACCCACGCCTTTAGAGAATATAGATTATCTAATATATAGAGCTCTACCGAAGCTCCGTATAGAGCTCTACCGAATCTCCGCGTAGAGCTCTATGCGGAGTCTTGGCAGAGCTCTGTGTAGAGCTTTAGGGCTTCGTAGAGAGCCTATAGTAAAGCTTCGCGCAGAGCTTTCTAGCAGAGCCTTTAGTAGAGCCTCTAACTCAGTTTTAGCCCGTGCTATATTTAACTAAGAGTCTACTAATCTATAATAATTCTAGCTTAGAGCTAGGCTCTATAATTAATTTCCCTAGCTACTAAAGCTTTACTAGACTCTCTGCATGGGGCTCTATACGGAGCTCTTACAGGCTCTGCACGGAGCTCTACTAAAGCTCTATACAGAGATCTACTAAAGCTCTATATGGAGATCTACTAAAGCTCTGCATAGAGATCTACTAAAGCTCTGCATAGAGTCTACTAAAGCCCTATATAGAGATCTACTAAAGCCCTGCATAGAGATCTACTAAAGCTCTATATGGAGCTCTACTAAAGCTCTACACGGAGCTCTACATCTATTATAATGTCTACTATAACGTCTACTATAACTTCTACTATAAAGCTCTACGTAAGGCTCTATTAAAGCTCTACGCGGAGCTCTATTAAATCCCTATATGGAGCTTTATTAAAGTTCTATATAAAGTTCTATTAAATCCCTATATAAAGCCCTATTAAAGTTATATTAAAGCCCTATATAGAGCCCTATACGGAGCTGTATATAGAGCTCTACGTCTACTATAATATCTACTATAATATTTATCTTTATGTAACTTTTATAAGTTTCTTAACACCTAGGACCTAACCTGTTATAACCTCTACTATTAAATTACTTATATATAATAGGTAGCCTAATAAGACTCTAAGATTAATTAGGTTACCTATAGATCTATTAAGTTTAATAACCTAAGTATTACTTACTCTACTCTGCCTATTACTTAATCCGTTTACCTATATATTATAGTAATTTAGAGTAATTACTTAACCTATTATAGGCCCGATCCTTATCGCTATATTAAAGCAAGAATTATTTTATTTTATTATTATTTATATTTATTAATATCTAATGTATAACGGAACCTTGTAGTAGTAACTACGGTAGGTCCTATTATTGGGCTAGGTATGTAGGTAAGAACAATTTAATAATATAATAATAACTAGCGGAGTAGTTGCCCAATAGATTAACTCTAATTATATTCTAAGATTTACTATAAGGAGAGAACTATCTATAGTAGGGACTAAGGTCCTTTAAATACATAACCATACTCCTAAGAAATCCTCTTTTGTATGTAAGGTGCGTGTTGTCTATATTAAATGTAACGTCCCTTTTATTTAACACAGTTAATACGTTTAACACTACGTGACCTTAGTTACCACTCTTTGTTATATAGTTCCACCGGTTCTATCCTAGACCGTGCTTGTATTAACCAACTAGCTTCCTCTGATTCTTCCCTAAGTAGTTATAATATCGTACTTAAAGCGTCCGTAATACTATCTCCCTCCTCTTTATCTTCGTTCTTGAAGATTTCTAACATCTCCAAGTTGTCTACTAGAGGTGTAATATCCGTTTAATTAGTCTAGTTGATATCCTTACTTATTATACCTAAAGCCTCCTCTTCTCTTTCCTGGGTTAAGCGTCGCCTGCGTACTGTCTCCTCTATACTATTGCTAGGTGAGGTGATGGCGATTCCTTACTCTTATTGCGTGAAAGAGGGGTTAGTTTATGTTATATTGGCGAGTCCTTTGTCTTAACAACCCTCTTCCTATTTAGAGTGTACTAAAGCAAATATTCAATTGTCCTATGACGTTCGCTCTATTTCTAACGCTAAGTATACGCGTCCTATGACTTTTAACAGTCTTTAAGTTCCTTAAGTAACTTATTATAGGGTCTCATATTTAATCTACCGCTATGAAACTTGACGGTGAGCTAGCCTCCGCGCTACTTAAGGTTTAACGTGCCTTAGAAGAGTCCGCACGCGTCCTTAAAGCCTAGCATCTGGCTTACGCTTGTCTTTAACGTCTAGAACGTGTTTGTAAGAAGGTTTGTTCTAAAGAGTAGAAACTTATTTAATAGGGTCTATTTAAGCTAGGTAATAAGAGAATAGTTCCTCTAAAGAAGAAAACAACTCTAAGTAATATAGTAGTTGCTCTTTATAGGTCCCCCTTAGGTAACTCGTCCTTTAGTAATCCTTTTTTAATACTTCCTAACCTGCTTTCTTCTAATACTTCTTTACCTTTCCTATAGCGTTCTTTAGGTTGCTTAGTGGTTTCTAGGTAGTCTTACTATAGCCTATCTACTTTACTTTATACTATGTTTTATTATCTATGTCCTTGTAACTAATAATCTTTAAAACTTGCCATTTATCCTCTTCCTGTCCTCTATATATGTCTGCTTTGTATACTAGTGGTTTAATGTTTCCGTGTGCTGGTTCTAGCATTATAATATATTATATAGGGTAGATCTTTATTTTGGCTAGTAGGTTTAACTTATACATAACTAATAAAATTCTTTATATAATTTTAAAAGGTCCTAGTCTAATATAGTCCAACTTCTTACTTAGTTATTAACTCTTAAAATTTTTATATAGTAGCTATACTTTATTTCCCTCCTTAAGATCTGGTCCCTTAAATCTCTTAGTATTGTAGTACCTTTTTATTTGTTTTTGTACTAGTTTAGCTGTCTCTTTAAGGTCTATATAAAGATTTATTAACGTCTCCATTCTTTGCTTAGCTATGCTACTTGTCTTTTTTACTTAATATAGCAATAACAATGTTCTTAGCTCATATCTATAATTCGCCTTAAATGGTAATATCCCCATTTCTTCTTATGGTGTTATATTATACGTAAACTGTATAACTGGTAATAATAATACCCAATTATTCTGTGCGTGGTTAATATAGTGTCTTAAATACTGCTCTAGTGTCTAATTTAGTCTTTCTGTCTATCCATCTATCTGCGGATAATATGCTATAGAGGTTGCTGCGCAAACTCCTTATTCTGCTAGAAATACTTCCTAAAATACTACTATGAATTTTGGATCTCTATCTAATATTACTTTTATTAGTGCCTTATATCTTGCGAATACTTCCTTAATATAGATTCTAGTAACATCTTCTACTAATATCTCCTCTATGCATGCTATAAAGTATTCCTATTTTATTAGCTTATCCACTATTACTAAGATTGCGTTATAATCTTGCCCTATAATAGAATCTTTTGACTTTGGTAACTTAATAATAAAGTCCTATAATATAATTTCCTATAGTCTTTCTGGTATTTTGACAGGTTGTAGCCCCCCATACGGCTTATACCTTGTTGGTTTGTTTCTTTAGCAATCTAGATATTTCTTTATAACTTACCTTACTAGTCCCTAGATTCCTTAAATAATATACTCTTTTTAAAGTCTTAACACTAGTCCTATAGACCTGTTATATCCTTATATTATTCCCTTGTGGAATTCCTTAATAAACTCTTCTGTAATAGACTTAGGTATATACGTTACTTCCCTATTTTTATATTGCTCTAAGTTTGGATTCTTTACCTATACTTCTTAGATCTTTTATATCTAATTACTTTCTAGTAATTTATAGATCTAACTTTCCTTGGTTACTGTGATCTTTAGATAATTATACCTAATTAATCTGTTTTAATCTCTTTGCAATAAAGCTTCTAATGGCTTTTTGTTACTTTATAGTTTAGCCTTTCTACTTAGAGTATCTGCTCATGTATTGTCTATACCCTTAGTATACTAAATTTTAAAATAGTATTCTATAAGCATCTCCGCCTATCTAACCTGTCTTTAGTTAAGTTCCTTTGTTGTTAGGAATCCTATAAGGTTCTTATAGTCTGTCTTAACTATAAATGGTTTCTCTATGCCTTGTAAGAATGCTCTCCATTCCTTAAGTGCTGTAACTATACCTAGTAACTCCTTGTTATAAATATTATAGTTTAACTCTGGTAGTGTTATCTTCTAACTATAGTACGCTACTAGATGCCATGCGTCCTAGTGCTTCTATAGTAAATATACTCCTAGTGTAAAGTCTAATATATCTATCTTAACAACCGTGTCTAACTTTGGTTAATAGATCTTGGGGATTAGTTCTTAGGTAAATAACTCTTTAAGTTCCTGGAACAGCTTCTTCTATTTATTACCCTAAACCTACGGTTTCTCCTTTTTTGTTAACCTTGTAAATGGCTTAATACTCTTTAACCATTGCGCTATAAACTTCCTATAGTAATTGTAAAACCCTAGGAACGACCTTAACTATATAACGTTCTCTAGTTCCTGCCAATTTACTATAGCTTTAACTTTCTTTAGGTCTATACTAATTTTTCCTAGTTTAATAATAAATCCTATAAAATTGGTTTTTCTTATAAAAAACTTATATTTTTTAATTACTACTAGTATCTATTCTTCTTATAGTCTCTTTAAGACCCACTTAATATGTTTTCTATATTCTTCCTTACTTATTAAGTAGATAATAATATTGTTAAGATATACTATAATAAACTTATTAAGGTGTTCTTCTAATACACTATTAATTCGCTTTTAGAACGTTACTAGTACGTTTATAAGTCTAAATTATATAACTAATAGTTTATATAGTTCTTTCTTTAACCTAAAAGCTGCCTTCTATTTGTCGCCTTCCTTAATTCTAATTTAATGGTACGCCCATCTTAAGTCTATCTTTATAAAGATTTGTGCGTTACCTATTCTATCTTGGATTTTGCTAATTAAGGGTAAAGAATACCTATCCTTTTTAGTAATGCTGTTTAACTATCTGTAGTTTATATATATCCTAAGTTTTCTATTTTTCTTTAGGACGAATAGTACTGGATATCCTGCTAATAACTGTAATGGTTTAATATATCCCTTTTATAAGTTCTCCTGGATAAACTTCTTAAGCGCTACTAACTTGGTCTTAGTAAGCTTATAGATTAGAAAGAACCTTAGACTTATTCCTTTTTCTAATTCTATTTTATAGTCCTATGCTATATACTCTAACAGTTTTTTACTTTCTAGTAACTATAACTTTTTACCATACTTGTGGTATCTCTTTAGTATATAACTTAAGCTTTACTTAGTCTCTTTATATGTCACTCTGACTTGGTACTATACCAACTTGGTTTGCTATTGTATCTTGCGTTGTTAAGTATCTTTAATATTAACCTAACCTATAACCTAATTAATCTTTAGATTATATTCCTATAACTAAGGTATTCTTAGTATCGCCTTGTCCTATCCCAACGGTAGGATATTAAAAGACATTCTAACTAGTCTCCCTTTAATAGTTAACTAAATAGGTTCTATTTTAAGATTAATAATACCTTTGCCATAGGCTATCTAATCTCCTAAAATTATTATAAGTGGATATAGGTGTTTCTTTTGTCTATATGGTAACCCTATTCTTTCTACTATTACTGGTGATATGTGGTTCCTTATTGCTCCACTATCTATTAACGCCTTAAACTGTTAATCTTACTACTTAACTTATAAATTTAGGTGTTGTCCTTAAATTCCTTTAAGGGTCTAAGGCTCTAATACTAGTTCCCTCTAGTTCTATGCGCCTCCCCTTTTCCTAACTGTTAGCTACTAGATCCTGTTTATACTTAGTCCAACTTAGGCTAATACTTAGTTTATTTCTTTTCCTCTATATACTATAGATAAGTGTTCTCTGGGCACTTCTACTACTATTATCCGTTTAGGTATTCTTCTATAAGGAATCTTCCTAGTTAAAGTGTTAAGTCCCCTTAACCTTGTACTTCTACTAGGTGCCATTTATGTATATACTTAATATCTCTAAACCGTTTTTCTTCTAGTGCCTAATATATCCTAGTTGGGTATTTCCGGTTCTTATCTTTTAGTGCTCTGTGTATGTTATATATATCATCCATATAAGCTATCTACGATAGTGTATAATATACTAAGTGACTTAAGTCTACTCTTAACTTGTCTTCACTTTTAAGTTTAAACCTCTATTTAGCTAATCTAACTGTTGGTCTTTCTTCTATAGGTACTAAGGCTTGTCTCTTACTTCTCTAGTCCCTAGATCCTTCTTCTAGGTTCCTTAATATTATAATTAACACTCCTTTAATGTGACTTATGCGTTTTTCCGTAATGGGTTGGTCTTGGACTACCTTCTTATTTAGCTATATATAAAAATCTGCCTATTTGTTGTTGCTTTGTTACCTATACCACTTTCTATACAACTGGTTTAGTGTGTATGGTCTATCTATTAGAAAGTACCTTGTTATTGCTATATTATAATATCCTTTAGTATGCCTTTCTTTAAACCTAGTTAGGATGTCTAGATCCTCTTCTTGTTTTAGTTTATCTAACTACTTTACCCTAGGTGTCCCTACACTTGGCCTATTAGTAATTCTTTATATAGGTACTCTGTCCCTTCTATGGTTTGATATACTAGATCTCTGGTCTAGTTTCTATTCTTGCTATATAATAATTCTTGCTTTAAACTTATCTATAGTTTCTTATTTTCTATATCTTATAGCTAGATTCTTATAGTTATCTTGCTTTTTAATCCTGGTATTAACTTTTTGATCATTAGGCTAAACACTACATTTACCTAGAATTGCTAACGTTCTTATTTATTCCCCAAACTTGTAATTCTTGAACTTGCGTCCTATACTTATTTATTTGTCTATAAACTAAGTCGCTACCCTTTCCTATTGGTTTTTATCTGTTGTGGGTTCCTAAGCTGTCCTTATTATATCTTATAAGTCTAGAGCCTTCCTTATCTCATCGTAAGAGTCTTAGACCTATGGCCTTTTACCTTTATTAAGTTATAAGCTAGCATTAGCAGTTATCTACTTGCTTAGTTTCTTCTAAACGTTACTCCTTTTATCTTATAAAGCAATGGAAATCGTATCTAATGGTGTTATAATACCCATTACTGAACCTTGCTCTGTGGTGGTCTTAGTTTCTACTTCTATTTTAACTTCTCTAAGGTCTGCATGCTCCTAGTAAGCTACCTTTATTGCCTTATTATCGGTGAATGTTTTACCTATGTTAAATTTATTGTCTTTAATATCTAATTTATAAGCTAGTTTATTAGTTCCTCTAAACTTAGATAATAATAGCTCCTATAGCTAATAGCTTACGCCGTACTTAGCGTCCTTATAAATTTGGTATGCGTTATTATAACAAAACGCAAAACTGTTAATTAAATATTCTTTTGTTCCTTGCAGTGCACCATTATCCCTCTATATATGCGTATCTCCTGCTGGTCTAGTTCTCTTTACTATATAGTTACTCTAACCACCTCTGCAGTCTCTAGCAAAACAACCCTGTTTCCCATAATTTATACAAGCTCTATCTCTAAACTACTAATTTTGCTGTAGAGTCCGCCTAAACGTCTTCTGCTGCTAAGATCCCTGGTTTAGCCTCTACTCCTTAGTTCTATAATTACTAGATCCTTAACCTCTAGGTTTCTATAGTTTCTTTTCCTATCTTTGGGTTTCTTTGGTACCGCTTAGGTCTATTAGCTCCGCGCTATTCTATAGTTTTTAACTCTGTGTTAGTCGTTGCGTACTCTACGCCTTATATAACTGTGGAACTCTGTTTTAACCTTTCTTAGCCTGTTCCCTTTAGTAGATCCTATTATTAATCTTTATTAACTAATCTATTAACTCTCTTAGAGTATCCGCATCTTCTATTAGGATAATTACGTCCTAGACTTTAGCCTTAAGTCCCTATTTATACTATACTATAAGCGCC
>Ga0307507_10004569_pt1 | contig 24277 bp, 4 predicted proteins | sample 7_EM_MG_FD_207223 | JGI IMG/M metagenome (GOLD analysis project Ga0307507, IMG submission 207223) | Populus trichocarpa ectomycorrhiza microbial communities from riparian zone in the Pacific Northwest, United States - 7_EM | ecosystem: Host-associated > Plants > Roots > Unclassified | place...
TCTGTAGTTGTAAGGAGAATATTTTGTTTTCCTTTAGTTCTAGCTATAGACGCTAGTACTGGCTTTTCTACTTGCAGTTTTGATGCAAATAGTTGGTTGACTTTGTTCCGTATAGAGAAGGTATCTAGAGGTTGGTCCTTTTCGTCTGTAATTAGGACTAGCTTCCTTTCTTGTAGCTGCTTTTTCTTACTTCTAGTAGAAGTAGAACTCCTACTAGAAGGAGAAGGGGTAGAAGGTGGTAGTGGTGATAATAAGGGTAGGGAGGACGAAGAAGGGAGGTCCTTCTTTAGCCTCTCTGCGTAAGTTTCTTTAGTAGAGGCTACCTCCTTACGGAGAGCTCTTACTTCTCCTACTAGTCCTTTTAGGACATCTCTTGCCTCTTCTTCTTCTTCTTCTTCTCTTGTAAAGGGGTTTTCTCCTGCTAGGATACTTTGTATATAGTCCAGTAGCTATCTAACTTGTTCTTCTTTTTTGTCTCCTTTTAGCCCTTGATAGGCTAGGGTTAGGCTTTGTAAAGCCATTTGTAGGTGTTCTTCTGGAGAAATAGGGGGAAAAGATATACTAGGTATACTATCCGTAGTCGTTGTTGATTTTATTGTCTTTTTTGCAGGTTTTTGGTTTTCTTTTTCAGGAGAAGACTGAGGATGTCCTCTTTTTTCTCCTGTCCTAAACAGGCCAGGAGAAGGAGAAGGGGGAGAAAAAGTAGATGTAGACTCTTCATCACTTATTTCTATAGGAGGTTTTTTTTTTGACCTATTAGGCCTTGGCATTTTGTATCTTATAGGGGGGTCTCCTAGTTTTTACTATCCTTATACCCTTTCTCCTTACTAATCCTACTAGAAGATTTCTGGGGAGATTAGGCTAAAGGTAGTAGAAAATCTAGCCTCTATATTTCGTGGTTTTGGTATTTGGTTTTGGTGTTCCTGTCTGTGCCTCGCTTATAAGCTAGGACCACCCCTAAGAAGAACTTTCTGTTGGGGGAAAGGAGGTAAAACGACAAATAAATCCACCTCTAGCTCGCTAGGCAGTAGGAATTAAGTCTTAAAAGTTGGAAAATCGATTGTTTTTGATGGTAAGATGGGTATGCGTAAGTTTTGAAGTGTGGCGCTACCTTTTGGTAAGGTTGCATGTGCGGTGTAGGTTTTATAGTAGAGCTATATATACTCTTAGTACGAGTATACCTATAAAACGCATATTAGCTAAACCTATCTCTTTACTAGCTTCGGGAGGCCGATATCGCTATTGCTAGTATTAGATTTAACCCGGCTATCAAGTTAAATATATTCAGAACTTATAGAGAAGGCCCGCATATTGTTAAGGATCTAATTAAGTTGTAGATAAGGTGGTGGCTTAGGAGTGATCAATGAAATTTTTTCAAAGTTTGTCGCAAAGTTTGATGTTCGAAGCCCTTGAGCTAAGCCTAATTAGGCGATTTCTAAGCAAAATCAACACTATAAGTGGCTCACGAGAGCTCTTTAAAAATGCCTTGCAGTTAATTGCGAAATATTATTCGACCACCAAATATACACTTATTAAGTAGGTCTTTTGGCGACATCGTGTAGGCGTCGCAGACGCAATTTAGGGCTACTATGGGCCTTATGCGATAACTATTTACTAATAAAATCCGAAGGTGAAATAAAAATTAAGCATATGGCGCAACTATTTTGAATGGCTTCGCGATCGGCGGTGTAGATGCAGTGGTGTAGATGCAGCGGTATAGATGCAGCGTTGGTGAGCCTTAACTGGGCTGTGCCACCTTGTAATTGGCCTGATCTTTGAAAGATCTGTTCCGGAATGAAGCAATTAATCCGAAATAAGGCAGCTCAAAGCAATACACGATTTGTTCCTCTTTAAGGACGATCTGTTCCGGAATAAGGCAGAAATATTCCGGAACGAGCTGTACCGGTATTAGGCAGAACAATAGCCAACATTAAGGAGTTCTTGTGGAAGTGAGTCAGCTCTAATATCGTGAAAATGCAGGTGAACATTACAGTTTTTACGCCTACTTAAAGAAAACTAAGGTCTAAACCCATTTCTAAAGCCGTGCATAAAATAGATATGGTTATATATTTACCTCGCAATATCCTAAACTCCAATTACCGGGTGTGTAACTTAGTGGTAAGTTTCTACCTTATTTAGGTAATTACCGTTAACTTATTAATACTAAATTAGGCAGAGTATAGGACCGCAACCTGTCGGCAATAATCCTAGAGTCGTCGGTTCAAATCCGACCATACCCTCTAATTTTTTTTATGGATACAGGTCGGTCTTATAACGCTAAAAAGTGGGCCTAGTATAAGTGCTAATGCACAACCCCTATACGGGGCAGCCTTAGCTTAAAATATAAAATTATAGTCAACTAAGCCTAAATCGCTTATCCTACTATATAACTTACCTTTTAGCTTTAAAATAGAACTATTATAGGTATATTTATAATATATGCTCGGACCCCTAAAATGGTTACTTTACTAAATTAATTACTACTACCTTAGAAGCTATCTGCACCTAATTAAGTTAGATTAATTATTTATCCCTAATATACTTTATTAGCGAGCAGGCCATATTACTAAACGGGCCACCTTTATACCCCACCAATAACTTCTAAAATTTTATATTTAAGCTTATATATATACACTACCTTATCTTTTTTAATTTTAAAGTAATTCGCTTAGTAATTATAGAGATATAAAGATTAGAGCAGAATTACCGACCTAAAACTATATATCTCTATAACCACTTAATACATTTATTTAAGATTAAAAGAAATGAGGTAAGGTATATATATAAGCCCAAATATAAATTTTTAGAAATTATACTATGATTTTTGCGATTTTTAATGGGGGTATAGAGGTGGCCCGTTTGGTAATATGGCCCGCTTGCTGATAAAGTATATTATATACTATTTAATATATTAACCTTGGCCTTTCTACCTAACGCCTTTTAAGGCTTTGATTTTGGCTCCTTTACCTTTATTTTAATATCTTTCTTCTTTACCTTCTCTTTAGCCTACTTAATTAAATATTTATAAACTCTATATTTAGATCTAGAGCTATCCGTCTATAAATATTTAGGTCTTTGAGATCCTTAAACTGCCATTATAAGTTATATATTTAGGCGTTCTTATATATAACCTCTATAGTAAGTCGCTTAAGTTATTAGCTTTTTTTTATATAAAAGTAACTAAGTCTTTTAATTAGACATATACTTATTATAAAGGCCTTAAACTATTTAATATATATTACAAGGCTTCTTTAGGGTAGCTAGAACGTTAAGCTAATCGCTTTTAGTTGAATTAAGATTTAAAGCCTTTATTAGAGCCTTATTTTTAACCTATAAAAACTTAGGGCCCTTATACGGATTCTATAGATAAAGACTAGCCTATATAGTAGAAGCACGTAAACAAAGCTATAGAGGAAGTCTTTAATACCTATATTAACGAGCTTACTAATAAAAAAGATAAGGATTTTACTAAGGAGCGCGGCGGAAGGTCCCTCGTAAGCCTGGTAATAATTTAGATAATAACGCCTATAAGTAATTACTGGTAGTTAATAAAAATCTAGTTCTATCCATAAGCTAGCGGATAGAAGTAAAAGCTTACTACTAAGCTTAACTAATACTAAAAAGAAGGTCTCGTGGTTTAGAAGATTAAGAAGAAATATAGTAAAGCTACTATCCCTTTACTTACTAGTAGCTCGGCGTTAAAAGGGTCCTCTACCTAACGCTTGCTAAAATCGCCCTAAACCCTCCCCTATACTAGCTATGAGCCCTATATATAAGCGAGCCTTTAGCTAGGCTAAGAAGGTAGTAACTAATAAATAAAATTATTTTAATATTAGAGTAACTAACTAAAAGCTACCCATATTACTCTTTACTAATAACCTTAGTCTTGTAGTAAATCTTAATAGCTATATATTACTTATCTAGCTCCCCTTCCTCTTTATTAATTACGTTGTCTTCTACCTAAGTAGAGGCCTCTATAGCAACCGCAGTAGCAAGCTAGGCCTTTACCGCTTCCTTAAAGGATACCCTTTTGCAAGGCTTTCTTACTAAGTTATTTACTTTCTTATTATTAAATATACACTTTAGTAGTAGCCTATACGCATGCCAAAGAACCTTATTTGCCTTAATAATATCTATTTATAACTAGGAGCGCTAGTTATTAAGAAGAATCTTATAGCTGCTAAAGGGTTATTTATATTTATCGCTTATAGAAGGTATAGCTAATATATTAAGCGTAAATCGGGCAAGATCCGGCTGGCTCTTATAGTAATCCTACTATAGTAGGGTAAATTGGCCCACTAGATTTAATATTTAGTTAAGGTATAGTTTTGGGAGTATATAGGCCTTCCGTAGATGTATAGATTGGCCCGCGGCCTTAGAGTCTTTAATAACCCAAATAGGCACGACGGATATACAGTTACATCTTCTAATATACTCTTTTCTTTTATTTTTACTGCCTGCTTTCCTACTAGCTAATTACGGCTAACCGACCAATTAACTACGTCGTGATTTTATATCTAAGGGACACTATACCCTTCCATATTTTAGTATTCCATATAGGGATAACGGCAGGCTCTTTAGATTAGAAGTCTGGCACTTTATATATAACTCTATACACAAAGATATATAGAAACGTACAGCCACGGAAGCATAAAAAACTATTAAGTTACTGTCGGGAATGAGGCAAGCTGCCGTCACGCCAGGCATGTTGCCGTCACGTGCTGACGTGGCCCTAGCGTGGTGAGGAACCTTAAGTTCCTCACCCCTTTCCTCATTCCTATCAAAAAAGAAGAACAACCATCATACTATCTACGAATCGTAGCTACGTGATATCCCCTTGTGTAACCAACAGTTACTATTACCGAAAGCTGTTAAATTGCCAATAGATACAGAAATTAAGCACAGAACTACTAGCGACGTATGCGTAGATATTACTATTATTAGAATAAGTTAATAATACTTTTGGAGTTCTTTATCCAAGACCTATAGTAGACGAAATTGATAATTAGTAGCGGGAATGCGAGTACGTAGTGCAGTAAGACGGAGGATAAAAGAGAGGGTTATAGTACACTAGGAACACCAAAAAGAAGTCTTTAACATTTTATTTACTGTATTTGCAACAGTCTATATAATTCTTCGTGCTTTTATATAAGCCTTTATTAAATATATAAGAGTAATAGCAATAGAACCGATAAAAGGAATAATAGGGATACTAGGCCTATTCTATAATAATAGCGAAGAAGGAAGTAAGTAGCCTGTTAGCCTATAAAGCTTTTCTAACCTAGGGAATGTCGTACCAGACTTAACTCCTACAACGTCTAGGACTAACAATACTTAGTAAACAGAGGATAAGAACCAAGAGGTTAACTTGCCTATTTTAGAAGAAACTGTAGGTCCGCTACCCTATAATAGACTACCACTAGAATAGGATAAGGTATATATTATAGCCTAACTTATACCTGCTCTAGGGATTTTAGGGACCCCTTATACTGCGGATAAAACGTATTGCAATTTATTAAATAGTATAAGCGACTATATATCCGATATTGTGTTACAGATAATAAGAAATATTAAGAACTTCTAAAATATTGCAACTATTAAATAGGGACCTAGATTCGAAGCCTATCTAAGTTTATAATTAGTAGTTAGACGGAATATATAGGAAAGCTTTAGATAGACTACTAAGGAAGTAAATATTTTTAATAAGTTAAGACGGTAGAATTCTTAAAAGCTTATATACTACAATATAGAAACAACCCACCGAGTAATATACGCGAATACTATAGATAGTTTACACTGATTTCCTAGAAGGTTACTAAGGCTAGCAATTTAGAAAACCGTAAATAAGGATATTGGTTTGCAAAAGGACTCCTATTTAAATATTAAATATATACTATAACTAAGATAGGAGCTAACCTAGATAAACGGGAGTCTTTTAACTTCTACCTGTTAAGGAGGGCCGTAAAAGACAGGCTTAACTTATATAAGGGCGCAAACCATCTATTAATAATAAACCCTAAGTGTCACGGCACTGTCCTGACGCATACTGTCCCGTACTGCCTCGTACTGTTTCCTACTGTTGGCTGCCCCACCACTAGCGCCTTGGCGGCTGCCCCTACTATTTATATACGATACCCCCTTTTACCTCCTTCTCCTCTTTATACCACAATGTAGTTATCTAGCCTACTTGCATTACAGCACTATAATAGTTTGTGGTATCTCTAATTGCGCCCCGTTGCGACCTTTGTTTTCTTTCTCTTCCTAGTATATTATCTCCGTTTTTCCTAGTGTAATCGCGACCTGGCGCGACTAATAACACTATACTACAGTCCTAAACAATCCTAGTATAGTCCTAGATAATTTTAGTATAGTCCTAAACAACCTTAGTATTATAGCCAGCCTTATAGATTTTAATTGCCTTACCTAGATCCCTCAAAATGGGCGACTATAATATAGATAATATCCTATTAATAAACCCACGTGAAGCGCTCGCCTGCCTCTTCGATACCTCCTATACCCATATTGCCTGGGCAATTAGGAGTAGTCCAGAGTACCCTAAGGACCTTAATATGGCAGAAACCTTCTAGTACCTCTCTATATATACAACCTTTTTAACTAGCGTTAAGAACGGCCTCCAAGCCGTCTATAATAAAGGCTGAACTATAAAGTCCTAATTTAAAGAAGCTTAGCACGGAATTAACTCCCTTAAGACGCTTAAACTATATATACAACAATATAAATAACAAGCTCTCGTATATACTAAGATTATATAAAGTCTAAGCTCTTAGATTACTACGCTTACCTAGACTATTACTAATAAGAATATAGCTACTAGCTCCTTTCTTCTAACTAAGCCCTATAGAAAAAAGCGTAAAGCAAAAGATTTAACCCTATTTAATGGCAAGGGATCACCAATTAAAAAATAAGAAAAATTTAAGATATGGGAAATAAAGATCTAAGGCGTTTTCTAGAGGGATATAAAGTGCTTTAAGACCCTAATGGACGAAGTCCTCTATATATTAAATATGCTGATAGATAAGGCCTATAACTATGTCAAGCATGGCCTTAATATACTACGTATATACCCAAATAACCCAAGCAAATGGACCTTCTCTGACCGAGAGTCTATGCTCGCGTATATAAGGAAGCACTATAAGACCATTAATATAACCTAAGCGGTAAAAAACAAGCTAGATACCTTAATCTAGGGTAAGTATAACTACTAGTCCTAGAAAGCAGAGCTTAATAAGTTAATAATTAAAGCAAATAAGACTAAAGAACAAAAAGTGGATTTACTTAAGAAGAATATTTCCTTTAAGATAAAGAACCTAGCCTTTACTCTTAGCCGCAAGATTGGCAATACTAACTATAAAGGCTGGAGTAAGCAGATAAATATGTTTACTTATAACCTATAAAACCACGCCTACTATACTAAGCTTAATACCGCCAAGCTAAGTACCGCTGGCGGCTATTAACCTGCACTACCTAATAATAATACCTTAGTACTGGCACCATAGAATAACCTAATGGATCTTAACACCGTTAAATTTAGTAGTGGTAGTAGTGGCCTCTCTAATAACGTCTGAAGATACTATATAGATAACAGACTCTATATGGCGTATAGTTAACCTAGCTACTAGAAAGATGCTTATAATCCTAAAAAGAACCTAAATCCCCTCCTAATACTACCGCGCCAACCCCCTCTAAGCCGCGGCGGATTCTTTAGCAGAGGGGATGGAAACTAAGATGGTAACTATAGACGGGGACGTGGGTTTGGACACAGAAACCTACCCCCGTAATTCCCTTCCCCAATATAGCCCTAGCCGATGGTCCCGTACACGAACCACAGACAAGTGCTCCGCGCCGCTACTAACCATGAGACCGGCTATGTCCTTGGTGAAGTACCCCCTAGCATATATACACCCTTAGAGACTAATACGTTAGAATATACTAGCCAAGACCACAGTCACCAGCCAAGCCTTATAATTTAGCCATTAAAAGGCCAATTCTTGGACTAAGTCGCCTCTAAGGGTTAGAACTATATAGGGAGGAGGATAAAAGGATTAGATCTATACTACTAGATTAGTTAGATCTTGTTCTAAGCTAGCTACTACTTAACCTTAGAATAGTAAATAGCAATAGAAATGCTATCCTTATTTAGACCTACCTCTCCTTATTATATAACCTACTCCTATAAGTTCTTATTAAAACAGCAAGCCTTATTAATAGTAGTAGTACAGCACTAGTATTTGCAGATAAAGACTCGCTTATAAAAAAGCATAATATTATAATAAAAAGACTCCTAGTTTTAAAACTACTCCGCCTTACTAATGGACTTCTATCTAGCTTTATTACCCACTACTTTATAGCAAAAATAATAATTGGCTACCATACAGAATCTATGCTCTTCTATATTATGAAATTATTACCCTCTATACTAATAATTCTTAAAATGCCCTGGCTCAAAAAGTATAACCTAAGGCTAGACTTCCCCGCCCTAGAGCTTAAGTTTAACTCTAACTACTATGCCTATAACTGTCTCCTATGGCATATTCCTGACTATGACCAAGTAGCACTATATAGACGCATTGCACGGCCAACGCTTAGATACCGTTAGCTGATAGTAAAAGAGGTACCTAATACTAGTAAGCTAATACACGCAGTAAACAAAGTAGAGATTCTGGAAGACTGGACCACTGCCCTACCCCTAAAAAAACAAACACTACCAGAACTATAAGTCCCCTATATATACCCGCTTAACCTAGGCTAGCTAATAAGACACCTAACTCTAAGTTAATTACTATACGCACATGTAACCGCACGTATAATAGCTAAAGGCGTTACAGCTAAAACTAAAACTAGAGCAATTAAGACCTTCCCTCTATAATACCTAACCTCACACCCGTCTCCCGCGCGTACTATATAGGGCCGCTGCCTCGTTCCCGCCCCCCTGGGCCAACTGAGCCGTGCCAGCCTAGCCGTAGCACCGGAAAACTAGACACGCCCTAACCTGGACAACATTAGATGCACTTATGCCGTTAATTTTACCTAGTTCTATAAACAAAAAGGCATAAAGGCAATAAGGATCTATATAGCAGAGCTAGTAAAAATGGCTAAATAAGAAGAGTACTAATAGCTGCTTAAAGAGCTGCCTATAGGCCTAATAGAAGTACTGAACCTATTAGAAAAGTCTTTCCGCTGACTAGTAGAAGGCGACTATATAATAGAGGAAGCCCGCAAAGCGCTACCCCCTTATTTTTATAACTTCCTTAAGACAAACCTAAAAACTAAGTCTAAGTTTCTACGCCGGAAGATAGTTAATACTAATATTAAAAAATTCCTAAAGGGCAAACTAGGACTAACCCGCGAAGACATTTTATAACGCCTACTAAAGAAGTTTTGTAAATACATTAAGCATTTCCTCCCTAAGAACGCAGATAAGCTACCCCCTCACCAACTATAGGACCACAAAATTAAGATTATCCCCAGAAACCAGGCCCCGTATTATAAAAATAGACCACTTTTACCCGCTAAACTTAGCTGCGTAAAGAAATGGATTAATAAGATACTAGTGTAGTGGTGTAGATTGGACGTCGCCTACTGTCTTGGCATTTTCCTATATTTATAGAGCCTTTGGCTTCCCTCCCTCTTACATATTATTACTAACCTACCAGTTACCGGAAATACACTCTTTTCTTTCTTTCTTACTGACAGCTTTCTACTAATTGATTCTGACTGATTACGACCAACTAACTAACCGACTGACTGACTGATTACACTGTAACTTTCCTATCTAGAGACACCGTACCCTACCACACTAGATAAGGGTTTTATCCGCAAATCAACCTTACTAGCTACCGCACCACTCCTCCTTACTGTAAAGCCTAGCGGCAGTGTACGAATCTGCCACAACTATTAAGGCCTAAATATAGTTACTATTAAGAATTAGTACCTATTGCTACTAATCCACGAGATATTTGACGCACTCTATAGTGCTAAGTACTTTACTAAGCTTAATGTAATTGCTGCGTTTAACCAGATCTGGATTGCGGAAGGCCATAAATAGCTTATAGCATTTATCACCCGGTTTGGACTCTATAAGATATTAGTTACACTATTTAGTCTCTATAACACGCCTACTATATTCCAGAACTATATTAACCATGTTTTACACAACGCCCTTAACGACTACTGCACTACGTATTTTAATAATGTCCTTATCTTCTTAAAAACACGCGCCAAGTACACAAAATATGTAAATGAAATTATCCAGAGACTTAGTAATACTAGACTCCAGATTAATATTAATAAATCTAAGTTTATGCTACTAAAACAAAATACCTTAGCTTAATTATCTTAACTAATAGCATAACTATGGACCCTAAGAAGGTGCAGGCCTTATAGAAATAGAAGGATCCGACATTAGTTAAGGGACTATAGTAATTTCTTAGCTTCGCGAACTTCTACTAATAATTTATTTAAGGTTATTCTAAGGTAGTTAAGCCTATGACTAGGCTACTAAAAAAGAGTATTAGCTGGTTATAGGGCCCTAATTAAGCACAGGTGTTCCAGACCCTAAAAACAGCGTTCACTATAGCACCGGTCCTAGCGTATTATAACTACACAAAGAAGACTATAGTAGAGATAGACGCCTTAAACTAGGCTTTAGGTGGAGTGCTCTATTAAGCCAATAAAAGTAACAAGCTTAAGCTAGTCACATTCTTCTCTGCCAAGTACTCACCCCCTAAATGCAACTATAAAATATACGATAAGGAGCTCCTGGCAATTGTTAAGGCACTAGAAGAATAGTGTCCCAAACTATAAGGAACTAAGTAGCTATTTAAAATTATCACGGACTATAAGAACCTCTAGACCTTTATAATAACAAAACAACTAAACTAGCGCTAAGTCCGCTAGGCTAAGTTCCTTTCCTAATTTAACTTTGTTATTACCTATAGGCCTAGCACTAAAGCTACAATCCTAGACGCTCTTAGCCGCCTTCTAGGCGTTATACCTGCTAATGCTAATAACAAATGTCTATAATACTAAGACCACGTTGTTTTACTACCAAAGAAAGTTAACCTAGCTATTCTAGAAGAACTGCTAAGCGAATCCTAAAACCAGAGCATTAAAGACTTTATTATAGTAATGGACCCAGAGCCTAAGAAAAAAACCCTTAAGGAGCTTATTAAGAATGCCTATAAAGAGAACGAACTTGCCAGGAATATATTAGCTGCGCTACACGAACAGGAAGACCGTAAAGTACGCCATTAGCCTAAGCAGATTAGGAAACTGCTCCGCTATAATAAATCTAAATGTTTGATTGTTAACGGCCTAATCTACTATAGGAATTAAGTATTTATCCCTAATTCACCTAAACTCCAACTAGAAGTTATACACCGTACGCATAGTTTGGGCCCTGCGGGTCACCCAGGCCGCGTTAAGATACTAGACCTCCTTAATTAAACGTATTAGTGGCTAGATATTTCACAGTTCACAGCTACCTTTGTAAAAGACTGCGCTCTTTACTTCCGCATAAAGACCCTACGCTTAGCACTACCCAGTTTCCTAAAACCACTAGAACTACCAGTCCGCCCATAAACCAATATCTCTATTAACCACGTCGTCAACCTACCTAAGTGCCTTCGTAACGGCAAAACGTATAGACACATCTTCGTCGTTATTAACCGCCTAATAAAGATAAGACACTTTATTTCTATTACTAGCCTAGACACCAAGGAGCTTGTTAAAGTATTTATCCATACTATCTATAAGCTACACGGCGCTCTAAATACTATTATTTCTAATAGAGGCTCTTTATTTATTTCTAACTTCTGGCGTTGCCTAAACTAGCGCCTAAAGATAACCCTAAGCCCTAGCTCCGCATGGCACCCTAAAATAGATGGTTAAACCGAGATTGTTAACGCAGCAATAAATAAGTACCTACGCGCCTTTATAAGCTTCACCTAAGATGACTAGGTAGATTGGCTCCCCCTTACCAAGTTTGCTATAAACAACTAGGTTAGTAAGACCACAGAAATCTTACTATTCTTTGCCAACTATAGCTATAACCCACATCTAGGCATCAAACCAGCAGGCCCCCAGCTATTAGCCCTATCTATATATACAAAGAAAGAATACCTATAAGCCAATACTATTACTAACCGCTTTAAGCGCATCTTAACCTAGCTTAAAACCCTAGCTCGTATCTCCCAGTGATGATATAAAGACAATGCTAATATAAAACAAGATAAAGGTACAATATTTAAGAAGGATGATATAGTTATAGTTAGCCTTAAAAATATAAAGACCAACCGGCCTAAGAGGAAGTGGGATAATAACTAGGACGGACTATAGCCCATCCTAGCTGCCTATAGAGGAGCAGTTATAGTTAACCTTCTAGACTATATCTGTGTTAACAAGTCTTTCTATACTTTAAAAGCCCGCCTCTGGTTCCCTAAAGAGATCTCCGGTTAAGTACGCATTAATAAAGAGGAACGTTATAATATTACAGGCAGGATAGCTAAAAGGGATAATAATAGCAATATTACGGATAAGTAGGAATTTGAAAAGATCCTTAATATATATAATAAATAAATAGATAAGCACGGCTTAACATACTATATTAAATAGAAATATTATAACGAAAAAACCTGGGAACCCGAGAAATCCCTAAAAGGGTACAAGCGCGCATTACTAAAGTTCTATAAATAACACCCTAAGAAGCCAGGACCCCCAGACTGGGTATAAGATAAGGGAGAGCCACGCTAAGGCTGTAGCCGACCACAAAGATAAATTGTGGTAGTTAAGATCTTATAGAACTTTAACCGCCGGTCAAAGTTATCTAATTGGTTAGTTTTTTTTTGCCAAGAAGCGCTACGCGGTGGCGGTATAGAGTTCTGCCGACTTTATTTGTTAAGCTAACCAATTAAGATTTTCCATGCCTAGCATGGAAAATCGCTATTGGCTCGGTTAAGGGCGGTAAGCGGAAGTAATATCTTTGCAGCGAAAATAAGTTACTTGTTCGGTTTAGGGACTAAACCTTCTGGGGAGGGGAGTACTGTCACGGCACTATCCTAACGCATACTGTCCCGTACTACCTCGTACTGTTTCCTACTGTTGGCTGGCCCACCACTAGCGCCTTGGCGGCTGCCCCTACTATTTATATACGATACCCCCTTTTACCTCCTTCTCCTCTTTATACCACAATGTAGTTATCTAGCCTACTTGTATTACAGCACTGTGACACTAAGAAGCAAGGTCTTTATTAGCTAGTTAAACAATTCTATAATTAGTAACTGGTTATATCTAACTAAAGAGATACTACTCTTTGGCCGCCTATAGTTTTTATCTAAATAAGTTAGTAAGTACCCGTTAAACGACCTAAGAGATAGACCTTAAGCTAGAGAAACTTACTAGCTAACTCCAGAGGATTAATCTTAGGACGGTTAAATTGGTAGGTATTATATCTTTAATACTATTCCTTAATAAGATTCGCTAAGATCTAATATAGTATATATAGCTCCTAAATAAGGCGTTAGTGCGTTAAGAATAAACAAGTTTATAACTGCAACAAATAATAACAGACTACTACCACTATATAGGGGAGCGCTATAAGAGCGATATAAGCCTAACCTAGGAAGGTATAGAGTGTTAGCGACTCGGTTAATCGAGGCACGAGCACGGCAAGAGGGTCGCGCAAGCCTGTACAATTGGATTGTCTATAAACGAGGATCCAAAGCTAGAGAAAGGAAAGGGGAAGAACGGAAGCACCGCTCGAAGCTATATACAATCCTCTGGTCACGTAATGGCAATTTGCCAGTACCGTTTTCCACCAGCGCCGTAACATTACCCCCCCTTTCAAAAAGGCCTGCCCTCAGGCTTTGTATATCCGTATTATATCCATAGGGTGTTCTTATCTATATACTCGACAGGTAGCTTATCATCTTCGCTATACTAGCACTCCATCCACTCGTCTAGATACTTCGGGGGTCCTGGCTTATTAAGGTATTAGTTATAGAATTCTTTAAGCTTCTAGGGGCAACCTATAAAGTTCTAGGCAGGGTACCAGGTTAGGTCTAGATTGTAACCTTTCCATTAGATACGGTATTTCAGCATTCCTCGTACCAGTTTACAGGCTAGTATTTTATTAACTTCCCATTTATTATTACCATTAACTTAAATTGGCAGTAGAGGCTTATTCTTTTATCTAGGTAGTGGGTTATTTGCAGCTTTCTATAGCTTATCTGGTGAGAAAACAGGGTGGACTTTAATTAAGTCTGGGAGTTTAACCTTATATAAGTTACCTTCTTTATTAAGGATCTTATACGGTCCTGCCATCTTATAGTCTAGCTTATAGCTAGGCTGTTCTGTCTTTTAGTTCTTTATTATAACCCAGACCTTATTGCCTATAGTAAAGTTGGGCTCGCGCCTGTGCTTATTTACCTGCTATTCCATTAATTTCTGGGCCTTCTCTAGGTTCTTATAGGCTACTATCTATACTTCTTTTAAGCGTCTAGCATACTGCTGTGCTTCCCTATAAGATAGTTTTTCACGCACAGTCTATAGTCCTTCTGGTCTCTCCCAGTCAAAGCTTATATAGGGTAAGTATCCCATTTCTAGCTAAATAGGTGCAAACCCTATAGAGTTATAGGGTAGGGTTGCCTGGGCATAGTCTATTATAGGCAGTAGTTTGCTCTAGTTGTCCTAAAAGTAGTTAATAAAGAGCCGGAGTCTCTGGTCCAAGTATTAATTTATAATCTCTGTCTAACCGTCTATCTAGGGGTGGTATGCTATAGAGAGCTTTAGCCTAATACCTAGGATCCAGGTAAACTTGTTCTAGAAGGCTGATATAAACTGCGGCCCCTGGTCAGATATAATAGTATCTAGTAGTCTATAAATTTAGTAGATATAATAGATATACAGTTAGGCCGCCTCTTTAGCATTAATATTCTTATAATAGGGGATTGAGAACGGGCGCTTGCTAAAGTAGTTAACTAGAATTATAACCATATCATATCTATCGCGGTCTATAGGTAACTTATAGAAGTCTATAGAGATATACTACTAGGGGCATTCTAGTATCGGGAGTGGCTTTAATAGCCCTGGGGTTTTATCTTGTAGAATTGTAGACCTACGGCAGTCGTCGCAGTTCTGTATATAGCGGTTAATATCTATAACTATTCCGGGCTAGTAGTAGCGGTTGCTAATAATTCTGCAGGTCTTATTTTTTTCTAGGGTGGGCTATAGAGACCTAAGTATGTGCTTCGGCGATAAGCCAAGTCCGTAAATTCTATTCCTCTGCCACTACCAGCTGTTCCCAGTGCTTAAGCAGTCCATTTTTAAGGGACCATGGGCTAGTAGTATCCTTTACCTTTTCGCGGTACTTCTATAGGGAAAGGGCTGTATAGTTTACCTACAGCAGTTTATTAATAAGATTAAGTTCCGTAGTATTAATAGGGCACATCTTAGCCTTTGTAGGGTCCGTATTTAGTTCTACCTATATTTAGGGGTTAAGGTACTCTAGTTATAGCAGCATCTAGGTCCGTAATATAATCTTTGCGGCAATCTGGTTATCTAGGTCTTATTCGCGCCTTATAAGGGCATCTGCACAGTTAGTTGCGCCTAGCCTATACATAATTAGGAAGTGGAACTAAGATAGGATATCTACCTAGCGTGCCTGCCAGGCCATAAGGGCCTTTGTTATTATAAAGTATTCTAAGGCCTTATAATCCGAAACCACCTTAATAGGCTTAGGGGTCCCTTCTAGCTATATACGCTAGTGCTAAAACCTAGAGATAATAGCTAGCATTTCTTTATTATAGATGTGGTAGTTTAGCTTAGTATCTATTATAGTCTTTAAATAGTATACAATAGAGTACCATTCTCCGTCCAGTTGCTTCTAGGAAAAGACACTAGCTATTACACTATCTAAGGCATTAGTTTCTAGCATTAAGGGCCATTCTGGGTTAAAGTAGGTAAGTAGAGGAGCCAATACTAGCCGTTTTTTAAGCTCATTAAAGGCCTGCCTATATATGGCGTTAAAGTAGAAGGGCTGGTCTTTCCTAGTAAGATGGTTAAGGGGCCGGGTAATCCTGCTATAGTTCTTAATAAAGTGTTAATAGAAGTTATAGAAACCTAAAAATAATTATACCCCCTTTACGGTCCGTAGGGGTGTACACTAGTTAATTATAGCTATTTTTTCTAGGTCTGCCTTAATTCCGTCCGTACTAATAATAAACCTTAGGTACTTAGTGCGCTTAACACTAAATTCTAACTTCCTAATATTGGCCTAGAGACTAGCTTCACAGAGCCATTATAGGACTTTATAGACATGCTCCTTATATTCTAGTTCATTCTTAACGTAAATTATAATATTATCTAGGTAGGCTGTATAGAAGTCATTAAGGTAGTTAAAGAGTACGTTATTTATGTACCATTAGTATATAGCCGGTCTGTTAGTTAGTTTAAAAGGTAGTACTTTATATTTGTATAATCTATAGCGGGTCCAAAATATAATAAGATTCTTAGATCTAGGGTCTATCCTAATTTAGTAAAAGGCCTAGCGGATATTAAGCTTTATAAAAATCTTAGCCTTACTTATATAGGCCAGTGTTTCTTTAAGTAAGGGCAGCGGATATTAGTCTTTGCGGGTTATATAGTTTAGTTTATAGTAGTTAATACAGAAATAGAGTCCGCTGTTTAGCTTTTTTATAAAGAGAATAGGTAAGACAAAGGGGACTTGGCTAGGCTTAATGAAGCCCTTATTAAGGTTATTAATAAGGTACTACTTAGTGGCCTATAGCTTATTAGTAAATTGCTGGCAGAGGGGGCTATAACTAAGGGTGTTTTCTTTATCGGGCTTAATCTTAATCTTATGGTTATACGGTTGGTAAGGTAGGAGTATATTGGATACTGCCTTAGAGAACATATCCTTAAATTCCCGGTATTAACGGAGTAGTTTTTGTTCTACCAGCTCCTTATTTATAAGCTTACTTTCCCCACTAAGCTAGTTATAGGCTAGGGCTTCCTTGTCTTTAATTATCCGGTTAATTTTATATAAGCTAGTTGTAAAGGCAACAGTATCGGGCTGTTTTAAGTTCTAGTAAAACCCTATGGCACCAATACAGCAGATATTAACTGGTAGGAGGTTCGTAGGTTTTTTTACGGATGTTCCGTGGACTATATTTTGCGGTAGAGGGTTTACAGCCCTCCTTAGCTCCTATTCCATTTTCCATAAGTTATCCTTTTAGTCTATATATTTAGTATAGCATCTAATATTTCTTGCTGTCACAGTGCTGTAATGCAAGTAGGCTAAATAACTACATTATGGTATGAAGAGGAGAAGAAGATAGAAAGGGGGTATTGTACACAAATAGTAGGGCCAGCCCGCTAAGGCGCTAATGGTGGGCCAGCTAACAGTAGGAAACAGTACAAGACAGTATATAACAGGTCAGTGCCGTAACAGTACTCCCCTCCCCTAGAAGGTTTGGTCCCTAAACCAAATAAATAACTCTAAAAACAGGTAATACGCGGGGGCTGGTTTTTATCGCGAAGATGTTAGTTCCGCTTACCGCCCTTAGCTAAGCTAATGGCGATTTTCTATTCCGGGGATGGAAAATCCTAATTGGTTAGTTTAGTGAATAAAGTTAGCAGAACTCTATACCGCCACCAGAATTAATCTACGTGGCGTTTTATAGCGTTCCTTGGCAAGAATCTGGCTAATTAGATAACTTTAACCAGCGGTTGAAGTTCTATAACATCTTAACCACCACAAATTAATATTGTGGTTGGCTACAACCTTAGCGTAACTTTTCCTTATCTTGTGCCTAGTCTGGGGGTCCGGGCTTCTTAGGGTGTTATTTATAGAACTTATATAGTGCGCGCTTATACCCTTTTAGGGACTTCTTAGGTTCCTAGATTTCTTTATTGTAATACTTCCACTTAATATAATATATTAGGCCGTGCTCGTCCATTTGTTTATTATATATATTAAAAATCTTTTTAAATTCCTACTTGTCTGTGATGTTGCCATTATTGTCTCTTTTGGCTATCCTTTCTGTGATATTACAATGTTCCTCTTTATTAATGTGTGCTTAACTAGAGATCTCTTTAGGGAACCAGAGGCAGACTTTTAAAGTATAGAAAGACTTGTTAACGCGGATATAGTTTAGGAGGTTAACTACAACTGCTCCTTTATAGGTAGCTAGGACGGGCTAGGGTCCGTCCTAGTTATTATCCCACTTCCTCTTAGGCTGGTTAGTCTTTATGTTTTTAAGGCTGACTATAACCATGTCATCCTTTTTGAATATTATACCTTCGTCTTGTTTTATATTAGCGTTGTCTTTATAGCGTTGCTAGGAGATACGAGCTAGGGCTTTAAGCTGGGTTAAGATACGCTTAAAGCGGCTAGTAATAGTATTAGCTTATAGGTACTCCTTCTTTATATATATAGATAGGGCTGATGGCTAGGGGCCCGCTGGTTTAACGCCCAGATATGGGTTATAGCTATAGTTGGTAAAGAATAGTAAGATTCCTGTGGTCTTATTAATCTGGTTATTTATGGCAAACTTGGTAAGGGGGAGCTAATCTACCTAGTCGTCTTAGGTGAAGCTTATAAAGGCGCGTAGGTACTTATTTATTGCTATATTAATAATCTTGGTTTGGCTATCTGTTTTAGGGTACCATGCAGAACTAGGGCTTAGGGTTACCTTTAGGCGCTAGTTTAGGCAACGCTAGAAGTTAGAAATGAATGAAGAGCCTCTATTAAAAATAATAGTATTTAGAGCGCCGTGTAATTTATAGACAGTATAGATAAATGCTTTAATAAGCTCCTTAGTATCTAGGCTAGTAATAGGAATAAAGTGCCTTATCTTTATTAGGCGGTTAATAACGACAAAGATATATCTATATGTTTTGCCATTATAAAGGCACTTAGGTAGGTTAATAACGTGGTTAATGGAGATATCAGTTTATAGGCGGACTGGTAGTTCTAGTGGTTTTAGGAAACCAGGTGGTGCTAAGTATAGGGTCTTTATATAAAAGCAGAAAGCGTAGTCTTTTATAAAGGTAGCTATAAACTGTGAAATACCTGGCCACTAATAGGTTTAATTAAGGAGGTCTAGCGTCTTAACGCGGCCTAGGTAGCCCACAGGACCTAAACTGTGCGTGTGGTATACAACTTCTAGTTAGAGTTTAGGTAAATTAGGGACAAATACTTGATTCCTATAGTAGATTAGGCCGTTAACAATTAAACATTTGGATTTATTATAGCGGAGTAACTTCCTAATCTGCTTAGGCTAGCAACATGCTTTACGGCCTTCCTATTCGCGTAGCGCAGCCAACATATCCCTAGCGAGTTTATTCTCCTTATAGGCATTCTTAATAAGCTCCTTAAGGGTTTTTTTCTTAGGCTCTGGGTCTATTACTGCAATAAAGTCTTTAACGCTCTGGTCTTGGGATTTGCTTAGCAGCTCTTCTAGGATAGCGGGGTTAACTTTTTTTTATAGTAAGACAACGCGGTCTTAGTGTCATAGACGTTTGTTACTAGCATTAGCAGGTGCTACGCCTAGGAGACGGCTAAGAGCGTCTAGGATTATGGCTTTAGTACTAGGCCTATAGGTAATAACAAAGTTAAACTAAGAGAGGAACTTAGCCTATCGGACTTGGCGCTAGTTTAGTTATTTCGTTATTATAAAGATCTAGAGGTTTTTATGGTCCGTAATAATCTTAAACAGTTACTCAGTTCCTTATAGTTTAGGGCGCTATTCTTTTAGTGCTTTTATAATTGCTAGGAGCTCCTTATTATATATCTTATAGTTACATTCTAGGGCGGAGTGCTTGGCAGAGAAGAATATAACTAGCTTAAGTTTGCCATCTTCGCCAGCTTGGTAAAGTACTCCTTCTAAAGCCCAGTTTGAGGCGTCTGTCTCTACTACGGTTTTCTTTGTGTAGTCGTAGTATGCTAGGACCAGTGCTGTGGTAAACGCTGTCTTTAGTGTCTAAAAGGCTTATGCTTAATTAGGGCCCTATAACTAATTAGTACTCTTCTTTAGTAGCCTAGTTATGGGTTTAACAACTACGGAGTAGCTTTAGATAAATTATTAGTAAAAGTTCGCAAAGCTAAGAAATTGCTGTAGTTCTTTAATTAATGTTAGGTCCTTTTATTCCTGTAAGGCCTGCACCTTCTTAGGGTCCATAGTTATGCTATTAGTTAAGATAATCAAGCTAAGATATTTTGTTTTAGTAGTATAAAACTCAGACTTATTAATATTAATCTGCAGTCCGGCGTTGCCGAGTCTCTAGATAACTTTATTTACATATTTAGTGTGCTTAGTGTGTATTTTAGAGAAGACAAGGACATCGTTAAGGTAGGCAGTGCAGTAGTTATTAAGGGCGTTATGTAAAATATGGTTAATATAGTTCTAAAATATGGCGGGCGTATTATAGAGACTAAATAGTGTAACTAATATCTTATAGAGTCCGAACTAGGTAATAAATGCTATAAGCTACTTGTAACCTTCTGCAATCCAGATCTAGTTAAACGCAGCAATTACGTTAAGCTTAGTAAAGTACTTGGCACTATAGAGTGTATTAAGTGTCTTATGGATTAGTAGCAATAGGTACCGATTTTTAATAGTAACTATATTTAGGCCTCGGTAGTTATGGTAGATTTATACGCCACCACTAGGTTTTGCAGCAAGGAAAAGTAGTACGGCGGCTAGTAAGGTCGATTTGTAGATAAAACCCTTATCCAGTATCTTGTTAATCCATTTCTTTACACAACTAAGTTTAGTGGGTGAGAGTGGTCTGTTCTTATAATATAGGGCCTGCTTTCTGGGTATAATCTCAATTTTATAGTCCTATAGTTGGTAAGGGGGCAGCTTGTCTATATTCTTAGGGAGGAAGTGTTTAATATGTTTATAAAACTCTTTTGGTAAGCATTATAGAATATCTTCGCGGGTTAATCCTAGTTTGCCTTTTAGGAATTTCTTAACATCAGTGTTAACTATCTTTTGGCGTAGAAACTCAGGCTTAGTTTTTAGGTTTGTCTTAAGGAAGTTATAAAAATAAGGGGGTAGCGCTTTACGGGCTTCCTCTATTATATAGTTGCCTTCTACTAGCCGGCGGAAAGATCTTTCTAATAGGTTTGGTACTTCTATTAGGCCTATAGGCAGCTCTTTAAGCAGCTATTAGTGTTCTTCTTGTTTAACTAGTTCTACTAGCTCCGCCATATGGATCCTTATCACCTTTACGTCTTTTTATTTACAGAACTGGGTGAAATTAATAGCATAAGTGTATCTAATATTATCTAGGTTGGGGCGTATCTAGTTCTCCAGTGCTATGGCTAGGCTAGTACGGCTTGGTTGGCCTAGGGGGGCGGAAACAAGGCGGCGGCCCTATACAGTACGCATAGGAGACAGGTATAAGGTTGGGCGTTATAGGGGGGAGGTCTTAATTGCTCTAGTTTCGGTCTTAGCTATAACATCTTTAGCTGTTATACATGCGGTTATATATACGTATAGCAAATAACTTAAAGTTAGGTGTCTTGTTAGCTAACCTAGGTTAAGCGGGTATATACGGGGGACTTATAGTTCTAGCGGTGTTTATTTTCTTAGGGATAGGGTAGTAGTCTAGTCTTCTAGAATCTCCGCTTTGTTTATTACATATATTAGGTTACTAGTGTTAGGCACCTCTTTTACTATCGGCTAACGGTATCTAAGCGTTAGCCTTGCAATACGTCCGCATAGTGCTATTTAGTCACAATTAGGAATGTGCTATAGGAGACAGTTATAGGCATAGTAATTAGAGTTAAACTTGAGCTCTAAAGTGGGGAAGTCTGCCCTTAGGTTATGTTTTTTAAGCTAGGGCATTCCAAGAATTACTAGTATAGAGGGTAATAATTTCGTGATGTAGAAAAGCATAGATTCTGTATAGTAGCCAATTATTATTTTTGCTGTAAAGTAGTGGGTAATAAAGCTAGATGGGAGTCCGTTAGTAAGGCGGAGTGGTTTTAGGACTAGAAGTCTTTTTATTATAATATTATACTTTTTTATAAGCAAGTCTTCGTCTGTAAATGCTAGTGCTATACTACTGGTGTTAACGAGGCTTACTATTTTAATGAAAACTTGTGGGAGTAGGTTGCGTAGTAAGGAGAGGTAGGTCTAAATAAGAATGGCATTTCTATTATTATTTACTGTTCTAAGGTTAAGTAGCAGTTAACTTAGAATAAGGTCTAATTAATCTAGTAGCATAGATCTAATCTTTTTATTCTCCTCCCCGTATGGTTCTAACCATTGGAGGCAACTTAGTTTAAGGGTTGGCCTTTTAATAACTAACTTGTGGGGCTTGGCTGGTGGCTATAGTCTTAGCTAGTATGTCCTAATATATCGGTCTCCAACGGTGTATATATGCTAGAGGGTACTTTACCAATAACATAGCTGGTCTCATAATTGGTAGCAATATAGAGCACTTATCTATAGTTCGCGTATAGGACCATTAGCTGGGGCTGTATTAGGGAAGGCTATCATAGGGGCGGGTTTTTATATCTAAACTTACGTCCTCGTCCGCGGTTACTGTTTTAGTTGCTATCCCCTCTGCTAAAGAATCTGCCGCGGCTAGGAGGGGGTTGGCGTAGTAGTATTAGGAGGGGATTTAGGTTTGTTCTAGGGTTATAAGTATCTTTTTAGTGGCTAGGTTAACCACATGCCATATAGAGTCTGTTATCTATGCGGTGTTTTTAGACGTTATTAGGGAGGCTACTACTACTACTACTAAATTTAACGGCGTTGAGGTCCATTAGGTTATTCTATAGTGCCAGTGCTAAGGTGTTGTTATTAGGTAATATAGGTCGATAGCCGCCAGCGGTACTTAGCTTAGTGGTATTTAGCTTTATATAGTAGGCATAGTTCTATAGGTTATAAGCAAATACGTCTATCTGCTTACTCTAGCCTTTATAGTTAGCATCGCCGATCTTATAGCTGAGGGTAAGGGCTAGGTCTTTTATCTTTAGTGAAATATTCTTCTTAAGTAAGTCCACTTTTTGTTCCTTAGTCTTGTTTGCTTTAATTATTAACTTATTAAGCTCTACTTTCTAGGACCAGTAGTTACGCTCGCCCTAGCTTAAGGTATCCAACTTATTTTTAGCCGCTTGGGTTGTATTAATGGTCTTATAGTGCTTCCTTATGTACACGAGTATAGACTCTCGGTTAGAGAAGGTCCATTTGCTTAAGTTGTTTGGGTATATGCGTAGTATATTAAGGCTATGCTTAATATAGTTATAGGCCTTATCTGTTAGCATGTCTGACATATAAAGGATTTCGTCCATTGGAGTCTTAAAGCACTTTACATCTTTTTAGAAAACGCCTTAGATCTTCGTTTTCTATATCTTAAATTTTTCTTGTTTTTTAATTAGTAATCCCTTGCTATTAAACGGGGTTAGATCTTTTGCTTTACGCTTTTTTCTATAGGGCTTGGTTAGAAGAGGGGAGCTAGTAGCTATATTCTTCTTAGCAATAGTTTAGGTAAGTATAGTAATCTAAGAGCTTAGACTTTGTATAGTCTTAGTGTATATAAGAGCTTGTTGTTCGTTTTGTTATATACGTAGTTTGAGCGTCTTAAGGGAGTTAATTCTATGCTAAGCTTCTTTAAATTAAGACTTTATAGTTCGGCCTTTGTTATAAACGGCTTGGAGGCTGTTCTCGACGCTAGTTAAAAAGGTTGTATATACGGAAAGGTGCTGGAAGGTTCCTGCCACATTAAGGTCCTTAGGGTACTCCGGGCCATTCCTAATTGCCCAGGCAATGTAGGTGTGGAAGGTATTAAAGAGGCAGGCAAGCGCTTCGCGTAGGTTCGTCGATGGGGTATTATCTATATTATAGTTGCCCATTTTAAGGGATCTAGGTAAGGCAATTAAAATCTATAAGGCTGGCTATAATGCTGAGATTGTTTATAACTGTACTAAGATTGTCTAAGATTATACTAAGATTATTTAGGACTGTGCTGGGGTTATCTGGGACTGTGGTACGGTATTATTAGTCGCGCCGGGTCGCGATTACACTGGGAAAACGGAGACAGTATACTTAGGAAGAGGGAAAAAACAAAGGTTATAACGGGGCGCAATTAGAGATACCACAAACTATCACAGTGCTGTAATGCAAGTAGGCTAAATAACTACATTGTGGTATAAAGAGGAGAAGAAGATAGAAAGGGGGTATTGTATATAAATAGTAGGGCCAGCCCGCCAAGGCGCTAATGGTGGGCCAGCCAATAGTAGGAA
>Ga0307507_10004570_pt1 | contig 24268 bp, 16 predicted proteins | sample 7_EM_MG_FD_207223 | JGI IMG/M metagenome (GOLD analysis project Ga0307507, IMG submission 207223) | Populus trichocarpa ectomycorrhiza microbial communities from riparian zone in the Pacific Northwest, United States - 7_EM | ecosystem: Host-associated > Plants > Roots > Unclassified | place...
ATCCGGCCGCTCATACACAGCTTATATACCGTTCCTGGCAAGGATGTGATCTTCCAGAAGTTTTGCAACTGCCGGTATGTACTCCGATATTAACGCACTAACTGGTATACTCTCGTTGTCTACTATGTCGACATCTATCCCCTCCGTTGCCAGCAATAACCGTACAACGTCTTCGTTCCCCTCCTCCGCCGCCCGGTGGAGCGGCGTTTCGCCCTCGTCATCCATGATATTGACATTGATTCTCTGGTCTGCCACCATTAACTCCACCAACTCTGCGTGACCCTGCCTTGCAGCCCAATGCAACGCTGTCCAGTGAAGTGCATCCTCTCGCTGGATATGGGTTCTTGGATCGGCCATAAGAAGCGCCAAAGCTTCCAGGTGCCCCTTCTGGGCCGCCCAATGTATGGGAGTCTCAAGATACCCTTCGTGGAGATTCGGGTCGACGTCATTGTGCTCTAGCAGGAGTCTTATCACCCCGGTGTTCCCTTTCTCAACAGCCCTGTGCAAGGGCGTGCAGCCCTCCACGTCCCGGAGATTAGGATCTATTCTAGGATCTTGAATCAATAGGTGTGCTGCCGCTGTGCAGTCTTTCAGTGCAGCTAGCATTAGGGGCGTGCATCCGTTATTATCTCCCTTGTTGATATCCACCCGTGGATCGGCCAGCAGCATCGACACGGCCTCTAAACGGCCCGCCAGAACGGCAAACGTCAGTGGTTGGCGGCCGAGCACTCTCTCACAGGCCGCCGGATCGGCTCCGCATTCCAGCATAGTTTTGAAGGCGCTGTCGCTCACACACGCTACCGCCTCGCAGAGCACTGAGCCGTTGCCCACAAACTCAAAGATTCTACGATCAATGAGGGTCTTGATGGTGTCTCTATCACCATTCCTGCAGGAATAATAGAGAACTCTTTTGCCGTATTCCGTGGATTGGTGGAGGAATACGTTATCGAGGAGAGAGGGTGACAAGAGACTGAAAAGACGGCGGTTTGTCTTTGAGAAGGAGCGCATGTGAGCTGGTCGTAAGAATTTGGAGATTTCGAGGATAATCTCATTTGGAATTCTTTGAATCGACATCTCAGTGTTTAGGCGTGAGGGCAGTCAATGAGTCTTGTCAGGAGCGGTGGCAAGAAGCGGGGTGGGTTTGTTCGTTTTGTGTCCAAGGCCGATCGGTCTTCCATATGTTCTCTCGCTATTTGCCAAGAACTCTACTCTCTACCTGATTCGGAAGTAAGGGTTTCCTGTATCACAGTGTTTCACTTGCAGCAGTTGCTGTGCTGGCTAGAGTTCTTGCTGTAGGGTTCTCAAGAGCCCGTCTCCATGCTCACTACCTTCACTTTGGTTTGCTTCTCACAACCCTCTGAGGGAATCTTATTAAGTTCCCGGCCTCGAAGGATTTTTTTTTTTTTTGAGCAATCCTGTACAGTGCTAACATGCTTGAAAAGTCACAAGGGAAAGTATCCTGACCAGAAGATCGGAGGAAAAAAATAAAACTACCATAACCAGTGCAGCTGTACTAGTAATTGTTATTAAATATATGACGCTTGATTTCCTGCTCGATATGATCAGGAGCAACACGAGAGGTAAAAAGCCCGCAAATGTCCCCTAGATCGCACCACTAATATCCCGAGAGAAAGAGATGCATCCGCGCATGCAGACACGGTACAGGGGCCCTTCCCGAGTGTTAAGGGTCTGAGCACAGCTTTGGTTGGTCGAAATTACACGTGTGTAACGCGAGCTATGCAGCCGAACACCAGCAGGCCCATTGACGCAACTTTTTGGTGGGGGAGGTCTGTCGAACGCTTGGCGGAGCGGCTGTTCTGGGTGGTCGGGAAGGCCCTCGAAGCAAGGAGAGGAAGGTCGACAGACTTACCCTTGATACTCAGTACATCAACGCTATCTGGTGCAATACCGGTAGTTTAATAATCAAATTCTCAACTAACAGTACGGCGTTGCTGGGATGGGTTCCGCATGACCTCCAGCGGAAATCCGAGACACCTGCGGTAGACCATGCATTACGACTTGTCCCAGACAAGGCCGAGTTCAGAACTGACCAAAACCACCTAGCATCAGACCCCGCCGTCTGAACTGCGCACTAATAGAAAGCCGCTCATAGGTTAATCTCGGCCTTGAGAGAACCAAAATGCTACAAAGTCTTTAAGAACAGGGTGCAAAGAATTATTTGCCACTGTAAGTAATTAGAGAATAAGATAGGGAAATTGTAAGAGAGAGTAGAAACGACTAACTACACATACAACACGATCCCCTGAGCAGGCACTAATGACTAGACTACGGGAGATGCTACCGTGACGGGATCTCGATACCAAAGAGCTACTCAGTACTCAACCCAAGAGTGGGGGAACGCGACAACCTATATATTAAATCTAACCAGGGAGAGAGCATTATAATATTATCGTACTTGGCCGTTCCCAAGTTCTTAGCAAGTAGGATGCATCAAATGAAGGCTAATACAAGCTACCTTAAAAGAAAGACAGATCAGTCAACCAGGACTGCAACCCACAATGTGAGTGCAGTGGGACTATGCTCCAGGCTTTCTACTGCATCATATCTGAATGCCCCAATCCGGCTGCTTGGAGGCTGTGTGAGGGTTGAGAGTTACTAAAAATATGTGCATATTCAGGCGTGTGGAAGAACAACAAAGAGGGAAGGGAGCTATCATAGTTAGAAAGTTCCCTTCTCCCATCAGAAAAAAACATGGTGGATTTTCCAATTAGGTTGGAAGGTTTTTCTTTTGCAAGAAGGTCCAATTTGGGGTCAAAAATGGCTCCTCTGTTCACAGTCATGATTGATAATCTTGGTAACCTTGCTATTGTTATTTGTTTATTCAAGGGGGTGTTCAGGTTTCTTTTGTCGTGTTGGGTTTTCCAAGGTTCTTACGGGACCTTCTCGTGTTAGTGAGAAAAAATCCAAGGACTTAAAAAGAGAGAGAGAGAGAAGGGGTGAACAAAGAAAGCCTCCCTCCCTCCGAGTCTAGAGATGCCAATTATTCTAGCACATCGGACGTTATCTATCATCATAGGTGCTGAAATCATTTCAGGTCACTCGGCCAACACGGCCCGCCGGTAACTTATCATACTCTTTTGAAACGAAGGTGAAAAAGAGGGATACTTCAGATATCCCCAAGAGAGCAGCTACTGCCAGGAACCACTTACAACCAAAAACTAAAGTATAATTAATTCCACGAGCCCACCTTAGTGCCCACCGATATACTTACGCCAATTAGGCACTTTGATACTTAGGGCTACGGAGAGATACCATACTCGAGTACTCCCAATTGTCTGACGTTTGTAAAAACGACTGCTATTGCATATGGGCAAAAAATGGGCCGGAGCCTCAAGATTTTGGTGTTATGCAATAGCAGTCGTTTTTACAAACGTCAGACAATTGAAAGTAGAGAGAAGACAAGTAAGCTAACGCATGTAGAACGATTCTGCTAACGCGTAGTGTGCAATGATCGAGTATTTCACCCCTATCTAAGTCCTCGTAGTATCTACCTGAAGCTGCAAGAGCTCGGCAAAAACGATGTAGCATGGACTGGGTCGTTTGGAAATCTAACGTACTACGAACACGGGCTTTTGGGGTTATTGGGAAAAGAGAGATATTTGACCTATTGTTAATTTTAAAGTCCGTGGGCTTTTGAACTGTCTAAGCCCAAATGTGGAAACTACTTGGCTATCATGGGGCTTAAGGGATTCACAAGGCTCGGTGAGGGGAAACCGACCATCAGTCAAACCTAGTCGACTCTTTCTTTTTTCTCTGCCTGAGCTAGTAGTGTACTGTACAGCATGATTCACTGTTTGAAGCAGATTGGCTTCAATTGCGAAGCATCCTGCTGTTACCGGCTGAGGGCAATCCTGATGCCACCTCGACACCGGCAGGTAAGTCAAATGTCTTGGCCCTAGTACAGTCCACCAACACCGCTGGCTGATCCTCCGTCTTTCGGCGTCAGAGATACTAACCAATAAGGAGCGGGAGATAGGGAGAGAAAAGAAAAGACACGTATTGTAATCAACGGCCAAAGAGGGTTTTTATACTTATAGGGTGCCATATGCATAAGCTCACTGTCGGTTCCATGAACTTTAGCCCTCAATGCCAGTACTAACATTCACCTTCGCTCAGAGACAGCTCTGCAGCTTTCTATGTGTGGCTACAATACAGTGCAAGAATACCCACACATTAGTTTGTCAAATGGCTTTCCTAGCTGACTGCCCCTAGGAAGTAAGCCTGCATCCAGCTGAACTGAAATTGCGTAGAAAGGTTCTGCGACTTTTTATGATACCAGAATGAGGTGCGAATGTTATGTAGTTTGAACACAAAGAATGCTCATAATAATACGCCTGTCGGCAGGCAACCAGCAAGTTGTGCTTTTAATAAATCCATAATATTATAGCGCAGGCTCGAAAGGGGGGACCTTCCTGTTTATTCTCCCATCTCCCTATCAACAACTGACCGAGTAGACCCCCGGGGACAATAGCCTCGCTCTGGGCACATAAGTAAGACCCGCCCCGCCCAATTCGCGGGGCTTCTAATGATTGTGAGCAAACTAAGAAGTCTCCCGGAGAATTCCAATACAGAAGAGATTGACACACTTACATTTACGCCAAACGAGCTTCTATATCATTGTTCTCTGCCTTAAGGCGCCTACCAAAAGTAAGTATTCGCAAATTATATGAGCTAGACAGAGAATCTCTGCCGAAGCAGCGAAATCCGCTTGATTGTTAGTGTGCCGGTAAGGAGAAGCCAGCGAAAATGGCTGGAGATTTGCTCCATGGGTACTCCATCATAAAATTTCCCGTCTCGTTTGAACCTCGTTTCTAGCCCATAGACGTCGATAGCTGTATATGGAGACACCGCGGTAATCCCAAGGCTAGTAGAAGCAGAAAAGCAAGTTCTTCCAGGTTGGCGCTTGTTCCTCTAGAGATCGTCTTGCTGATCCACCAGTTCAGTGCCATCGAGAACTGTTGTGTTCACCCCAAGGGTTTTATCAAGGACAACGGGTAGAAAGTTTACGCATGGCCATTGAGGAAGGAACTACCGGCTAGCATATTGAAGGTTAGGCAGCCTGGCTGCAGAGGGTACATACTGGTGATCTTATACCGGTACTGTGATAATGAGGGAGAACATATGGTGCTTATGGCCTTGAATAACATGCACGCTGTAGAAATCTGCCGTGCTTGCTGGGGGGGGGGGCCTCTGGGAGACATTTCGGGGGGTTTTATGCGGGTTTTATGCTTTAGCAGCCATAGTTTGAATCGACTACTATACTTCTACTGCACATAGTCAGAATGTAAAGAGATAGGCAATTTCCTATGCATACCCTTTTTTTTTGCCAATGACAAGAGTTTAACTTACTACAATAGCATAATATTATCATTTCTAGTTTGTAACTACTGATGAGCCTAGCTAAAGGTGGACTACTATTTCTGGTATCGTCAGCTGATAGTTTCGGTACTTAGAGGTAATATAGCAGATAGTATGGTAGGAAGTCTTTTCCAGGTATCATATTGGAAGTTAGGTAGATTATCTACTATTAAGAGCACCTACTCCATGCATATGGGAGTTCTGGAGACGATCTCTCAAACTGACCGAACGAAGATGTACTCGGGAGTCATTCAAAATTTGAAACTAGAAGGTGGCAACCTAGGGATTACTTGATCAGACGATGATGATGTCTGGGGAGAAATACAATGTTACAAAAGTCAAAAACCCAGACCAGTTGCTTTGGAGTTAAGTTACCTCCAATTGAACAAGTGAGGGTCAAAATTTTTGAGGAAATTTTCATTACTGCAACTCCATCTGAAATTGAGCTATTTCTAATTCCGATTTATGCCTTCTATTTGTTTTATCATTTCGTTCTTGGGGTATCATGCTCAGTAGCTACTCCGGCTTGCTGTCCCCAAAAGACCCTTAGCCTCCAATTTTTGATGAGGTCTCGTCATGAAGTATGATAGTCAATCTGGACGATCACTTCCTATGGCTTTTGATGACCCCGACTACATAACCCGGATCTCGGATGCGTTACTCTGCTGCTTAAGATCTTCATTTCAAATTCGGGGAATTCTCTTCGTCAATCACCATTGGTTAACTCTGGGCCTCGCGTTTCCAGCGCGTTTTCTCCAACGGCCCAGTCCTGCCCGAGCGGGAACCCCGCTTACCCTGTGTAACCCGGACCCCTCTTTGCCTTTTCCCGAATTTTTTTTCCGAATTTTTTCCGAGCCTTTTCCGTCCCTAAGGAAAATTCCAACAAGGACAACACATCCATCCCTCTCTGCCTCCTCCCAACAACCAGCCTTCTTTCGTCCTTAAAACTCCTCAATCCCAAGCCCGGAAACCCTCCTCCTCCTTTCCTCCTCCACTCATCCTACTAACCTAGATCCAACACTAATTCTCTCCTACTTCAACCAAACTCCAATCAATCAACATGTCTGCCCCTGCTACCAAGTACAAGGTTGCCGATATCGTGAGTATCACCTGAACTTCAATTGAAGCTGGTTTATACTACAGTTACGATGAATGCTGACTTGTTTCGCTTCTAGTCCCTCGCGGCCTTTGGCCGTCGCGAGATCGAGTTGGCTGAAAATGTGAGTTCTATTTTATCCCCTTTTCCTTCGTCTAGTTCAATTAACTAACAATGATTACAGGAAATGCCGGTTTGTAGCTCTGGTTTCCATGGACCAACGAACGATTCAATTGACACTTTATCCATAGGGTTTGATGCAAACTCGTACCAAGTATGCTCAGGACCAACCTTTGGCTGGTGCCCGTAAGTCACAGAATGCAATTCTCAACAAAATCCAAGAGACATGACTGACACGGAACTGTAGGCATTGCTGGATGCCTTCACATGAGTAATTTTCCCCTCCTACTGTTCAATTGATGTCGTTCGTGTGTATTAATCATTTACAATCTTCAGCCATCCAAACTGCCGTACTTATTGAGTAAGTTTTCGTAAGAGTCCAACATTTGTTGGAATTGAGCCTAACCGATTTAGGACACTCACCTCCCTTGGTGCCGAAGTCACCTGGACCTCTTGCAACATTTTCTCCACTCAGGACCATGCTGCGGCTGCTATTGCCGCAACCGGCGTCCCTGTGTAAGTCTCGCCACAGATATTGACCTCATTTCATAACCTAATTGTCAAAATAGTTTTGCCTGGAAGGGCGAGACCGAGGAGGAATACAATTGGTGCTTGGAACAACAACTTACCTCATTCAAGGATGGAAAGAGGTTAAACCTCATCCTCGATGACGGCGGCGATCTTACTGCTCTCGTCCACAAGAAATACCCTGAGATGCTCGACAACTGCTATGGTCTATCTGAGGAGACCACCACCGGCGTTCACCACCTTTACAAGATGCTGAAGGAGGGAGCCCTCAAGGTTCCTTCAATCAACGTCAACGACTCTGTTACCAAGTCTAAATTCGATAATCTTTACGGATGCCGCGAATCTCTCCTCGATGGTATCAAGCGTGCTACCGATGTCATGATCGCCGGAAAGACCGCTGTTGTTGCCGGTTACGGTGATGTTGGAAAGGGCTGTGCCGACGCCCTCCGTTCGTTCGGTGCTCGTGTTATCATCACTGAGATTGATCCTATCAATGCTCTCCAGGCTGCTGTCTCCGGATACCAAGTTACCACCATGGAAGAGGCCGCATCCCAGGGTCAGATCTTTGTTACCACCACCGGTTGCACAGATATCTTGACCTCTAAGCACTTTGAGGTCATGAAGGATGATGCTATCGTTTGCAGTACGTGTTCCCAGATAACTATCACATAAGCGCTTTGCTAATATCTGATAGACATTGGTCACTTCGATTGCGAAATTGATGTTGCCTGGCTCAAGGCAAACGCCGTCAAGACCGTTTCTATTAAGCCACAGGTCGATCGCTTCCACATGAAGAGCGGCAGACGTATTATTCTGTTGGCTGAGGGCCGTCTCGTCAACTTGGGATGTGCCACCGGTCACTCTTCCTTTGTCATGAGCTGCTCTTTCACCAATCAAACCCTTGCCCAGATCTTGCTCTACAAGTCTCAGGACACTGCGTTCACCTCCAAGTATCCCGAGTTCGGCAAGGCCGCTGGAAAGCTTGAGGTTGGTGTCTACACCCTCCCCAAGATTCTTGATGAGGAAGTCGCTCGTCTTCATCTATCTCAGTAAGTGCTCCTCTGTGAAATTTTTCATATCATGAAACCGACTAACAACTTCTGTAGCTTGAATGTCAAACTTGAGACTTTGACTCCTAAGCAGTCCGAATATCTCAGTCTCTCGGCTGAGGGACCATACAAGTCCGACATGTATGAAATAATCCCCTCTCACGGACAGTTTAACTTGTACTAACCTTGCCCTAGCTACCGCTACTAAACTTTGTAAAAACAAAAGCCGGGGGGTTTAATTCCGGCCGAAACGTATTTGTCCTCAACGGCACTTCTTACGGTCTGGGTTTTCTAAAAAAAACATAAAATTATTTTTTCCTTTCATCTCATGGGTTTCTTCTACTTTCTCACGGTTTATGCAAGGGGGCGGGGCGTACTTGGTCTTCAACAGTTACCAGTAAGGTGAAATAAATATCACTAGATTCTCGATATAAAAATTGCGTTCCCTATTGTCGTGAACTACTATGAATGCGAACGCCCACTACACCGATTCGTGGCCTAAGTTGGGCTGCCGGTAGAGATGCGATATAACGTTACTTATGTAACAGCCCAATCCGAATAAAAATCGTTACTCCAAGTATGACGATAATATTTCTATGCTTGACCCTACCTGAATTGCAGGATAGTGATTTTAAGCCTAGGATCTTGAGATAGCGCTTAATTAGCACTACACCCCACTACTAGTAGTACGGTAGCTCTCCTCAAGTGCATGTTATTTTATCATTGACTCCCAGATGCCATTTCCGAAGCACTCGAGAAGCTGGACGAGCTCGAAAGGAAAAACTTGAGCGCCTTAGATAGTTCCTCGGACACTTCCCAACAGCTTTACGATATTTTGTTGGCCTCATCAGCAAAATGAGGTCTAGAAATGTTTTGGCTGTCAATGAAGCCTTGTCAGCTCCTGCCCCCACCACGACCCGAGCTGTCTAGGAAATTCAAGTGTTTTAGAAATCGCAATATTAACCATAAAGGATAATGGAGAATTGTGCAGGCTCCAACTCTTTCAAAGAAATATACAGTACAGCACAAGTACCAGTTATCTCATTATCACAATGTCATTATCACAGCCAATCTACGGCCGTGATATTTGTAGCATTTAACTTATGCCTGCCACGAGGGTTGGATACCGGTAGGTTACCCGTACAGTACAGTGCAGTGATAAGGAAAAAACCACGAGCCCCTCCTAATGTGGCGGTGCACCACACCAAGCTGCACCAGAAATCACGGAAGTGACATTCATGGTATGAGACCTTTACCCACCACTGCATCAGCAAAATACCTGCAGTCTATTCAGGATAGAGCATCTCAGCGCGGCATTAGTTATCGCACTTACTAGTGACCTTCATCTCCTGCCCTACCCGTTGACTGGATCAGTTATTCTCATTCACCCGCAACCGCAAGGGTTGTTGCGCATACTGTGGACATCTTGCATCTAAACGCCACAGATCCCTCAGTCTAATTTATCGACTTCCTCTACTCTATCACGGGCTTTTTCGCAGCCAAATTACCAGCACGGCGCGCTTCCTCCAAACCACACCATCACCTGCTAAAGTTCCTCACAATCATTCGAGCCCCCCAAAAAAAACGAAAAGCAATCTCACTCGGCCACCCCCTCTGCTCACATCGTCGGCCCAACGATAACCGCTACGGGACCTCCATGAATGCCTTTACTCAACCCATACCTCCGCGCTTTCTTCCGCTCCACCCTCCCTGCCCAATGCACTCCCATTCAAGATCACGTACTACGCTCTCTCTTTTACCTTTTTTGTAGAGCTGCTATTTGATTGCGATGGTTTCAAAGAGCTAACCCCAATTGCGCGTTCGCTAGATACTATTGGTTCCCACCACCGATATCTTGACGAATACCCGCGACCGTGAGACAGGATCGCTCTACTCGGATCTTGCTGGACTAGACGAATTCTTAGGAAGTCATGTTCTCCGGATCCCCAGCGGCGGTTCCGCATCCCCCATGGTGGGATCTAGAGAGAATAGGGGGAAAGCTAGGCAATACACAACTTTCAACGGCAGAACGGTGGTTGTGAAGGACTCATGGATTTACTCTAACAAAGGTATGTCGGGTTCTTTCCAGACCTTTTGGGGTGTTACGTTGAGCAAATAGCGGGGCGACGGAGATGTAAGAAGCCTAGGTACTGACTGGCTGGTAGGTTTTCGGAGCCTAAATCAGGCTCAGTTACTGAACGATGCGCTATTCTATCCTGACACCAGCGAGCCTCAACAGTGGCTGATCTACTACATATCGAAGCCCCTTATTGGTTCTCTAGAACCTGTTCCGGCAGTACCATCTTTGCTGAGGGATCGAACAAACACCGAACCACCTGTCGCAAGAACTAGCGGCCCAAGAAAGAAGGATATTAAATCATTCAATGAGCTACTAATGCTTTTTCCAATGATTGCCAGACAAATGCAGCCAGGCTTGGAGAAGTTGTTTCAAGAGTTTGAAATTTCCTTCCAGAAATTCAAGCCATTACCGCTTCCTCCACCATCCCCACCGTCAGTAGCATCAGGCCATTCATCTTCCAAAAATTCTATTCATTCATCTAGGAATGGAGATGTTTACAAGCAAGCTGCCGACGAAAGTGAGATACGGAGATCGCTGGAGTCAACCATCATGTCGGCAGTGGACCTTTTTCAACGAGTAGACCAATCGCAACTAAACCTACTTGCGACATCAACAGAGCTCACCGGCCCAGCCGTAGACCGATTAATTGAACGATACGTAGCTGAACAGCTACATGATTCGATACTTTTTCCTCGTGTATGCGCCACAAAGAGTATTGAAGATGAGGAATTAGAGCAGAAAATCCTAGACATGGAGAGTGTGGATCTAACTCAAGTCGGGATCCCGCTTCTAGATCACCAAGGAACTAAGAGCCTTATCAAAAGGCTCAACCGCGGAATCAAATCCTTTGAAAAAATAGGGGATTCCAAATCTCCTCAAGCTATGGTGCAACATTTACTAGAAACAGCTCAAACTCTAACCCGAATGGAAGCTAGCGATATCCAAGACCAAGAAGAAACCACCTCTTCAAGTAACCCGGAAAAGTCAACTGTTGTGACAATGAATGCAGATATGCTCGTTTCCTTGCTCCTTATTGTGGTCATCAGAGCAAAGGTACCAAATCTACATGCGAGTTTGAGTTATATGAGAAATTTCATGTTTTCCGAGGACGTGGAGCAGGGAGAGACCGGATATGTCTTGAGTACCCTAGAAGCAGTTCTATTTCACATAGCACAGGACCATGCTTTAAGTGCGGCCAGTAGGTCTAACGAAAATCTATGGAGAAGCGTCCGCCAAGGGGATCTGGAGTCTGTCAGGAGGCTTCTAGAACCAGGTATTCAGGGTGGAGAGGCCAGCAGAAGCAGGGAAAACAGCGCCATCGGTTCAAAAGTGTCAAGCGAAAGCGATGACGAGGCAGGCGAAAGTGAAGAGGAGAGTGGCAATGAAAGAGGTAGAAGCACAAACCCGCATCTTACAATAGAGATACATAGCCCGGCAGCGCCACACCCCAACCAACCGTTTGAAGAGAGTTTAGGGAATGGAGCGAGTGATCGCACAGCTAAAGCGATTAATGATGCAGCTTCAGATGTCTCGGAACCTGCTAAGGATGAGGAATCAGCACTCCCCTCTATAAACAAAGATGCCACAGACGGTCTTGATGGAGAGCTACCCGACCCGCCAACCGCCAGCCCGATAAAAGCCGAGTCGGTGCCACTTTCAAACGGTGTCTCACCGGCGATTGACTCCCCAGAACCCTTGCCTAACATGACAGCCAATGGTGAAGACGAGGAAATTACACTACCCAATACGATTGATCCAAATACACCGTCATTAGATACCCCCGATGAGGAAGCATACACGGATCCGTTTGAGGCAGCGGCAACGGACAGCTCCTCTTCAAAGTCAATCGGAGTCTCTAGCGTACGATTAGAAGACCTCCGGGCTGACGGTCAGGAGGATGCGGACTCCCTCAACAATATTCTATTACCACCCACGTTGAAAGTTACGCCAAATTTACGAACCGGAACAACCCGGTTTGAATTCGACGAAAGGCCCGGGAATGCCAGGAAGACACGGGGCAGGAGTGTGGCTAGCCTAGCTACTACAGTTGATGACACCTCGATTTCCTCTCTAAGACGGTTATCAAGAACTTTAACCTCCCAAAGTCAGAACGCTGACTCGTTTTCGGCTGAGAAACTATGCAAAACACGCAACGCTCAAGGAGAGTCAATACTAATGATGGCAGTCCAGGAGCGAAGGGTAGATGTTTTGAAATATTTACTCAGCACTCCATTATTCGACACAGAGTTTTTTGTTGAAGATACCAACAATGAAGGAACTACACTACTATCTTCTGCTGTTCAAGCTGAGAGCACAGATATCCTGGCTTTGCTCCTACCACAGGTGCTTTCATTACCAGAAGAAATGCAAAAGAAGTATTTTCAGAAGGCAGACAGTGCTGGTAGGACTATTGCACATTATTTATTCCAGTTAGTTCTGCCCCATCGTGAAAATCGCCTGATACTGATTCCTAAAGCACCCCGGATTTGATAAGCCGGTTAGGTCGCTGGCTGCCTTGGAAGTATAAAGACAAAAACGGCCAAACCCCTCTGTTCGCCCTCTGCAGATCTTACGATCACGCCCAATATAAGGAAATGGTTCAGGCGGCCATTAAAAATGCCCAGCACGCGCAACGGGACGGATGCAAATTACATCTTGACGACCATGTAGATACAAAAGGGAACACTCTACTACATATTGCGAGTGATCCTACCGTGTTACGAACATTGCTGCGGTGCGACTCAGAAGTCAATGCGACGAATAACAGGGGGTTTACAGCTTTGATGGTAGCAAGCAAATATGGCAGAGTTGAGGCGGTCAGGACCATGTTTGGGGATCCGAGGGTAGACCTCTCCGCGAAAGAACTCAGGGGATTGACAGCAGTAGAGTTGGCCAAAGATGACGATGTGAGAAATCGGATTGACGGTAAGAAATTTCACGAGCGCACTGTAAAGAGCAGGCATTTAACCTCCCATCTTACAGACTTAGTTTTATTTCAAAACCCCCCCATGCCTGACGGGAGGGTCACCGCAGTCGTGAGATCTTTCTTTGTTGAAGATGCCACAATACGAGTTGTTGTCAAGAGCGGTGCTCCTTCAGGGGATTCAACGTTTATGATTACTACGTGCCGACGATCACTCACGGACTTTCAATTCTTAGCAGAGTGGCTTGCATACGAGAACCCGGGATCATGGTTGCCGACAATACCGGTTCCACGCAGCCCCTATCAAATACCTTCCAAGCCTTCGAGATCCGTTCTCCGCGATATCCAGCTCAGATTAGACTGCTTTCTCAAGACACTGCTTGCCCATTCGACGTTCTCGACGCACGAGCTGCTATGGGAGTTCTTTCTGGTGCCCGAGATCCAGCAGAACCTAATGATTGAGCGAAGTAAAAAAAAGGCCGAGGCGAGGATAGAGAAGATCCGTGAAGAATACCAGCCGATAGAAGATACAAGAGATGTAGAGGTTTTCGTCACCCATGCAAAGGATTCTGTCCGGAGTATCAATTTTGCATGCAGAAGTGTAACTCGAAGGGCTAATGCCATACGAACCACACTCTTTGGTAGGGTTCCCCATCACATTCAATAACTAATCAGCTAAACCGAACAAACCTAGACTTCTCCGACGCTTTCAAACTCTGCGGTAAACACATCTCCGGCTTCAGCTTCCTCCACGACACCCCACAGCTAGTCTCATTCCACAAATTCTCCGAAATCTTAATCCCCAGCGAGTCAAACCCCTACACCCTATTCCTCGAAGACTTCCGCAACCTCCAATCCTCTCTGAACGGGGTAATGACAGCATTAGACCGCCCCCGCCAACTCATCAACCAAATGTCCCGTTTACAAAAACAAGTAGACAAGCACATCAACTCCCTCCGACGCTCAGACCGCTGGCCGCTAGGACTGCTAGACGACACGCGTGCAAAGATACACCAGGAGGCGGCGGACAACGTTGCCAAATCCAAAGAGCAGTACTTGACCCTTTCCTCTGAACTGAGGTATACGCAGACCGTGGCTGCCGGGGAATTGTCGAGTTTTCACGAGTTACACGCGAAGCAGGCGAGGAGAGCTATTAGGGAGCTTGCCCAGAGGCAGCTAGTTACGGAGAAGGCGAAGTTAGAGGGGATGAGGAGGGCCATGAGGACGATTTCGATGAAAGGGGGTGGGGTTGTCGCTAATGCTCCTCTCCTTCCTCCACCGAGGACTGCGCCGGCGTTTGATGTGGATTGAGGAGAGCAACGGGGAGGAAAGGAGGGGTAATTATAGATTTCTTATCTTTCTGGAATATAATGTTGGAACTTGCTCTCTTAATATTATTCGGCCGGTGGTGTTAATGTGTATTTGTGACTGGGATTGGAGTCTTTTTTTTGTGTACGATATCAGGGCAGGCTGGTTGGTCAAAAAGCTAAAAACAAAAAAAAAAAAAAGCATGGCAAAAAGAAAGCAAACCATAACAGCAAGCGAAACCCCTCGCACGCTGTTTTATTCCCCATTCATTTTTTTTGGGGCTGGAGCACAGTTATCACCCTATCAACCTTTATATGTATATCCAACTATGCTCTCGCCCGGTTGCTTTTGCCCCACGAGTTGAAAATGAAGTCATGATTGGCTAGCCGGTTCATAGGACCAGAAACACCACAATGCCACCACGACGGGGATATCTCTCTATAATACATCATACCTTTATAGCCATTCTTCCTTTCCTCTCCCCTTTTCCCGCTCTCTTGTTTTCTACTTTTTCGAAACAGCGCTTATCCTCGTCCCCTCCGACCACCAAAGCAAAACGGTCCAATTATTTGTGTGCCAGCATTCCATCCATCCAACCTCCTAATTTGCCCCCCCCCCTACCATCATAGGTACTGGACTGCACTGGCCTACCGTATACCGTATAATGCACTGCCCATAAAATCTCTTAAAAATCCACTTGCTCCGCCAACCCAAGCAATCTCCGAATTCTAGGTTCAAAAAAAAAAAAAAAAAAAGGCTCCGGAGATGGATTACCGTTTTTTCTTTCTTCTCACAGGTACCGGTATTATTATATTATAAGATAAGATCAACCCATCCGCTTGGACGTGTTGGATCTCATTATTATACACGTACGGTACCGGTAATAAACTGGTTATCCGCAATCCCGTTAGCGTGCGTGTCAAAACCAAACCTATCCGGGTTGACGGAAGACGTGGATTTTAAGAGATCCCCCCGTCCGTGACACCCGTATGATATAGTACAGTTTATGGCGTCGGTTGGTCGGGCAACTTGAAAAATCAACAACCCATCGGGAATCCATCCACTCCGCTTACATAATAGGTACGGGGCTGGTACAAAATAGTGGTGGTGGTGGTTGTGGTACTTGGCTGTGGTATCATAAAATGGCTTCGAAAAGGACTATTAGTACATACACGTAATTCAAATTTCACTATATCCACGAACATCGCTCCTGTCTAAAACCGAGAAACACAAGACTACAGTAGAGCGGGGCGCCTTCTAAGTACTTCGTACTTCTCTAAAGCCACAATCTTCTAAAGATATACAGTAGTGGTACAGTAAGTTGGAAAACCCTTCGAAAATTATCATCGCGCCGCGTTTTTGTTGATTTCAACCGTGTGACGCGAACCCGAATAATCGGACCACCATCGCTATTAGAACGTTGGGAGTTACCCCTCTTAGTAATGCCTAGCATTTCTCTCTTTCTCTTTTTTTATTATTTTATTATTTTTATTATTTTTATCTACGGTATTTGTCTCGGAGAAGCAAGTCTTTTTAGCACTTGTGTGCTTTTCGCCCCCCTTTTTTCCAGAGGGGAGGGGAGGGAAAAATTTTAGATCATGATATGATACCAGCCATGGTTCAGTCCAGCACTAACTTACAGTACCTGCCCTTCCCCTTGCCTACCTGCCTGTCTCCCCCCCCCTCCTTCGCACGTAACACAAATCGGGCTGTGCGGGTAACTATCTATTCTGCCACAAGCGCTGTCTATTCTTCTTCGGTTACGTTACTTGACTTACAAGTACAGTATCCGCGGAACGAAAACAACGTCGGGGAAAAGAGAAGAAAAAAGTTACGGACTCGTACGAGTACAGTACTGGTACCTGTACTGAGACAGTGCTGTGTATGTATATATTCAGATTCACCTCGTCCAAGATGGAGTCGAGGATTGAGTCGGGAAATTGATGATAAGATTCTGTGGGAGAAGAAGGGTAGAAATCCGTAACAATATCATACAGTTGTATTGTATTATATTATAAGAACATTCAAAAACAAATTATGCAAAAAAAAAAAAAAAAAAAAAAAAAGCCATACTCTTCTGTGTGCGCTCGCACACGGGTGTCAGCTTATGGCTTTCTTTCTTTCTTTCTTAGCACTGGTTACCGTACGATAGATAGCATAACTGTTTCCCGGCATAATAAGTTATCATACCGATTCATACGGTAGTCAACTAACTATAAGTGGGGTCCGTTTACTTGTAAAAGGAAAACTCTTTTATTCCATTTTATGAGCTTGGCTGGCTGGCTGGCTGGCTGACTGGAGACAAAAAGAAAAAAAAGAAACTTTTTTATCATAACCCCACCCCGGGTTTTTTCCGACATACCGTACCGGTACCTTGCAGCAGTGCACAAAATGCACGTTGAGTTGGGCCAACAGAAACCACAAAACAAAAAAGTGCGCAACAAATCTTGTTTTTGTGCTTCTAGGAATAGTAATCGGGGGAAAGGGGATGGATATATCTCTGGGAATTTTATCATAATGCATAAATTTGTCAAACCTTTTTATTATTATTTTTATTTTTATTATTATTATTAAAATTTATCCTTTCGTGCGTTCCGCTGGAAACACTGGTGAGGTGAGTGAGTGAAGACTGCGGGACATCCTGTCTCGCTAACGTTCTTGAGGCTCTTCCTCCAGAACTCTGGATGTCAGAATTTTCTCTTTCTTTAAGCATAATTTCTGTAACCTGGCCTTTAGTTATCTGAATCTTCATGATAAATTGTGTTATCCATGAAATCGCTAGATCTCTTTTCAGAGGTGATGGTGGTAGGCATGCACCCTGTTGAGAAGGAGCATTTCTTATACGGAAAGCCCGATGGGGGCAGCAGTCTGTTTTTGGCACATTAGCGCCTATGGCCTAACGGCTTGTGTATTTTGACAAAGTCCCGATTGTTTTAAATTGGTACAATAAATGCCGAACAGGCCCAGAACGTGAAAGACCATGAGAAAAAAGAAAGGAGCCATAAGTGAAAATAATAATATAAACATTTAAAAGTTAAGTTTAGTAAAAAAACGTGATAATAGTGCAATATAACCCCCCTTTTGCATGCAAGTCGAGAAGGGAAAAAAGGGATGAAAGAAAGAAAGAGTTTGAAGTAAAAGAAATGGAAATGTGAAAAAAAAACTCCGGTTTTAATGTTTGTTTATAATGTCCCTTCCTTCTCCTGGTTTGTTTTCAATAAATCAAGCCATCATTCAATCAATAAACCAAGATAGTGAATGAAGGAGAATTAAAGGAAATATTCCAGCCCCCTTCCTCCCTACATGTGTCCTGAGAATAAATCTCAAAGCAAAAGACAAAATCCGAACTGCAAGCCATAGACCCATGACAAACCCCGTGCACCCAGCCATCAAAAAACCCCAGGGCAAACTATAATGCCCCACCAATAACTTCTCCTCTTCCACCACCATATCCATAAGGTCCGGCAACAGGCCTTGGCGAAGGCGGTCCATAAAAAGGAATCGGCGGCGTTGTAGTGGGTGAATACGGCACGAAAGAAGGTGCAGGCCTAGGCGTGAACGGTGAAGCAGGCGGGGGAATGTATCCAGCCTCTATCTCCTTCTCACCATTCCCCCTGACGAGGACTCTTCCAGGAACACTAACTCCCTGTCCTCCCCTCGCCCCCAAACTGCTACTCCTGGGTGAGTACCCTCCTGGTGGCGAGTACCCTCCCGGTGGCGAGTACCCTCCCGTTGGCACTACTACTGCACTAACGTGTACTTGTAATCCGTCCTTTCGAACATCCAATTTCTCCGTCGTCGATGGAGAGGTAGTGGTGGATAGGTAAGTGGTACTAGCATGCTTCTTCTTCTGCAGCTGAATTGATTCATATGGTGTTCTGTCCGGGGACTCGTACGCGGCCAGGATTTCTCGACCCCGCTTGCGCTTCCGGTGGCAGCAAACGCAGAGGAGGATTATTAATAGCAGAAGGGAAGAGCCACCTGCGGAGAGGGCTATTATGGCTGGGGTCGTGAAGAAGTCGGAAAATGAACGGGCTTGCAGATCCCGGCGAAGGAGGTCCAGGGGAGCCTAAAGTTTGTTAACAAGGTTTGAAGTCCAAAATGGAGGGAGAAGGGGGGTAAATACCGATGGTATCTCTGCATCTGGTCTCGTTTGCTCTGTCGGATGGGCGGTTACCCGCTTGGTGAGGAAGAACAGAAAGAGGTTTAGGATGAAAGGTAGAGATGAATGCACCGAGGACATTTCGAATGATTGTGTTTTTCTGCTGTAGGAGCTGTAAAGTACCGATATTCAAATATCCAGTACGACGACGATTGTGCGTGCAGCGTAGCGCGTAGTAGTATTGCAGTCAATGAACGAACGGATTTTGGACAAAAAGAGCGAATCCAACAATCCAATTCAGCAAGTACGTAACTCCCCGAGAAAAATGAATGAACGACGAAATGCAGTAATCGTCAAAGGTCTTACCGTAATTCACCGTTAAAAAACAAAAAAGCAGAAGAAGGGAAAACCACGCGGGGGGGAGGACCGCTCCTCCGAGTATTTAAACCGATTCAACTTTTCTCTCCCTCCCAGGGCACCGAATGGGAAGAAAACAAGAAAAAGTCAAAGCCACGGACCTAAACCATTTTCAAACCCTTCACCCCCAATCACAAGCGTCTTTGGTTCCAAAAGTCCCGCACTGGGCTTGTGTAAGTGCGAAAGTTATGACTCTCCTCCTTCTCCTCCTCCTCCTCCTGCCTGTTCACTGCCCCCTCTCCCCCGGTCACAATTCAATATTTGTACTCGAGTACTCCCTACCTTATGTGCTTTTCCCCAATCAAGAATAGTGGTTGAGAATTTTTCTGAATTTTTATTCCCTTTTTTGGATGGATGATCCTTGTAAAGGGAGAAGAAGGTTGGACCTTTGGGTGAAAGGAACCTTCTGTTTTTTCAGGTGTACAAGTACTCGAGTACTGGTTCGGCACGGTGCAAGTCTAGTACCGATGCATCAAGGTGCTTACTTACTGCTTTGGTGTGTGCCTTACATATGATTTTTACTGTATGGGTTGTGTGTTATGTGGTTGGCAGTCTGCTCATAAGGGGTCCCGGGAGTTGGTTTTTGCCGAGTATGGGATTAGGGGTGCCTGACTTGGTGCTGTGTTGCCCGGGCTGAAGCGAGCACTTGGCAGGGTGGGTGAGGACGAGTAACGATAGGATATGAACCTTGAAGGGAACCAGGAGAAGAGTGGGTTAGAGCCTGTAGAGAGGGAGACTCGAGAGGGTTATCCCTGGTTGTTGCATTCATGCTTGATGGGAGTTGTACGACGTGCCTATACTTGTCCTTCAATTGCACTGTAGTACAGGCACTGGTGCAGTAAGGTTCGTATTCTGGGGGTTCGCGAGTGTGGGTCAGGGGAAAGCTGCAGCTCTGATACAATAACTACAATGCAATTGAGGGGAAAATATCATACATCAAGAACGCCATCCAATGCCTTTCGTTTGGTTCCACTGCTGTGCTACTACTTGTATTGTTCTATTTATTATCTTCTTTTTACCGATGTTTAACTGTGGATTTATCAAGCAATTTCCTTAGTAAAATAAAACAAAATTTCCATCTCCAATACCTCAAACTCATCGTCCCGCCCCCGGCAGGTCACAGCCAAGCAGATCCAGTAGATGCCACAAGCCAAAAATAACCCCCCCATCACGCCAGAAAAAAAAGGCTGGTTGGCAATCACGGAAGCCACTCTCTGGTTCGTCAAAGTGACAAAGTCCCCGTCGTGATAAGTATCATACCGGTATTGCTTAAAATATGGTGCATTGCTGGGTCCGTGAGACAGTTTCCGTGCTACTTGTGGCTTCCCATTGTTAACCCCGTACATGTAAAATAAATAAAAAAACATTGAGCGTGTCTGAGCCGTTGGATGGTATCCTCCCATCTCAACTCAGCTAACTACGATTTGTAGCCCTGTCCGACCGACAAAAATTTGAAGTGGGCGGTGACTGACCACCGGTACCCGTGACACCGGAGATCGGAGCGGGCGGATGAGTGTCTGTGAAATCCGGTGGTGTGGTCCTTCTTCCCCCTAAACGAGAAAACAAGTCTGGAGGTGGTCATGGTGGATCACTCGCGGGGGTATTGTCTGCTTCGCCTGGGGATGTCTGTGCTGATGATGATGGAATTCGTTCCTGTCACGACGAAACGAGAGATTAGCGGTTAGGAATGGGATAGCGTATGTGATCTTGACTCAGAACTGAAAGTGGGCGGTAGTTTTACAGGTACCGGTACATGCAGCATTTTGCAGGCGGTGAAGTGTGAAGGGAGGCGTGAACGAGAAAGTGCCCTTTTTTAACTTTACTTTGTTGCCTCCTCCTGGCAGTGTCGAATCGTGTCGTCTCGGGCTGTGAGAATCCCGACACTGCCTGAATTGTGGACCGTCGGAGTAGGCGAATTTGCTGACTAACCTACCCAGCATGTGCAGCAGGGAAGATATCTAGGCGTAACCTTACACCACACAGTTAATTTCTTTCTCCTAGTCGACAAGAGCGTGCCTGCAGGAGGTCGTGGCTAGAGTAGGTAATAGCAAGCGGCACCCTCACGACACCCAACATCGCCAACATCGACCGATATTCCAACCTACCGTACAACAACAGCATCTATGGATGGAATTTTAAAAATTCAATCTGTAAAGATTTCCTAATTAGCTATTGGAAGATATTTACAGAGGGATTTCTAGTTAGGGGTGTAGAGGCTTTCAAAGTTTCCACTGAAAGGAGGGCAGCGAGACTTGTGTGAGGACAAAAGTTTCGCTGAATAATTAGCCAAGAAACTTCCCAATTAAGCATGGTATATTACTACGGTAAAGGTCTCATATGCCACGCATGTTTTCCAAAATCCTCTCAAATGCCACAGTGCCCTCACATGCCACAGGAATATATTATGTAAGTTTTACTTATACTAGTATGATATGTACAAGTATTATAAAATGCAAAATTTAATAAGTTTTCTTAATATAAATTATTGACAAAGTCCTGGCACTAGTAATGAAGAATTCTCAGAACATTGGTGCAAGTGTTTTCAATACATCTACTTCCTCTACCATTACTCTCTCTATACCTTCAAGATTCTTACTCTTCCCTGCTTTGTCTCCTTGACTATTCCTCCCTCTGTGCCAGTTTCCGTTCCCAATGCTTTATCTCTCTCCACTGATTTTTTCTCTCTGGTGTTTCTCTTTTTCTGCTATTCTACCTCTTTTGGCATTTGGCATTCTACCTCTGCTGCTTCTCAGTCTCCGAGTCAACTCTAGAGATCATAGTTGGACAGGTTCAAGAAAGTTGTTGCTAGCATGAATCAGACTTTTGCTAGATTATACAGTGCTCTATGATGCATTCTTATAACTAGTTATTAGTTTTCTATCCATGATGTAATTCTGAATTATTTACCAAGACTTTTCTTTGTTCTGAATTTTAGTTAATTGTGTCAAGGTGGTAGCGTCCACCACACCCCGGTCGCTCAAAAAAATTGTGACCAGGGGCACTCCATAGGAGTGCCTGACACCTCAACGATAATTTCATGCTCAACGATAATACACAAATAAAATGCCAAGAAAACTCCGAAAATTTATTTTACACGACGGCGTCTACTACGCCCCACCTTCCTGATCTCAAGACATAACATCTTCATAAGCTTCTTCCTAGCTGCGCGTATGGTCCTCATCTTCTGCCGACATTCCTTCACAGCTGTCAAAAATGGTAGGCGCTCAGAACTTTTAGCCTTCATCATGGCAAATTGGGCACGGTAAAGGGCAACTTGAGCTTGCTGTAGATCCTCCTCTTCAGTCTGCTTTACCATATTTCGGGCTTGATAGGGGTAAAGCTGGCCACCCTTCTGAACTGTTCGCCGAGACCTTTGTCTTGCAGTCAGGGCCTTTTCTGCTGCCTTGGTATCTCCCAAGTCTGCAACTGCCCGTTCCCCAGAAATTGCTTGTATCATGCCACCTTTTAAAACAAGCCTGAGATTTTCTTGAAATATTAGTGACAAATCCAGGTTGATAGCGGCTTGCTGTAAATCCTCTCCTTGTCGGTTTAGGGAATGGGCAGTCAGTGGAGGTTGAGCCTGAGTGTTAGGGGTAACCGATGTGGTAACTATAATACCAGGCTAGGCCTTATCTATTCGCAAACGGAGATTATTGTCTAGGAAGGCTCGTTGGGTAGTGGAACTAAGTTAGTTGAAATGAGGACGGCTAAAAAGTAATAGAGAGGTAAAGATGATTTTCTTGTGTGATAACTTTTTATATTGATAAGATCATCTCTCCGTTCTGTACTATGTGAGCATCCCTCAGAAGTATCTTAAATAATTTCCACCTCTAAGAATTATTCAAATTACCTTGAATTCAGTGGGAGTTGAACTCAGGATCTCATATCTACAGTCAAAAAGTATATCAAGTAAGCCAAGCGACATGTCCTTATTCTGATTCCATCCGTCATCTTAGGGAACTCTTGTTCCTACCCTGAGGGCATCCTCAAATGGGAATGCACACTTAAATCTCTTAGATGTCTTTGTGCTATTATTGCCGTCATTTATGACTTGTCGCATAATTATATTTTAACTAATAATAACTATAACGCGGCTGTGAATCGAACACGTGACCTTATAGTCGGAGGCACGTGACTATCAACTTAAGCTAAACCAAGATGTATTTGCTTGTAGTTGTACTTTTGACTAATTGATGCGCAGGGGTCAGTGCGTGAGCCTTATGGGTTTGCATTCTTGGTATGCCTAACACTAAGCCGGAACAGGTGGTTGATCTAATGAGGAGCGGGGTAGTATTGTGAGCGGAGATGTCAACACTTGGGATTCAGACAACCGGGTAAGAACCACACTTGTGTTATAGGTCACTAAGTGTTAGGCATACCAAGAATGACGACCCATAAGGCTCACGCACAGACCCCTGTGTACCAATCAGTTTAAAAAGTACGAAGTACACAAGATACATCTCGGTCTAGCTTAAGATGATAGTCATGTGCCTCCGACTATAAGGTCACGTGTTCGATTCACAGCCACGTCATAGTTATTATTTAGTTAAAAATATAATTATGCAACAAGTCATATAATGACGGCGATGATAGCGTGAAGACGTCTGAGAGATTTAAGTGTACGTTCCCGTTTTAGGATGCCCAGAGGGTAGGGACGAGAGTTCCCTAAGATGATGGACGGAATCAGAATAAACACTTAAGTAAAATATCGTATGACGATACCAGAAGACACATAGCGGAGACCACCGGGCCCGCTCAGAACCAGTCAGTACGAACATAAGATAGTGAGCGCAAATTGCTATTCGAGCGATCGCTGCCACAAGTCAGTTCGGAAACCTGATGCGCAGACAGTGACAGACTCTCGCGCATTGAATGGTCTGACACCTTTGAAGTTGGCCCCTTCATACATGGTTCGGTGAAGAGATATTATTACGTTGGCATTAGTCGGCTACGTGTACTCTAGACTAACCTATTATTTACGGGACCAACACACCCTCACGATAATATGGTAGTTTACGTCTTCATAATGTGAGTATGGAGTCGAACAGTTGTCAGGGTCAAGAAGTGTTCGCACTTACAAGTTTGGAGAACTTAGTTCGTTCGATACTTAGTTAGTATGGTTAGGACATGTAGCCCGCGAACACTCAGACGCGGAATATAAATATCGAAGTGCCTCCCTCGCTTAAAACAAAATCATCAAGCACCGGAGAAGAGATCTTATCAATATAATAAGTTTACACATTATTATTTCCTCATTATCTTTACA
>Ga0307507_10004571_pt1 | contig 24268 bp, 40 predicted proteins | sample 7_EM_MG_FD_207223 | JGI IMG/M metagenome (GOLD analysis project Ga0307507, IMG submission 207223) | Populus trichocarpa ectomycorrhiza microbial communities from riparian zone in the Pacific Northwest, United States - 7_EM | ecosystem: Host-associated > Plants > Roots > Unclassified | place...
CTATAGCGCCAAACGCACTCGGGCACTTTGGTGAGATTCCTGGGCGGTACGCGGGTCGCATTGGGAATGCCCAATACACCATCGACTGTGTTACTTATAACACGGAGAAGATTGACGGAAATAATCAAGCCTTCCAATGGGTCGGGGCTTCGTTGGGTTAGCCCGGGCTCTTCGTTGGGCTGGGCCGGGTTCGTCGGGCCGGGCTCACTGTGAAGCTTCTTGGGCTGGGTCGGGTCGGGGAAGTGTCAAGCCCGGGTTACCCAGCCAACCCGGCGAATGTTTTTACCTTGTTTTCCCTGAGGGTTTGAACACGTTTGAGTTGCGATCTCCAGGGAAACGATAGTCTGAACACACAAAAATAGCGTACCTTCAGCATGACTTGGAGAACTGTCCACATCTTCTTTTTTCCCTTCATTCTCTACTGGCTTGCTATTCATCTTTCTCTCCATACACCCTTCTCCTCTTTGCCCTCAACAGTACACCAAACACCCGATGATGAGTTTTCTTCTATTAGCAGTGTCATATCTAGCTCCCCAGCCACTCTGCGAACCTCCAGTACCCTCCCTGATCTTCCCCCTTATAAATTGAAGCCGGAACACCCTCTAGCAGCAGAATACGCGAAAGAACACGAATTAAGTCCCCCTTCTCTGTCTGCCACCAATGCGGCTTCACGCATATGCAAAATATGAACAAAGCGTACAAGCTCAGGAGCCTCAGTGAAGGATGACGATGAGCAGCATTATTTGAAGAGTTAACTGGAAACAAGTGTCAAAAGTTCGCCTCTGTATGTTAAACACCTCTTAGTCTCTTATCAATTACATTAAAGCTTCTATTTGTTGATAAATCTTTTCCCGTCTTAAGCTTAGGTTGCCAGATTTGTCTTCTCAGTATTGCTTTTAGGTTGGCATTTCATAGTCGCTGTTTCATTTCATCACTGGTCACTCGCCTAGTTACCCTTTATCCTCACCCTTTTTTGCCATTCAGCCGTAGTCAGAATTTTACTCACATCTTCAGAACCACAGCATTTCTTCTCTAGAACCAAAAGCATAGCACCAGACTCATGTCACTTTCTTAATCCTGAGATGATCCTATCGACACAATATCCCCGCAGTGTATCTAGCTGAACTCGCACAATCCCGTCCAAAACCGTTCATATTCTACCTCTCTCCTACCTCATCTATCTTCCCCTCTTGCTTTAGCTACGAATCCTTCTTTTCTCTCATCCTGTATTCTAATAATTTTACTCTAATACATACCAAATTTGATATCTATATTTGAAGTTTTTCCATCAGGTACAGACCCAATGGGTTCGTTGGGTTAGCCCGGGTTATCTTTTGTTGGGCTGGGTTGGGTTGGGCTCAATATTCGTTGGGCTGGGTTGGGGTGGGGTCGGCCCTTTTTTCGACCCGGGTTAACCCATTGGAAGGCCTGGAAATAATACCCTTCACTCCGAGACTAATGGGTGGGGATTCAGAACTTTTGAGGTTGTCGCCCTTACCGAGACTTCTATCACTTTTTATATCCACGATGCTAGCAATTCCTCAATCGGAATGCCCGGGGATGTGGACGGCTATATCACTTACACGCTCACACCCAAGTCCTGGAAAGTGAAGATGACTGCGAATGCTCCTGATCACAAGACTCGTACGCCACACCCACAGCTTTCTTCTCTTCTCTACCCCCAGATACTGACTTTACGACAGCATCGATGTTGACTCAACACACCTACTGGAACCTCGATGCGTTCAGCAACCCAGCCACCGACCTAATTCTCGACCACTCATACTACATGCCATTTTCCCAACGCCTCCTCGAGCCAGATCCCAACATGCTCCCGACCGGGCAAATTCTCAGCATTCCCGAGGGCGATATCAACGACTTTTGGTCCAAGCCTAAGCTCATCGGCGCTGACAGAAATAACCCACTCTAGAATGGGAATTGCGGGAGCGGTTGTGAGGGGTATAATAATTGCTGGATTGTCGATAAGCCTGGATCCCAAGTTGCCGAGCCGGTAGCGACTCTGAGCAGTGACTGGAGTGGAATTAAGGTTGATATCTACACAGATCAAGTTGGAATGCAAGTGTATACTTGTAATTGGGTCGGAGATACTGCAGCTCTCTGTTCCTCATTCTATGATATGATGATGGGCCTAATTAATTTACCAAAATAGATGTAATGCCCATCAAGAAGACGCAAGGAGGTCCCGGAGCAGCAACGAATGGGTTAATGAAACCTAGCGGGTGCATCGCACTTGAAGCACAAGATTGGTCTGATGGTATTAATCAGTGTTGCTAATTACCATATTACTTGGGCGCTAACCTGGATATAGTAGTCCGGAATGGGGAAGAAAACAGATTTACGGCCCCGGGGAGACCTACATATGGGAGGCGACTTATAAGTTTAGCACCCTGAAGGACTGGTGATTTGCTCGGCAATGTTGCTGGGAGGGATTGGGTGTTTCGAGTGATGTTTTGTGACGTCGAGTGAGTGAGTGAGTGAGTGAGTGCAGAGGGTTTGTTTGGTATCTGGGGAAGGAACGCTGGGATGCTGCTGTATATACATCTCGGAATATGGATGTTTAGAGACGGTAGGTTTTTAAGAAATAGACGCGGGGGCAATTGACTCTTGGATCATTAAGACTACTTCATCGTATTTGCGGCATGTCTAGCACGCTGCCGTAGTTTTACTGGTGAGCTAGTCCCTTCTCGGAGTTTGTATTTACCGGTACCAAATGAGAACTTGGAGCTGCCCGGTCAGTAATCCCAGTAGGCCACCTGCCGGGAACGATTACGCTTACTATTACGAGTTTAATACTACAATATCCGGAGAAAGAAATCCCGGGGGTACCGTAACCTTACAACTTACAGTACTCTAGGGCCAAGCCACCAAGATCTTGCCAAAAAGAAGCTCGATTAATCAGATCTCTGGGTCTCTATAGCTCACGCGTAACATGCTCTTTCCCGAACTTTAACTCAACCCCCCGCCTCCGGCTAAGTTGGCTCCCAGCACCACATATTGCTAACTAACCACCCGCTTGGGCCGCTTCATCCCTAAGACCTAGGAAACACCATGTTAGGCTATTAGTTAGACCTTCTCTAGACAGATTCAAGTTTTTGAGAATCCACCAAAGAGATCCCATAAAAGCCAAAACCAAAATGAAAATAATTGCGAAGGCTAGAACGTCCAGAATACTCCCCACTTCTGATTAGCACAGCGAGGAGATTCTATTCTCTTTCAGCCCTTACTTTAGACTAGGAAAAAAGAAATGATACCAGGAGAGGCAATACCAACGTCTTAGGGATGGAGATTCTCAATTATTTCTGTTTTTTTTACGGTAGTCGTATGGAGGGGGTCAGTGGGTGGGTATTAGCGGAGGGGGAGTAATAGGAGGGTGACTGGAAATGTTGGCTTGGAATGAATGTGGAGCTTTTGGGTGGGAGGAGGTTAGAGAATCCGGAGGGGGGTGAGAGGGGAAGATTTAGTGAGTGAGTGAGTGAGTGAGCGCTGGAGTAACTGTCTAAACTACACTCCCGTGACCCTTTTATTAAATTTTACGGTTATTTGACAGGATACCCCTCCGTGGCACCGAATTTAACAAAATGCCCAACTGAAAAAAAGTGTGAGTGCCCTTCTGTGGGTTATGATGCCACACAAGAGAAGAAAAGAGGGTTCAAACCCTATTGCAAATTTCTTCCTGGGTAATAACTGCTGTGAGCCTGATTATCTGTTTCCATTTCCAGCTCCGTTCTTCTGCTGCACTCACGGTGTTTTTTCGCCTCCAAAAGTCCCTGTTGTCAATATTGAGGATCTTTCCCTATTCCCAGCAAATAAGAATCCTGGCTATTTTGGAAATCCAGAGGAGGAAGTTGAATTGGGACTCATGGTTGATCTGGATATAGGCAATATACATGGTAGTACACAAGCGAGACAAACAAGAGAGAGAATTAATTATGGATTACATTTAGTACTAAAACTACCAGGGACTTGGGTACCTCAGGGAAGACGAGCAAAAAAGAGAAGAGTCGGAGACCATCGATCTGGTATTTCTAGAGTGGGTGGAGAAACTGTTAGTAGAGCCCCTTCACGATGTTCTACCTGTCATAAAGTTGGCCATTATGCTCAGACATGCCAACAATCCCATGTTTAGTCCTTGTCATTGTATATTAGCATAATATGTTTGCTGGTGGAAGGTGCGGTGGGGGGCATTCTATCAAACCTTCCCTCAGGTGGGCATTTTGTTTAAATTCAGTACTATGGAGGGGTATTCTGTCAAATAAGCGTAAATCTTATCATTAGTTTTTGATATCTATGTTGGAATGGAGTTGTTTAGGCTGATGCTAGGAGATAAGAGCTAAGGGCCTGGGTGGCATATATCCCCACAGTACCAAAGATCACTACTATAACAACCGCAATGTGTCCTGCGAAGTAAATGCTTGCACAAAGGGCTGCAGAAGCCCCATCTAGTAAGAGTGTACCTTCTAGCAAGACAAGGCTAGAAGTGAGGCCAAGGGGAGGCTGGGGTCATGACAGTAATTAGAATATGTTTTTTTATCACTTGCTTACGGGGAGGTTTATTTTTATGACATTGTCCTTATACTAGTAGTCCTCAAACCTTAGACCAAGCCTCGCAATTGGGCCCGGGCTGAGATTGGGTCGGGCCGCCCAAGTGGCAAGCCCGGGTAGCCCAAAAAAGCCCGGAATAAAGCCTGAAGAATTGTCACTTTTGTTTATCAAATCACAAGATATCACTCATATCATGCAAAAGTACTGTGAACCCTAGAACTTGCGTCATACCCAAGCTAGTATTTTGGTGAGAAATTTTCAGCCTCAGATTTTTCATTGGCCCTTTTCATCCCCATTGTGTTGCTGATCTTGAAACCCTCACAAGTCATTTCCGTTAAGAAAGATCTTTCCTACACATTCTTTGATACCTAATCATCATTACTAGTTCAAATATGTTCGACCTCGAAGATGATATTAGCCAATTGTTATCCCTTGCTTCCTACCCTAGCTCTCGCAGAGCCTCCTCTCAAGTTCTAATTGAGATCTCGGGTGATATTTCTCAGGTTGATGACAATGATGATAATGATGTGAATAGTATTTTGTTATCGCGGAGCCCTTCTATTGCTGGTATACCAAACCCGCCACCAAAGCGAAAGCAGTTGTTACCTCGCTCAGGGGTATGGGGAAAGCCAGATGAGCCTCTTGAGCTATTGGTGGCAATCCGCGGTATTAAGTATGAAAAGAGCTGACTACTGTATCAATCAAGAATGCTGATATATTTTAGATACTGGCGATGCCAGCCGTGTGCTCAACACTCTGCCCACGCTCATGGTACCAGAAATCCCAGTCACCAGTTAACTACCTTTCATGGAATACGGGAAGAAACAACATCACATAATAAGCATCTCAAACAATCTCCGCAAACGATTGAATCTAAGAATAAATCAGCCTCAGAGGTTGCCCAACAGTAGTGGAATGAACAGCAAGAGTACGCAGTTGGGAAGTGGGGGTAAGAAGAGGCCAAATTTCCATCTATATCCTTGGTATCAATTGAAAATTTGATAGTACGGTTGCTTGTCCCCCGGGATTTACCTTTTACCTTTGCAACTTGACAAGAGCTTCACGATATCTTGTACGCCATGCACCCTGAGGCTGCACAGCTAGTACCCTCCTCCCTGAACACCATTAAGTGTTGGATCATTGGTTATTACAGGGGCCAAAAGTCAATATTAAGAGATCTTCTGCCCAAGTTATTATCCCGGATTCTCTTCACCCTTGCCCTCTGGACTTCGCCGAATCCTCTTGCATCTTTAGCTCTCATTGTCCATTTTACCACTCCCTCCGGTACTCTTACACAAGCCTTACTTGCATTGCAGGAAATGCAAGGTTCACACTCCGGGAAAAATATTTGTCATACCTTTATTAGTATTATGGAAGATTACAATATCCATCACAGAATTGGGTACTTTATGATGGATAATGCTACCAATAGTGATACCTTTGTGCACTGCCAAGGTGAGAAACAAGCAGATTCTGGGGTCTTTCTTGATGCGCAGGAGCATAGAGTAAGGTGAGTAAATCTTTCCTGAGCAATGAGACCCCAATTATGTTTTTACTAATTATCAGAAGTATATATACAATGGGCATATAATTAATCTAAGTGTTCAAGCATTTTGCTTTGGGTCCAGTGGGACAGTGGTGGGAGATATAGGAAATAGACAGAGCTCCGGCGAACTAATTGAAGAAATGGAAGCAGGGAGAAAGTTGGGGCGATTAGGAAAGGCTTATAATATTGCAGTTCACTCACGGCAAGCACCACAACGCATCCACTATTTTCGTACCCTTTGTGTCCGTTCTTTCATCAAGAAAGACAATTCTATAGGGTGGAATTTGGCACGGAACCCTGGAGTCAATTCTGTCACCTGAAATGTGACAAGCTATTGATATTTATATTGATGACAACCGGTCACGTGAGGGGGACAGAATTGAACTACACGAGCGGAAACTGCTAGAAGAAATGAAAAAGATATTAATGGCATTTTTGATAGTGACAAAGGCAACAGAGGGCCGAGGGGATACATTAACTAAGGTTCTTCCCTCAATTGATTTGCTGTGAGTGCAATACAGGAAGGCTCTTGAGGAAAATGATACTAATCGAGTAATATCATCAATGATTTGGATTCGGTGGGAGAAACTTGAGAAATATTTCCCTGCTACGGACAGAGCACTAGTATATGTAGCAGCTGTTATTCTCAACCCAAAGTTCAAGTGGCCTTACTTTGAGACAAAATGTGAAGTAGGATGGATAGTTGCGGCAAAAAATGGATTGCAAAATTACTAGTTAAGCTATTTGGAGTTAACTCGCCAGAGAGAACATGGACTAGCTCAGGAGCCAGTCGGGATAGAAGAGGGGTAAAGGGAAGTGAATAATTTCTTTGAGCAATGGATGAAAATTGCTCCAGAGCCTGGTGAAGGCCAAGATGAGTATAATTAATACAGCAGTAATGCGGAGCCGGAGGTGTCTGTTCAAAATCCACATCCGTAAGTTCTCTAAATTTTCTCTTGAGTTAATATATGCTTTATTCTATTATGCTAGATGGTGGTTTGATGGAGTATGGCAAAGGGAGTATCCTATATTGTCAAAGTGGGCAATAAATATTCATAGCATAACTGCAATGGCTTCAGAACTGGAGAGAATATTTTCGGAAACCAAGAGAATGATTTGTAACTCTCGGGATCCCCTTAATTGGGATACTATCCGAGCACTTCAATGTCTCCGAAGTTAGCAATCAACAACTGAAGTGGGAGATAGCTTCGGACCAATTTAGAAACCCCTCTCTCAAGATATTCCTTCCTATTTATGCTGTTGGCAAGAAAATTCTACTAGATGCTCAATGATCTTATACAGGTGTTGAATAAAGGAATTTGTGGTAGGTGAGATAGAAAAGTTGACAGACTAATACTATTCAACCAGAGGGAGAACTACAGTCCAGCACTCTTCCGAGGATACCAATGTTGATATGACTGAAGAAAAGGTTGGTAGATGGAATAGAAAAGTCTACAGACTAATACTATTCAACCATAAGGAGGACTACAGTCCAGCACTCTTCTGAGAATAGCAATGTTGATGTTGGCAGAAGTGTTTGTTGTTGTTGTTCCTTTGGAGGTAGCTAGCTAAAGAATACTTAAGTAGTGAAAAGAAAGCTCATCTGTGTTGAGCCCTATTTATCTTTGTGTGGCATAGTGTCACCGCTCACCCACAATTCTATCCTCCTCCATAGTATTGCATCTGTTCTATCATTCACGGTATGTTCAAAGAAAAAAAACCCCGTTACTCATTTAACTACTAAAGTTAAACTAATTGATATCTTTAGGTAGAATTGACTAAATCTCTGGATGTGAATAGTGGGGGCGGTTTGGGCGGCTCAGGCATTTTCGGGTTGGGGTGGGTTTGGGTTGGGCCCACTCTGGTTTGGGCCGTGTATGGGCCGGCCCATTGCGAGGCTTGACTGTAGCTGATATTGGCCGCTGGTGCTCGGTTTTATTAATGGTGAGTCATGGGTTGTGATGGGGGAAGGGCGGGTGAGGAAACCTTGAATGGGTGAGAGATTGTGTTATAGAAGTTCATCAGTAGGATATTTCCATTTCTGAGGTTTGCTGGATTGTTAGTCTGTGCTCGTTTGTACCTGCACTGAACAGCGCTTTCCGACTAAGAGGGGGATTTGTTCGGGAATTGATGTACAATATGGGTTTAGTAATACAGCACTCTTCCTCGAATTTTCTTTCCTATCGGAAGGATAGCGCCCAAATTATAATAAACCGATAAATGAATGATGAGAGACAAGTTTCTAGCATATGAGCCCCGATAAGGCACACAGCCTTTGTAGCGTGAAATCTAACATACCTAACACTAATAGTTATTAGTCAGGTGAAATGGGCCCTTGATGGATCACCAGGTGTGAAAGTTATGATTAAGTTGTAAGACACACGGTTGTAGAAATCTCAAAGTGATCAGAGGGGGTTCCTGCTGCAAGAGGTTTACCTCTGGCGTAGATTATAACACGTGCTTGCATCACTTTTGTAGCATTTAATAACTAAAGACAAGGGTGAACTTAGTGTCAAATGACATCTACATTATAGATGTAGAAATCAACATTTCTCTATTGGGGAAAGACTACAAACTCCTTTGCCAAATCAAGAGCATTGATCCCAGGGACACAACAATGACAGTGGCCAGCAGGAATAGAATAAACTTCATCACTTGGCAATAGAAGAAGAAACATTATGGCCCTAGGAGGAGGGGCAAGCTTTACCAAATTGCGGACCAAAACTAAGAACAACTACAATAAGTAATCTGAAAAGATGGTAGAGGAATGAAGAAACTAGGATCAAGAACTATAGGTATTCCAAAGCACAAGCAGGGAGCAATGAGAATGGCTAGCGCAATCGAAAATCTTCTTAAAATCTCTCAGATGGTGAGAAGACTATAACAGGAGTAAAATCCTCAAGCCATCAGTTTATTAAACAAGACCATAAAAATATGGATCATGCCATCTCCTGAGTAAAGCTTAAGAACTAAGTGAAACAGATGGAAGGACTTTTGGACGAAAGTCTGCCAACAATTGACGACTATTCATGCGAAAAACAGGCTGCAACAAAAAACTTACCAAAAGTATGTAGGGATTCTGAAAAGTCACAGAAAACAGGATTAAGTTTAGACTTGTAGCTAGCAAGGCAGATTTAGAAAAAATGGAGATCGGGGGAATGTCACTTACTGAGTTGCGGCACTGGACCCGAATATGGCTCACCATAACAACCACTCGAAAATCAAATATATATTGTACTATCTACACAACTAGTCATGATAGCAGGTTGGAAATCTTTTAAAAAGTAAATTTAAATATGGAGAATAATAATATAGAATTTAAGTTTTATAAGAAAAAACAAGGCTCCCTGTGTACTTACTTTATTTTGAACTAATAGAAATAGCTGTCACAAACGGTAACTAAGCAAGGCAGATTTCCTTATGACTAGTAGTTATTAGGCATCGGTTTGTTAGCTTTCACGCTATGAGATCAGTTGACTCATAGGTTTTCACATGACGACACAATAGGGTGTTATCGGTTGATTGTTATTGGTTATTATTAGTCAGATGACTCACGATTGTGGTCATGTGGTTTATGTGGCTCGCATATGACTCAGAGTTATCAGTCATGAGTTTTGCGGAGGTGACCTCTTTGGGGCACATGACTTGTTTTTGGGGTTTTTATTGGTTGCGAGATATAGTAGAGCTGAATTGTACGAGTAAGCTGAGAGATTTCACACTATGACTCACTATGAGTGATGAGTCACATGACGAGAGGAGATGAGTCACACAGGGTTAGAGTGGAGAAAAGAACCGGAATATAAGGGCCCCCTTAGGGTATAGGATTTGGCCCAAGCTCCTCGCCCTCTACTACTCCCCCTCTACATTCCCCAAAAAGGCAACCCCTGCTTTGCTTATGGGACATCACACCTCGCTACCCCCTCCCTCTCTGTCCCCTCATGGAGATAGAACCCATCCCCCCAAGCAATCAGGCCTTGGCCGCCGCCATCTCCCGCGCCAACACCCCCCGCCTTGAGGAACCCCCCTCTCTGTTCACCTCAGCCCCCCCTTCTCCCCCCCTCGCCTTGCTGGCAGGAATCTTCTGAGAAACCAAGAATTGCCTTCAACTCAACCCCGACCTGGTCCAAGAATTCTCCCCTCCCGTCCTCCAAACCATCACAGCTGGTGAAGGTGATACCCTCTGCGAGTCCATTCTTTGTCCCACTGTCTTGGGCATAGTAGCCATTACCATGCAACTTGACACCGTCAACAACCAACTTGCTGAGATCTGGAAGGGAAACCAGGAGCTCCGCACCAAAGTCCACAATCTCTCCTTCAGGGTGGCCAATGAATTACCCACAGACAAGGACATCCGCCCACTTTAGTTCGCCCTACATGACCTGTCACATAGGGTAGCAACCACAGTCCCTACCGCTAGCTCCATGGCCTCCACGGCCCTCACAGCCCCACCACAATGGCCTCCGGCAGGAAGTCACCCACCCCCCCAGCCCAATGACGGGGCCCTCCTCTCGCCCAACCTTGTGCCCCATCCCACCCCCTCCCATTGGGCCAACCCCCACCCCCGCCCCCACGGGACACTCTCAACCCCTCCATTGTTCGTCCCTTCTACGACACAAACCTTAAAAACATGTTCAGTAACCCTGAGCTGTACGCTAAGGCCTACCCCCACTCTTGGGAAGCTGAATAGTTCCTTGTCGGACAATATGTACTTTCCACTTTCACCCCTGGCATCCTCTACCCGGACTACGCTTCGAAAACCACGCCTACCTATGCGCAAGGGGCCTTCTTGGGCCCAGGTTCAAAGAAGAAGAAGATGAAGACGACCTCAGCTACTGAGGTTGCGAGAGATGGATATAAGGATATAAAACCCCTATTTTCCCTCCCCTTGGCTTCAAGACTTTTTTATGCTGCCAGAACCAAGCCCACGCCCTACACCCTTGCACAAGGCAGAGCGGCCACCTTTCCCGACATCGCTGCTGTCATCCTCACCGACTCCAACTGCCTCCTCCCAAAAGGCTTCATTGCGAAGGTTAACAACCGAGCTGCTGTCTCCCCCACAGGCACCAACCCCCACACCACCGCGGCATCCTACACCACCTACCTCTATGCTCTGACCTGCTGCCTCAACCAGTCCTTCCCCATTGGGGATGACCCTCGGCTTACGTTTACCAAGGCGCCAACAGCTATACAGTTGGCAATTCACCCAATCCCAACCCACGTCCTCGCAGAGGACGAGGAGCAGATCTTGACTTTTATCAAAAGGTCCAGCTACAATGCGAAGGAGGTCACGATTGGAGAGGCCAGGTACCGTAATACAGACCGAGCTTCGGGGCTCTCCAAGCAGGGCACTTCCGTGGTCGTCTCTGTTGACCCTGACGACATTCCCATCCTCCTCCCTGCCCTCTTCCTCTTCTCAAAATGCCTCAAAGTGGAGAAAACAACACAGGCTAACCTCTACACCCAGTGTACTAACTGCTACCAGTTTGGACACACCTCTCCCCGATACACCCAGAAGCCCCCGACCTGGCCCTACACTGTGCTTCATCATACTCGCTCGGCTCACAGATGGCAAAATGCCACCTGCCCCAACTGTGGAGCCTCCAAGGCCATCCCAACTGCTGTCCCACCACCCCCCCCCACTGCCCCAACTGTGGTGACGACTACTATGCCGTCCACAAAGAATGCAGGGCTAGACCAATTCTGCCTCCGCAACCGGAGGCCCCCCAACCTTTCGACAACGAATTATCCGACGCCGCCTCCGACCGTGATGATGCCATGGATTTGGGCGATGACACCCGCCTTGGACCCTCTACTCCCAAACCTCCTCCAGCCCAGACTATCGAGCTCGCCACCCCCCGACCTCCCTGCCACCCCGAGGTCCCACATGCCATCCCCAGCGGGCCCCAGCCAGCACCCACAGGCCAGGGCCTGCCACCGATAACTCCCTCTGACCCACGGGCTCATTCCGGAAATGAATAAAAACGCTCCTCCCACCTCACGCCAAGGACTGGGTCCGGCGAACACACTCACCCTCGTTCAACACAACAGCCTGGGTAGCTGGGATGTGTTCCTTTGCTTGTTCTCCTCCCTGATGGAATGCCCCCTAGTTGACATCGTTCTTTCACAAGACCCCGCCTTCTTAAAAGGTTTCCTCCCTGGTTTTTCAGGCTTTAAGTGCTTTGCACCCCTAGTCCTCAGGCCCAAGGTGGCCTGGTATATTTCCCAGAAATTTCTACGGAGCTTTTCGGTATTACCTGTTTTTTCACCAGATTTGCAGGACTTCATGGCCCTGGAGGTGTACACACCCAAAGGGTGCTTGGGCTCCATCTTTCCTCGTTTCACAATAGGCAACGCTTACGCAAGGCGCATCGACCCCCCCTCCCCCTCTGTCTTACCCGAGATCTCCTTCGTTAATTGTGACTTCCCCTACCTGGTCGCAGACGACTTCAACATACGCAACCTAGCTGTCGACCCTTCCAGGGTTCTTTCCTCTAGTGAAGAGAAAGAGTTGGCCCCCTTTTTTGACCTAGCCCCAGATTTAGGCTTCTCTCTCCTCAACATCCCTGGTACCTAAACTCGCTTCCCCTTCTCCAGCTCCCACAGGCCTGGCGCCATTGACCTAGCCTTCGCCAACCCCCACATGTTCCCAGCATTTGGCCAATGAGACGCAACGTCCCTCTCTTCAACGGGCTCTGACCACTTCCCCATACTCATTTCCCTCCAACCCCCACCCCTGGCTCAACCCAACCCAGGCCGCGCTGAGAAGACACCGACTGGCCCAGTCTGACAGATAATCTTAAAAACTAGCGGATTCCACCCCACCCAGATAAACCCTTCCCCAAACCACTTGACCTTTGGTTCTCCTCCGTTCTCTCCACCCTCATTCGCACGATCGAAACCTCTACCCCCCACTCCCCCTCCTCCTCGAGATCTAAACCCTAGTGGACCTCCCTGCGCACTGCCCTCTGCAAGCATTTGACCAAAGCCACTCGGAAAGCTCTGACACTCCAAACCCAAGACTCCCTCCTCATTGCTAAACACTCCAGACTAGGATACTTCACAGCCATCAAGAGGACCAAGGCTTCCTACTGGGCTGATTTCCTTGCTAAAACAAGCACCCAAAACATCTGGACGGCCAAACAATTCATTGCCAACAGGAAAACGTTCCCCTCCCTGCCGGGCGCCTCCGACCCGGTCACCATTAATAAAGCCCTCCTAGCTCCCTTCTTCCCATCAAAAGACCCCCTTCCCTCGAGAGGGTGCCTGTCACAGGACCCATCTGGTGACCACCTAACAAGGGACGAAATTAGAGACCCACTCAGCAAGTCCTCCCCCTCCTCCGCCCCTGGCCCAAATGGCATCCCATACTTCGTCTGGAAAAAGGTCAACCTCATCAACCCCTGGGTCCGCCTGGATCTCCTCTCACCCTTGGTGGCCTTTGGGTACCACCCTCCCAGCCTTAAAAATGCGAACGGGGTGATCCTGGACAAGTCAGGAAAAGCCTCTTACAACTCCCCAGCATCCTTCCGCATAATGGTCCTTCTCAAAACTGTGTCAAAAATCCTCGAACGAGTCATGACGGTCAGGATGTCTGCCATCGCCCGCTCCATGGGATTGCTCCATCCCAACCAGTACGGCTCCCTCCCAGGCCTGAGTTCGCTGGACGCCTGCCTTACTCTCACTCACAAGGTCAGAATCCTTCAGAGGCCCAGAGTCAGGGTCTCCACCCTTTTCAACAACATCAAGGCAGGCTTCGACAATGTCAACGCCTCCTCCCTTAGAGCTTTGCCCTTAGCCAAACGCACCCCCTACCACATGGTCGACTGGGTCTCCTCTTGCCTATCAGGAAGGTCCTGCACTCTGGTCCTCCAAGGCACCCCCAACCTCCCTGCCCCAGTCTTGGTGGGCTCCCCACAGGGGTCACCAATTTCTCCCCTTCTTTTACTCCTTTACCTCGCCCCCCTACACTGTGCAATACCTAGAGGCATAATGCTCTCCTATGTTCACGATTTCTCCATTACTATGGCCTCAGACTCCCACCAGGGCAACAACTGCTGCCTGCAAAGAGTCTTCGTGGACATATCCGAGGGAGGCAGGGACCAAGGCGTCTCTTTCTCCCTCGCTAAGACCAAACTCATTCACTGGCGACCCCCAAGCCAGAGGACTCCCCAGGCAACCACCCTCATCGAACTAGCTGGTCACCTTTTTCACCCCTAATGAGTCGTGAGGCGGCAGGGCTACTGGCTGACCCCCGCCCTGACCGCCACCCAACACTTCAGGCACAGGCTCTCGCTGGCCCAAGCTGCCTTCTCCTTCATCAAGCCACTATCCTACCCCGGCGCCGGAGTCAGACCATGCCTCTGCCACTGTATCGCCCAAGGACTCCACCACCTCATACTCATCTACAGAGCCGACCTCTTCACACCCAACTCTGGCGCCCTTATGGCATGAACACTTTCTGGCACAGAGTCCAATGATAGAATATCAATACCTTCTTGTTGACCCCCACCTACATCCTGTCCTGGGAAGCATGTCTACCCCTCATCGTCTCCTCCTGTAAGTACAGGAAACGCCTAGCGGCCCTGGGGATCCCCTGTGCCGCTCATACGAACAACCCGGCCTCCGCGCGGCTCCCAGTGGCTTCTCCCTTCCTCTCAGCCTGCAGGGCCAAGGACTCGTGCAGAAACCTCACGAAACGCCTCTCATGGGTCTACCTCCCACTCGACTGGCGGACCCCCGTCCCGTCCCCCTCCATCAGAAAGCATCTACCAAATGATGGTCTGGCTCACCTCACCCGCCCCTTCTAGGTAGGACTTACCTGGTTCTCTCTGGGCCTCCACGTCCCCCTCCTTGCCGGGAGCGATATCCTCACGGTCCAACTGATGGTCGCCGCTACCACGCCCTGCGTACCAGGGCTAAGAATAAGTAGCTTAGGGACTGGACCACCGACGCACCCACCCACCGATACTATGACCATCCCCCTCGCATATCCGGTTACCTGTTCATGGGTGTAGGGAAATTCGCTCCTGGGCAGATCGCCCAAAGGCATGCAGCTAAGAGCTACTTCGCTGCCCACCTCTCCTCATTTGATGCAGACCCCAATACCTCCTGTCCTCGGTGTGGGACCGAACAAGAATCCTGCCAACAGGCCATTCACCGCTGCCCTGCCCGCACCCAAGCACGATACCTCCTACAGAAAGAAGTCACCAGCATGGACGTGGAGAGCCCCATCTGGCAGGAACCCCCACTCATCAAAGCCCTCAGCTACCATATCACCAGCACCAAGACCGACTTCCCCCAGGAAATCAACTCCAATATCTCATTTTTACCCCTACACACCCAACACTCCCCTCCCCCCCCAAAGACTCACCAACTCCCGCTTGAAGGCTTTAGTTTTCCTTATTCAAAACACTGGTTATTCAATTTGTTCCTTTTGCAAAAAACACGGAAGTTGGTTACGTGTTGAAATCTGGTATTAAGTTTTTCTCATGTGAGAACGTTGGCAAGTGGCTTTAGACAAGTTGTTTTTCAGATTTTGTGGGGGACTCGAGGGGTTGGTTTCATTTCTGTTTTGTTTGATTTATAGGTTTTGTTCTCTCTATAGCTAATGTCAAATATGGGAAACCTGGATTTCGCAGGGATGCGGATTTCCTTTTTGTGTCACAGACAACACGATACAACATAGAGATACCCTGCTTGTAGAGTGAAATAAACAAGCCAGAAGCCGCAAACCACACCATGGGCGGAACGAAACCTAGTGCTCACGATCATTGTGAAGAATTAATTCAACAAGTCATGAAAACCATTGAGGGTAGCCTTGAAGGGGGGGTCCCCGCCCCGGTAGAGATCTATGGAGTTCCTCGAACAACTATATATTACCGGCTGGCTGGTACTGGCAGGAGTCGCCAGGGAGCTCATATGCCTCAACAGCGGTTGCTGGAAAGTGAGGAGAAGGCGATTGTCAAATAGTGCTTTGACATAGATGACCGAGACTTTCCAGCGAGGTTAGATAATGCGAGAGAAATGGCTCTCCATCTGGAAGAAGAAAGAATAGGGGGGACCGTTGAACCTTTAGGAAAGAATTGGATAACGTAGTTCTTCAATCAACATCCTACCCATACAGTTAAATTGAGTACACAGCTGGACCGTTAGCAGGCCCAGGCAAACGATTCTCACATTATCAAGGACTATTTCTGTAAGCTGAGTAAGCTTGTCCGCACACATGGTTTGAAGGCTGCACAAATCTTGAATGTGGATGAAAAAGGCTTTCTCATGGGCCAGGCATCCCGAGCTAAGGTGATATGTTGTTGTGGAAGCAGAAACCCCCGGGTGCCATATGATAGAGGACGAGAAGTGGTTACCCTGGTTGAAACTGTGAGCGCTGCAGGGCAATCACTTTCCTCTCTTATTATTTACAATGGAAAGGCACAGTACCTTGGCTGGTATACCAATCTCACTGAGAAGGAAAGTAACTATAAGTTTAGTTATTCTCCTAAAGGGTGGATTCATGACCGGCTGGCTCTCATCTGGCTGAAATTAATATTTGAGCCTGAAACAGCTACTGTGGCTGGGGAGACTAGGCTTCTTATTATTGATGGGCATGGTTCGCACCCTACATATGCCTTTGTTAAATTTTCTGTGAAACACAACATCCTTCTCCTTTGCCTTCCATCACACTCTACTTACCTCTTACTGCCTTTAGATGTTGGTCTCTTCTCTCCCTGCCAGCACTTCTATGGGTTGGATGTCGACAACCACATCCGCTCCGGAGGAAAAACAGGAGAGGGAATTAAAAAGGCCACTTTCTTTGGCCTTTGTTACTGAGGCAAAAGAGAAGGCATTTACCTTGCAGAATATTTGTCATGCCTTCAAGACTTGTGGCATATGGCACTTGTGTGCACGAAGAGTGTTAGGAAAAATGGTAGCAGAAGCTGTATCACGGCGTGACACAATGGGACTTATTGCCACCTCCCGCAAGAGCAAGGATATTGGCCGGAGGATAATGGCCGCTGAGAAAATGTTAGATGTGAGCCTAGCGTCCTTATCACTGGCCGAACCAGCCCTACCATTTGCTGCTAGCTCCACATCAGCCGGTTCATCGGACTGCCCAAATTTCCGGGTGAAGGGTATTCTACGAGAGCTCGGTCATTAGCTAGAGACCGAGGTTGCACCGTGAGAAGTGTATCAGCACAATTCACACCGCGTACAATACGCCACTCGCCTTGAGAACCAGACAGACCGGCGCAAGCTGTCTGAGGCACAGATTCTCTCTGGAGCCCAGCTTATGGAGCTACGAGATGCCAGACTCAGAAAGGCTACCGCAAAGAGTCAGAAACCACCCAAAGTAGCCTCCGAAACCGAGCGAGTTCCTTCCCGTCATCAAGTAACTATCATTGCTACTGACATTCCTGGAAGTCCTGCCCCTCAGATTTCTAGTCATAGCGAGGTGGAAGTACCCAGCGATGAAGAGTAGAATTTGGTCTCTGAGCGACAACCTTTTTCCCGGCGAACTACTTGAGCAACACCTACTCGTTCTTGCTCAATACCATCCCTGTCCACCATACCCCCTTACCATATGTCGCTTCGATCACTGAAGACCTAATCTTCACTTTGTTTTCATCTTTTCTTACGGCAGTCTTTTACGCTATTCTCCTGTTCCAAATATTTTTATTTTACCCAAACTGACCTCCAAGCATTCTCTAGTTCTCTCTCATCCAGTTTCCCATTATCTCTCCCTCATTGGCATCATTTTCATTTCTTTTCTTATATTTTCCAGCTTTTCTAAAGTTACATATATCCATAATACGCACGGGGAGCTGTCTCAAATATTGCGCAATCACGGGTTCCTGCATCCCGGCGATGTCCCGGTTCGTGATGGTTGACGTTAGCGCTGCACAAAGCTTCTTGTATCTAAACACAATGAACGCATGATAAAAAAAGAGAAAGAACCAAAGGGGTGGCATTTGGGCCATGAAGATCAGCAAAATGTAAAAACCAGTCCGGGTCCACCAAGGGGGGTTATGGTCCCCCTGGTCCTCCTGGTGCACTCTGATCCACCCTGGTCCACATTTTCAGTAAAAATTCAAAAATTGTGGATCAGAATGGATCGGAGTGGACCAGGTGGACCACGTGGACCACCACCCCCCTTGGTGAACCAGGAGTGTTCAAGACCACCTTGGACCACGCTCCGACATTTTCATGATGAACCATCGCCTCCACACACGCGCCGATTCAAATCTCAACACCATGAGAATTGATCGTCAACATCGAATCCTGCACTCTCCCTGAGATGCCCCCCCCTCCCGTTTTACTTCGCTCACCATGTTCTTGGGCCGTGGCTTCCTTGTTTTTAGGAGTCGTTGGGCTCTACTCCCCCCTTTTTTCGCTTGCGTTCCGCTAGCTCCCTTAGCGCTCGCACAGTCGGCAACACCCTCTCGCCCATGTTACAGAGGGCTGGGACTAGAGTTCGCAGTAGCAGAAAACCTTTCAACAGGCTACGGTCGATTTCTACGTTCTCTTAACTTCGTTTAGACACTGCCTAGTCAGACACGGACACGGTTACCTATAGTTTCCACGGTTATTGGGTCCACCCCTCCTCTCCACCCTCATGGTCTCGTCCGGTTGCTAGCTTACCGCTACAATCTACTCACTAGGCTGGCACCCTACTGCCACTTTCCCTTAAGCCACTCTCGCAATTTCTGTATAGTCGCACCCCTCGGTTACGCTCAGTCGTCGTATTGCACGGTCTCGGTAGAGTATGTCAACACCTTGGGTTCTTGAGTAAAGCTGGCAACCCCGCGATATTTTACTGGCTCCGGGACCCACTTTGTAGTTCTTTTATTGTCGGTTACTTAGGGTTTTATTTGTGCTTATAACCATTATTTGTTTCGCTAGGGTCAATGGCAAGGGTTTTCGAGTTGATTCCTCCCCATGTTTCTATTTAATTTTTCTTTCCTGCCTCTGTAGCTAGTCAGGGTTGAATCTCTTATTTGGCGTAGCTGCTATGCGGTTGGTTCCAGACCAGAGGGAGGTGGGTTGAAGTTGTTTTCCCTGGTGCCGGTTGATTCGTCATAGGAGGCTTTTTTTATGCCATAGCCCCACGCTGCATGCACCGTTTGTACCTAGAAGATGAAAGAAATCTAAGATGATAAAAGAAAAACCCAAAAACAAAAAGGCATGGGATTTGGGCCGAGCTCTGCGCCCTCTAGCACACCGTCCATACATTCAACATGAACGCATACTCCGCCTTGCTTACGGGCAAAAACATCACACTCCGCCCCACCACTCTGTCCCCTGATGGAGATCGAACCCATCACCCCTGGCAATCAGGCCTTGGCCGCTACCCGGTCCCATGCCAACCCCCCCGCCTTCAAGAACTCCCATCACCATCCCCCTCGGTCCGCCCTTCCCCCCCACTCGCTTTCCTTTCAGAAATCTTCTCCGATACGAAGAACAGCCTCCAACTCAATGCCGACCTAGTCTAAGACCTCTCCCCCTATTGCCTCCAAACCTTCCTGGCTGGAGAAGGCTCCATCCTTTCGATCCTCTGCGCCACCGTCTCTAGCAGAGTGGCCATCATCACCCAACTCAACACCAGTACCAGCTAGCTCTTGCAAAGCCATAAGGAAAACCAGGAGCTTCGCTCCACCCTCCACGACCTGTCCGCCAGGGTGGCCAATAAATCAGTGACTTATGAGGATATCCGGCCCCTCCAGTCCGCCTTACCCGACCTGTCACATCGGGTGACAACCACAGCCCCCACAGCGTGTCACACTGCCCCCACTGCGCTACCACTTTGCCTCCCTGCTTGTGGTCACCCCTCTCCCCCAGCCTAGTCACGCGGCCCTTCCCCCCAACCCTGTGCCCCGACCCACCCTACCTTCTTGGCCCATCCCCGTCCCCTTCTCTCACCCGATACCCGCGACCCGTCTGTTCACAGCCCCTTCTATCACAGGAAGCTTAAGAAAATGTTGGGCAGCCCTGTGCTATACGCCAAGGCCTTCCCCAAATGCTGGGAAGCGGAACAATTCTGCTCTGATCAATATGACCTATCTAGTTTTACCCCTGCCATCCTCCACCCGGACTAGACCCCAAAAACAACCCCAATCGATGGGCAACTCGTGGGCTGCGGCCGAAACAGTAAAAAAAGAAGCGAAAAGAGGACCTCGGCTACTCAGGTTGCGAGGGATGGCCATAAGAATATAAAACCCCCATCATCCCTCTCTTTGGCCTCAAGAAGCTTCTTTGCTACTAGAACTGGCCCCACCCCCCATGTCCTTGCACAAAGCATAGCCGCCACCCTTCCCGACAGAGTTGCCTCCACCCTTACCGACTCCAATGGTCTTCTCCCCAAGGGCTTCATTGCAAAAGTCAACAACGGAGGGGCCGTCTCCCTTACCGGCACCAACCCCAACACCCCAGCAGACTCATACACCGTCTACTTTGAGGCTCTGACCCACCGCCGGAACCAGTCCTTCCCTGTCGGGGATAACCACTAGCTTATGTTTACCCAGATGCCAACTGCTATACAATTGGCAATTCACTTGATCCCAACCCATGTCCTCCCAGAGGACGACAAGTGGCTCTTGACTTTCATGACAAGCTCCATCCACCACGCGAAGGAGGTCACGATGGGCAAGGCCAGGAACCTTGATAAGGACCGACATTCGGGGCTCTCCAAGCAGGCCACTTCAGTGGTTGCCTCCGTTGACCCCAACGACTTTCCCTTCCCCCTCCAAGTCCTCTTCCTACTCTCAAAGCGCCTCCAGGTTGAAAAAATGATACAGGCTAACCGATACACCCAGCGTACCAACTGCTATCAATTTGGACACGCTTCTCCCTAATGCACCCAGAAAGACCCTACCTGCTCCTACTGTGCCCTTCATTATACTCGCTCGGCTCACAGATGTCAAAACGCCACCTGCCACAAGGGCGGCGACTCACAAGCCATCTCCAATTGTGGCCCTACCTCCCCCACCTACTGCCGCAATTGTGGCGATGACTACGATGCCTTCTATAGAGAATCTAGGGCTTGACCAATCCGGCCTCCTCAAACAGAGGCCCCCCCACGTTTCGACCACGACCTATCTGAAGCCTCCTCAGACAGCAAAAAAGCCATAGATATGGGCGACGATGACAGCCCAGCACTCTCTCCTCAGGAAGCCTCTCCAGCCCTAACCATCCAGCTTTCCACACCCAGACCCCCACCCTGTCCTGAAATAAGCCTTGTCCCCCACAGGGGGCCCCAGTCAGCACTCACCTGCCCTGGTGTGCCACCGGTAACTTCCTCTAACTCTCGGGTGCATCCCGGAATTGAAGAAAAACCCCCACTCCCCCTCACGACAAGGACGGGCTCTACCCAACTTGCTCACCCTCGTTCAACACAACAGCCTGGGTAGCTGGGATGTGTTTCTTTCCTTGTTTTCCTCCCTGACTGAAGGCCCCCCTTTGACGTCATTCTTTTACAAGACCCCCCCTTCTCCCAAGGCTTACTCCATATTTTTTCAGGGTTTAAGTCCTTTCCCCCCCCTATTGCTAGACCCAAAGTGGCCTGCTACATTTCCCAGAAGTAACTACAGTGTTTTTTCAGTATTACCAGTATTTTCACCAAATTCAGAAAACTTTATGGCCCTGGATATTTTTATGCCCCAATGGTGTTTCGGCTCATCCTTGCCCCAGTTAAGGATAGGCAACGCTTACACAAGGCCCATTACCCCAACCCACCCCTCAGTCCCATCCGAGATATCTTTTAGTAATTGTGACTTTCCCTACGTGGTCGGAGGCGACTTTAATATACATAATCCGGCAGTAGACCCCTTTAGTGGACTTTCCTCTAATGATAAAATATTCTCAGCCCCCTTCTTTGAAAGAGCCTCTGAACTAGGCTTCTCTCTCCTCAACATCCCCGGCACCTACACCTGCTTCCCCTTCTCAGGCTCCCACAAGCCTACCGCCTTAGACCTAGCCTTCGCTAACCCCCACATATTCCTAGCCTTTCGCCAATGGCATGTCTTATTACTTTTCTTAACAGGGTCTCACCATGTCCCTATTCTCATCTCCCCCCCGCCCCCCACTCCTCCCTCTCTCCGGCCCAGGCCATGCTGGCAAGACACCGACTGGCCTAGCATCACAGCTAAACTCGAGGGCTGCCAGATTCCCTCCTCCCTGAAGTCACCCTCCCTCAGACCACTGAACCTTTGGTTTTCCTTGGCTCTCACTCTTCTCACCTCCACAATTGAAGCTAGAACCAACCGTTCCCACCCATCCTCAAGGTCTAAACTGTGGTGGACCCCACGCCTTACGGCCCACTGTAAAGAATTCACAAAAGTCTCTGGCAAGGCCCAAAAACTTCAAACTCATGACTCGTTCCTCATCGCTCAACAGTTCCAGATAGGATACTTCAAGGCAATTCAAGGAGCCAAAGCGTGCTACTGGGCCGATTTTCTTGCCAAAACATTACCTTTGAATATCTGGCCAGCCGAACAATTCGTGGCCCCCAGAAAGACCCTCAGGTTACCGTCCCTCCCAGGGGTTTCTGACCCAGTCTCCATCAACATAGTCCTCCTGCACCACTTCATCCCGCCAAAGGACCTCTACCCACCAAGAGGCCCCCTGTCACGAGACCTCCCAGCTGACCCTCCTACGAAAAATGAAATCAAATACACCTTGGGCAAATCCTTCCTCTCTTCTGCATCAGGCCCGGACGGTATTCCATACTCGGTATGGAAAATTGTCTACAGCATCAAACCCGGCTCCGCGTCTAGCTCCTCTCTCCCCACCTGGCCTTTGGCTAGCACCCTCCCTCGCTAAAAAACGCAAACGGCGTGGTCCTGCACAAACCAGGAAAGGCCTCTTACCACGCACCAGCATCCTCCCGCATCATAGTACTCCTTGAAACGGTGTCAAAAATCCTTGCATGAATCCTGGCGGTTAGACTGTCAGCCATGGCTTACTCCAAGGGGTTAGCTCCACCCCAACCAATGTGGCTCTCTCCCAGGTCTCAGTTCTCTCGACGACTGCCTCTCCCTCACTTATCAGGTCAGAACTCTTCAAAGGCCCAGACTGAGGGTCTCTACACTTTTCCTCGATATCAAAGCTGCAATCATCAGGACTTCCTTCCTGGCCCAACACAACCCCACATATATGGTCGACTGGGTCTCCTCCTCTTTATCTGAAAGGTCCTGCAGGCTGGTCTTCCAAGGCTTCCCCAAACTCACAGCACCAGTCTCGTTAGGCACCCCACCAGAGTCCCCGATCTCCCCCCTCCTCTTCCTCCTCTACATTAGCCCAGCACACGCCACGATACCGAGGGGCTTTATCCTTTCCTACCTTGATAATATTGCCATCACTGTAGCCTCGGACTCCCACTGGGCAACGTCCGCTGCCTACAAATTATCTTCACAGTCATCGTCAAGAAAGGACAGAACCTGGTGGTCTCTTTCTCTGTCCCGAAGACCGAAGTCATATACTGGCGAACCCCCAGCCAAAGAACCCCACAATCAACCGCCCCCCATAGAACTGGACGGTTACCTCTTCTACCCCACCCAGCCCGTAAGATGGCTTGGCTATTGGAAGTCCCCTGCCCTGACCTCGACCTACCACTTCACGCAGAGGCTTTCGCTGGCCCAGGCAGCCTTTGCCTTCGTCAAATGACTATCCTCCCCCGGCGTTCGCATCAGACCTTTTCTTTGCCACCGTATCGCTCAAGGCCTCCTCCTTCCCATACTTACCTATGTGGCCTACCTGTTCACCCTGAACTCCTGCGCCGTCAGAGGGATGAACAGTTGCTGGCACAGGGTCCAGAGATGGACCACCAATGCCTTCTTCTCCCCCCTAACCTCCATCCTAGCCCGAGAGGCGTGCAACCCCCCATCATCTCCTACTGCAAGTACAAGAAGCGACTGGCCGCCCTCAGGATCTCCTACGCCCCTCCAACCAACCATCTGGCCACCGCAAGGGTCCCGGCATTCTTCCCATCCCTCTCCCCCTTTAGGCCCCAAGACTCGTTAGGACATCTCACCCAAAGCCTCTCCTCAGTTTACCTCCCGCTCGACTGGCGAACGCCTGTCCCGTCCCCCCTTATCAGGGAAGACTTACCAGTCGACGCCCTGGTACACCTCACCTGCCCCCTCCAAGAATCCCTCACTCGCTTCCCCCTCA
>Ga0307507_10004572_pt1 | contig 24262 bp, 5 predicted proteins | sample 7_EM_MG_FD_207223 | JGI IMG/M metagenome (GOLD analysis project Ga0307507, IMG submission 207223) | Populus trichocarpa ectomycorrhiza microbial communities from riparian zone in the Pacific Northwest, United States - 7_EM | ecosystem: Host-associated > Plants > Roots > Unclassified | place...
TGGCGGCTGCCCCTTTATATATGTTTACTATGGTCCTTGCGACCCCCTTCTTTTCTTCTCCTTAGCTTAGTATCTTCATTAGATAGCAATCCACAAGCTTTGGTTCAGAGGCATTTATGCGAGCCGTTATATCTTAATTATATACTACCTAGGCGTTTAAGGTTAAAAACCTAATGCCATAACTTAATGTTTATAAGATATACTAGTATAGAAAGAAGTGCGTACCTACTGCAATTAAACCCTACTTTATTCTGAATTATTTAATCCCCTAGCTAAAGACCTTATAGTATACATCCCTAAAATAACCAATTAATTAATTAAAAAGATTATAATTAATAAATACCTAAATAATAAGTTTATTTAAGAGACACTTAAGCTAATTTAAGATGGCGTTAGACGCTTTAAAAAGATCTCTCTAAGTAAATATAAAGCTTGTAGAGACTACTTATACTACTAGAACCACCTAGTTATACCTAACTATAATAAACTTAAGCTTAAGCTTCTTAAATATATATATAACCTACTAGTAGCTGGCCACCTAGGCTGTAGAAAAACCCTAGAACTACTCTAATAGGAGTACTACTAGCTAAATATGCATAATATAATATAAAGGTATATCTCTAGCTGCCATACCTATTAATAAGCTAAGGCTTTATATAAGACATACAACGGCTTTCTAAAGCCACTACCTGTTCCGGACTAAAGATAAAAGGATATCTTAATTAACTTTATTGTTAAACTCCCTGTAAGTAAAGGCTGTATAAATATTATAGTAGTTATAGACCAACTATCCAAAATAAGACACTTAATTGCCTGTCCTAATATATTAACACCTGCCGTTACCTAACTATTCCTAGATTACGTATAGAAACTCTATAGACTCCCTAAAACAATTATCTCTAATAAAGGCAGCTAGTTTATCTCTATATTCTAGAAAGAACTAACTACCTAACTCCGCATTAAAGCACTATTATCTATAGTATACCACCTAGAAATGGATGGTTAAACGGAATATATAAATGCTATAATGGAACAATATATTTGGTTATACACGTTATATCTATAGGACGACTGGATAGACTGGCTTGCATTTACTAAGTTTACTATAAATAACTCCGTCTTAGAAACCACAAAGGTCTCCCCGTTCCTGGCTAACTACGGCTAGTATCTATAAATAGGTTTTAAACCCTTTAGTAATATTCCTTACCCGGCTTATTAGGCCTTATAAGTTGCAGAAGTAAACGAATTTGTAAAGAAAATAGAAGAACTATAAGAGTTCCTTACTAATAAAATAACATAGGCCCAATCTATCTATAAAGCTGCAGTAAATAAGAACCAAACCCTAGCACCGGCCTACTAAATTGGTAACTTTATCTGGCTAGATATAAGAAATCTAAATACGAAACAACCTATTAAGAAACTTAATTGGAAGAACGCTAGCCCTTATAAGGTTAAAAAAGTTGTCTCTCCTTATACCTACCAACTAAAGCTCCCTAATACGGTTAAAATCCACCCCGTATTCTATACGTTAGTCCTCTACCCTGCCGCCCCTATATTAGACGCCCTGCCTAGACAGATCCAAGACCCTCCCCCACCAGTTAAAGTGGACGGTAAGGATAAGTACCTCGTTAAAAGAGTTGACAACATTAAGTACGGCAAACGGAAACGTAAATATATATACCTTATAAAATAGAGAGGTTTTACTGAACCTTTATAGGAACCTGCCGACTCTGTAGAACTTATATAAGCCGTAGAAGACTTTTACAAACTCTACCCAGAACTACCATAGCCCTATCTCACAGATGCTCGAGTTTAAAGGGGGGGTACTGTTATGGGACACCCCCGTAACACCTTACACACGTCTACCTATTTCCACTAACTAAATAACCAGAGACTAACCATAAGACGGCAATCTAAAAGTAATCTGCCGTATTCTACCGCAATCTGCCGTCTCTACTATCGGAGTTGCCAACTGGCAACTTTAAGGACCTTTAACTGCCGAATTCTGCCAAGTTCTACCAGAACCGCCACCTAAGCTCTACCCTGCCCGTGTGTAGCATAGTACCCGTTAACCTAGCAACTAAGCAAACGTTATGTACCCTTTTTCCCCTATTTCCTACTTTCTTTTCCTTACGCAACGTCTTGACTTTATTACGCAGTTTATGTACATAGCTTAATAATATCTACTTCGCTATATATTATCACCGCTTATACTCGCTCCGTAACAGTTTCTAAGACAAAGTTAACATATTTCTTATATTTAGCTAAGTTATTGCTATATACCAAAATATTATTAATATAAATAGTATAGAAAACATCTAGGTAAGGTTATAGGGTATTATTTATAAAATATTAGAATAAACTCAGAGTATTTATAAGGCCGAATGGCGTTATTAAGTATTTAAATAGTCTATATTTAGTACGGAATATAGTAAGCTATTTATCTCCTTTTGCGATATAGAGGCGGTTAAATATATAAATAAGGTTAAGTTTTGTATAGTAGCGAGCCTTACTTAACTAGTTTAATATCTCTTAAATTAACGGGAGCGGGTACTGATTTTTAATAGTAATAGTATTAAGAGCTTGGTAGTCTATATAAAAGCGTAAACTGCCGCTAGGTTTCTTAATAAAGATTATAGCTATAGCTATAGGCGAAGAGCTTACTCTAATATATTATTTACTAAGGTGTTTGTCTAAGTACTTTTATAGCACTTATAGTTTATTTTAGGACAGTCTATATAGTAGTCTAAATCCTAGCTATTTTCCTCTTTTAAGTATAATCTTGTGGTTATATAGTCGGTACTCTACTAACTTATTAGCTTCCTTTTATAAGAATACCTCTAGGTGCTTATAGTGGCATATTAGTACTTTTATAGTAGGGTTAGTGTACCTTTTTAGCGCTAGAGCCTTTTTAATATTAGCTATTATAACGGCGAAGATTATATATTCCGGTCTTTTTAGCAAGCCGTACTAATAGGGTAGCTTTAATTATATAGATGTCTAAGGTGTTAAGCGAGCTTAGATTATCCTTAGTTTCTTATATAGTTTTTTATTTAGGTTTAGGTTTAGGTATAGAATTAATATTAGATTTAGATTTGGGTTCTTTAAGTATTCTTTTTATAGTAGAATACCAGTTTTTTTAGTACTTTTATATATTAAGCTTAAGCTTCTACTTAGTTTAGGGTACAGCAGTTAAAGTTAGTTTATATAGTCTAGTATAATTTTTAGGTTCTTGGTAGACGTTAGTAGAAATCTTCTATTAGTAAAATTTAGTAAAATTCTTAAGTTAGTAGAATTGGGTGGACTTTTTAGGTATAGGGTAGATATTAGTAGAAAATTTAGACTAGTAAATCCTAGTGGATTATTTAGATTTTAGTTTAGGGTCTAAGCAATAAGTTATAAGGCAGTTCTACTTATAATAAAAGGTAGTAAATAGAAGCTTAATATTATTCTAATTAATAGTTACCTTATATAGCTTTATATAGGGTTATTTAAGGATTACTAGGTAACCTAGGGTAGTTAGAAAGAGCTTAATTAATTTTTTATAGTTTAGGTATTGAAGTTTTAGGGCCGCTATATAGGTAATACGGCCTAAGATAGTGCGTTTACTATTAAATCTAAATATATTAATATGTCAGTTAAGGGGTATTAGGGTAAACCTATTATCTTACACAAAGATTTTATTAATAAATCCTATATTACTAGCTTCTATATTAATTAGAACTTAAGCATTAGCCTATTAATCTTTCTGCTAAATATAGTAGTTAATTATTATACTATAATTCTAAGAGTTAGGGTTTATAATATCTAATATATTTAACGAAATCCTATAATATAGCTATTTTAGAGAGCGACTTAACTCTAGAATATACCTTTTAGTAATAAGCAGGAAGGGGTTCCTATAGAACATTGGTTATAACTTTGTTCTTATAAGTAGTACTTATTAAATATAGGGCTAGAACTAGGTAAATATTAGGGATAGTAACTAAAGGATTAATATAGTAAACGGTTATTAGTGTTAACCGTTTATAAGTTATATTAGGGTATAGGGACGGAGTAGTATCTTGAAATATAATCTTTGCTTCTGTATTTAAAGTAAAAGCCTAGCTTAATATATTATTCTTATTTAGGGGACCCTAGCAGGGCATATCTTAGAGTTCCTATATTAATATCTATAGCGTTAGGGTACTTAGGCTAAGATAATAACTTAGTAAATATTTATAGGGTTGTTATATTATATTAAAGAGCGGACTTTAGTATTAGGCGTAGTATATTATTATACCGTTTATTAATAACGTTTATATTGGTATTAAGGGCTCCTAGTAGATCTATACCTATTAGAGAGGTTTTTAATTTAAGGCTTAGGGACTTAATAAGGCTATTAACCAGTATAAAGTTGTTTTAGCCTATTTCTTTTATATAACGGTTAAATTTAGAAAAGTATACTAGGAAGCTTTTCGTTCTTTAAGTTATATAATTTATCTTCCTCTAAGTAGTAACTTAGCCGTTTAGGTTACTATATATAGCTTTAATAAGTACTACTAGACTTTATACTAAGTTTAGTTAAAGGGGTTTAATAAGGTTAGCTACGTCTCCTCCTAATTAACTTAGAGCGTAATAGAATTAGTTAGCTTTAGTTAGGTAGCAGTTAGCGTTACTAGTTAGCTTATTTTTAAGCTAGCTTAGAAATAATTAGAGTTTTTATTATTTATTAGTAAATATTAGAGGGTCTAGTAGTTGTTTAGATTATTATAGTATAGTAGCTAGTTTAGGGTAAATAGCTACTATAGGTTTAGGACTCTTATTCCACGTATTTATCTCTAAAAATAGCGTTCTATCTTAGGACCCTAGTATAGGTATTTTAAGGGTACGGACTTCTTCTTAAAGGTCCTTAATTATTTATAGGTATTATACTTCTTATTCGGCTTATTATTAAATTAAAATAGCTTAGTTCTATACAAGGGCGTTTATAAAGGACTTCTATATCTCTACTAATTATTCTTAGAGTGCGGATATAATGCTAGTAGCTATTATAGAGGCTTTAGAGTCATTTTATATTTTGGAGGGTAATATATAAGGTTAACGCAACGTAGTATTACGGAGTAAGTATAAGCAACAATAATATATAGCGAAGTAGATATTATTAAGCTATATATATAAACTATATAATAAAGTTAAGACAATATATAAGGAGAGAAGGTAAGGAAATGGAAAAAAAGGGTATATATTATTAGTTTAGTTGCTTAGTTAATATATATATAGAATAGAATAGAATAGAATTTAAGTAGTGGTCCTAGCAGAACTTAGTAGGATTTAGTAGACTTAGTAGAATATAGTAGAATGCGGTAAATTGCCGTTAGATTGCCATCTCGCGGTCGGTCTCTTCTTGCTACATTAGTGGAAATAGGTGGACGTGTATAAGGTATTACGGAGGTATCCCATAATAATCCTTAAAATTCTAATCTTTTTTGGCTAAAGATTTGCCTATAGTTAAGATCTAATTACTAGAGTCTCCTATATTACCTAGAACGCAATTAGAACGCCTTTCTAACATATTATAAAAGGGTTTGGGCGGTATCTACAGCATATTAATCCTTAGAAGCTCGATTGAACGTAGAATTTTAGGAAAACACTAGTTTTCTGCTGAGTACACTTCCTATAAAGCATCTTAAGAGCCGCGGGTAACTATAAAACGGCCTACTCTGTATATAAATGGATAAAGGCTCTTCTTATATATAAGAGCCAGTTAGAATACAAAGAACTCTATAATTTACTAATTAGTAAGCTATTCTAAACCCATTTGTAATGCGTTTAGCAGGTATTAATAGTATAGTACACAAATCTTAATTAGTTGCTAACTGGGCAAGATATAAGAGATACCTAGTTATCGCCTAAGGCTTAAATAAGCACTGCTCTCTAATTAATTATAAGCTATTTAATAGATTAAGATACTATATAAATGCAGTAGAATGAACAGTAAATAAATTATATGCATTTAGTATACGGCAGTTTCTTCTTCCTACTGTTATAAGGTATTAATATATCCCTAACCCGTTTATAACGTACTTATATTATATTTAGCATACAAAAACTAGATTAACGGGACGTTAATTAGTATTTTGCTAGAAACCAGTTTGGAATATAATATATGCAAAGAAACATATTAATGTTAGCCTAGTATGTAAACCATATGGGCAGAGAGAGTATATATTTATTACAATCCTTTTCTAAACCGGTTCCTAACATATTTAGAATAAAAACGTTAATAACTTTAAGAAGAATTGGAGTAGGCCGCTGCTAATAATAACAAGGATAATATTTTATTTTATATATTATTATTAGGTGTAGTAAGGTTACAATCTAGTTCTATTTGGCATTTAAGGGGGCCAAGATCTAGATCTGTATTATGTTTTAGGTTATCCTTTATAGCATCTGAGGAATTGTAAGGCCTATTTATATTCTAATATATACGTAACCGGTTACTAACATATTCTAGATGTATTAGCACTAGTTTCTTACAGTTACTAAAGCGTTAGGCCTTAAGCAATAACCAAGATATTTAAGAAAGATGTTAAAGACTTAAACTTTATAAAATGGAGATTAAATTAAAGATAAGGGAGCTAGAGAACATAGAAAAAAGAATTTAATTAAAGGTAATAAAGGCTTATATATAATAACAAGTATACTAAATATGAAATACGTTCTAAATACGTTCTAAATACGTTTTAAATATATTCCTATTATGTTTCTATTAAGTTCTTATTAAGATATACTTATATTTAGGCCTTTAGGGCCTAGGCCTATATAGAGGAGGAAGGGAGACGCGCAAGAGGCCAGTAAAGACAACAGTAAGAGAGAGAAAGGAGCTAAAGTAGAGTATAAAAGAACGCTAGGAAACCATCTACCGCAATACAACACTAGTTGGACCAACGCAGGAGAGGTGTATGGGAATTAAAGGTATAGAGGCTAACTTAGATAAAAGGAACCCAAGCCATAGCATGGCTAACGCTATGGGGGGTAAATACTTAAGGGCTCCAAGAAGGCCTAATAAAGGTAGAAAATATAATAGTAATACTGTTAAGAATAGGAATAATAGAACTAAAAGATTGGCTCTACTAGGTAGGTATTCTAGTAGGTAGCCTAAGATGCGAATGTGGCTGGCTAAAATAGACACCAAAATACGTAATACTATTATGCCCCTTACGCACCAACCAAGAAGTAATGCTCTTAGTAGCTAGCATAGAGAACTATAATATACTACTCTTAATATAAAAAGGTCTTAAGGTGGTTACCTAGTAGCTTATTAGCTAAAGTGTACTAGACCAGTTTCAGGTTGCAAAGGAAATGGTAATAAAAGGTAAAGGGGCGGGCAATAGGCGCTCCCTAATAACTCTACAGTAGTAGAGTAAAGTTTAAGATACTAGCGCGTCCATAGGCTTATTACGGCAGCAGTGGTCCCCAAGGAGGTCAAAAAGTAAGGTAGTAGAGCACCATAGGCGACTTATAAGCGCTATATAGGCGAGTCCCAAAAGGCAGGGAGATGGATCATGGGGTTTTCTTAGCAGAGTTTTCTCCCTATATGTAAATAAGGAGTAGTCCGCGTGGGCCCAATAGGGATCCAAATCAGACGTTAAGCAATGAATTATTATTATTATATTTAGGCCTTTTTTTATAATTGTTTTATTATATAATGTCTAATACTATATATAATACTATTGTCAAATAATCTATATTCTCTAAAGGCGTGGGTCACGTGCACGGGTCACGTGCACTGTAAAATCTCTTCGTAACTCGCAGCCCTAGGGCCCCAAGACATTAGACATCAATTAACGATTAAGTTAAGATCATTAATTAATCAACCCATTTTATTAATGAGCAGCTCTATCTGAATTATCTAACAGTTATAAGCCCGGTCCGCCGACTCAAGAAGCTATTCAGCTATTACTTAATCATTTGAAGAAATTTTACCTTATTGTTAGACTCTGACACCTTATCGTCAAGACGCAGACTCTGACAGAAATTCTACCTCAATTGTCACAGGACGATTCTTCCACGAGATTCCACGAGATTCCACGAGATTCCATGAGAAATCCTACCTTAATCGTTACAGGACGATCCTAATGACAAGGACGATCCTAACGATAAGGACGATCCTGACGACAAAATACCATCTTAATTCCTCCTTTGCCTATTAGTTAAATGACTCCACCGATGTTAAGTTCATTGACGACGATTATCCTTAATAAGCCAGAAGACTGGGAGCAATGGCTATAGCAACTCCGAGCCCTCATGGATTAGTAAATTTGGGCCTATGTTAACCCAGCTACAGAAGCACCTTAAGAAGGTCTACTTAAAAAACCACCTTATCTAAAGGTTACAGATTTTAATAAGAATGCAACTTTATATATATAGCTCTTAACAAATTAACAGAAAGCGTACGAGAATAGCAGACGATACTATAACTAGGATATAAAATATTTCCTAAGACAGGAAGATTATCTTTAACAGATTCGCACCTAGATTATATCTATAGTATTAATTTAGAAGAAGCTACTGCTTAACCCTTCCTTAACTATTAAAGAATAGCTATCTTAATTAAAGGAGAACACAGAACCTACCTTATTATTTGTTAGGAAGAAGGTATAACACTAGTACATGGAAGCCCTTAAGGGGTTTAAATACTTGTTAAAATTAAATTAGTAGTTAGATTAATAGGAACATATAATAGTACTAGGAGAGAAGTATAAGATCCCTTAAATGTCCAATAGAATCTAGCTTTAAGATTTAGCAGAAGTTATTTAACCGTTTAGCGACGCCTACTATATAAAGTATACTACTAAGTTAAATAACCCTTAGAAGTCGAGATCTTCTAAATACCGCAGAGTAGCAAAGGAGCTGCAAGAAGGACTTAGAATACCCTTAAAGAAAGCCAATACTACTATAAGAGGGAGTACCTTTAATATAGACTTCGCAGAGCAAGCTATAATAGATTACTCTAATATTATTAAAGGTCCAAGGAAAGGAACCTTAGCACGTACTAGACGCTTAAAGAGAGCCGGGTTATTAGTAGACAAGAAGACGTCCCGCAAAAAGCTACTACCTGTGTGCTTGGCGTGCAAGAAATAAGGACATTCCCTTTAAGACTGTTGGTATTTATTTAAAGACAAGAGACCCAAAGGAGTTACAATTGGAGATGCTCATATTAAAAGGGTGCTAAAGAAGGTAGAAAAGAATAAGGATCTTATTAACCAAGTTATAAAGATTAGACTTAAAGAACAAGAAGACAAGGCTTAACAATAACAGGACGAGAGCTAGGAGATAGTTAAGATTAAGGGAGAAGCTAATGCGATATTCCTAGAATCGTATTATACCGGTTAACTCCATCCACTAAAGCTATTAACTATTCTTAACTTAGGAACCACTTTCTATATCTTTAATAACCTCTTTTATTTTTATAATTTTAGGAAAGCTTTAAGATACAAATATGTTACCGCCAGCAGCTTAGAAGTGCCTATACTAGGCTACGGCGATATTACTGTCCAAGTTATAAAACCAGACAAGAGTAAGGGAACCCTACGTCTTAAGGACGTTACCTTTTATATAGACTTTAATATAAATCTAGTGTCGTTCTATCTGCTTTAAAAATGAGGGTTCTACTAGGATAATAAAGGAGACAATAATCTTCTAGTTTGGAAGGATAATACAATCCTATATTAAATAGAAGAACGTTACGGATAATAGACTATTAAATATATCTAACCAGGAAGTCTGTTAGCGTTTAATATAAGCCGACTGCTACGCCACCAACGGAAGCGCAGAGTATTGTTAAGAGACGCTTGTCTAGACTTAAAAGGTAATATGTATCTATAGCACCTATGTTTAGGTTTTCTAGGACCTATAAGCCTTTATTATCTAGGTCTTAATGCCTTAAGAGTTAAGCTTTAAGGCCTAAAGATAATGGAATGTTAATATTACAGTCTCGCTAAAATTAAGCGTTAGGTCTTGAGAAGGTTCTTAAAACGGAATATTAATAAACCTTATCTTAACCTCTATATTAACTAGACTAACCTTAATGAAGCGCATACTAGATTTATATAAGTTATATTTATCCATAATACCTTCTTAGGAAGAACCTTTCCGTATTTTATAACAACGTATGGTAAAGAGAAGGAGACACTATAAGTGCTTAAAGATTTTATCTAATGGATTCGTCTAAGGTATAACCTTAAGGTTAATACTATTAGATTAGATAACGAGCTAGGGAGAAGGAGAACCCTTAAATGGCTATAGACTTAAGGGATTATATTTAAGCCTTTAGCGCCTTATACCTAAGCTTAGAATAGTACCACTAAACGCTTAGGGGGTGTAATTATTAAGAGAGTACAAGTAATAAGAATTGCTGCTAATCTACCACACAACCTATGGAATAAGATAGTCGACTACATAGTCTACCTTCGAGATTGAACGCCACTAAAAAGCAACGGTTAGAAATCGCTATATAAGAGGTTCTATACCTTCCTAGCCAATAGGTTAAGAAAGCCGCAACTGGCGCACCTAAAAGCCTACGGCTGTAGGGCGTACGCGATAACGTCGGACGCCTAGCTAAAGAAGAAAAGGCTAAGCAAGCTAGATCCACGAGCCCATATTGGCTACCTTGTTAGCTATAACTCTACCAATATCTACAGGATCTAGATTCTATATAAAGGTATTATTATCTCTACTAGGGACGTTATCTTTAATAAGAAGACGTTCTTTGATGGTAAGTAAACGGACATCTTAAAGGACCTACACGCTGAGTTAAATACGCTGATTAAGAATGAGGTTCTTCTAGAAGATAATAAAGAAGTATTTAAACCGTTATTTTAAGAGGAAGACGATGAGCTAGTTTGAACCTTTAATAAGTTAGCCGATCTTAAGCTTGCAAGAGCCCTTAAAGATACGTATTATACGCCACCTCCAACGGAAGAAGATAAAGAATCTCCCTATACCTTTTACGTCGAGTATTCTATAAAGTTAGAGATATAAGATACTAATTAGGACATAATTAACTGAATGGGAGATGGGTTTTATACTTAGGGGGTGTTTAATAACTTAGTTAAAGACTTGTTTAAGGAAGCCCGCGATAATAGGTTTGAAGACTTTGTTACTAAAAGGATCACTTTAGCCTATTACGGCGCCTTCTTAGCAGGAAGGAAGTTTAACCTTAATAGTTGACTTAATAATAGCAAGCTGAAATCAGGCAGAATATGTAATGTTAGATTATATAGGAAGAACTTACCTCCGCCACCTTAGTTGATCCGCGACCTTAATACGCACCCTCTTTGAGATCAGTTCTAAGAGGCTTAATGAGCCTACCTCCAATCCCATTATTAAATAAGGTTATTTTAAGAAATAGACAAGAAGTACGCAAAGGGATAGTAGATCCTTAGCTTAATATAGGTGTTTGTCTATAAGATGGATAAGTACGGATTCCTTTAGAAATATAAGGTATGTTTAGTAGTATATGGAAATTAACAGGCCCTAGGAGACCTACCTATAAGAGCTACTATATTAGCTAGTACGACCTTCCGAACCCTTATGGCGATTACCGCAAAATTTGACCTAGAGACGATATAGATAGATGCAGTCAACGCGTTTGTTTATTGCGATCTCAATAAGGTTATCTATATAAAGCTACTGCTAGGGTTTAATAAAGGAAAGACAAATAAAGTACTGCGCTTAAGAAAAGCCCTTTATAGACTACGACGATCCCCTTTATTATAGCAAAAGAATCTCACGAGCTTATTAAACGAATTAGGTTTTAAAGAGGTTCCTTAAAAGCCATATATTATACTAAAAGGAGGAATAGTTGTCTTCTTCTATATTAATAATATTATCTTCTGCTACCGAAAGATAGATAAGAAGAAAGCTTAAGAAGCGATTAAGGAGCTGAGTAAGGAATACTAGATAAGTACCCTTGGCGAGCTAAAATGGTTCCTAGGAATCTATATACTATATAATAGTAGCTAGAGGCTCCTATAGCTATCCCAGGAAGCCTATATTAAGAAGATAGCTAATTAGTATAAGATAGATCTTACAGGGCGTCTTCTGGACACTCCTATAGCAGAATCTAAACTCCTACCTACTAATTACCGATTAATCCGTCCGACACTTCCGCCCCCCAATATAGACCTATTAGTCCGTCCTATATCCCTACCAGCTTCTATAATGCTATATTAGAAAAAAATGGGTTTAATACTTTATGTAGCCACTACAACGCATCCGGATATTGCTTTTGTAGTATCACGGCTAGTAAGATTTAATTAGAACCCAAGCTAAGAGCATTATTAAGCGGTAGATAGAGTTATCCAGTACCTATATGGCACGGGAAGTAGAGCAATCTGCTATGGAGGAGATAAGGAAGAAATAAACGGTAGAGGGAGAGATAAAGGAATACGCGATAAAGGATAAGATGATGGAAGAGACGGTGCGTAATTATTTATCTGTGCTAGCGACGTATTATTTACGGACAACTCCATTGATAGAAAGAGCTTATAAGGATACATTATAAAGCTATTTAGGGGGCTGATCGCCTAGAGAGCAAACAAGTAGGGTACGGTTACGACGTTGAGCACAGAAGCTGAGTTGTTAGCCCTATTATAGACAGTAAAGGAAGCTATCTTTATTAGCAGGCTATTTAAAGTAATAACGTTACGTCTAAATAAGCCCTTAATTATTAAATGCAATAAGATATAGACGCTCTAACTAATTATAAAAGATACGGTAAAGCTAATTACAAAGCTCCGATACGTTAATATCTATTAATACTAGCTATGTTAGGAATACGTAATAAGACAAGTATAATTTTAATAGACAGTAACGAAGGAGATAATTGCTAATAGACTTATAAAGGCCCTACCCAAGCTGTCGGGAATAAGGCAAGCGGTCGTCACGTGTCGCCGCGGCACTAGCGTGGCGAGGAGTCTTAGGCTCCTCGTCCTTCCTCATTCCAAGAATAATAACAATTATCATACTATCTACAAACCGTAGCTACGTGATATCACCTTATAAAACCAACACTGATTAGTAGTTAACTTCACAGTTATACTACAGAACAGCTAGGTATTCCACTAAGAAGAGACGAGCTACTGTACCAGTGCTACTCGTGCTAGAGGAAGCTGTCTTTTAAGGTTAGAACTGGTCCTAAACCTTAAATAGAACTCTTCCACAAATCTAAGGATCTAAAGGCTAGAACTAGTTCTAAGCCTTTCCCAGATTACAGATTCTTGCATCTATTACACAGAATAACACACTTTACAAGTCTTCGCGATTTAAGGCCAGAACTAGTCCTAAGCCCTATAATCACAGATTCTTGTCTAAACGCGTACCAAACGATAAATAACAATCCCTACACTAATAATACTTCCCTTCCTCCAAAAATATGGCTACGACCACTCTAAACAACTGGAGAGACTCCTTACCACTAGGGGTAGCTATATACGCAAAACTTATTAATAAAGATTAGGATAAATTTACCTTTAATATAACAACTTGTACCGCAAAATAAGTTAATGGTTTTCTTGTAACGGAACCTTGTAGCAGGAACTACGGTGGGTCCTATTATTAGGCTGGGTATATAGGTAAAAACAGTGTCAACAACGTAATAACAACTAGTGGAGTGGTTGCCCAACAGATTAACTCCAATTGTATTCTAAGATTCACTACAAAAAGAGAACTATCTGGGTAGGGACTATGGTCCTTTAAATACACAACCATACGCCTAAGAAATCCCTTCGCTCTATAAGGTACGTGTGCTCTGTCTGCTCTGTTATAGATTACACAGATTATACAGATCATATAGATTACATTACGTAACCTTAGCTACCATTCCTTATTATATGGTTCCACCAGATCCATCCTAAACCGTGCCTATATTAACCAACTAGCTTCCTCTAACTCTTCTCTAAGTAGTCGTAACATCGTACTTAAGCTGTCCGTAACACTATCTCCCTTCTCTTTATCTTTATCCTTAAAGATTCCTAATATCTCCAAGTTATCTACTAGAGGTATAATGTCCGTTTAATTATTCTGGTTAATATCCTTACTTATTATGCCTAAAGCATCTTTTTCTTCTTCTATAGCTCGCCGGTCTCACACCGTTGCTGCCATCTTATCTCTGGGTGAGATAATGCCGTCTCTATATTCTTGCTGTATAAAAGAGGGATTAGTTTGCATTACGCTAGCAAACCCTTTGTCTTAACAACCGTCCTCTTGTTTGGAGTGCACTAAAGCAAACGTTTAATCGTCCTGCGACGTCCGCTCTATCTCTAACGCTAAGTATATGCGTCCTATAACTCTTAACAGTCTTTGGGTTCCCTAAGTAACTTATTATAGGGTCTCGTATTTAATCTGCCACTAAGAAACTTAACAGTAAACTAGCCTCTACACTGCTCGAGGTTTAACGTGTCTTAGAAGAGTCCGCATATATCCTTAAAGCTTAACGTCTAGCTTATGCTTATCTTTAACGTCTTAAATGTATACGTGAGAAGGTTCGTTCTAAGGAGTGGAAACTAGTTTAACAGGGTCTGTTTAAGCTATGTAATAAAAGAACTAGCTCTCCTCCTGCGAGGGAAACAACTCTAAGTAGCTTAGCAATTGCTCCTCTTAGGTCCCCCTTAGGTAACTTATTTTTTAGCGATCCTTTCTTCTAATACTCCTATACCTTTCCTATAGCGTTCTCTAGGTTGCTTAGTGGTTCCTAGGTAGTCTCACTATAGCCTATCCACTTTACTTTATACTATATTTCGTCATCTACGTCCTCATGACTAATAATCTTTAAAACTTGCCATTTGTCTTCTTCCTGTTCTCTATACATGTCTGCCTTGTAAACTGGTAGCTTAATATCTCTGTGTGCTAATTCTAGTATCGCAATATATTATATAGGATAGATCCTCATTTTAGCTAGTAGGTTTAACTTGTATATAACTAATAAAATTCTTTACGTAATTTTAAAAGGTCCTAGTCTAACGTAGTCTAACTTCTTGCTTAATTATCAACTCTTAAAATTTTTATATAGTAGCCATACTTTATCTCCCTCCTTTAGATCTGGTCCCTCAGATCTCTTAGCATTATAGTACCTTTTCATTCTCTCCTATACTAATTTAGCTGTTTCCGTAAGGTCTGCATAAAGATTTATTAACGTCTCCATTCTTTATTTAGCTGTGCTACTTATTTTCTTTGCTTAATATAGCAATAATAACATTCTTAGCTTATACCCGTAATTCGCCTTAAATGGTAATGTCCCTATTCCTTTCTTATGGTGTTGCATTGTATGCAAACTATATAACTGGTAATAACGATACCCAATTATTCTATGCGTAATTGATATAATGCCTTAGATACTATTCTAGTGTCTAATTTAGTCTTTCTATTTATCCGTCCATCTGCGGATAATACGCTGTAGAGGTTACTGCGCAAACCCCCTATTCTGCCAGAAACACTTCCTAAAATACTACTATAAATCTTAGATCTCTATCCAATATAACCTTATTTGGTGCTCTATATCTTGCGAATACTTCCTTTATATAGATTCTAGCGACGTCTTCTGCTAATATCTCTTTAGTGCATACTATAAAGTATCCCTACTTTGTTAGCTTGTCTACTATTACTAAGATCGCGTTATAATCTTGTCCTGTAATAGGATCTCTTAACTTTAGTAACTTAACAATAAAGTCCTATAATATAACTTCCCATAGTCTTCCTAGTGTCTTAATAGGTTGTAGCCCTCTATATAGCTTATGCCTTATTGGTTTGTTTCTTTAGTAATTTAAATACTCCTTTATAACTTATCTTACTAGTCCCCAGATTCCTTAAATAATATACTTCTCTTAAAGTCTTAACACTAAGCCTATAGCTCCGTTATGTCCTTGTATTATTCCCTTATAGAATTCCTTAATAAACTCTTCTGTAATAGACTTAGGCATATACATTACTTCTCTGTTTTCGTATTACTCTAAGTCTGGATCCTTTACCTATACTTCTTAGATCTTCTATATCTAATCACTTTCTAGTAATTTATAGATTTGACTTTCTTTAGTTACTATAATCTTTGGATAATTATACCTAATTAATCCATCTTAATTCCTTTATAATAAAGCTCCTAATAGCTTTTCGTTACTTTACAGTTCAGCCTTTCTACTTAGAGCGTCTGCTCGTGCATTGTCTATACCCTTAGTATACTGAATTTTGAAATAGTATTCTGTAAGCATTTCTGCCCATCTAACCTATCTTTAGTTAAGTTCCTTTATTATTAGGAATCCTGTAAGGTTCTTATAGTCCGTTTTAACTATAAATAGTTTCTCTGTACCTTATAAAAATGCTCTCTATTCCTTAAGTGCTGTAACTATACCTAACAACTCCTTGTTGTAGATGTTATAGTTTAACTCTAGTAGTGTTATTTTCTGACTATAGTACGCTACTGGATGCCATGCGTCCTAGTGCTTCTGTAGCAAGTATGCTCCTAGTGCGAAGTCTAATATATCTATCTTAATAACTATTTCTAACTTTAGTTAATAGATCTTAAGGACTAGTTCTTAAGTAAACAACTCTTTAAGTTCCTAGAACTGCTTTTTCTACTTACTACCCTAAACCTATGGTTCCTCTTTCTTTGTTAGCCTTATAAACGGCTTAATACTTTTTAACCACTGTGCTATAAACCTCCTATAGTAGTTATAAAACCCTAGAAACGACCTTAACTATATAATATTCTCTAGTTCTTGCCAACTTACTATAGCTTTGACTTTTTTTAGGTCCATACTAATCTTTCCTAGTTTAATAATAAATCCTATAAAATTAGTTTTCCTTATAAAGAACTCGCATTTCTTAATTGCTACTAGCATCTATTTTTCCTATAGTCTCCTTAAGACCTATTTAACGTGTTCTCTATATTCTCCCTTATTCTCTAAGTAAATAATATTATTATTAAGATATGCTATAATAAACTTATCTAGGTGTTCTCCTAACACACTATTAATTTGCTTTTGGAATATTACTAGTATATTTATAAGCCCGAATTGTATAACTAATGGTTTATATAGTCCTTCCTTTAACCTAAAGGCTGCCTTCTACTTATCGCCTTTCTTGATTCTAATCTAATGGTACGCCCACCTTAGATCTATCTTTATAAAGATTTTTACGTTGCCTATCCTGTCTTAGATTTCGCTAATTAAGGGTAAAGGATATCTATCCTTCCTAGTAATGCTGTTTAACTGTCTATAGTCTATACATATCCTAAGTTTTCCGTTTTTCTTTAGGATAAATAGTACTAGATATCCTGTTAATAACTATAATAGTCTAATGTATCCCTTACGTAAGTTTTCCTAGATAAACTCCTTAAGTGCCACTAACTCAGTTTTAGTAAGCTTATAGATTAGAAAGAACTTTAGACTTATTCCCTCTTCTAATTCTATCTTATAGTCCTATACTGCATGTTCTAATAGCTTTTCACTTTCTAGTAACCATAACTTCTTACCATACTTATGGTATCTCTTTGGTACATAACTTAAGCCTTACTTAGTCTCTTCGTATATTACTCCAACTTGGTACTATACCAACTTGGTTTACTGTCGCACTTTACGCTATTAAGTATCCTTAATATTGACCTAACCTATAACCTAATTAATCTTTAGATTGTACTTCTATAATTAAGGTATTCCTAGTATCGCCTCGTCCTGTCCTAATGGTAGGATATTAAAAGACATTCTAACTGGTCTCCCTTTAATAGTTAACTAAATAGGTTCTATTTTGAGATTAATAATACCTCCTCTATAGGCTATCTAATCTCCTAAAATTATTATAAGTGGATATAGGTGTTCTTTTTGTCTATATAGTAACCCTATCCTTTCTACTACTTTTGGTAATATGTGGTTCCTAGTTACTCTACTATCTACTAACGCTTTAAACTGCTAATCTTACTATTTAACTTGTAAATTTAGGTATTATTTTTAAATTCCTTTAAGGGTCTAAGGCTCTAATACTAGTTCCCTTTAGTCCTATACACCTCCCCTTTTTCTAACTGTTGGCTGCTAGATCCTATTTGTGCTTAATCTAACTTAGGCTAATACTTAGTTTATTTCTTTTCCTCTATATGCTATGGATATGTGTTCTCTAGGTACTTCTACTACTATTATCTATCTAGGTATTCTTCCGTAAGGAATCTTTCTAGTTAAAGTGTTAAGTCCCCTTAACCTTGTACTTCTACTAGGTGCCATCTATATATATACTTAGCGTTTCTAAACTGCCTTTCCTTAGGTGCCTAATATATCCTTATTAGGTACTTCTAGTTCTTATCTTTTGGTACTCTATGCATATTACAGGTGTTATCCATATAAGCTATCCACAATAGTATATAATACGCTAGGTAATTTGGGTTAACTCTTAGTTTATTTTTATTCTTAAGTTTAAACCTATACCTAGTTAACCTAACCACTGGTATCTCTGTTACGGGTACTAAGATTTATTATTTGCTTCTCTAGTCCCTAGATCCTTCTTCTAAGTTCCTTAACATTATAATTAATGCCCCTTTAATGTGACTTATGTGTTTTTCTATAATAGGTTAGTCTTAGACAACTTTTTTGTCTAGCTATATATAAAAGTCTTTCCATTTGTTATTATGTTATTGCCTATACCACTTTCCATATAACTAGTTTAGTGTATATAGTCTATCTATTAGAAAGTACCTTATTATTGCTGTATCGTAACATCCTTTAGTATGTCTTTCTTTAAACCTAGTTAGGATATCTAGATCCTCTTCTTATTCTAGTTTATCTAACTACTTTACCCTAAGTATCCCTGTACTTAGCCTATTAGTAACTCTTTATACGGGTGCTCTGTCCCTTATATGACCTAGTATAGCTAACCTCTTATTTAGCTTTTGCTCTTACTATATAATAATTCTTGTCCTAAACTTATCTATAGTTTCTTATTTTCTGCGTCTTACAGCTAAATTCTTGTAGTTATCTTATTTTTTAATCCTAGTATTAACTGTTTAATCTTTAGGCTAAACACTATATTCACCTAGGATTGCTAACGTTCTTATTTATTCCCTAAACTTGTAGTTCTTGAACTTGCGTCCTATACTTATTCGTTTATTACTAAACTAAGTCGCTGCTCTTTCCCATCAGTTTTTGTCCGTTGTGGGTTCTGGAGCTGTCCTTGTCGCACCTTGTAAGTTTAGAGCCTTCCTTATCTTATCCTAAGAGTCTTGGACCTGTGGCCTTTTGCCTTTATTAAGTAATAAGCTAGCACTAGTAGTTATCTGCTTACTTAGTTTCTTTTAAACATTACTCCTATTATCTTATAAAGCGATGGAAATTATATCCAATGGTGTTATAATACCCATTACTAAACCTTATTCTATAATGGTCTTAGTCTCTGCTTCTATTTTAACTTCTTTAAGGTTTACATACTCCTAGTAAGCTGCCTTTATTGCCTTATTGTTGGTAAATGCTTCGCCTATATTAAATTTATTATCTTTAATGTCCGATCTATAAGCTAGTTCGTTGGTTCCTTTAAACTTAGATAATAATGGCTCCTGTAGCTAATAGCTTGCGCCATACTTAGCGTCCTTATAAATTTGGCATGCGTTGTTATAATAAAACGCGAAACTATTAATTAAACACTCTTTTATTCCTCGCAGTGCACTGTTATCCCTTTATATGTACGTGCCGTCTACTAGTCTGGTTCTCTTTACTGCGTAATTACTCTAACCACCTCTATAGTCTCTGGCGAAATGACCTTGTTTTTCGCAATTTATACAAGCCCTATCTTTAAACTATTTTTCTTATTATGGAGTCCGCCTAAATGTCTTCTACTACTAAGATTCTTGGTTTAGCCTCTGCTTCTAGGTCCTTTAATTACTTAATTCTTAACCTCTGGGTTTCTATAGTTTCTTTTCCCATCTTTAGGTTTCTTTAGTACCACTTAGGTCTATTAGCTCTACGCCATTCCATGGTTTTTAACTCTATATCTATTATTGCGTACTCTGCGCCTTATATAACTATAGAACTTTGTCCTAACCCTTCTTGGCCTATTCTCTTTAATAGATCCTATTATTGATCTTTATTAACTGGTTTATTAACTCTCTTAGAGTATCCGCATCTTCTATTAGGATAATTGCGTCCTAGACTTTAGCCTTAAGTCCTTGCTTATACTGTGCTATAAGCGCCCTGTTATTCCACTTAACCTATATAGCTAGTGTTTAAAACTGTGTTATATACTTAATTGCTAAAGTGCGTTATACTAAGTTCTGAAGTTTTTGTTCCGCTGTTATAGTTGCTTTAGGGTCTCTAAACATTTATGTTAACCATTCTGCGAATCTGTTCCAACTTGCAAATATATACCGTACGTCCGGGTTAGTAGTTGTTATACCGTTTACTTATATCTCTGTAAGGTAAGGCTTGAACCACTCTAAAGCTCTTCCTATTAAGAATAGTCCTGCGTATGTTATCTGGTCCGTAGGTATTACTAACTTCGCTCCTTCCTGTATAACCTTAAAGTGTATCTATGTAAGAAACCCTTTAAGCTTTAACTTCTCTCCTAAGAACTATTTAATTAAAGGTAACTTAACCTTTACTACTCTAATTCCATTAATACGTTCTTTAAATAGCCTGCTATTATCCTATAAGTAATTAACTATTTCCTATAACTGACCTCGCGTAACCACTTAAGAATCCGTGTCCGCCATACTAGTATCTCCTAACCTTAAGGTTGTGGCTGCCGTTGATGTTGTTGTGACTAGTGCTTTAGGTAGCATATTGTTCGATCTTGTTTAATACTGTAACCTTAATAGTAAATGTGTAACGGAACCTTATAGTAGGAACTATAGTAGGTCCTATTATTAGGCTAGGTATATAGGTAAGAACAGTGTCAACAACGTAATAATAACTAGTGGAGTGGTTGCCTAACAGATTAACTCTAATTATATTCTAAGATTTACTACAAAGAGAGAACTATCTGGGTAGGGACTATAGTCCTTTAAATACATAACCATACGCCTAAGAAATCCCTTCGCTCCGTAAGGTACGTGTGCTCTGTCTGCTCTATTACAGATTATATAGATTATATAGATTATATAGATCATATTACGTAACCTTAGCTACCATTCCTTGTTATATGGTTCCACTGGATCCATCCTGGACCGTGCCTGTATTAACTAACTAGCTTCCTCCAACTCTTCTCTAAGTAGTCGTAACATCGTACTTAAGCTGTCCGTAACATTTCTTCTATACCGTATTCTATTCTACTAAAGTAAACACTACGCCGATTTACAGCTATGGGAATATTTTAGGGAGGATTTTATAGAATAGACCGCCGACACCTAGGCGCTTAGCAATATTAATATTATTTAGGATTTCTAAAACTTCCTCTATAGGAATAGGGTATATATTACTAAGAACGGTAATCTAATTACCAGTAATATTTAGGCCGTTATTATTAATATAGAAGAACTAGTATAGATGGAAGCTAAGATTACACATTAACTATAAAAACCTAAAACCAACCCATATTCTTTGGAGGGCAACTTTAATTCAGAACGAAACCCCTAAAACGCTAATCTCCTACCTAGAGATACTCCCCTACCTAGAGGCGCTCTCCCACCTAAAGGTGCTTTTCCTCCACCTCCACTGCCTCTAACTCTTCCATTTTAGCCAACCAGTAAGCCTCTACTATAAGAAGTTACAAATCTAATAAAGGTATATTTGGACGAAGAGAAGAAGTTTAGAGAAGAACTATATAATATACTCAGAGCAAAACTACAGGTCTTTTATAACTGTTACAATAAGGTTAGAATTTAATGCTACCAGTTCCATTACGCTTTCTCTGTTATATTAAAGGGACGGGCAGCGACATTCTATTATAACCAAATTGTGGGTAGAAACTATAGCTTTAATATAATACTTTAGCTTACCAGAGCCTACTTTAAGACCAATAAGAATTGCCAACTTTATATATCTAAATAGCGGGAGACTATATTATAGATAGTTATTACTTCTAACACGATAAAGACTTATTTAGAGTGCCTTTAACTACTCTTTAACAACCTCTAGAAAATCTAATATGGTCTTACTAAAACCTACTAAAATAAGAATAGTCTAAGGGACTAGGTTATCTTAGCCTGCCATAGCGTTCCTAAGTGTAATTTAGCGCTATACAAACCTATAGATATATTTAAAGGAGTATATACCAAACTACGCTCTGCTATAGGTACTGTAATACAAACATAAGAATCTTAACAGTTCTATACCGAAAACCCTATCCAAACCGGTATTCCCAACCAATACAATTATAACTAGACTAATTAAATATACAGTGGCCGTAGTAGGCAATATAATAAAGGGTATAATCAACGTCAACTATAAGGCAATTATGGAGGTCCTTATAGAGGTTCATTTCAAAGTAATTGCTAGAAGAAGTGCTATATTTACAAGAAGCCAAATTGCTAGTTAACTAGGCACTCTCTTAATAAGCAAAAGGAGGCATATAATAAGTTTTACCAGAGTGCAAGAAATATTAGAAATTATAAGGTTACTACAGCCTACTTCTAAAGCTTCTTAGTTTAATATAAAGGTATAGAAGACCTTAAGGGTAAGGTTAATAAGGCCGAACAGCTCCTTATAGATATGGAAATTAAGGACTACTCTCCCAACCAATACTTTACTAAGTATGGTAAGGTAGATAGCATATAAACCGTTACTATTCTTAATAACTAATCTACACTCTATGCTATTATAAAGTCAGATATCTTTAACAAGCCAAAGGAGAGTTCCGCGTTCTCCTTTAATAACAGATACTTAGTAAATGTCTTCCATAGTATTATACCAGATACTAAAGCCGCAGGAATATCTACAGTAGGAGAACCTTAAGTTTAAGCTTTTTAGCAGCTTAATTACTCTATTTAGATTAACCAATTAATAGCAGGCCAACATACAATTTATTTTAGCAAGGGTACTATAATTTCTCTTAGCACAATTAGGGTTAAAACCCCCTTAGGGTATATTACTTTCCACGTTATTCCCGCAAACACTCCGTTTCTATTTTACATTAAAGATATAGATAAATTAGGCATTAAACTTAACAACCTTAAGAATATGCTTATTTAGGGAGATAATTAGGTGCCCGTTATACGCAAATAGGGTCACCCCTAGTTGCTCCTTTATTAACTAGAAAAGAGCGTTACTTAAAGCCACTTAACCAAGTCAGAGCTACGTCAACTACACTATCGTTTTAGCCACCTATCTGTTTACCAATTGCTTAGGGTTCTTTAGTAAGTAGGTTATAAAGTCAAGGTTAAGGCGATTAAACATCTTATAAAGTACTGCTATTACTGCTAAATAAACTAAAAGTCTCCTAGCCGATTTAAGTTTATCCTTAAAAATAACTATAACTTCAACTTCTGTATTATTATTAACGTTATATACCTTAGCGGCAAGCTAGTACTCCAAGTTATTAACTTCTTAACTTCCTTTTAAGCCGCACGTTTCTTAAATAATATATTAGCTAGGAACGCATAGGATACCCTTTAGTTATACTAGATTAATATCTACCTAGAACCCCCTAATTAAATTATTTATAACGCAGAAAAGAACTTCTTATCTACAGAGTTTTAATAATAGGTAAAGGCAATAGTAATTAAGGTTAAGGAAGTCCCTATTAAGGCATATAATAGTATTAGAAAAGTAGAGCGATATTACACACCATTACGCCGCATATATAAGATTATTTCTTTAAAACTAAAGGGCGCTAGTAAAGAGCTTATCTTACAGACGGCTGTCAAGGCTATTAACAATTCCGCTAGCCTAAATAGGCTTATACCTATATTGCTAGTCTTTAGCGCCTACCCTTAAATAACTAATAATTCTCTACTATCTCCCTCTGTTATGTAATAAGCTAAGGCTATTTGCAAGGCAGCAAAGGAGGTATAATGTCTTTACGCTACACACTAGGTCAACAACGCATTAGGAATAAGAAATGGCCTAAACACCTTAACTACGCTCGATCTGCTACTCTAATCTAAGGTACGCATATAGCGTAAAAAGAGAGGATAGTTAGGCCTATATAAACTTATTATAATTAATAGTCAAACTTGAATTTTTTTTTTTTTTTTTTTTTTCAATCCATTGTATTATACTACGTACAATACTGCGCATGCAGCCTCTAGGCTATGGCGCTACAGTTCTATATACATGAATCCTCTCTAGGCAGCTTAACATGTACTAGTAGCTAT
>Ga0307507_10004573_pt1 | contig 24260 bp, 7 predicted proteins | sample 7_EM_MG_FD_207223 | JGI IMG/M metagenome (GOLD analysis project Ga0307507, IMG submission 207223) | Populus trichocarpa ectomycorrhiza microbial communities from riparian zone in the Pacific Northwest, United States - 7_EM | ecosystem: Host-associated > Plants > Roots > Unclassified | place...
AGCCACGTCTGCACGGCCTTTTTGTAGGGGAAGTTTTGGTATTTTTGCTGTTTAAGGAAAAGTAAGGCCGTGCAGACGTGGCTGCGCTAACAACCGGAATTGACGAGATGGTGTATATTTAAGAAATTTACCATTAACGCCACTATGTCCCGCTGGAGTCGCGAACCTAATGCGGACCAAAGGATTGAGTTAGTAATTACTGGCTTTAAGAATGGCCTCTATAAAAGCCGGGGAGATGCTGCAAAGTCTCACGGCGTTGGCCCAAATACATTGCGCAGGCGACTCAACGGCAAACATAAATCTCAAAGTCGCACATACTCAACAGCAGTGACTACTACCCCCTGCAGAACCTGCAGTTGTGCGACAGTGTATATGCCTTGGAAAATGCTGCGTGATACCTTTTGTTAAGAAAATGTCTGCAATTGAGCATTTTGGGGCATTAGTTTTGATGTTCAAAACCGTCAAAACCCCCCCAACCGTCAAAAGCCCATAAGCTACGTTAATTATAAACTAAATAATAAAATTTAAAATTTAAAATTAATAGTAGCTATAAGAGGTATATATCACAGAAGCCGTATAAAGGCTTAATCTATGTCGTGATACTGCTTCCTTAATTGGCGGTGTTCCTAATAATCTGCTGCCTGCCTACCTACCTGCCTACCTGTCTGTGCCTGCCTGTCGTGCCTACTTGTTCATACCTACCTGTCTGTATCTGTAATTCGGGATAGAGGTCGGCCCGATCGAAGGCTCTGCTTGATTCGATTGCGATTAATTATATTGATTCGAATCGTTCTCTATGGGCGTTCGCTGGCTGTACGTTTGAACGGTAGTCGTCTGGGGTGCCTCCCTAAGAGGCCTCGATTCGATTTGATTTGGTAATAGGGTGATATCGAGGCTCTGGTTCGATTCGATCGACCGATTGAATTAATCGTGGTGTTCACTGGCTGGTCGTTCAAACGATTATCGTCTGGCTCTGGCGACGGTCGTGGTTCTGGCGACGGTCCTACCTGCCTACCTACCTGTCTGCTTACTTACCTACCTACCTACCTACCTACCTACCTACCTACCTGCCTGCCTGCCTGCCTGCCTGCCTGCCTGCCTGCCTGCCTGCCTGCCTGCCTGCCTGCCTGCCTGCCTGCCTGCCTGCCTGCCTGCCTGCCTGCCTGCCTGCCTGCCTGCCTGCCTGCCTACCTGTCTGTGTCTGTGTTTATTGTAGGAGCTCTGCGTCTTTTTAGGGTGACTACCGCTTAGGCGTCGAGCGATCGATCGAGGAGGCGAGGGGGAAGGCTCTCGCAGAGGCTCCAAATCGTCAATTGGCGGCGTTCCCGATAATCCGCCGGCCATGTACTGATTTCCTAACTAGGCCTAGTGCCTGCCTGCTTGCCTGCCTGCCTTCTATGTCAGTACCTGATTTAATTTAGGGAAAGGGTCGGCCCGATTGAAGGCTCTAATTGATTCGAATCGTTCTCTACAGGCGTTCGCCGGCTGTACATTCGAACGGTGGTTATCTAGGGTGCCTCCTTAGGAGGCCTTGATTCGATTCGATTTGGTGACGGGTTGATATCGAGGCTCTAGTTCGATTCGATCGTGGTGTTCGCTGGCTGGTCGTTCGAATGGTCGTCGTCTGGTTCTACCGTCGTCTGGTTCTGACGACCGTCGTCTGGTTCTGACGACCGTCGTCTGGTTCTGACGACCGTCGTCTGGTTCTGGTCACAGTCCTCTGCTGACTGCCGTTCTGGTGCCTCCCTAGGTAGGGAGGGTGAAGAAAGGTTAAAAAATAAGGTGGCATTTAGGTGTACAAGGGGTATGCAAAGGCACGTATAGAGGCTATCGGGAATAGAGTGGGGACCCGATGGTACTGTTAGGACAATTTGGGTAATTAGGAAAATCAAAGTCCTGCTAAGAGCCTGCTAAAAAGCCTGCTAGGAGCCTCCAGGAGGCCTTTAGAATTTTAATACCCTAATAGCAATAAATGCAATAATAGTAATTGTTGGGAATACAGGCAAGTTGCCGTCACGCGAGGCAAGTTGCCGTCACGTGAGGCAAGTTGCCGTCACGTGTCGCCGCGGCACTAGCGTGGCAAGGAGCCTTAAGCTCCTCACCCTTCCTCAAGCAGGAAAAAGAATCAAACAACAATCATTATACTATCTACGAACCGTAGCTACGTGATATCACCTTGTGTTACCAACACTGATCAGTGGTTAACTTCACTGTTATACTATAGAATAGCTAGATATTGGAGCTCCCTCTCTACCTCGCCTAGGAAGGCCTGGATAATATCCCACCCCGTTCCGTAGGTCCTTAAGGACTCGCGTTAAACACCCCTAGCTACGTGTTGTCGTCGCTAGAAGGTCTCCTGTGGTTACAATTAAATGCCAACTTTGATGGCCAAGGACACGTGCCTAGGAAGGCTTTAGAATATCTTACCCCTCTAACCTTTTCGACTGATACGGAGTTGTACGAGCTGCAGAGATAACCCCGGTTAAGACTTACCCTAGTGCTGTGGAGAACGAAGTTAATTAAGACTTAGCCATAACGCTGCAATAAACGATATTAATGGATACCCAGACTACGCTGCGATAACCACCCCGATTGATACTAAGCTGTATAAGGAGAGACGAAATTGATTAGGAAGGACTTGCTAGTACTATACTACCACTCTAAACCCCTAAACCCGATTACCAACTGTGCCGATATGCCTACAGTCTGATTGACCAAACAATCGCGCCAATATGCCTACGATCTGAATGCGATTTGAATGCGGCCTAAATATAATTCGAAAGCAAACCTAATAACCTATCACGCCAATATGCCTGCGACACGACTCTCTGACCTATCTATAAACGCCTTATAGACACCCGTTAAGTTCTTATTAATTACTACCGTACCTAATTAACCCAAACCTTACTATTAACCTAGATAGTCTCTTAATTTTACGGCCGAATACATCTGCAAGCATTACCCTAGGGGAGAATTTAAGCGATTTATAGCACTCTTAATTAGGAGAACAGATTAGAAGAATTATTCCAATTTATAGCACTCTCTAATAGCTCTACAGATAAGCCTATTTCTATAACCCCTTATAAACTATTAACACGTTTCTCTTAATAGCCATTTATACAACCTTCTATAAACGAGACAGCCTACTATTATAAAAGCATGTCTTACCAGTCGTCGACAAGAATTAAAATATCAATACGTACCCTCTTAATACTATTTATTAACTACCCTCAAACTGCCTACTACTTGACGGCAGTCCTCCTTAAACAATAATATGCGAATCTGCTCTCTAATAGCATCTCATTAAATTAAACACTACATAACAGCTTACCCTCGTACAACTATGCTTAAATATTAAAGCGCGCTCTTTTTTTGATACCTTTAACCCTCCAATAAGAATTAAAATATTAATACGCACCTCTTTTAATACCTCTCTAACAACGATTTAATATGCTAAATCATAACGGCATTCCTATGAATCTTCAATTAATACCCTTAATTAAATATAAGTATTTAAATACGGCTGCTAACCCTATAGCGTACCTTCGAATCTCCTAATAATACTTAAACACGTTTACCATTTTATAATAACCTGTTCCGAGAATCACGAGAATATTAATAGACTATATACCAATACCCTAATCAATTTCTGTCAAATTACCGAATATACTATAATCGACAGTATACTTCAACTAATTGATACCTTGACGAGAATTAACCTATTGGCGCGTCTCCCTTAATACCCTACTCGTATAACAACTGGTTAAATATGCTACAATTAACAGCATACCTTAAACCAATCGATTAACTGTGGCTAGTAATACAATAGCATCTCTACTAGTTAACAGCATATTAATTGATTAAATAATCAACAACGTCTCAAACTACCTACTAATTAACGGTAGACCTCAAGAAACCGACAGACGGATCGTGCCGTTACGCTTATAATCTAAACGCGATTTAAACGCGAACCCAACCAACCGTCATGCCAATATGCCTGCGACACGAACTACGACTTTAATAACAACTATATGAGTTTGTCGATAATTGACTGCCTCCCTTACTAATTCAATCGTCTTCTTCTCCGCCTATAGTAATCCTTTTTAACTAATACTAAGCTACGCATACTAAGGAACGACCACAGTTAATACTAAGTTATACAAGCTTTACCTTAGGCATTTATATACTTTAACAACGAGGTTAATACTAAGCTGTATAAGCTTTAATAACAAAATTAATTTGGACAAACTGGATTAACTAATCATGCCGTTATGCCTGCGATTAATTGACTAATAATAGCGCTAATACGCCTACTATTACTACCTGCTGCTGGCACCGTACTGCCACCCGAATAGACTTTTGGCTGCTCTGCCTGCAGCTAAACCAGTACCTAGCTGCCTCGCTACAGCTAACTACCGTTGACTTTCGCTGCCTTGCCTATAGCACTGTACTTGACTTCTGCTTCGCCTGCAGTATAACTGTATATTAGGTAGAGCTTCGCTCCCTAAAATATAACCCTAATGCTAGCACCGTACTGCTACCAAATAGACAAGAGCTCTTACCGATACGCATAAAAGCTATATTTCTTTTTTTATGGCTTAGGGCGCGCCATATTAAAGAAGAGGGTAGTAAACGATATACATCTCTTACAGCAGCAGAACGGCTGCATGCCCTACGCCAACCTAATAACAACTGTGCTGATATACCTATAGTCTAACTAACAAACCGATTGTGCCGATATGCCTATAATCTACTGACTAACTGATAGACCAAGCTCTATGTTTAACCACTATTACCACCCAACGCTTGCACCGTACTGCTATTACAATAGACCTCCGCTGCTCTGCCTGCAGCCAATTAACCCTCGCTGCTTTATTAGTAGCCAACTACCCTTACTGCCCTGCCCGCAGCTAATTAACCACTTGCTGCCCTACCTGCAGCACCATAATTAACTTCTACTGCTCTGCCTGTAGTACCACACTTAACCTCTGCTGCTTTGCCTGTAGCTAAACGAACAGACCCTTGCTGCTCTACCTACAGCCAATCCTAATTTAACTATTGCTGCTCTACCTATAGCATTATAACTGACTTCTACTGCCCTACTTGCAGTAATAACTGTATACAAGGAGAGCGTTGCTCCTTAGAATACGCCCTACTACTAGCACTATACTGCTACCTAAACCGACAAGACATCGCCGATACGCCTATAATACCAATTACTATTATGCCGATAAGCCTACAACCTAAACACAACTAGGTAGAGCTTCGCTCCCTAGGTTACCCAGCTAGATAAAGTATAGCTCTCTAGAAGGCAAACCTGCCGCTAGCACTATACTACTACCTAAATTAATAAGCTCCGCGCCAATATGCTTATAGAACTATAACCCTTTAATAAGATCTCGCGCTAATGCGCCTATAATCTACCAACAAGATTCCGTGCTGATTTGCCTACGGAATATAACCCTATTGCTGGTATTATACTGCCGCCCGAACGACCCTATTGCTGGTACTGTACTACTACTAGACCTCTGCTGCTCTGCCTGCAGCTAGTTAACCCTTGCTGCTCTACCTATAGCTAAACATAATACCTTGCTACGTAACTGTAGCCAACTAACACCTGCTGCTCTGCCTATAGCACTATAACCGACTTCTACTGCTCCGCCTGCAGTAATAACCGTATACAAGGAGAGCTTTGCTCCTTAGAATACAACCCCATCACTAGCACCGTACTGCTACTAAACGGATAAGAGCTTATGCTAATATACATGCGAGCTACAACTCCCTAACCCTCCCACCTTATTAAAACTTTTTCACCTACCTTTTTATAAGAGGGGGAGTAGGGGGGCTTTTTTTTATGGCTCGGGGCGCGCCATAACAAAAGGGGGGATAGAGAGCTAGGAAGTACCGGAGTTCTAGAGGAAGAATAACAGCCAACAGAGAGCTCCTAGCGATACACCTCTCGCATCAGCAGGAGCTGCAGGACGGCTGCCTGCCCTACGTCAACTAGGTATAGCAATATACCCCTCGCAGCTGCAGGAGCTACAGGACTGCTGCATGCCCTATATTAATTAGTATCGCGATCGAGCGCCAGATACTAGATTTTTTTCTTTTCTTTCTTTTCTTTCTCTTCTTTCTCTTCTACGAGGGGACAAAGCCTGAGGGCAGGCTTTTTTGGAAGGGGGGGGTGATATGACAGTGCTAGGGCACCGTCCCCTGCAGCTGGCTTGGCGCAATATCCGGAGTTCGCCTATACCGTGTATATTACCCCCTAGAGCCTCCTTTTCTCTTCTTCTTCTCCTCAGCTTAGTATTCTTGTATGGTAGCAATCTACAAGCTTCGGTTCAGAAGCATTTGTACGAGCCCGTCACAAGAAGAGATAAGCTACTATACCAGTGCTACTTATACTAGAGGAAGCTGTCTTTTAAGGTTAGAACTAGTCCTAAACCTTAAATAGAACTCTTCCACAAATCTAAGGATCTAAAGGCTAGAACTGGTCCTAAGCCTTTCCTCAATTATAGATTCTTGCGTCCATCACGTAAAACAACACGCTTTATAAGTCTTCGCGATTTAAGGCCAGAACTGGTCCTAAGCCCTATAATCGCAGATTCTCGTCCAAACGCGTACTAAACGACAAACGATAATCCTTATACCATTAATACTTCCCTTCCTCCGAAAACATGGCTACCGACTAGAGAGACTCCTTACTACTAGGGGTAGCTACATACGCGAAACTTATTAATGAAGATTAGGACGAATTTCCCGTTTTTAATATAATAACCTATACGGTAAAACAAGTTAATGGCTTCCTCCTATACTATATTCTCTTCTACCAAAGTAGACACTACGCCGATATACAACTATAGGAATATTTTAGGGAGGATTTTATAGAATGGACCGCTGACACCTAGGCACTTGGCAATGTTAATATTGTTTAGAATTTTTAAGACTTCCTTTAGGAGAATGGAGTATTTGTCCCTATAGATAGGGGCATTATTAGAGATAACATTTAGGAGCAGGTCCTTAATGTAAAGGAAGAGCATAAATAGACTTTATAAGAGATTAAGCACCAAATACATACTATAAAGAAGTTTAACTCTTAATGGAATCCCAATAATAAATAGCCACAATTAACACCTTTCTATAGTCCCCTACTAGCTACATAAGCATCTCTAGCCCGACTACTAGCTACTCCGCTAATTCCACTAGCTATTCCAACTGCTGCACTACCAGTTGTCCCAATCGCTGTATCACTAAAGACGCTTTAACCTCCGTAGCAACCTCCGCAAGAATCTCCACAGCAATCTTAGCAGCAAGCTCCATAAGAACCACTACAGATAATCTTAGGCTATTAAACACCTTAAGTTCCTTAGCCTTAAGTTCCTTAGGCTGCCGTATCTTAACCTATGCCTTAAGCTCCGTCCTACCAAAGATTCTTAACCTCGTTTAATTTAAGCGCCGAGACGTTTCCTCTAACCCCTACCGCAACTAGACAACCGGCATAACAAGCCAGATCTGTAAATAATATCCCAACCTACTAGTAGCAAGCTTAATAAGAACCTCCGTAGTAACCTCCGCAGTAATCTCCGCAGCAATCTCCGTAGCAATTTTTGTAACAACCTCTGCAATAACCTTTATCTTTAGTTCCCCAGTATCTACCAATTTAACACCATAGTGCATTTTTGGTTACGCTTAAAGATTATGCCAGTAGCTCCTATTACAGCAAGATCACTAGAAAATCAGATAACTTAAGATCTGCGATTAGTACCACTATTCGCTCTTATAAGGCACAGTAATTCTACTTTAATAACTACCCTTAGTAGGAGCTTAATTACGGCGAATATAACAGTTATAATAACGGCTAGTACTGCACTGATTGCTCCTACGGATGAAGTGGGTATAGATAAGGCCGTGGCAGCTATAATAGACGCAAAGGCTCTGGCTACCGCGGAGGAGGCTCTTGTAGAGGATCTAATAGAGGTGGATTCTGGAATGGAGCCGGATATCAACAAGCTCCGCAACTCTATTTCAACAATATAGTTCCCTAGTTAATCTACCCAGGATTTTCTAGCAAGAAAGTATCACGTACTAAAAGGCAATTTGAGGTTATAACAGTTTAAGGTTTACTACTTGGTTAACCACCATTTCTTTAGTAAATTTGGGATAGCGAGACTTATATTACAATAGCAATAGTAAGTAAGGAGGATTAATATTTGTTACGCTAGTCGAGTGGTATATGTATGTAGATGGCAACCGCAAAAGAAGAGTTGCCAGTGTTGGGAATACAGGCAAGTTGCCGTCACGTGTCGCCGCGGCACTAGCGTGGCGAGGAGCCTTAAGCTCCTCACCCTTCCTCAAGCAGGAAAAAGAATCGAATAATAATCATCATACTATCTACGAACCGTAGCTACGTGATATCACCTTGTGTTACCAACAGTAATAATATTTATTTTATTACCAGAAGCTGGCTTATTGCTATAATATATATAGTATTACGCCCTTTTAGCTAGCGTAGTGCTGGCGTATAGCACTGGGGTTTGGCCAATATGGCAAAAAGCCAGCGTATAGCCCCAGGGTTTGGCTAATATGGCGGAAAGCTAGCCCCGGGCCCCAAAAGTACTTTTAGCGAAACTAAATTTCCTGCGCCACTCCCCGTTTTCCTGACGGTGGAAGCTAGTCACGCTCGTAGCTATATTAGCCACTTTCTAATAGCTGTCCTAGTACTATTTAGAAATAGAAAAAGCGCCTCTCTTTCTTTGTGCAAAATAGCTTCTTTAGAGAAAGGGACAATCTGTTACGGCACTGACCTGACGCGTTGTTATGACTACGCGTATGCGCTGCACGGACTTGGCATAGACCTGACCCCTAAATGACGCATATATATACCTGCCTCATCTCCCGTATATACATCTTCACACGACATCAATTATATACAGTCACCTCGTACCTCGTACCTTGACAGTCGGCACGTACTGTGACACAATCCTAGTTGCCTTCGCATCTCTCTTCTGTTCGTTAGGAAAAAATTTACTAGCATTAAATTTTACTTTTCTGCCATTTTAGCATTTTCTAGCATTTAGCAGCTATAACGGTTTAGCCACCCATTTAAGACAGTGCACGGACCTCCTACCAAAATCAAAATCAAAATATTAAAATACTCCTTTACTACACACCACCACTATGTCCTCTACCACCTCTAAATCGCTATTACTTAGCAAGGAAGATCGTATGCAAATTATTCTTTAATTATTACAAGCCAATCCTAATCTATTTAGCCGTGAGCTTGCCAAAATATATAATCTGTTACTGTTACGCGGTGCGCGTAGCTGGCGTCATGGGATTCCTTTGTTTGTTTACTTCCTTATTTGATATTTCTCGGCAGCTAGTTTGTCCGCCCCGATTGCCCCTATATAGATTCGCCCGCAGCTGCATTCTTGTTGAGCTCTCTAGCAATCCTCTTAAGTTTCCACGACAGCTGTATGTAGCTATTAATTCCACGAATCTGATGCTTGTTCATCTGGTGTTCGCATGTAATACTTCGTCATCGTGACAGTTACCTTCTTCTGTTTACTACCATTATAACGGCCGCTAATTAAGCAAGGAGTATTACTAAAAGCTTTAAAAGCTCTTGGTTATTAAGGAGTCCTCTCTAGTTAAATAGATTAATATAATAGGGGCTTAGGGTTGGCCACCTAAAATTTAATACCTTAAATCTATGGCTAAAAGTATCCTTACTATAAAGAAGTGTCCTCTAGAGCTTAGTTAACACTAGTATAAAAACTTCCTTACCTAATACCTAGAGCTTTAAGCTTAATTTGCCTAAGGCCTTAATTAAAAGTAAAAGAATTTTAAAGAATCTAAAGATTATTAAGGAATGGTTTAACCTTTATAAAGCCACCATTACTAAGTACGCGATTCTCCTAAGCAATTAATATAATATAGATAAGAAAGGAATTATAATGGGGGTAGGTAATAAGGTTAAGGTGCTTATTCCTTAATTAGAGGCTTAAGCCTTTATTATAGAGCCAGGCAATTGCAATTAGGTGTCTATTATTAAGTGTATATAAGGAAGTCAATATTAATTACCTTTCTACCTTATCTTTTAGGGGAAACAAGTATAATAATCTTACATATCACCTAAACTTAATTATAAGATAGTAATTTAAGTAAGCAATTTAGGGTAGATAAATTTAGATATTATAGTTAATTAGTTAAAACACTTTAATTAATATATAAAGCCACAACTCTAAGGAATCTATTATTTATTAATTCTTAACGGATATAAGAGCTATATATTAATACAGTTTGCTAAGTATTGCGAGACTTATAAGATTATTCCTCTCTGTTTACTACCTTATTTAACACACCTACTTTAACCCCTAGATATTAGTATATTTAGTCCTTTGGTAAGAGCTTATAAAAAGCGCCTCTATAACTTTGCCTTTTATAGAGCTATTAATATTACTAAGCCCAAGTTCCTTAAGTATTACCAGGCTGTATAATATAAAGCTATATTACCTACTAATATAGTAAGCGCCTGGCGAGTAATAGGCCTTCTACTGTTTAATCCTTTAGTTATTTTACAAAAGATTTAGCTAATAACTTAGCTAATAACTTAGCTAATAACTCCTTGCATAAGCTTTACGGACAAGAACAGCCATTAATTTAATATACCTATGTCTCCTTCTATAGAGGGGTGACTTACTGCTATATTTAAGCAGCTTTTACAAGGTGCATTACCCTTTTATTCTAAAGTTATATATAATATTTAGCAATTTACCTTAAGTATAGTAGCTAATAATACAATCCTCAAGCAAACGAATTAAGAGCTTCTTAAAAAGCAGAAGAAGCAGCATTATAGTAAGACAAAAGCTGCATATAGGAAGGCGCGAGTTCTATCTATAGCTGAGGCTCAAAAGAAAAATAAGGAAAAGCTTTAAAAGGAATAGGAAGAGGCTACAGCAAAGGAAAGGAGGGCTGCATTATAAGGAGTTATTACCTTTGCAAAGAAGGTTTGGAAGGAACTACCAATGGATTATAGTGTATTTTTATAATAGGGTAGATTTGGGTTGTTGATTTTGATATCAAATTAAGGTCAACAATAATCATACACCCCTAAATGATACGCGTATACCCCCAAATTGATACGCATACACCCCCTACGCAAACAGGCTTAGATCCTTCCACTTCAAGTTAAATATCACGTGTGTTTGGCTTGTTTACATCCAAATCGCGAAAATCAAAAATATAACTTTTACGATTTATACCACGATTAAAATTGTCCTGAGTTGACTGGTAGTTGTAAAGTGCTCTGCGAGGCGCTGTAAGAACTAGATTGGGTGCTGCTGCCTCTATTTGACGTCTGTAGATTGCGACGCCTACACCCGCGCCCGCGCCCGTGGGTAGTGTAGCCAGTATTTCACTTAAATGCCAAGAGCTCCCGCATTAATGCGATTTGTAGAGCTAGCCATAGAGCCAGCCAGGCGACCGTAACGATGCTCTATAACTGCAGGCTCTTAGATAAGAAGGTAAGGCAAATACAAGGTATTAATTTTGGTATGGGTGCGTGGTGTTGTTTTTGCGATTTGGGTGTAAACAAGTCAAACACACGTGATATTCTAACTTGAAGTGGAAGGATCTAAGCCTGTTTGCGTAGGGGGTGTATGCGTATAAATTGGGGGGTGTACGCGTATCATTTAGGGGGTGTACAGTCTCGTGCACAACCAGCTTCCTCCCCCCCTTAAGCGAATCGCAGATTCGCTACGGGCATTTAATTTCGCTAGATTGCCACCAACTGTACATAGTAATCGAAGCGAAGCCAAGTGCCTGCACGTAAGGGTTGCTGGGGCAATTAAATTGAAGCTACATATTCAGAACTTGCCTGGCTTACTAAAGTCTTAATATCAATTCAAAATCGTGTTATAAAATCGTTAATTTGCCTTTAATATAAATCCTCCTTTAAAACGCGTAGCGGCTTAATTAATAGGTGTGTCTCCTTACCCTTAACGAAATCGACAAAGCCTCCTTCCTCCTTTATTGCGTACGCCTCTACCCTTGTGGAGCTCTTACTGGGGTGCCCTATAACAGCCGCCAAGACGCGAATACAGCGCTGTTTAGTCAGACTTTACATTGGAGGAGCTTAAGGAAATGGAAAACGATCCGGAAGCTGTAGATAAGGACGATAAGGAAGATACGGAGGCTTGGCTTAACTATATGCAGAGTTAGCAGACTTCTTATACGCAGAGCCAACAGGCTTCTCAAAGTCAGATCAGCCGATCAACTCAATTAAGGCTATATAAGTTGCCGTATTTAACACAGGATCCTACCTACCTACAGTTAAATATAACAACACCACGATATTAAGCTACAGCCTCTTGGGCAGCTGCTTGAGCTCCTTAATATCCTCCACAAAATATAATTAAAGATGAAGAAGAAATAACTCCGCCACCTTGCCTACGCGTAGAGAGTGAGATTAATAATATGGGAAGAGCTAGCAGCGCCATGTTTATTACTTACAATTGTAATATATCGATTCAATATCTAAAGGAGCCGGCGTTCACTAAAACTCTTATTAATGTAAGCCTTTAATATTATAATCTTTGGCGACTTTAAGTCTTTCCTATTTACAAGAGGGAGCTGCGTTATTAAGAGTAAGGTATTTGCATTAAGCTCCGGCCAATTAAGGCAAAGGTCAACACTCAGCATACAGGCGTTCGTGATGTTAGGTTTAATATAGATTCTAAGGTTACAGATTAGTAGTAGAAGATTAATATATAACTCATTACATGGGCTTAACATACCAATAGACGTGGCGAGATTAAGGCTCTAACTGTCAACCTCTTAATTATATATACTCCAGATGGAAATCAGCTAGCAGGTAGCTCTCACCTATTAATAATTAATTAACTCCATAATAAACTTCTAACGCCCTCACAGAGCTTAGAGCTTAATATAACGCCTTATATACCTACTAGTAATATTACAAGTCTAATAGGCTTGCAAGTTGAGCTTACTAGGCATTAGCGCTGTAAAAAGCACTGTCCTAACGCTAATTAGTGTTATATACTTGGCCAGGTAGATATCAAATTAATAAATAAGGACTTACGGGAGTGGGTAACTGGTATTCAGCAAGGTATCGCAAATATTAAGAATCCACTTTATAAGCTTACTGCTCGGCTTACTAAGAGAGCGGCAACAAGAGGAAAAAGTAGTAGAAGAGTACGCCAATCTGCCTTAAGTAAGGGCTCTACAGTTAATAGCCTAGGCGTTATTAATCACTTTTACGTTGGCTCTATAGGCTTAATATTAGATTAATAAGTTACTTCTATACCAGTAAGCTAACTGCCCTTATTATCCTTACCTATATTACTAATATACCGCCCATAAGGTATTAACCGCGTAAAGAATCTAGAGGAGTTCTTTGAGTATTAGAGGCAGAGTATAGCTAGCAATCTTAACTGGGAGGCTGATATTAAAGCTACGCATAAAGTTATCCGTGATTTAAGGTGGGACTTAAAGCTCCTATATAATAAATCTAATAGCGCTGATCCTATTAAGGAGCTTATTAAGGCTGGTATTAAATTAGGTATCACAAAACGGCTATAGAAGGACTTAAAGAAGTGGGCAAATAAGCATTATACGCAGCTTAAGGGGAGTTTTTAAGACAGATAATTAGCAAAATATAGGGTGTCTCTGCCACTGCTAACGCCCCTACAGTAATAGAGACGCCCTATATCTGGGTTCTTTAAGATGTAGATTATTGTAATTAGTAAAATATAAGGTATCTTCGTCACTGCTAGCTCCCCTAAAGTAATGAAGATACCCTATATATATAACAAATTAAAGCCTTTTAGTGAGTTACATACAGTCAAGAACGCCACTAAAGATTAATTGCAACTCTTACCCTAAAAACCTCAACAATCATACCTACTATGTCGGAAATGGCCTCTCGCGCTCTCGCCCTTGCTACTAACCTCATCTATACACTAAAGGAGGAACGCTTTAAAGCTATAGCCAAAGTTTTTTGGGTACTCTAGCTAAGAGAACCACTGCCGCCAAATAAAGGCCTTTAGCTCTCCAAAAAACTCTTCAATTAGATTTAGATTAGGTAAGTATAGTAGTAAATATACCAGCTTAACACTAAAGGCGTTAAAGAGAGACTGCATCCTTTCTAAATAATAAAAGCTGGCGTTATCCATAACTACTACTAATCGCTTAGCAGAAAAGCAATTACACTATAGCAGAAGAGTATTTACCACCCAGAACTTAAAGCCTTCGCCATTTGTTAAACCCTTATATACTAAAGCTACTAGTACGCCGTTAATTGTATACATAGGTAGTATATTAAGCCTCCTCTTACCCCAATTATATGGTGTCTGTAAGACTGGTATAACACCCAAAGGAGCCTAGCCCGTCTTCTATACACCTATCTTTAAATCCGCACCCAACTCATCTACAAATACTAGTTAATTGGCGGTATACTATGATATAATGGCAAAATATATGTCGCAATCGTGAGCGCTACATTTAAGGGCTACCTAGCAACACTTCTTTATATAAGCTACTCTCTAAGCTTTATAACTAGGAGATCTAATTAGCTTACCAGCTTTCTTATCTAGCCAGCCAAATAAAGCTCTTAAAATATTATATAGCGGCTTACTACGACGTCAAATATATTATAGATTAGCCACTGTAACTTATTACTAAAGAGGGTTGGCTTCTCCTCTAGCCGTATTAGTATTACCACAATTATTAGATTGCTTAGTAGGAACTGGCCACCTTTACCATTTAAAGGCGCCTAAGTTAAGCTAAAGATTCGCATGTTCCTCCTAATTAAGGTAATTAAGCGAATCGTATAACTAGCGGTGGAGGCATACTCTGCTCAAGTCGCTTCAAGTCAAAGAAGATCCTTAATTAGGGCGTGCTAATATAGGCCCATTCGCGGAGCCATACTATAGGTAGAAGATAGGTAGAAACCTTACAATATTTTACAACAATCACGACACCACGAAGGAAGATCGATTGTGGACAGCTTTAGGAGCAAGGCACTTACAGCCAAGCATGCGGCTTCGCTTTGATTACTATGTACAGTTAGTGGCAATCTAGCGAAATTAAATGCCCGTAGCGAATCTGCGATTCGCTTAAGGGGGGGAGGAAGCTGGTCGTGCACGAGACTATATAATTATTGTTAACCCAAATTAATCTTGATTTTGGCGAGAGTCCGTACACTGTCTTAAATGGGTGGCTGTCTCGTATAGGTGGCTAACCTATTATGCGGCATTTATAACTAAGTACTAACTATAAGATTACTAAGCATATATAAAAGTATAATTTTTATAACGTATTTTATAAGCAAGTCGCCTACAGCTATAAGCGTGACCAGCTTCTACCCCCCCCTTGAAAAAAAAGTAGATTTCGCTTCGGTATGCGGGCTCGCTAGATCGCCACCAACTATATATAGTAATTATAGCGAACGCCTATGCTTGGCTGTAAGAGCCTTAGATGGGCTTGAAGCTTCTAACAGACTTAAAGCTATTCGCGACTAGCCTTCCTCTACAGTATCGCGATCCTTGTCAAATATCGTGAGGTTTCCACCCATAATATATTTGCAATATGGCTTCGCGAATAGGCCCTTATCAGCACGCCCTAATTGAGGATCTTCTTTGACTTAGAGCAATTTGAGCAGAGTGTGCTTCCTCCACTAGTTATACAACTCGCTTAATTACCGCAATTAAGAGGAACTTGCAGATATTTAGATCAACTCAAGCGCCTTTAAATGGTGAAGGTGGCCAGTTTTTAATAAGCAATCGGATAATCGTAGTAGTGCTATTACGGCTAGAGAAAAAGTCGACTCTCTATAGTAATGAGATGGAGTGGTTAATCTACAATATATTTAACGTTGTAGTAAGCCGCTATACAATATTTCGAGAGCTCTATATGGCTGGCTGGATAAGGAAGCGGGTAAGCTAATTAGATCCTCTAGTTATAGAGCTTAGAGTAGCTTACAAAGTAGTGTCGCCAGGTAGCCCTTAAGCGCAGCGCTTACAATCGCGATATATATTTCGCTATTATATCACAGTATACCGCCAATCAATTGGTGTTTGTAGATAAGTTGGGTGCGGATTTAAAGACGGGCGTATAGAAGACTAGCTAGGCTCCTTCTAGTATTGCACCAGTTTTGTATACGCTATATAATTAGGGCGAGACGAGGCTTAATATACTGCCTGTGTACACAGTTAACGGCGTACTAGTAGCTTTAGTATATAAAGGCTTAATAAATAGCAAAGGCTTTAAGTTCTAGCTAGCAAATACTCTTCTACTATAGTGTAATCGCTTTCCTGCTAAGCAATTAGTAGTAGTTATAGATAACGCCAGCTTCCATCACTTAGAGAGGATACAGGCTCTCTTTAACGCCTTTAGCGTTAAGCTGCTGTATTTGCCCTTATACTTACCTAATTTAAATCCAATTAAGGAGTTCTTTGAAGAGCTAAAGGCTTTTATTTAGCGGCAATAGTTCTCTTAAATAGAGAACCCAGAATCCTTTAGCTATAGCTTTAAAGCATTCCTTCTTTAGAGTATAGATAAGGTTGGTAGCAAGAGTAAGAGTACAAGAGGACATTTCCGACATAGTGGGTACAAGTGTTAAGGTTTTTGGTATGAGTCAAGATTAATTTTTGGTGGCGTTTTTAATCATACATAGCATTTATAAAAATACTATAAGGCTCTAATCTCTTATATATAAGGCGTCTCTGTCACTGCGGGCGTACTAGCAGTAATAAAGACGCCTTATGTTTTACTAATTAAAATCATCTACGTCTTAAAACAACCCCCATTTGGGGTGTCTTTGCCACTATAGACGCACTAGCAGTGACGAAGGCACCCTAAATTCCGCTAATAATCTATATCTTAAAAACTTCCTGCGAGCTAAATACGACGCTCATTTGCCCACTTCTTTAAATCCTTCTATAGCCGTCTTATAACACCTGATTTAATACTAGCCTTAACAAGTTCCTCTATAGGATTAGCGCTATTAGATTTATTACGCAGGAGCTCTAAGTCCCATCTTAAATTGCGGATAATTTTATAAGCTGCCTTAAAGTTAGCCTCCTACTTAAGATTACTAGATACACTCTACTTCTAATATATAAAGAACTCCTCTAAATCCTTTAAGCGGTTAATACCCTGTGGGCGGCGTATTGGTAATATAGGTAAGGATAATAACATCAGCCGGTTTACTGGTGTAGGAGTTTACTAATTTGGAACTATACCTGTAGAGCTAACGTGAAAGTGATTAACAACGCCTAGAGTACTAGTAGTAGAGCTCTCGCTAGAGGCTAATTAGCGTGCTTTTCTACTAATATTCTTTCCCGCTGCTGCTTTCTCAGCAAGCCAAGCAGCAAGCTTATAAGGTGGATTCTAAATATTCGCAATACCGTACTAAATACCAGTTACCTAATCTCTTATATCCTTATCTATTAATTTAACGTCTACCTGGCCAAGAACATAACACCAGTTAACGTTTAGGCAGCGCTTTTTATAACACCAATATCTAGTAAGCTTAACCCGTATATCTATTAAACTTGTAGCCTCGCCAGTAGGGCGTATATAAGGTGTTAAGCTCTGCTCTAGAGTTTGCAAGGGCGTTAAAACTTTATTACAAAGTTAATTAAGTATTAATAGATGAGAACTAACTCTAGAACAAGAGGCTGCTAATTAATTTCCAGCTGAAATATATACAATTATAAGGCTAATGGTGAGAGCCTTAGTTAAGCCACTTCTATTAGTATACTTCGCCTACGCTATAAGCTGATCGTTAATCTTCTACCACTAAGTTTTAACTTTGGTTTCTATTACATTAAACCTAATGTCATGAACGCCTGAGTACTGAGTGTTAACTCTAGCCTTAATTGGCTAGTGCTTAACGCGAACACCTTGCTTTTGGTAACGCAGCTCTCTCTTATATATAGGAAAGACCTGGAGTCGCCAAAGATTATAAAGCCGAAGGCTTACACCAATAAGAGTTTTAGTAAATGGCGAATCCTTTAGGTATCGAATTGCTATATTGCAATTGTAGGTAATAAACACACCGCTACCTATCCTCTCTGTGTTACCAATCTCGCTCTTAAAACATAGGCAAGGCAGCAATGGAATTGTTTCCTTTATAAACTTACTTACTGAGTGAGCCCTTGGAGGTAAGCGGGAGGCTAAAGGTAAGTGAGAAACTAGAGAAGCCTAAGAAGTTCAAACAACTTAAGGAGTCTAAAGAGCCCAAAGAGCTGGAGGAAGTTAAGGAGCTTAAGCAACTTCTTAAGAGGCCGCAGATTGATATCGCTGGGCTAATATAATTGGCGGCTCCTGCATTAAATACGGTAATGCGTAAGGTCTTAATTAAGTTAATATACCAAACTAACTCTAAGAAGCCTGCTGACTTTAGTAGTATATACCCTAATCCTCTACCTTATCCTCCTCTGCCTCATCCTTCTCTGCCTCCGCTGCGGCTTCTGGATTGTTCCTTATTTCCTCAAGCTCCTCCAGTATAAAACTCGGCTGAACGGTGTTATGTTCGCGTCTCGGCGGCTGTTGTAATATACATGGATTGTAGTTCAACGGCAGTAGGGCCTTGGGCAATAAGGAGGGAGGAAGGACGCTTCGTTGAGTTCGTTAAGATAGAGGACTCTCGCCCGTTAATCGAGCTGCTATATATTTTAAAGAAGGGTGCATATCAAAGATAGAACAACACGATTTTGAGTGGATATTATAACTTTGGTAAGTTGGGCAAGCTCTATATGGCTTTAATTCGATCGTCCCTAGCAACCAGGAGGTCCTTACATGCAGCCATAGGCGTTCGCTATAATTACTATATATAGTTGGTGGCGATCTAGCGAGCCCGCGTACCGAAGCGAAATCTACTTTTTTTTAAGGGGGGGGTGGAAGCTGGTCACGCTTGTACCTATAAACCTTAAATTTTTATATAGAAGACATTTAGTATGCCCTTTAAGATACCCTTTAATATACCCTTTAATATACCCTTTGGCATACCCTTTAGCATACCCTTTAGTATATCCTTTAGTATACCCTTTAGCATACAGTCTTGTGCATAACCAGCTTCACTCCCCCCCTTTAGCGAGCCGACCGAATTCCACTAAATTCCACTAATGTAATGGAATTTGGTTAAAACCTGTTAAAACCCGCGTGCGCTTATGCCCACGCGTCTAATGCCAAGACCCTTAAATATTTAGTTATAAGCTTCCTATATTCCTTTCTCCTTTTTATATAACGTCTTATACTCTACAAAAGCTATATACCCTTAAATTAGATAGAATTTATATTATTCTTTTAAATCTTCCCTAAAGCCTCTTCACGCCTTTATATTACATTATATTACTATTAAAATGGCAAACAAACCCAAACCCCCTTTAATAATTATAAGTATTATATCCCTAGTTAGGGAACAGTTAACTATAATATAATAGTCCTTTATAGACGCCTTAGCTTAATAGCGAGCTATACTAGAAACCCAGTATTAGTGATTAATGGAAGCACTCTATAAAGAACTCTATAATGTTAAGGCACTTATATTATAGACCCTAATAGCAATACCTATAAATAAGATTAAAACAACAGAATCTAAACCTAGCCTATTAAATGCAAATACTAAACTAATAATAGTAGCTTAATCTATACCTGTAATAAACCTAGTACCTACTATAAAATTTAAAAAGCTCCCTAATTCTTTAATATTTAATAGAAATTAAAATAACCTATATCCCTTTATAATTAAGCTCCGTCTTAAACTCTTAATAAACTATAATTAATACCCCATTAAGGCTAGTAAGGTTAGCTATAGAATATCTTAATTAAATAAAGACGCTGTATAAACTATAGATCTATTCTTCTATAATAGCACCTTTATTAATTTTAAAATCTTTATCTCTCTACTACATCGGGAAAATATTCGCAGGATAAGATTTAAGTAGACTTTGATTTTCGCGTTTCGCGTAATTAACATGCAATTTAACTAACTCGACACGCAATTGACCAACTTGACACGCAATTAACTAACTTAATATTAGGGCGCGAAGAGGCTTCAGGGAAGATTCAAAGGAACAATATAAATTCTATCTAAATCTAAGGGTATATAGCTTTTCAAGAGAACAAGACGTTGCGTAAAGAAGAGAAGGGAATAACCAGAGAATCTTATAATTAAATAGTCAGGGGTCTTGGTCGATGCGTGCGCACGTACACACGTGGACGGACTTTGGTAGAATTTAATTAATCTAGTAGAACTTAGCAGAAGTCGATCAAGCTAGCAGAATTCGGCAGAATTCGGTTAAAGCGTCAAGTTTATCTTATTAAGTGTTTTACTAAGACATTCCTACTATAACTAGGCTAGTCCCGTTATAGTACCCCCCCTTTGGCCAAAGGTTTAAAATAATTTAATTTAGTCAAGAATTTATAATTTTTTTTATCGCGTGTCGTATTTTCGCGTTAGGTGGCGGTCTTGGCAAGGCAGATCTGACTAATCAGACAACTTTAACTGCCGGTTAAAGTTCCTTAACATCTTGCATGTCACGTAATTACGTTATAAATGTTATAACTTATTTCAAGTTCTTTTTAAATTTAAGTTTTGTGTATTCGTGTTAGGTAGTAGTTGTTTGCCTTTATATTATATCCATCTAGCCAGAGTAGGCCGCGAAGGATAGTCCTTATGGAATTCTTTTACTAGGGAAGGCGCGTCGGCCTTAATCTAATTATAGGTTTCCTAGGTTTGTGTTTTATATCCTTCCTACTTAACAAGAAGTTTAAATTATTTAGATTATAGTTTCTATCGCATATTATTAATTAAGTTAATAAAGTAAGAACCATTACCATTATTAACAATTATAGGAGGTGGTGGTGGTACTTTATAAATTATAGGATTATTTTTTAAAGGTTACAATAAGCTTACATAAAACATTAGGTATATTTTTATCTTAGTTAGTAGTTTAAGCTTATAGGCATACAGGCTTAGTTTCTTCTTAATTTAGTATAGCCCCGCAAACTTCTAATTAAGTTTCTTTAAGGGCCGTTAAGTCCGTATGTTTTATATATTTAGGTAAGCCATGTTACCTTCCTTAAAGTCCCATGCGGGAGCTTATCCTTTGTTCGTATGCCATTCCTATACCGTTTAAGCGTATATTAATTCACTTTATAACAGTTCCGTTAACTGCTTTATTTAATTAGCGAAGTTATATATATTAATTAACTAGATCTGTTTAATTATGGGTCCTATTATATTAATTTCAGGTCGTGGTTTAAATCTAAGTTAAGGGTTTTATCCGTAGGTCGCGTAGAACGGCATTATGCCTATTAATACGTTTATTATATTATTCGCAGTAAACTTAGCTAAAGGCAGCCATTTTTCCCAGTCGTCTTGCAGGTAGGAGTAGTATATTTATAGGTATTATTTTATAATCACGTTTGCAATTTTGGTTTAACTATCTATCTCCAGATAAAACGCAGTTAAGAGTCGTATTTAAATGCTTAATTGTTTATATAGAGCTTACTAGAAGTCTAAAACAAACTAGCTTCCATAGTTGGATATTATCGAGTTAGGAAGTCTGTATAGCTTAAAGACATGCTTAACAAAACATTCGGCTACTAATATCGCATTAATTAAGTCTATGGGAATCATATATCGCATTTTTATAAGGTGGTTAATAACTACTATAATATTTATAAACCTATTACTGCTAGGCAAGTCAACTATAAAGTTAATTAAGATGTTGCGCCATCTTTATATCAGAATTGGTAGCGGTCAAAGTACTCCTTACTTCTTTATATAAGAGGTCTTTCCACGCACGCACATCCTATATGCTCGAACGTATTTTCGTACGTAGTCGTACATTATAGGCCAGTAGTATACTCGTTAAACAATCTCATAGGTCTTTACACAGCCAGGATGCCCTACTATAGGGAAGTTGTATACAAAATTAAGTATCTTAAATCGTAAAGGTTTAGAATTCGGAACTACCATCTTCTATTAATAGTACAATCAATTGTTTTGAATTTCGCATTTAGCAAGTGTAATATCCTTATACTGTCATTTTCCTGTTTAAATTGCTTTTATTATATCTATTATCCATACGTTATTCTTATATTTGTATTCTATTAGCTTATTAATTTCCATTTCCTATTTATTAACTTTTAATTCATTTCTGTTAAGTTCCGCATTTAGGAACATAGGATATAGCTTTTTAAAACGTTTAGGGGGCAGTAAGATCTGTAATTAATTTGTAATCTATTTGTCCAAAGTATTTACAGGTAAGTCCTATAATTGTTATGTTAATACGTTAGGCTTCTAATTAAGTTTACCTAGTTAGTACATAATCTTAAAGTTAAATTATAAGAGGTATTCGGCCTAACAAATTTGGCGCTATGTTAATTGTTTTATAGTTATAAAGTACTGCAGGTTCTTGTGGTCCGTTAATACGCGTATTAGGAACAACAATCCTTTAAGCTTAGGACGCCATTATTTAAAGCATTTAATAATTGCAAGTAGTTCCTTATTGTATATCTTATAGTTTAATTTAGTAGGGGCGAGTTTCTAAGAGAGAAAGGCTACTAGACGTAGCTCGCCGTTCTTATTATATTACGATAACACTCCTCCTAGTGCATAATTAGACAAATCTGTTTCAACAATGCATTTAAGGTTAGGGTTAAAGTGGGCAAGAATTAGAGCAGTTATAAAACAATACTTTAGGTTGTTAAAAGCTTGTTTATATTTAGTAATCTATTTAAATTTTATATTCTTTCTTATTAGGTTTACTAATAGCTAGGCAATTTCTAAGAAGTGGTTAATAAATTAATAATAGAAGTTTGCGAATTCTAGAAATCCTTAAACGTCTTATATATTGCCAGGGCTTCCCTAGTTTATAATCGCGGTAACTTTTTTAGGGTCCATTTTAATTCCATTATAGGATATAATTAAGCCTAAGTACATAACCTTAGACGCGTGGAACTTATATTTCTTAATATTACATTATAAGCCCGCATCTTATAGGCGTTTAAGAACTATTCTAATATGTTTCCAATATTTAGAAAGCAAGGACGAGTAGATTAAAATATTATTAATATATACAGTAACAAATACATTAAGGAATTTATAAAGTGTATTATTAATATATTGCTAAAACGTACTAGGACCGTTTTTTATACCAAACGGTATTACTAGGTATTTAAAGAGTCCCCATTATATATAAAAAGCTGTGTACTTCTTATCTCCTTTATATATACGGATTTTATTAAAGGCAGCGACTATATTAAGCTTTATAAAGTACTATGCCTTTACTAAATAGTTAAGCGTTTCTTAAATTAGGGGAATTAGATATCGGTTTTAAATTATAATTACGTTTAGAGCTTAATAATTAACATAAAATCTTAAGCCTCCTCCTAGCTTTTTAATAAATAGTATAGGTAAGGCAAATAGAGATTAACTAGGGCGAATAAATCCTTTTTCCAGATGCTTATTAAGGTATTATCACATTACAAGCAGTTCTTCTTGTAATATACCATATAGCGGACCAAACTTTGGTGTTATACCAGGCTCAAGTTCTATCTTAAAATTGTGCTTATCTTAGTATAGGGCTAGTTGGTCTATAAATTATTTTTTAAACTCGTTAATTAGATTATGGTACTCTTTAGGTATAAGAGGTTAAGGATTAATATACTATTTCGGTTCTAGTGCTTTCTTAATATCTTCTATGGTTATAGCAAAGATTTTATAATCTCGTCTTTTTGCTAATAAAATAAAGGGTGCGGCCTATATTATACAAATTTTAAGAGGTTTTAACGTAACATCTTTACATTCTTTACTATAATTAGTAGTTGTAGCTTTATTATATTAGTTTAAGGTTTATGGTAAGGGTAATTTATATTATTTTAAATTCAAATAGTTGTGTGTATATTTGTAGGGCAAATGGGTTTTTAAGCAATAACTTTAGCAGTAGGTTATACGGAACTTTAGTGTTTCTTTAACCCAGCTAATTAAAGGGTTGTGTCGTTTTAGCTATCTATATCCAAGTATTATCTTATATTGCTTTAGGGGTGTTATAAATAGGGAAATATATTTAAGGTGTTTACCTATTTATATTTTTATAAGAGCGTAGTGTGTTAATTTACTATATATTAAGGGTTTGCCGTTAAAGCCTTATAGGCCTTAGGGCTTATCAAGTTTCTTTAAATTTAGGCGTTAGGTTTTTGCGTAGTTTATATTAATAAAGCCT
>Ga0307507_10004574_pt1 | contig 24230 bp, 35 predicted proteins | sample 7_EM_MG_FD_207223 | JGI IMG/M metagenome (GOLD analysis project Ga0307507, IMG submission 207223) | Populus trichocarpa ectomycorrhiza microbial communities from riparian zone in the Pacific Northwest, United States - 7_EM | ecosystem: Host-associated > Plants > Roots > Unclassified | place...
ACAAGGAGACAAAGAGAGATTGCATGACAATGCTGAGCCTCGACATCTGCCTCAATCGCCACCACAGCAACCCCAACATGCTCCAGGGGGAGCAGAACGTGGTAATGAGCCACCTAGACACTCTGAGTGAGAAAGGAAAGGTACCAGAAAAGACAGGAACATATACCCACCCGGCACCTCTACAGACACTGACAGACGTTGAAAATTGCCAGATGCAAATAGCGCAACGTCCATTCCTAATTCAGGATAGTTGAGCAACACTGTTGAAGGTGACCCTGGTCATGCTAAATCAACAATGGAAGGGGGAGCATTGTGGGAATATTTGCTTTCAAAGGCAATATCTCACCATGATGAATTACCAGATCCGATGAATGTCCGAGATTGGACAACCAAGGATATTGGCAAACTATCAGCCAAAGATCAATGGGCATGGCGCATAGCTCAGTTTGAGGAATTAGAGGCCCTCAAGAAACGCAATGTTTATGAGCTTGCTGACCTACCTCCTGGCCGTAAGGCTATCAAAAATTGCTGGGTATTCGATTTAAAGTCCGATGGATGGAAAAAGGCCCACCTAGTCGCTAAAGGCTTCTCACAAATTGAGGGTCTAGACTTCGATGAGATCTTCTCACCAGTTGTCCAGTTTGAGTTGGTCCGCACCATTCTCGCATTAGCAGTGCTCGAGAAATGGAAAATTGAAGGCCTTGATGTGAAATCTGCCTTCCTATATGGAACATTAGACGAGGAACTTTACATGGAGCAACCTCAGGGGTTCAAAGTTCCAGGCAACGAACGCAAGGTTCTTCACTTGAAAAAGGCCATCTATGGTCTCAAGCAAGCCGCTCGCGCTTGGTGGCATGAGCTTGACAGAAGCCTGAAGGCTCTCAGCTTTTCCCGCCTTTATGCCGATGCTGGCATTTTCATCGCTAAACATGCTGACGGCACAATGGTCATCATACTCATGTATGTGGATGATATCATCCTAACTGGACCAAATACTACCCAAGTTGTGTCCAAAAAGAAACTCTTTATGGACAAATGGGAATGCTGCGACTTAGGAGAATGCAGGGAGTTTCTCTGTATGAGGATAGAGTATTGAGGAGGGAAGACCTACCTAGATCAGGTTCCCTACCTTGAGAAAATTCTCAAGTGCTTTGGTATGGCCGATGCCAAGGCAGCACAGACTCCTCTTCCCACCGGCTATAAACCTGAACCATTTGATGGAACTGCTACGGCGGCTCTCCAGTCTCAGTACCAATCGGTGATAGGATCCTTGCTATATTTAATGCTCGGAACTCATCCCAATCTTGCCTTCGCTGTTACTCAGATGGCGAAATTCACCCACAATCCATCAGAGGAACACCTCCTGAAGTCTAGGCATATACTGTGATACCTAGCCAGTACGCGCAAATACGCCTTGGTCTATGATGGAAGAAGTGATGCAGGGCTCTACGCCTATTGTGACTCCAGCTATGGAGATGAAAGATCAGATACAGATTGAAGGCATTGATCTACACAGGGATACTACTTCTCCCTTGCGAATGCCAGTGTCAAATGGCACTCTAAAACAAAAACTCTGATCTCCACGTCCTCCACTATGGCAGAGTACATAGCGCTCTCTGACTGTGCATGTGATTGTGCATGGTACAAGATCCTATTCGGCGAACTCAGAAAACCCATGCCATATGTCCCTATCTATGGTGACAGCCATGGAGCGATCTTCAATGCTCAGAATCCCGTAATGCAAAAAGGGATCAAGCATATTGAGATCCGCTATCATTACATCTGAGAACAGATCGAAAAAGGTGAAGTTAAAGTATTCGCCGTTCCCATGATGGAGAACATCGCCAATATGTTCACCAAGAATCTGGGCCCAACGCTTTTCTTGAAACACAGAAAACAGCTCGGAATAGAGTTCTACTCTCTATAGCCCATTCACCTCTTGTACCCACAGACAAGTATGTGCGCTAACGCTGCACTACTTGAGGGGGAGTGTTGGCATAAAACCACATGACCACATGTGTCACAATTATGACACACAATGTGCTTTGATACACAGCCTTTTACACCATATGCTGTGTTTACACCCCGCAGCATTCTTATGTAAATATGCGTACATAGTAGCACGGACCATGCCTGTAGGTATATAAGGGCCAGCACTATGCCCCTCTAATCTTAAGTCTCATACTTCTAGCTAGTCAGTTGCTTAGCACGCCTCTCACAACACAACACCCAAGGTAAGGGCTAGATAGCTTGTCAGCTACCCCTGTGCTATGCATTGTCTATATGTGATACATGCCTTGCGACACAGCCAGCAAAAGAATAGCCAGAGGAGGGATAGCCAGAATACTCAGAATATCCAACACTGAACAGTTGAACTTCCAATGATATGAAAACCATCTGACACCCAGATTCAGCTAACCCCTCCTGTTCTCCTGGCGGCACCTCCCATGCCACCTGCCCTCTCAAATTCATGTATGACTGTAGAGTTCATTAGTGTACCACATTACTTGTAAATGAGTTCTATGCTGTCTAACTTGAGAATGGGCATCATAATAGCCCTAAAAGACATGTAATAGATGCCAGATAGACAACATGACTCTGTAATGTATCTCAATGAGTTCTGTATCATTTCCTACCAAATAAAAGTTTATTATCAGCTACTGTACTGTCATCCGCAGGGTCTGAAGAGATTAGAGGCATCCACCATTGCATTTTGGAGATATTTGACATGTTGTGTTTCAGGAGGAGGGTATACTCTGTCTTTGTGAGTTTTCCATCATTCTCCATCATTGAGGGCTCGTTTAAAATGTATTATAGTGTAGTTTAATGGGCCCCAAGAGACGAGAGGCTCGCACATCCATGTTCTGGAGATATTCTGCATTTTCTGTTTGGTGGGCAGGTAGTCTAGGTAAGTCAATTCTCCACTGTTTCTTATGATCTTAGACTTGTTTAAATCTAATATTGTGTCGCTTAAAGGGCCTGAGAAGACGAGAGGTGCGCGCATCCACATTCTGGAGATATATTGTATATTGTGTTTTGGTAGGTAGATACTCTAGGTCACCCAATTCTCTACTTTTTCTTATGATATAGGGCCTATTTAAATCTAATATAATGCCGTTTAAAGGGCCCAAAGAGACTAGAGGTGCGCGCATTCGCGTTCTGGAGCTATTTTGTATATTGTGTTTTGGTAGGTAGATACCCTAGGTCACTCAATTCTCCACTGTTTCTTATAATCTAGAGCTTATTTAAATCTACTACCATGCTGTTTAAAGGGCCCAAAGAGACAAGAGGTGCATGCATCTGTGTTCTGGAGATATATTGTATATTGTGTTTTGGTAGGTAGATACTCTAGGTCACCCAATTCTCTACCGTTTCTTATGATATAGGGCTCATTTAAATCTACTATGATGCCATTTGAAGGGCCCAAAGATACGAGAGGTGCGCGCATTCGCATTCTGGAGATATTTTGTATATTGTGTTTTGGTAGGTAGATATTCTAGGTCACCCAATTCTCTACTGTTTTGTATGACATAGGGCTTATTTAAATCTACTATAACCCTGTTTAAAGGGACAGAAGAGACAAGAGGTGCGCACATCTGTGTTCTGGAGATATTCTGTATATTGTATTTTGGTAGGTAAATACTGTAGGTCACCCAATTCTCTACCATTTCTTATGATATAGGGCTTATTTAAATCTACTCTCATGCCATTTAAAGGAACCAAAGAGACAAGAGGTGCACACATCTGCAATCTGGAGATATTTTTGGAAGCATTCTCCAGGCCTAACAAGCAGCACTCTAAGCTCATTCTTGTAGGCAGCAGGCACCTACAGCCTCAGGAAAACATCTATATACAAAGGAATAATTGCCAGGAATCCCCCAATGGTGGAAAAATAACAATCTTTTTTTTCTGGAACTAGGACCCCAGAGACCCTTCTTAGTCCCAGAAATTATTCTCAGTCAAAATATATTTCTACCAACAACTCAGGGTCCTGACATGAAAAATATATTTTGTGTGACGTTGGCAGTGAAAATATATTTTGTAAAAGTGGAGATTTATAGGACAAATATATATAAAATATAAATATACACTGCAACTTTTAGTCATGTAATATACCTGGAGTTTACATGACTAATAGTCTGTTACATATGGGTGACTGAAGTGATGTAAGTGATATCAAGAACCTAAAACAGTCTTCCTGACAGAGGATATGTCATGTCAAGGATTGGTTTCTTACAAACAGTGTCAGTAAGTAACACTAAAATGTCATAAGTGACATTTAGATTAATACTACTAATGATACTAGTAAACTGAAAACACCAGTCCTTAACATGTGTGATCTGGCTTTGTAGTTTGACTTGACCTCAAGGGGGTCCCAAGAATTTAAAAACTACCCGGGGTTGATTTTTTTTGTTAAGGCCCTTGCTACCTCCCCCCCCCCTCCTGCCTTCCAAACAAGGTATGTTTCCATCCAAAAATGGTATGTTTTTCCCACCCTTCTTTTGAAGAAATTTCCGGCTGTGCTCCTGGTGGGCCATAAACCTTTTCCAGCTTTCAAATGGATCTAAAATATTTAAATACACAATTTGTTACTATAATTAAATGTTCAAGCAGGCTATAAGCAACAAGTTGGTTCAGATAAGACCTGCTGGCACTGAACCAAGTTTGTTTAAATAATGGACTCAGACAGAGTGGCCAAAGCAGGGATAACATATTTGCAATATCTGTGGTTCATTCAAGTGTATTAAAGTCATCAGTTTCATTTGTCAGGTGGCAAGAAAATATCTCTGTCTGAACTCTGAACCATTTCAGCCAATTTTGGCTGCAAATTGACCAGTAAACTCAAATAGGATGCAGGATTGGCCCCAGAATCATGTTTAGACAGTGTCAAAATGCTAGCAGTCATTCAATTTACTCAAGATGACTCAATCCTGTCTTAGGGTACACCAAAATGCACGAAACATGACCTCCTGGAAATATTTTTTTAGGCCTCATGAATCCGCCCCCCCCCCCTACCTCTGGTCACGGCCTGAATTCCTGGTACCCCTTGCTTGACCTTTGCAGGTTGATTGGAAAAAAGATTAAATAAACATTATATAATCCTTAAATATAGTAGAATGAGACTGATGTACAGCTCTGGGAGGCTCATAGTGGGTGAAAATGACCCCTGGTGGCTATTTTTAGATGACTTTATAGAGGGTTCTAAAAAACAAAACTCCAAGCCTGTGGCTGACCTACCTATCCAACCCCCAGTCATACTTTCAATTCCTAAGACCCCCCTTGGGGTAGACCAGTCTACACTTGCTAATGGACCTGCAAGGACAATCAGCTGACCTCCACATCTGACTCCTGAGATCCAAGCCGTAGCCAAACACGACCAAGCGCGTCGCGCATCCCTGACGCTTTGTGTGTTCCCGCACTCAGCCCAGCGACCAGCCACCTCATGCCGACTTCTGTATGCAAGAGCCGCGTTTGTGCGGCACGCAGGGGCCCCATAAAAGCCTACTTACCCTACCGAGGCGACCAGTCTGAAGTTGGCAAGAAAACGGGTCTAACAATCCCACAAGTCGAGCGCAAGTCTGATGGGTTTGAGCCGTTCGAGGAGGTCTTGAGGCGGCTGGATGGTGTGGCGCCCCTTACGCATAAGAGGAAGAAGAGCGTTGTGCCTGTTGTTAATCCGGAGTATGATGAAGAGGATGGGGAGATGTCGATGCAGCTTGTTAGTATGTCGATTTGTGTTGGGTTGGTTGGGTTGAGCTGAGCTGATGGCTGGTTGATGACCCAGGTCTTAATTTGGCTAGCACGCGTCTGTCGAGTACGCCGACGACCTTGAATCGCGTCGGGTCGATGAGCCGTCCCGTGGCGCGTACCTCTGATGTTGACTTCGACTGTATCTCGTCCCCGAAGCCCCGGTCGCAGTCAAAGGCGAATTACGGTCCTGGTCCATTGAATTTCTCAAATTCAATCAGCCGACGTGATGTAGAACCTGAATCTGATTCGTCAGCTGAAGATGCGGGTTATGATGATGGTGGACAGGATAATGTTGACGTGCACGTGGATGACGGGAATGGTGGCTTTGGTGACTATGGACCTCAAGAGTCATCCAAGTCGACGAACACCGAAGCAGACTAGCTTCACGCAGATGAATCAGGACGATAACGAGGAGGGAGGAGACGCCAATACGAAGAACAAGGAACAAATGTTATAGGTGGAGAATGATATTGCGAACAGATTGGAGGATGTCAAATAGGAAGATTGTTCGGATGATGAAGAGGAGGAAGAGGAGCTGAGGTCAGGCCAAAGTGCAAGAGACTGAAGCTACCAGAAGAGACTAAACCTAAACCTCGGACACAGACACGGAATAGACGGAAGAGAGAGAATGAAAGTCAGTTTTTTTATTCGCGACATTTAACCTGCTAACCAGTTTGCTAGCTTATCGCAGAAAAGCGCTTGTGAACACTATAAGCCTCTCGAATGAGCATTTTCCATTTACCATCCTTTAGCCCTACAATTAGGCCTCAAACCCGCGTCCGATTCAGACAAGCTGCCTTTCACTGTTCAGAGTCTTCAAGTATCATACGCCGAGCTATGACTTCCTTTATAAATGAAACGAGTCCATTGAGCAAAATATTCCATAGTAATGCAACAAAACAAAACGCAACCGAAAAAGAAGTCAATAAAAGCAAAAAAAAAAACGTAAAGCAAGGAAAGAGACACATGGCCCCATCTGTAGATCCGACTGCCCCCCCTGCCCACCAACTAGCCTTATGCCTGTAACACTATATCACTGTTTCATGTCTCTTCAGAGCCCCCGGCCGTCCAGTAGGCTTTCTGCCTTGAGCGATCCGATCGGCCAGCCTCTCCACCGTACTCGTGCTCATCCCCGTAGCCTGAGCCTCATCTTCATCCAGCGTTCTCTTAATCAGGTACTCCATATCCATCCCATCCGGCAAGTCTGTACGGCTGCTCAGCCGCATACTAGGTACAGGGAATATTGTCGGCCGGTGAGGGTCAAAGTCCGGAAGGCGCTCGTTTGCCATATCTGAGCGGCGGCTGAAGGGGGAAATGTGAGCAAAGAATGGAGGTGGATGGAGAGGAAGGCATACGCGTCGTCGAAGGTTCGGATGCTCTTTCCGATCTTGTGGCCTTGCACAGTAAGGGCATCGGGACCCCTTTGTGCGGAGAAGCCGCCCTCGGTAGGGGAATCCAACTCTGTAGCGTTCTCCGCTTCCTCTCTGCAGGATGACATGGAGTCAGCTTCAAGTCAGGTATCAAATGTGATGGACGAACCGAAGAATTTGGAACACGCGTTGCATCTTCCCCACAGCCATGATCTTGTTTTTGATCTGCTGCCTTCTGTGTGCCAATTCTGTCGGGCTTTGTGGGGGTTCACCCGCACCTCTGGCTGCTGCATCCTCGTCCGATTCGGCCTCAACGAGTTCGTCGTCGCTGCATATGCTTAGAATGGCGAGCAGCATCTCCGTGACTTTGAATCGGTTGCCATTAGGAAGAGGTAACGAGAACTGAAGAAAGACGAACGCACTTTTGGCACCAACGAAAGGCAGACTCCACGTGAACGCATCCATGAAGTTCGGGAGCCAATAGGGATGCGTGCTAGAGTTGTACTGCCGAATCGTAATATTCTTGTTCGCGTACTTGAGAACCGCGCCACGATTATGGTACACATCAAGATAGTTAGGAGCGGAGAAGATGGTGATGACTGAGGGGAAGTTTTTCTTGGGAGTTTTGCGGTGCATGGTATATCTTTATCCGTTCCAGAGATATATCAACGACAAGCAGCGCTCATGAAGGGGAAGAGACAAGTACCCGGCATCCTGAGCTTCGTGTCCTCGAATCACGGTGAGGAGATTGTTTCGCTCGAGGAAGCCACACACTGCTTCATAGCTGTTGGGAATTAAGTTAAGCAGGCAAACAGCGACCAGGGGACGAAGAGGCTGACGTGAAGAAGAATGAGCATCCGCGCGTTTGGTTATGCAAGAATGCCTGGCCGGGCGGAAGCCCTGGTCCATGAGCGGACGGCTCGTGCTCATGACCGTAGTTTGACACAGGGTCCGACCAAAGCAAGTCACAAAGCAAGCCATTGGAACCTGGCTCCTGGAAACGGTTAACCTAGATCGGCATGAGATCAAAATTTTGAGAGGAGGGGTGGGCAGGAGGCATACTGCATCTATATCGCTGAGATGCATAAGTGCTGGAGAGATACCGCCATGGACACAGAAAAAACGGTTGTCGATCAATGCGGTGATCGGGAGGGCGCAAAATGAAACGATGCATGCGTCATAAACACGCTCTGAGTACTTGTGAAGGCCTAGGAGAATGGTAGGCAGATGCTCAGCGATGGCGGAAACCACAGGCAACCACCGATACTTACATTCTCGTTTGAAGGTAAAATACTCGGTGAGATGCCGACATTCGTGATTGCCGCGTAGAAGGATGATCCCTGACGGGTTCCATATTTTGAGAGCGTATAGATATAGCAAGCACTAGGGAAGATCAGATTCATTGGGAAGGGGAAGGGTGGACAATAGCCTTACCTCGATGCCAAAGTCTCCCCGATCCACATAGTCCCCCAGGAAAAGATAAGTATTATCCGCCATCGGTCCACCCACCTCAAGCAATTTCATAAGGTCGTACTATCATTTGTATATGAGACTTGATACCCTTTAACCCGGAACATGACAACTCGTACATATTGTCCGTGGATATCTCCGCAAACTACGGATACACGTTGGTCAACTCCAACTATACCAAAGTCAGTACTCACCTGTTACAGGACTCCTGACATGCACCATGTTGGGCTCCCTGGACAAAATCTTGGTTGCTTGATCCAAAATGTAGAGCGCGTGTTCCTCCTTCAACCGTCCCTCCCGAAAGAAGTGTTCCTTTAAGAAAGCATGATTGGGCTTTCTCTCGCCATGATCGTTTTGAAGAAAGAACTCTGCATCCGTGGGTTTATTCACCGCCGGCGGAGGGACCTACAAGCCGCGGAAGCAAAGTTGGAGGAACGCGATCGATTGGTTAGCGCTATCATTACAATTTATTTAAAATGGGCCACATACACTCTTGACGGGTCTATCATTGAGATGTGGGGTTTCCTCTGGAAAGCGCTGGTGTTGCGAAGGGTATTGCTGATGGTGGTGCGCGCTCCCTCTTTCATTTATCCTCGACAGAGGCACCTGCGAATATCTGTCCCCCATCGAAGACGTTGGCAGTGGTATGCAAGGGGGCGAAGGCGATGCTTAGAAGATCGCAAGGGTGTGTATTCGCGCGCTGCTGCTGTAGATTGTTGTATCTGGGATCGGACCGCTCGCCAAGGAGAGAGGGCAACGACAGCCTCGTGTTTGGCGATGTTATCCCGTCCCTTTTTCCCTACAGCGTTAGGCGCCCGTTGTCATTGCCGTCCTCTTCATCGTCCGATAACTCTGGGAGTCGTAGTTGAGCATTAAGAGTGGGTGGAAGTCGGAAGCAAGCTGCGGACCCTGACAAGGAATGAATTGCTACTTACAATTACTCAATCAGATACGGAGTGTTCCAAGGCTGTGCATCCTCTTCTCTGGAATTCGGTTGTCGTGCCTTCAGACAACAATAAAAGCCTGCTATCTACCCCTTTCGACTGACATCTTTGAGAATTCAGAGGTGTACGCAAAAACGTAGGAAAACATCAGCTTTGCGAAGGAGCGTGCATTCAAGAACGTCGCCCGAAAACACCAGATGGCATACGGCGGACACAGGCCCATTGGTAAACGACTCACAACAATTGGAAGAACCTTCAAGTCGCACTCATACTTGGTACAGGGTTCTAGAGCCTCTGCCGTTGCGTTGAGAAAAAGAGATTGTTCCGTGCTAAAGTTTACGTGTGTTGGTTTCGGGGTGCGATCTTCCTTGTCCCGATTCCTTGGAAAATAAGCCAACGTTGGACAGTTCGAGAAGCATAAATGTAGCAGAGACAAATGTCAGAAGGTGATATAGAAAGTAAAATTTGTGTTCTATTGTAAGTATAGAAGTATTACGTATTTTTTTGTTTTGAGTGGGGGGGGGGGTTGAAGTTCTCACCGATATTTACGTGCAACACGAAGTGTCCGGAAGACCGTACGTCCACCCCTCCTCACACCTGTAATCCGCGCTGGGATTAACCACGACGCTACCCTCCCCTTTCTTGCGCTCCTTGGCGCAACGGTCAACGGCATCCACAAAGGGCTTGCAAACGCCATTCGGTAGCGCCATCACCCAAGCATCAACCCCACCTAACTCCTCGAGACCCTCAACATCTTGAGGAGAGAGGTTGGAGTAAGTAAATGGGGTCTTGGTGTATCCATCAAGAGGGTATCCAACGAGCTGCCTGGAGGAGACATGGCTGGGGTGAAGATGGGGGTGTGCGGGGGGGAAAGTTGTGAGGGCTTGCCCGCCAAGACACTTGGGCTCCGTTGAAGGAGTTGGCGCAGTTGCGGTAGCGGACCCTCGAGATGAGCCAGGCAGATTTCTCAAGAAGCGTCTAGCCATCTTGGAGAATCCACGAGTGCTCCTTGAAGTGGCGACTAATCGATGAGGAGGTGCTGATGGTCCAACAGGAAGGAAGCATCGCTCGATCCTTCCCTTGGCTTCATAGTCCTTGATGATTTTCTCAACCTCCGCGACATCTTTTACTCCATACCAGAACAGGCTCTTCCCTGACCCGGTGAAGGTTCCGTCAGAGCGCTCAAAGTGCCACGCCTGGTCTTCATCGTCAGCTGGTGCAGTCCAGAACAGTTTGGGATGATCCTTTTTGATGGCGTTAAAAACGTCGTCCATGACGTTGTTTAAGACCCCGCATCGAGATGGGAGCATTTTGGTCATGACAGGCACTTCGCCCTCGGGATGGGAGACGATGGCCACGACATCCAAAGGCTCGTCTCCATAGACGCTGTATGGAGTCTTTTCCAGGTCACTGAGAACACCAGTGACGCTCTGGAATCCAGCAAGAACTTCTGGATCACGGTCGTGAACGACCTGAAGGAAACAATCTACACCAATCTTCTCGATATTGTCGTGTTTGAAGAGTTTGTACCCTCGTCGGATAAGGGTCCCTGCACCACTGTCAGTGAACAACTCCTTCTGGAGAGAAGAAGCTGAGATAACAGCCACAGAGGACGACCGAGGAAGGTGATAAAGGAGTTCTTTGAACTCCCTGAGCTTGAGCTTGGTCCCATACTTGACCCAGGGCTCCTTCATCAATGTGTCATATTCCTGCAAACGTCGGGTCAGCCAATCGTCCGCATACTTAGGAAATGATGAACCTCGTCTAGATTAATGACATCCAATTTCTCCCCAGTGACTCCATGGAAGAAGCCACCCTTGGCGTTCAAGAAGACAATCTTCATGGGCTCAAGCTCCTTGGCTAATGAGCCCGCAGCGATGTCAGCTTTGATTTTGAGGATTTGACCATCAGCGGACTCCGCTAGACTGGTGAGGATAGGGAGAGCTCCAGCACGGATAGAAGCCTCAATGGGACGCTTGTCAACCTTCGTGATCTTTCCGACAAGTCCGTATTTCTCCTTGTCCAGGTATTCAGCAGTGAAGACACCCGAAGTGATGGGACGGGCACGGGTTCCGAGCTGTTCCAGTGCAGACACGAGCTTCAAATTTTCTTCAAAGGATACTTGTCGTGCGAGTTGGAGAGTCTTGGCATCTGTTATGGAGCGTTCAGCAACTCGAGACTAGACTGCGTGATTGTGAGACGGACCGATAACCCGTACGCCGTCGATGTAGTCTGGAACGACACCCTCCCGCTCCATTATATCGTTGAGTTGGGGTCTAGCACCATGGAGTACCACCGGGCAGAGCCCCACTCGGTAAAGGAAGCTCAAACTAAGAGCTAATTCGTCCAGGTTTGAGAGGACAGCCCCTCCAACCTTGATTACTGCAAACTTGGCTGGCTGGGAAGGGTTTGACGCCGATGAAAAGATGCGGAGGTGACGTTCAACCTCCCGCTTGGAACCAATAGAGTATAGCAAACGGATAATTGTATCCTAAGAAAGATGTTAAGTTGGTTTTCAGTTAACTTATGAAAGAAACCAACATACCCGGTCGGTTTGAGCGACAGACTGTATACCCCGGACTGAGGTATTGTCCCAACGTCGAACGGCATTACCGCTCTGCTCCTCTATACACTCTTCACCTTGGCCATCGGATAACTGAGGGGGCGTAAAGATAGCGGCAGAGACGCATGGTTTCGACTCACCTCCCGAGAAACCATATCGTCTGGCCCAGAAAGTCAGATGACAGAAGAAGTATGCATTCGAACTGTGTCCTACCTCTCCTGAGATTCCGCTGACCTTGATGGAGAGTGGGTGACTAAATTGATTTACCCAAGCCTTTAGCAGAACAAGGGTTGTCCTTTAAGATGAACTACTCACCGGCTCGTGTCGATCGTCCCTGTGCCGTTGCACACCTTGATCTAAGTACCAGTTCTTGAATAAGAAACGTGATTCCGAGGATAAAGTCTTACGAATGGTGATAGTAATGCGATTGTGGTCACCTTCAGAATTGTTGAATTCTCCACCAGAGACGACGGGCAGTGAAGCCCCTTGAAGAATCGACGACCTGTTGTTCAGATGCACAGTTAGCGATGATTGCTCCAGAAGTTCTTGATGACATACATACCCCACGTTCACCGCATTCGCTTGTCCTGGTAAGGCCCCTTCCATTTGAGCCAAGAAGTCTCCAGTTTGCGCCTACTCCTTGGTTCATGTTGACTCTTTTTGTTACTATGGTTTAGGCGCCAAGTTGAACAGCTTCGCCATCAATTCGTCATAGTCGCTTCCCAAGAAGCCATGCACTGCCTAAGAACGTACAGCGCTGTGCCCTTGACAGTTTGTGAATGAATAAATGTGCCCTATGCATAATGCTGGTTTGACGGGTGAGCAGAAGAGTTCAAGAGCATCATGACAATCGAATCCAAACAACTTGCAAGTTACACCATTGATCGATAAAATGACACCTATCCCACTGCTGTGAAAAAAGGGGACATGCAACACTTTACAGATTAATGACCTGAAAATCCTTCAGTAGATCTGATGATAGGAGTTCCTGCGCTGCTCTTGCCTCCCTCTTAATCCACAACCGCCTTTTTTCTTTGAATTCCGGACTTCTCAGTTCATCTTCCGTAACTCTCTCCCAACCAATGAGGTGTGGAGGTATTACCCCCTTTTGCTCTTCAAAATCATGGACGTCTATTCCTATTCTGAGGGATATCGTTTTCATCACGAGCACCGGACCATGAGTATTGGGTCGGCCAAGGAGAGCGGAGGCACGATGATTAAAAGGGCGGCCATAGACGGCGTTGTCATCCATGAAAACCTGATAAGTACTGGACAAGCGCCCGATTCCCACGTCACATGATTGTCCTTCATCCTACAGGAAATGTTAGCGTCCACAAAAAATGGCAGTACAACTGCAAAATTGAGACTCACCTCAGTCGGCTGGTCTTCGGAATACAGCGTTACCGATGTGCTCAGCTTACAACCGATAAGCGCACGAACTTCTTTTTCGAGCTTTGCCTGGTCGACCTCAACTTGTCGCAGGGGTTCTGAAGGGGATTGAGGAATGAAGAGAAGGCGAACGTTGGGTTCCTGGCCCCACTTCGGGTGCTGGTAGATAGTCTGGCGCAAGGCTTCGATGCGTTCCGGTGTGTTGACGGTCTGAAGATCATTGGGAACTGGAACGTCACGCGCTTGAGCAAGGGCAACAAGCGGCTCCAAGGACCTACTTTCAGGTCAGGCGGAACAGAGCAAATAAGGGGAAGGAACTTACATGGTAGCAGGATCGGTGATTTTTCCTAAGACGTCGTGAAGGCCCTTTTGAGCCTCAGCCTTGAACGATATCTGAGCTTGGGTAAGATTCCTCTCAGGTAAGACCCTAAGAGCCGATCTATACGCCTCAACGCTCTCTGGATATGCAAGCAAAGCCTGTGTCGTAAACGTAGGTCAGCCGCCTCGCCTGCCCAAGGGAAGCTGCATCTTGATATACTGACACAGTATGCACCTCCCATTCTGAACCATGCCTTGAAATAGTTGGGATCCAGTCGAGTCGCCTAGAAAGTGTGTTACAAATCTCGTCAGTAGGACATACTACGGAGGACTCCACTTGAATGACCTTTTCAGTATCGTCGATGACTTTTTGATACCTTCGTCGTAAAAATGGTTGGTATTCGTCGGGTAAAGTAAATCAATATACCTCTTCAAGGCCCAATTGCAAGCTGCTCGATTTGCGTATAGACTGGAGTTCTGTGGGTCAAGTATTATAGCCTCAGTGTACTTGTCGATAGCCGCGTCAAAACTCTTCTCCTTGAAAAATGCGTTGCCCTCTCCTTTTAATTGTATAACCTTCTTCTGCTCAGTTGGCATGTTGTGCACGAGGGTTGGAGGATAAATTGTGTTACTGTCTAGCACTGGTTTGTCTTCAATAGGTTTTGTCTCATTCCAGCAGAAGGTTAACACAGCTACGGCAAGTAGCCAAGACAGTGATGAGGGTGTGAAGTTGAGTTCGGTAGCAATAAAAGTTTGATTTTTGAACGCAAAATTGATCTTTCAAGTTTCCGAAAATGGACAAATCCAACAAGCGCCCTTCGTCCTTGGCGCTCAGCGCTCAGCTTTCATAAACGGCTGGCAAGCACAGTTCTGAAGGCCCCATATCGAGGGCGGCACGGTGCCAAGGGTTTAACGTAATGTTCGCCAATGCATCCCAGATTGTGGTGCGAGATAGCATGTTCAACGCCGTTCATGGAGATTTACACCTGAACTGGATTTCTAGAGGCTTGTCAAGCATGTCATCTACGCTGAATTGTTACCTCGAATTTTGTTACGGACTGCATTTAGGTCTACTATAACCAAGCCATTGTTGGAAGCGGCGCCAGGCATAACTCTCCTGAGAGGTTCCCACCTCCAAAATGCCATCCTCAAACCCGACGAATTGGATCAGGTATCAAAAGCGTTTGCAGGCATTGTGTCGCTCAATGGGCCTCCAGGGGCAGGGAAGTCTTCCATCGTACAGACCATTGCTGAGACGTGTACTGAAAGCGGCCATCTCGCTGCAAGCTCCTTCTCTCAAACTTCTCCAATTTGGGACAGCGGGACAGATTTTCGCAACCATTGCTTATCAGCTGGCCTTTGCCTTCCCATGTCTCAAACAAATCATTGAGGAACTGGTGGAGGACGACCCCTCGATTGTTAACAATTCCTTGGATCTACAACTTTTCTCGCAACTGATTCTGGAATCAATGCAACTTGTCAAACAGCCCCAGTCGAAGGTGGTAATAATTGATGGCCTTGATGAATGCGAAGGCAAAGACTCGGACATCTAAGCCTATATCGTCCAGCTCATTGGGCGAGCATGCGACCAAAGATTGCCAGTCTGCTTTTTCATCGCGAGCCGACCAGAACCTCACATTCAACATTCGATGTCATTGTCGCCGTTTAGTTCTCGACGAGTCCTTCCAACCAGATAACGACATCCGTGTGTTTCTTCAATCCAAATTTCCCAAAACTATTGTGAAGCGGTCGTCGGGACAGTTTATATATGCAGCAACCCTTGTCAAGTTTGTTGGCGAACGAGGCCATCGTCCAACAGAACGCCTAAAGGTCATCCTAGACATGTCACCGCCAGCCAAAGCATCTGGTGCATTCGCCGAGTTGGACTGTCTGTATTCTCAAATCCTTTCCTTCTCAGCCGATATAGCCCTGACACTTCGTCTCCCCTGTGGTATCTCATTTCTAGAGGGTCTTCCCCCTCTTCAGAATGACAGCGCGGGGATGTTTATCTGGCTTTGAGGTCCCTTCACTCCCTTCTCAGGGTCCCAGATCCTGAACAGTCCCAGCGGTTAGAGAGTTTTTTCATTTCTTCCGTAAAAGTCAGTATCCTGAACTAACAAGCAACAGACAAGATATCGTACCTGCAAACATTGGGTTGCGGCTCCCTTCAACAAGTTATCAAGACCACCCTACAAGAGACGCAAAAGACTAAAGTCAGTAGGACCACAACGCAAGACGGTGCCTTAGAACACACCACGATAACAACCCTATCACCATCACTGTGCACCTGCCAGAAGTTAGAACCCGCCAACAGTCCAAGAATGTTTAGGTGCCACATCCTTCAACTCCGGCACAGCCTTGTGAATCTTAATCAATCCCTCGCCCGCGTACTTCTTCTCAAACAACTGAACCACCTCTTTCGCCGTCATCTTCCCTTTCAACGGTATCGAGACCGTCGAAAGGATACCACTGAACCACGGTGTCACAGCAGGAATAAAAGCAATTTTGATAGCACTCCCAGGTGTATCCTTTAGAAGCTGAGAGAGGTGATATCCAGTTTCCCGCTCGTGAATATGATCTGTAAGCGAGTAGGCCTTGGTGCCTCTTCCGAGGCTCTCCGGGGTCATTTTTGGGACACTTATTGGTGTACCGTCAGCGTCATTGACCATAACACTCCTTGCCCTTATAGCCCAAAAACGGTAGGCAGCGTTTCAGGTTTGATGTGATCAACGAGAGGTGCAATGAGTAGCTGCGCTTAGGCGGATCTGGGGTTGGAGATCCTCTTCGAACTTCGAATGATATCGCGGCCGTAAAAGTTCTGACATTTGAACACAAAAACAAGGTAGTACATTCATTGAATTGAAGTTACATTGGATCACGAACTTGAAGCCTCACCCGGAAGACCGTACGTCCACCCCTCTCCACCCCTCCTCAAACCTGTAATCCGCGCTGAGATCAACCACGACGCTACCCTCCCCTGTCTTGCGCTTCTTGGCCCCACGGTCAACGGCATCCACAAGGGGCTTGCAAAATTCCTCGAGACCCTCAACATCTTGGAGAGAGAGGTTGGAGTAAGTAAATGGGGTCTTGATATATCTATCAAGGGTGAGCTGCTTGGAGGAGACATGGCTGAGGTGAAGGTGGGGGTGTGCGGGGGGGAGAGTTGTGAGGGCTTGCCCAGTGAACCCTGGAGCCCCGATCAAGCCAAGACGCTTGGGCTCTGTTGAAGAAGTCGGCGCAACTGTGGTAGCGTACCCTCGAGATGAACCAGGGGGATTGGTCAAAGAGCGTCTAGCCATCGTGGAGAATCCACGAGTGCCCGTTGGAGTGGTGGCTAATCGATGAGGAGGCGCTGATGGCCCAACTGGAAGGAAGGATCGCTCAATCCTTCCTTTGGCTTCAAAGTCCTTGACGATTTTCTCGACCTCCGCGACATCGTGTACCCCATACCAGAACAGGCTCTTTCCTGCCCTGGTGAAGCTTCCGTCAGCGCGCTCAAAGTGCCACGCCCGGTTTTCATCGTCAGCTGGTGCAGTCCAGAAGAGCTTACGATGATCTCTTTTGATGGCGTTGAAAACGTTGTCCATGACGTTGTTCAAGACCCCACCTCGAGATGAGAGCATTTTGGTCATGACAGGCACTTCGCCCTCAGGATGGGAGACAATGGCGACAACATCCAAAGGCTCATCTCCATAGACGCTGTATGGGGTCTTCTTCAGATCGCTGAGAATACCAGTGACGCTCTGGAATCCAGCAAGAACTTCTGGATCACGGTCGTGAACGACTTGGCGGAAACGATCTGCACCAATCTTCTCGATATTGTCGTGTTTGAAGAGTTTATATCCTCGTCGGATAAGGGTCCCAGCACCACTGTCAGTGAACAGCTCCTTCTGGAGAGAAGAAGCTGAAATGACAGCCACAGAGGACGACCGAGGAAGATGATCCAGGAGTTCTTTAAACTGCCTGAGCTTGAGCTTGGTTCCATACTTGACCCAGGGCTCCTTCATCAATGTGTCATATTCCTGCAAACGTCGGGTCAGCCAGTCGTCCGCATACTTAGGAAATGGCGAACCTCATCTAGGTTAATGACATCCAATTTTTCCCCAGTGACTCCATGGAACAAGCCACCCTTGTCGTTCAAAAACACAATCTTCATGGGCTCAAGCTCCTTGGCTAACTCGCCCGCGGCGATGTCAGCTTTCACGTTGAGAATTTGACCATCAGCGGACTCCGCTAGACAGGGGAGGATAGGGAGAACTCCATCACGGATAGCAGCCTCTATGGGCCGTTTGTCAACCTTCGTGATCTTTCCTACAAGTTTGTATTTGTCCTTGTCCAGGTATTCAGCAGTGAAGACACCCGAAGTGATGGGGCGAGCACCGGTCCCGAGCTTTTCAAGTGCAGACACAATCTTCAAATTCTCTTCCAAGAATACTCGTCGTGCGCTTTGGAGAGTCTTGACATCTGTTATGGACCGTTCAGCAACTCGAGACTAGATCGCGTGACTGTAAGACGGACCGGTAACCCGTATGCCGTCGATGTAGTCTGAAACGACGCCCTCCCGCTCCATTATATCGTTGAGTTGGGGTCCAGCACCATGGAGTACCACTGGGTAGAGCCCCACTCGGTAAAGGAAACTCAAACTAAGAGCTAATTCGTCCAACTCTGAAAGGACAGCCCCTCCAACCTTGATTACTGCAAACTTGGCAGGCTGGGAAGGGTGTGATGAAAAGATGCGGAGGTGACGTTCAACCTCCCGCTTGGGACCAATCGAGTATAGCAAACGGATCATTGTATCCTAAGAAAGATGTTAAGTTGGTTTTCAGTTAACTTATGAAAGAAACCAATGTACCCGGTCGGTTTGAGCGACAGACTGTATACCCAGGACTGAGGTTTTGTCCCTCCGTCGAACAGCATTACTGCTCTGCTCCTCTTTACACTCTTCGTCTTGCCCATCGGAAAACTGAGGGGGCGTAAACATAGCGGCATGGACGCATGTTTTCGACTCACGCCTCGAGAAACCATATGATCTGGGCGAGAAAGTCAGATGTCAGAAGAAGAGAAGAAGGATGCATTCGCACTCTGTGTCCTACTTCTCTTTAGATTCCGCCGGCCTTGACGGAGAGTAGATGTCTAAATTGATTTACCCAAGTCTTTAGCAGAACAAGGGTTGTCCTTTAGATAAACTACTCACTGGCTCGTGTTCCCTGAGCCGTTGCCCACCTTGATCTAAGTAGCAGTTCTTGAACAAGAAACGTGATTCTGAGGATAAAGTCTTACTAATGGTGATGGTGATGCGATTATGGTCGCCCCCAAAACTATTCAATTCTCCACCAGCAATAACGGGTAGTGAAGCCCCTTGAAGCATCGACGACCTGTTGTTCAGATGCACAGTTAGCATGATTGCTCCAGACGTTCTTGATGACATACATACCCATCGTTCATCGCATTCGCTTGTCCTGGTTTCCTTTCCATTTGAGCCAAGAAGTCTCTAGTTTGTGCCTGTTCCTTGAAGTTCAAGTCGACTCTTTGTGTTAGGGTTTAGGCGCCAAGTGGAACAACTTGCCATAGGCACTTCTCAGGCCGCCATGCACTGCCGAATGACGTCCAGCGCTAGCCAGCGCTGTGCCCTAGGCAGTTTGCGGATGAATAAAAGTGCCACATCCATAATGCTGGTTTGATGGGTGAGCGGAAGAGCATCATGACAACCGAATCCAAACGACTTGCAAGTTGCACCAGTGACTCGATAAAATGGCACTAATCCCAAGGCTACTGTGAAAAGGGATATGCAAAACTTCACAGATGAAAGGGGTTCTGTGGGTCAAGTAATATAGCCTCAGTGCACTTGTCAATATCCGCGTCAAAACTCTTCTGCGCAACTTCTGCGTTGCCCTCTCCTTTCAATTGTATAACCTTCTTCTCCTCGGTTGGCATGTTGTGAACGAGAGTTGGAGGATAAATTCCATTATTACTGTTTAGCACTGGTTTGTCTTACAGTGATATGTAGCCAAAAACAGGGACAATTCTAATCAGAAACCCCATTTTCAGTAAAAACCCTGGGGTCTCTCCATGTCCGTTTGAAACCCAGCCTCAGTCAGCTGAGGGAGGTTGTTTGGTTATGCTTGCAGAATCCTGTGTTGGAGATAAATCCAGCTGTGCCGAACACCTGCTGTGTACTACTGCACCTTTCCGTTAGCCACAACGACCGTCGTTATCTACTCAACAAGTTCAAGCTTGAGTACTTGAGTTCCCACCCTACCCCACTACAATACCCCACCGTACATCTGCCCAACAATGATCCTCAAACCCTCCTGCAAGTGCATCTTTGTTGACTGCCTCATGTTGGCTCGTGAACATCCCAGAGCGCAATCGGTGTTATTCCTTGCTCATGTGGTTGCAGTGTGTGGGCAAGTAGGGAGCTCTGGGCGAAAGTGTGGGGTATGCCGCCAGGAAGGTCATACACATTCCACCTGCCCATTAATCCCCCGCCCATAACATTTCTGGGTTCACCTATTTAGGATTAACTCTGAGTCATAATGCATTCAATCACCTTGCTTGTCAAGGTCTCCCAAGGTCATAATTACCAAACAAGTACAAACAAACATTCTATGGGCGATGGGGGTTCTTTTCTTGCAATTAGGCACACTCGAACAAACAAACTTTCTATGGGCCATGGGGCTCTTTTCTTGCAATTAGGCAAACTTGAACAAACAAACTTTCTACGGGCCATGGGGTCTTTTCTTGCACACAAGCAAACTAGTATATTGTGTACGGTAGCTATGTATGACTACAGTTAAAATATGTATCTATAGAATAAGATGAATTGTTGTTTTCATCTACAGATTGGCTGTCCTCGATGGGGAGACAGCATTCCATGATGCATGATCACATTGCTTGTCAACGTCTATTTCCACAGTCACAATTCACTACTGCTCTAGGATGAAAGCCAAACCCAACCATACAACATGCAGGCACATGGCCACAAGGTCATAATGTCTAGCGCGTGTTGCAGACCGTTCTAGACCGAATAAACGCCCACACAAGCATCCCAAGGTCAGTTTGTCTAGCGCACGTTGCAGACCGCTCTAGACCACTTTCCGATCAAACACCAGAACAAGCATCCCAAAGTCAGTTTGTCTAGCGCACATTGCAGACTGTTCTAGACCGAATAAATGCCCGTACAAGCATCCCAAGGTCAATTTGCCTAGCGCGCGTTGCAGACCGCTCTAGACCACTTTCTGGAACAAGTATCCCCAAGGTCAGTTTGTCTAGTGCGTGTTGCAGACCGCTCTAGACCACTTTCCAAACAAACACCTGCTCAAGAGGTGATGTGCGTTGTAGATGTTGTAGATCACATATGTATTTTCAATTTAGTTTGCTGATTCAGTTTCAGCACTCAGTCTGGCGGAGTTCTCATACCTGTGGCCCATAGCAGCTGCTATCAAAAATCCATATTTGGAAATTGATAGCACATCAGTAATTTGTAAAAAAAGTTTCAAGGTTTCCACTGGTTTTCTCAGTTTTCCAAGTTTTCGGAAACCAGAAAACCTCGAAACCTCGAAAACTGATTTCATGTAGTTACAGAATTATTTATAAGTTTACAAGTAGTAGTGAGCTGGGTAGTTCTATGGTTCTTTCAATTAATATACTATCACAGAAGGTCAGAATGACCGAAATAAGGGCAACTGCAAAGCAGTAATCCTAGTTCCCAAAGGTAGAACCAGCTTGAGGCTAGCAAGGCACAGAAATTATGTATGAGGGCACAGTCTTGAGAGTTAAGGTGCAGACTCCAGCCTTGTTTCCTGTTCAAAGATGAGGTTAAGGGGGCAGTGACATGACATGGCAAGGAGACTCACCTATTCCAATCCTGGTAACCACCCTTGTCATAAGCCTTGATGTGTTCCTGATCTGCGTTGTTGTCATTGTTGTCACTGGGCTATCATGCATGAGCTATGGGGTGACAGTGGTGAGTATAGTGGGTGTTGGCATTGGCATTGTGGGATATGACGATGGCAAGCAATTGGATGAGGTGGCAATTGGTTAGTGTTTGAAAGTTAGGTCACTTAACTGGAAATTAACCAAGACTGGACTGGACCATAACTGGTAGAGACCACAAATATATCCTAACTGCTACTAACCGTAACTGCAGTCCAGTCTTCGGTTAGTCATGATTTCAATGTTTGCAAGACTGGACAATGACTGGTTATAACTGGTCATAACCAGTCTTTCAGGGAACATTAAGTACAAACATGGTATCAACAAACATTCAACAAACAAACATGTCATCAACAAACAAACACATTATCAACAAACAATTACTTTCTTCCCAACCACCCACCTTCGTTACAGCGTCACCCCCACCACCTCCCACCACCATCGTTCAACTGTGCCCACCACTGCTCAACGCCACTTCACAAGCCCATTAGCACATGTGGTTTCAGACCACACATGGCAAAGATCCAATGCCACATCGCCAGCCCAACGGATGAATGACGACAATGGATGGCAATGTTGTGGCACATTAACGGACATGCCATGTCGTCCAGATGGAGACGATGCATGTTGTCATCACCATTCACAGTATAATCGAGGTGAGAAATATACCTCCCCTCCCCCTCTCTTTTTTCACACACAAAACAGGAGCCAGGTCGCCGTTGGCCACATGGCAACCAACAACGAATGAACGACAGACAATATCAAGGTGAGCAACATCAATCCCCCATCTCTCTCCTTATTCACATGTGATGCAGGGGCCATGTCACCTTTGGCAAGGTGGCAACGAACGATGGACAACGTCCAGGTGAGCAAGATGGCTTCCTTCCCACTCCCTTTTTTTTGACACAACAAACACAGGACAATGAATGAACCACATGGACAACGACAAATGAATGATGAGGTCGATGAACAGCGATGATGGGTGGAAACAACGTGGCACATCATCCAGACGGTGATGACACTGGGGGTCGTCACTATATGCATTGTGAGCACCAAAATTTCCTCCCCTCTCTGTTTACCAGCACCTGCCTGTATAGCCCACCACATCACAGGTTGGCCCTTCACTGTGTTGAGTCATCAACCCCATGGAATCAAGTTATGACATGGCAATGGATGACAACTGTTGGTCGTTGTCATTGGACCCACCTCCACTGTGTCACCCTGCCATCAACAACTGTTGTTCCCCACACGCTGCCTTGCTAGGAGGCTACTTTTTTAGAATGTAGTTGGTAATAAGTACTATACATGTAAATAACTGGTTCTAACCCTGACTGGTTAAAACCGGTTATATAACCATTGACTAACCAATATTAACCAACTATAACTGGTTTGTATCGGTTCAGTCCAGTTAATTTGGGTTTCTGAGAAAATACTAACCAGTCTCGGTCTTGGTTAGAGCCACTGGGGGGCCAATAACCAGACCGGACTGGACTTTCAAGCACTACAATTGGTTGACAGCAAGGAGAATGGAGTTCAAACCCAGAACCAAAGTGTGAACAAATAGTACCTTGGTCTGTGCACAAGTCCTTACTATATAATGCATCTCCTTATTAACCCTTTTTGTTGCCCTCCAGGGTTTCTATAAATACTTTACAGCCACAATTTTGACTGAGTGAGATCATGGAGTGAGTTGATGACTAGGTTTTGAGGTTTCCGAGGTTTTTTACCGTTTTTTAGGTTTCTGACCATTGTTTTCACAGCAGGTTTCTGCCAAAAGTGACTTGGGTTTCCAGCTCTCGTTTTTTTCGGGTTTTTTTGAGGTTTTTGAGGTTTTAACACCTCTGGAAACCAAAACTACAAACTACTGATGCAGCTGCTATCAAAAAAAATCTGTAAATGGAAATTGACAGCAGCTGCTACCAATTCCAGTAAATAGTTCTCACACTTCTCTGCCTTGTCTCATATTTTGCATTTTCGATGTTTTTGACTTCTTCTCTTGCCACAGCCTCTATGTAGATACATCAGTAGTCTCAAAAAATTTACCAGTTCCTCCTACACTGCATATTAATACCCCAAATCAGCCAAACATTCCAGGAATTACCTCAAAAGCACAATCATTCACCATTGAATGATACAGCAAATTCTTAAAAACTAAATTTAAATTCAATGAAATAATTTCTTGTTATAAAAATTGCACAAAGAACTGTAATAGTTCAAACCTTATGCATCCTCTAAGTTTCAGAAGATTTGAATGTGTTTTTATTGCATAATACTTGAAAAACAGGTGTACTGTTCAGTGAGGTAGTTTTTGGCTAAATCTGCAAAACACCTCATTTTGACAGGGATTCACTGTATTCAGAACCTTTTCAACCTTGTCTAAATTTTGCATGAAGGTAGGAAATATGTGGCAGCTTTAAGGAAATTTTATTTTACAAATTGGCTTATTTTTGCAAAGTGACTTGAAGTCCAGCCCTAAGGTTGAAAAAAAAA
>Ga0307507_10004575_pt1 | contig 24229 bp, 15 predicted proteins | sample 7_EM_MG_FD_207223 | JGI IMG/M metagenome (GOLD analysis project Ga0307507, IMG submission 207223) | Populus trichocarpa ectomycorrhiza microbial communities from riparian zone in the Pacific Northwest, United States - 7_EM | ecosystem: Host-associated > Plants > Roots > Unclassified | place...
TATCGCAGATATCTTGGGTCAATAGTGAGATAACGCTAGCACGGAAAATTGGTGGTTAGTTCTGTAGAGCGTAAGCGGTGGGGATTATCCTTAGCTCTTCATCTATTAGGAAAAGGCTGCAGCAACAGTTTAGGCTGTCATTCGCTGCGAGTGAGAGGTAATGACTGCCCTACCAGCTTGAAATCTTGGCTATCCGGTATGATATTGAGGGTGCGTTTACCTAACGGTCTACGTCCCAAATTTCTATAGTGAAACCAGACGGTCACGTTACAGCTAGGACTGTATATCAATAGACGGTTCAAGTTCCTAAGTGTTTACCTACTTGAGTAGTTTACGACCGTCCCAAATTCTTGTTGTTTGACGGTCAAAAGGTGAAGTTGCTCCGAAGATGAGGTTGTAGACTCTATCAGTGGTTAGACCGCACGCTAGGTAAACACCAGGCCATCCATTTGCCGGCCTACCTCCAGCTGTCAAGCCCTCCTTGACGGTCGCCGCCATCTCCAGCTGCTAGACCGCCCTCTCTAGGTAAACGGACCTTAAGTCAAGGTTGATAAAAAATTAAGCGGAGAACTACTAGGAACACGGATTGCATGAAGCCAGTAGCTGCGTAATATAATCGCAAACTCTCAGAGATCTTAAGTTAGAGGTTTGATCGCATAAAAATGAGAAATCACTTATTTTCTCAGGCCTTGTTCGGCACGTACCAATTTAGAAATATCTCTTAGCAACAAAACCTTTCGGATATTGTGGTGGCGAAAAATGGCTTGCAAGTTTTTATCAAAAGTTCTTTTATTTCGCAGGCTTGGTTAGATGCCGATAGGTTTACGGTAGCTGGTCAGGACCTTGGCGCTAGAGTTACCATGCTACCGGTAGTCGAGTGAAGAAAGTTGTCACATATTACCGATACATGCCCCACACCAAATATAAAGCACTCGGGAGGGCCAATGGCATGAAAAGAAGAGAGCCAAGATTTTTTTTTTAAATATTTCAACATCTCCATAGATAGTTTATTTGCCTCTGGTAGTTACTGCTAAGATCTCTAGTGGCCCTCGTATAAGTGGCTTAGAGCCAGCTGGCAAGCTCGAAGGTTTTCATGGAAACAGAGCTGGCAAACATCTTTTTTGGCCAGGAGAGAACAGTCTTGGCATGAGGTACTTAAAAAATCCAGAGGTGAAGAGAGCAGGCATAGCATTCGACCTATCAATTAGCTTATCCGATAATTCTTTATTTGGGGTTGTGGTCAATTGCTCGAAGCCCAAATTTACCCAACCGACACATGTAACTTAGCATGGAACACAACGAAGAGCCTCACCAAGCAAGCTGAATTGGGTTGTGCCTCCCTCCCCTTGCCAAGGCACAGGTAGCCACACGACGCGGTCAAATGTTTTAGCCGAGCCGCATGAATTGTGCGCGTCTCGACCGAACGAACTGTTCTACTACGAATACATAAGAATTGAGCCTCTCCGGCCAACCACCAACTCCATGCCAGTCGGAAGCTGGCAAGCTGCCTTTATCTCTATATTCCTCCCTCAAACTCCGTATTACTAAGGCAAGATGGACTTTCCCCCGACCCTCAAACTCTCAGCGGGACCCTTTCACGGATTATCCTCGTCATCGCTCTCTCAGGGGTCGGCGGACCACATTGGTGGTTGGAGAACCATTGGCGAACAACAAGACTTTTACGATGAGCAAGATTGCCTGCACCCATACCACCACCTTGCGAGCGAAAAGCTAAGGACCAGAAAAGAAGACAATGTCGTTATTTGACTATTCCTTAGACCTAGATACATGAGCCGTGTGGGCGGGAATCCCCCAATTGAGTATTGGAAGTCTTTGATGATCCTCGGCATGCTCGGCATATCGCACAGCCTATCGCCCGCGCGCAGCTTATCCATTCATCGTTGAGGCAAAGGCTTCGGATATGCGCCTTGGATTGATACGTCCGCCGGGAGGAAAACGGTAGCGCCGGAAGCAATACGGCATGAAAGAGTCGGATGCACGAAGGCTATGGAACGCGGGAGTTCTCTGTGATGTTTGTCTTTTGTTAGCATGGGAGTTTGAGGAAGAGAAAGGGGGCATACGTCGAAGAGAAAGGAACTGTGTCGCGATCGATGGAAGGATGGGAGAAGGACTTCGCTAGTTTATCTATACTCCTGTTTTTACCGCTAGTTAGTTAGTTAGTTCGTTGGGAGAGAGTGAGCGTTAGTGAGCGAGAGTGAATGAGAACTTCTCTACGGTTGTGCTTTGGCGATCGAAATCTTTCGTCTTGCTTTACTCTTGGCGCTTCGTTTCGTTTCAGCCGCCGTTTCGCCGTTCAGCCGTCGTCGTTTGTAGGGCAGTCCCCTTTCAGAAAGCTTTGATGAAGATCATGATATGTTCCTTCTAGTGCCCAAGAATGAACTCATAAAATCCAAACAATTTAACCAAATAAGTAACCCTGCTAAAGAACCTCAAGAAATACCCTACAGGGGTCACGGTTGGGTATCATGTAAGTCTATCTTACAGGGATCTACTTTCTCACCACGCATATGGGCTATGAATAATTTTGTGCTGCATACGGCTGACTGTTTCTATGAGAGTCGGATTTGTCCTCTAGATCCTAATATTTGTGGGGTTTTTTCAAGTGACTTTCCCTAATGCTACCATATAATACATACGTAAGTTTCCGTGCGGCCTGGTAGTAATTTTTTCTTTTAAATTAATTAGAGATAGGATAATGATCCACTAATTTCGATGGGGGGAAAACTCGGCCTGCTGAGGGAAGGTGAGATTGCTTTCACGGGCGCGTATTTACAAAGAGTATGAGCACTGCCTGGTCGTGGACGTTTTGGAACTAGCATCTCATGGCGGACACCTTCCAAAAAACAATCGGAGTTGTCCGGGCCGAGTTCATTGGGAGATAGATTCGTCCTTTTCGTACCGTTTCCATATCTTGGGGGATCTAGCAAGGGGATCACATTGGGTCCGGAGAGCGAGGGTGTTAAGCTCTTAGATTCCAAGGGCCTGGGGGTTGATGCTCCCAATTGCAGGACCCTAGTGAGCGAGGAAGAGGGGGGCGACACAAGGCAGATATGTAGTAGAGGAGAAGAGAGATGATGTAGGGGAGGTGGTAGTGTACCAGGCACGATATATGATATTTGATAATTGTACGTTGTGCCTTTTTCCTATTTTTGACCAAAGGTCGATACAAAGTAATTTCTGTATCGTAATATTGCATCATTAGCTATGGAAGCTTACCCTCCGTGTTCGATACGGAGGTAATGATTTACGGTTAGGGTTTACGCAGCGGAGAGGAACGGCTTGAGTGGAGACAGAATGTTTGTATTATGCGGAGATGAAGATCATAATTGTTTGTGTCCAGTTGAGGAAAGGAAAGACATGAGGAAGAAGTGAGGTTAAAGAAGAAAGAAGGCGAGAGAGACGGAACAGGAAGGAAGGGAGGGGAAACAGACAGGGGTGTGAAAACACTTTGGTAGCTTGCGCGTCCTTGCACTAGTGCGTACGTATACCAGTGCGGCCTTGTAGTGCGGGCACATCCCGCACATCCCGCATCAAGTGCGGCCATAACTCTGCGAATCCCAACAGTCCGTGTTGAAAATATTCCATGCGGAGGTAATGATTTACGGTTAGGATTTTACGTAGCGGAGTGGAACGGCTGATGTGGAGACACTATGGTTGTATTATGCGGAGAGAGAAATCATAATTGATAGTATTGAGTTGAATGGAGGAAAGACTTGAGGAAGAAGTGAAGTGAGAGAAGAAGAAGACAAGCGAGAGAAGAGAGAAGAAGAACAGTGAGGAAACTAAGAGAAACAGACAGGGGTGTGACAGCGTTTTCTTAGCTTACGCGTCCTGTCACTAGTGCATACGAATAGCAGTGCGGCCTTCTAGTGCGGGCACATCCCGCGCTGGCACATCCCGCAGTGGCACATCCCGCATCAAGTGCTGCCATAAACCTGCGATTTCCAACAGTCCGAACCCAACTGCTCTCCGAGTGACAAATCATGATTACCCTGCGAGCATGAAAACTTGGTCAGCCTGGGCTTGATAACAAAAACTAAGCTAAGCGCTAGTGGGAGCATATATCATAGGAAGCCGCTATATCAAGATTCAAAGATCTTAGAGAATTAATCATCTGAAGGGCGATGTCTTTTGTTTTCTTGGGTCCTATTGGACGCGCGTGGTTCTGGAAGACTAAACTCGATACCAATTTTCCCATAAAAAGGGATAATTTTGGCTAGGAATCTGAGCATAGCACCTAGTAAATTTGATACTGAGCTTTAGGATACAAGACCCTGTCTTTTCAGTTTATCGAAGACTATTATTGATAAAAAAATGTGAAATGAGATTGAACAGAGGAGATCACTAGGAGCTGAATTTGAACATTTATGAAATAAATGGAAGGGATAGCATCAGAAGTGAGGAGTAGTTCTACAACTAAAGTACTTTAGGGTGGATGTTGAGTTGGAGTGGAAGAGAAATTATTTTATTATTTTATTATTATACTTAGGTTCTGACTCTATGATATATTGATGAGATAAATACCTGGTATAGGCGTGCCCTTTGAAGCCATCTGAGCTATATGTATAGGTGAGGCAGGTTTGTTTGCACCTGATACATATGCAGTGGTGCGTCTGATGTACTAGGTACTGCTAACGCAAATTGCCAATCTGGATGTCGCATCATGAAAAAGCCAGAGCTTTCATCTGGATGTAGATACAGTCCCATAATAAACATAGTGCCAATGGGTGCTCCGGATGGCTATACGAGAATACTAGATGAATACTGTTCATTGTAGACACTATGAAATTATTGGAACTGTTTTTTTTTGAAAGATATCCAGACACCAGCTTGAGATATCATTTATAGGTTTCCCTAATGGGCTACATATGGGACTCTACCAGAATATAGCTATAAGCTGCTTTGAATGTGGGTACCACTGGTATTGGGGGTTTCAACTAGATTTTTCGCACCCAGATTACTTTCCTTTGCTCGATCCTCACTCTTTCGACAATTGAACTGGCACACGCTCCGGCGGGGACGCCCCCCCGGATCACGCTTCTCAATCGGCCGGCCCCGTCGGGCCCTATCTGATAGCGATTTCTCTTGGCTCCTGCTCTGATAGTCTACTGTGCACGAAAAGAATTGTGCTTCAAACAGGAAATTTTTAAGACGTGGGGTGACATAGAACCGTGTCTTTACCTTTACAGTTGCACTCCTCCTTTCTAAAACCGATGGGAAAACCAATAAAACCCAAGAAACAGCATCCTTGATTTGGGCCAATGGAAACGGGAGGAAGATGTGATGCGAAAACAGAGGTTTTGGTTATACTTTGAGAGAGAAAACAGAGTTTTTTGTGACATTCGGAATGTCCGGATACTACAGGTACTCCTCCGTTTAAGGGGAGTCTCGAAAGCCTGGCGTTTCCCGGGCCTGAGCTGTGCCAGGACTTCGGGTTAGAATCGTGCGGGGTCGTATGTCGCTTTAGTAGGTATGGCGGGGAGGTGGTGGGTGTGCACATGGTGTCCAGTACGTTGGGGTCCTAAGCAATACCGATTAACCCCACATGATTGGATCTTGAGGAGGGCATTCCCAATTACTCTCTAAGTATTTACTTGAAAAGGCAAGATGTTATTTTTTTAAAAAAACCAAAATTGGGATTCCGGGTTCCGTGGGCTCGCTCAGTGTGACATCTATATCGGTAGGCAGCGAACATCATCTGTGTACCTGGGCTCTCAATATACCTGCCAATGCACGACAATACTTCTGGAATGGGTAAGCACGCTTACCCAATTATCTGCATCGTAGTTCGCGCAAAATACTTAAGGCTAACGCAGGCACGGGCTTACTTACTCCAAGATATCAGGGTTCGCCTCTAATATCAAAGACGTATGAGAAAACAAAGAATTAAGTTTGCTGATGAGGTTAAAATATTTGTGATCGAAGGGGAGCGGATGTTCGCGAGAGGAGCCTATAGGCGAAGTTTCGTAAAGGTTTACACAGGATCACACAAGTAAAATAAACAAAGGAAATAAATCAATTCCCATAGTAAGCCGTGTTCACGTTCTTAGCCTCCTCAGACAGAAGAAGGGTGCTGATGCCCTCGTCCAGAATGTGGATGCCCGATGATCGATGCCAAATGCTCCAGTCGTTTTTGTCCCCTCTCCTCTCTTACGCTTAAAGCAGGCGGAGGGAAAATAGTCTAGTGAAAAAGTTTTCACCCGCAGATACTCCCCACAAGAGCCACCCGCTCAAAGCCTGCCCAATGCTAACTACTCGGACAGCTATCATGTCATACTGTAGTTACACAAGTTCCCGTATCAACAACAAGCTTCTAAACTTAATTTGTTTCCCACAGTACTATCCAGCATTTGAAATCGGGGTTTTTCCGATCGCCATAAGTTTGCACAGGCACGGCCGCAGCCAGATTTTTGGACTTTCATGGATCCCATTGGCATTAATTGGCTCTCCTACTACCCAGCCGCTCGGCTCCCCCGACGATGGAAAATGCTTGGATAACCTACCTAAGGCTTGCTAATTAAGTTTATAGAAAGCTCTCGGAATACCCCTCTCGGATAGGGACATGGATCTAATATGCTCTAAGTTGCAGAACTGCGATGCCCATGAAGTCAAGAGAGAGTTTGTTTTTTCCCTCAATAGCAAAATTCACTCGTTGATTGCCTCTTGTGAATCGAATATCTCCGAAAACCACAGTATCCAGGAACCCCCACACAAGTAGATATCGAGGATAACTATAATTCTATCAAGCAAGGCATAAAAATGTTCTCCCAAGTGTTATAAGCCACACGTAAAGTAACCCCCAAGAAGGCACTGCAGCCGTGTCCACAAAGAACTCATACTCTTCTTGGTACTATACTACCAGCCCTCGGAAAGGCTTCGCTAGGCCTCTCTTTCTACTATCTAGTAAGAAAAAAAAAGGCGTGTACGTTGTCACTAGAGACATATCCGAAAACAATTATCTTAAGGGCTCCTGCTCTGGCACTGCTGATAGGTATGTTCTTGGAGTACAAGGAAGGTATGAGAAATTTGCGGTGCGGTTGTATTTTGCATAGCATTGGAAGGTAGTGAAAATTGACCGAAATCCCTTTCGGGAAAACGTGATGTAGCTGTTGTTCGGGGGTTGATTAAGCTCTGGGACAGACTGCAAGTATTAGATTTGGCTAACGGCGGCGTTACTCCTCTATTAAAATTGGATAATCTAATCAGAGTAAGGGGGTGTTTGGCCCGCCATGATTCTGATTTGAAAACGTGATTTGAAATCATGATTTGAAATCAGGTGGTGTTTGGCGTGCCCAATTTGTAATCTGATTTGATATCTGATTCTGATTTGGAATTTGTGTACTTGATTTGGGGTTAGGTTGCATCCTAGTTATTGAACAAATAGGTTATAAATTGCAAGTAATAGATTTTCACAATTAATCAGAGAGGGTTATTTTTTTTTCCACACAAATATTATTAGAGTAATTAATGCAAACCTAACTCGCTGGGAGAGGTGAATTACAACATCATTTTTTCTTCTTTCTATTTTCACCAAGATTGTATACTCTATTCACCAACCCCTTTCTGCCACAGTCAACATCGAAAGACATGACAGCGTCTGGCCAAAAAGGCTGGAAATTCAAAGCAGTCTGGGATGATAATAAAGACAATACCCTTCTCGACAAGCTTCTCAAGCAAGGCAATCTGGGCCGCCTGGCCAGAAACAGCTTTAAACCAAAGTCCTGGAATAATGTGACAACAATGTTCAATAAAGTTTTCTCTCCTGAGATTAATGTTGAACAAGTGAAAACTTAAGTACAGCTGGTAAGTATAAGGCTAATATTAATTGTGGGAATAAATAAAGCTAATCAAGTGTATACAGCTTAAGCAGTCTTATGAGACCTTTGAGACCTTGAGAAATAATTCCGGCTTTGGCTGGAATGAGATGGATTAAGTGGTAACTGCCCCAGAGGAGGTGTGGACTGAATATGTTAAGGTAAGCTGAGTGATATTGATGAAACTAGAGAGAAAATAATTTACTTATAGATAGATACTATAAAAATCTAGGCATATCTGGAAGCACGCCAATTTAAAGACTTCACTTTGAAGTTCAATTCTAAGATGAAAGAGGTTTTTGAAAACTCAGTCGCGACAGAAGAGCTCACTACTGGTACAGGAATGAGAGCACGGAAGAAACGGCATTCTGTGTAGACCATTGAAAGTAGTAGTAGTGATACTGATTCTGATGCAGAGGTCTTTTCCCCTGACACATTTGCCCAAACCGCTTTCGATCCACAAGCCCTTTGGTTACCCGGTCCCAAGTGGGAGGTCCACTTTTTGTTGGGCCCTTCTCTTCAGTGTAGAATCTGTATCAGCTGAGAAAGAAGTAATCCTGTACAAGTCCCACTCATGTCAGCATTCAAGCCATAGCTGGCAGCATTGAGTCCTTTGCTACCTCAATCCATAAGAGGAGCCAAAAGCTTGAGATACTATCATCTGCTGCTTCGGCTACCTCATCGTCTCGACACCTGATTGCAGCTAATACTGGAGTACATAGCCTTCGACTTCTCATTTCCTCTATGCCAATGGAGTATGCAGTTCTTGTCCAGAATAGGATACTCGAAAATGCAACAAATGCAACAATTACGATTAAGTAGGCTAGTACCGCGAGCCTTGGGAATACTGAAGGAGAATACTATTGAGGATTCAATTTTTGCCTTTGTGATCCCGGTTATGCAAAAGGACTGGATTGAATGGAATGTACACCTAATTGGTATGTAAGGTATCTTTGATATTTAATTTCAATTTTATGTGTAAATGTATTGTTTGTCTCACTTTATTGATACATATCCTAATTCAACAATGGATTTCCAAACTGCAACACTTTATAAGTACAGTAATCCTTCCACATCTCTTGAGCCATTCAGGAGGGCATTTTGTCAGCTTTTGTAACCTGCTCCTGAGTATCGCGAGATTCCCACAAGGAGATCCGGCGATACTGTAAGGACAGGGAGGAGAAGCATCGATGGAAATCTCTACAAGAGATATAACAAAGGTTAGGAACTAGTAGAGTGACTGTTCAACTTAGTATATTTAAAGTGAGGGTTCCTGTGAGGCTTGAGAGTCCGAATTCTTAAGGGATCTCGAACTCTTTAAATACAAATAAATCATAACACATATCCTGTCCAAACGAGAATGCTAAGCTACACTAAGGTAGAAGCGAAAACAACTAAGTCCTCAGGCTAAAACAAAGATGTAGATGCGACAGGATATCACTAACAAAACAAGTAATGGAATCAAACAAGTAAGGGATCACTACTAATGTACTAAACCAGTAATACATAGAGTTTCCCAATTGGGTACAAGGAACGAAAGGTAGTAATAAGCGAACTAAGGAAAGTACTACCTAATAGAAAACTATAACAATAGGCAAGGTACAAGGTAAGGAATGATTCGTTACTGGGGAAATCCTAATAGGCAATATCCAACGTCATGTTTAAGGAATAATAGCGATAATAGTAGATTCCGTTACAGCTTTTTTCTTTTGACGGCGAATTAGAGTTGACTGCAATGGGGGATCATTCTGGGATGCTTGATGGCGGTTGTAGTTTGTTTGGCTTGGTTGAATGTCTTGACTTCCAATATTTTCTTGGTGTGAACTTTCCTGAGATAGATCATCATACCCTTCACTAGCACCCATTACTTCTTACTGTACTGTGTCCTATTATGCATCTTAAATTTTGAACTAGTATTAGGTATTAGTTAGCTGTATACTCCTACAAACTTCGAAGTGATTAAGGGAATACTTACCTCTATCATATGCCTCATTTTCCTCCAGTCAATCTATTGTTCCTCCAGCTCTTGTAATAAAATTATGCAAACAACACGAAGCTCTAATAGGTTTGCCTTGTGTTTCTAGAAGATAATATATTGGCTTCAATAATATCCAAAATCATACCTTCAGAGCTCCAAGAATTCTTTCAACAACATTATAGAGAGATGCATGACGGAGGTTGAATAGTTTCTTTACATTCTGTGGCCCAAACAATTAAAGTAAAATAATATATTAGCCAATTTTTCTTACCTTGCCTCTACTCTTATAATAAATGTTACAAACACATCCTGGGCCTGATAACTGCAACAGGGGACGACATCATAGATGGGCATTTTGCTAAGATGCTGTTGAGTATCGCACACTCATAGGGTTCCATAGCCGCGCTAGCTGGTATCTCATCTTGATAACTCCAGTAAGATCGTATATTCGTAATGGAAAATAGGTCGACTCGTAAAGAACAATAGATTGTTGTTCGACTATGTCCTAAGCTGACCATTTCAGGCCCCTAGTCTCTACCCTAAAGGGCATACTGGGTAATAACTTAGATGTTTGTGTGGGTAACTAACTACACTGCGCTATAGGGGTTGTTTTTACTTTTTTTTTAACTTTTTTTTTAATCATGTGCTTTGAGTTATTACTACTACTACTGGGTACAAAGACTGCATGCAGCGCTACCTAGGGCAAAGAAAGACTCCCTATAAGAAAACAAATAGCATCAGGGGAATACCCATCCACCCCAGTTCCTCTGGTTTGGAACCGACCACACACCAACCACATAAAAAAAAGAAATCCAACCCTTACTAGCTAAAGCGAGCAAAGAAGAAAAGTCAAATAAATCATGTTGAGAAGTCAACAGGAAAACCCTTGCTGTAGACATCAACATATGAAAAAAGTGATATAACCAGTACTAAAAGCCAAAGAAATAACAATGGGGGTGCGGGAGACCACAAAATAAGCGACTGTGCAAGACATTACATAAGAGCACAAGGCGTTGACATCGGCCACCTAGGGAGTGCAATACGATGACAGAGCATAACCAAGGAGTCCGACTGTGGAGAAACTTGCGTCGGGTGTAAAGGCAGTAGGGTGCCAGCCAGGTGAGTGGATGGTAGCTGTAACTGAGCAATGTGATAAGACTGGAGGGGGAGGGGGGGGGGGGTGGTAGCGTCACCCTCCTAGGCAAAAGAACCATCAGCAAAGAGGAGAGTGTAGTGGGTGGTGACAATAAATTCTTATAGTATTGAGACTTCAATCGCCAGGTGTGTAGAGGAGATAGTTTGTGACCAACTAGACTGCACTTTTTGTTTTTTTTATTATTTTTAGATTATGCGTTCATTGTTTTAAGGTACAAGAAGCTTTGTGTAGTGCTAGCTAAGGAAAGAACAAAACTATAAATCAAAACAAAACGTCAAATAAAACCATACTGCCGAGTCCTCCACAGCACGGAAAGAATCACTCATGAAACCATTTGCCGCTTATTCTTACAACAAAAATAATGCTAGAGGGAAGTCTCAAGACGGAACCCTTCTCCCGCGCCTGTCACTAGGATGCACGTAAATACTACTAATCAAACTACTTAAGATAATCGTATGCCCATAACTCAATACCAGCAAAAAGCAAATCCTAAAACTAGGTGGATGAAACAGTGAGGCTGCAGTGGAGGGAAGGGGAAACAAAAGAGTTCATCTCTCGTGGAAAGCCGGTTTTCGTGGAGAGGATGTATTGGGCAAAAGCGTGGAGAAGAGGTGTGTGGAATCACAGTAGACTGTCAGGGCCCAGGGAGGTGACCTCTTTTCAGTAACAAGTCTCTTTCACCGATCCTGGCAGAGAAGGTGAGGAGGGTGTGCTCGAAGTGTTTGGGGCTTTTGGAGCAGCTGGGCATGTGAGGCGGCAGTCTTCGTCGAACCAGGAGAGGTGGGCGGCAAGGTACCTCTCGCCCCTGCGCACTTCGTTGATCCTTCCTGCAGTGAATTTGCTGAGGCCCATGAAGGAGTGCAGGTACAGTGGAGGTGGGAACAGATAGTAGTAGAGGGGGGTAGGGCTGATTCAGCCCAGTCATTGAGTAGGATCATTGTTGTCCTCTCTCTGGGGGATTTGGAGGGGGGGGCCATAAGGGCAGCCCCAGGGATTTCTGTACCTGGAGGTGGGGCGGTGTGGAGGATTAGGTGAAACTGAGAAAGGCCTTCCCTTAAGGGGAAGATGAGGTCGGCCAGGGCATCAATGGAGAGGTGCTTTCTGAGGCCAGGGGAGGGAACGGCAGTGTGCCAGTCCAGGCGGAGGTAGATGGAGGACAGTTCTCGAGTGAGGTACCTCGCAGAATCCTGGGCCATGAAAATTGACAGTGATGGGAAAAATGGGAGGAGGCGGGCAGTGGCAGGGTTTCCTCGTCGAGGGGTGTAGGCCAGGCCTAGGGCTATCATCATGCTCCTGTGTTTGCAGTAGGCGGCTATAGGGGGGAGGCATGCCAAACGAGAGAGGATGAAGGTGGGGATTGAGGAGAAGGTGTTGGTTGTCCACCTCTGGACCTTGTGCCAGAAACTGTTCATGGACTTGAGTGAGCAGGAGTTAGGGGAGAAAAGGTCAGAACAGTAAGTAAAAATAGGGAGGAGGAGTAACTGTGCGATTCGATGGTAAAGGGAAAGGGCAGATGCCCGCCCCGGAAGGGGAGAGTCTTCGGACAAAGGAGAAGGCTGCTTGGGCCAAAGAGAGTCAGTGGCTGAATTGGTAGGCGGTATCCATAGGGGGGGGAGAACCAGTAGCCAAGCCACTTCACCACCCGTGAATGGTCGAAGAGATATCCGTCTAGGGCAATGAGGACAAGGGCGTGGGGGTACCTCTGGCTTGGGGTCCTCCAGTGGATAAGTTCGGTTTTTGGTAGGGAGAAGGAGACACTGATGTCCTTGCCCCGTTTTGAGAAAATCGAGAATAGCCTGTGCAGGCGTCGGATGTTGCCTATGTGTGAGTCAGATGCGACCATAAGGGAGAAATCATCTACATAGGAAACCATTACCCCTGTCAGAATTGACATGTGTAGTGGGGCGACCTATATGAGAAACAAGAGGGGGGAGATGGGTGAACCTTGGGGGGTGCCGACCGAGACTGGTAAGGGGATGTTGGGTGAGCCTTGGAAGACCAGAGTGCAGGCCCTTTCCAAGAGGAAAGAGGAGACCCAGTCTACCATGTAAGAGGGAGTGTTTTTGGAAAGGAGAGTCAATGTCAGCTTGTTGGCATTGACTTGGTCAAAGCAAGCCTTTATATTGAGAAAAAGTCTGGAAATCCTAAGCTTTGGGCAGGGAAGGGTTCTACCTTCATGGGAGAAGGGGGTGCAGGTGTCAAACGTGGTGAGGTGTTAGGCATACCAAGAAGGCCAACCCATAAGGCTCACGCACAGACCCCTGCGTAACAATCAGTCAAGTACAAACTACAAGAGCTATATCTCGGTCTAGCTTTAGATGATAGTCACGTGCCTCCGACTATAAGGCCACGTGTTTGATTCATAGCCGCATCATAGTTATTATTAGTTAAAATATAATTATGCGACAAGTCATACACATGACGGCGATAATAGCGCAAAGGCGTCTGAGAGATTTAAGTGTGCATTCCTGTTTTAGGATGCCCATAGGGTAGGAATGAGAGTTCTCTAAGATGACGGACGGAATCAGAATAAAACACTTAAAGTAAAAAATATTGTATGACGATACCAGAAGACACATAGCGGAGACCTCCGGGCCCATTCAGAACCAGTCAGTATGAACATAAGATTGTGAGCGCAAACTGCTATTCGAGCGATTGCTGCCACAAGTCAGTTTGGAAACCTGATGCGCAGAGAGTAACAGATTCTCGCTCATTGAATGGTCTGACGCCTTTGAAGTTGGCCGCTTCATATACGGTTTGGTGAAGAGATATTATTACGTTGGCATTAGTCGGCTACGTGTACTCTAGACTGACCTATTATTCACGGGACTGACATACCCTCACAATAATATGGTAGTCTACGTCTTCATAATGTGAGTATGGAGTCGAACAGTTGTCAGGGTTAAGAGGTGTTCGCACTTACGAGTTTAGAGAACTTTGTTCTGTCGATACTTAGTTAGTATGGTTAGGACATGTAGCCCGCAAACACTCAGACGCGGAATATAAATATCCAAGTGCCTCCCTCGCTTAAAAAGAATCATCAAGTACCGGAGAAAAGATCTTATCAATATAACAAGTTTGACACTATTATTTCCTCAATTACCTTTACACTTCACGAGCCTTCCTAGACAAGATTCTCCCTCTATAAAACCCCTCGAGCATAAGGCCTAGTCCGGTATCATAAGTTACCTTACCAGCTACCCCTAACACTATATTGATACTTCTCCTTGTTACCAAGGCTCACTACACATGAATAAAGCTGTCACGACAAAGTATATAAACAAAATTATACATCAGACAGTTAGGCAAGACCTCTTTGAAAATCGAATCCTACGAAGATATCTCGAACCATGATCACGTAGCGATCCTCCCCTATACTCACCTATCATAACCTACGGGTTACTATCGATCAAGAACTAGACGAGATCCAGATTCACTGGACCCCACAATATCTCCCTTACTATATAGACGATGGTCTTATACCACCAACCTCCACAGAATTCATTCGGGCATTTCTTGAAACCTACCAAGACACCGAAGAAGACAGAGACGAAGAGTTGAACACTCCTTACCCACCTTCGAAATCCAAACATCACTACCAGATACCAGCTATTTGGACATATAGTCAGACAAATTGTCCAAACCAAGACAATTCAACACTACCGTTGCTGGTGAAATAGGCAGACAGACGAAGACAAGCTGGAAACTATTTCCTTCGTGAAAGAAACCTTTCACACCTTTGAAGCCGATTAGTGGACTTACGAATTCTACAAGCAAGACATCCTCGAATTCGATATCCCAAAACCATCAACTCAAAAGACATACCCAATGTCTCTTTTTCCCTGAATAACCAGTGGAGATCCAATGGAAATATCTGGCGGCGAGCCAGCAGACGCCTTGGAACGCATTACTGAGGCCTCAGTAGTCTCTAGCAATGATGGACCAATCCATTCGGACAAAGTACCAAGAAGGACAGGCTCCCCATACCCACCGGGACATCAACGAGGGATCGGTGCAAGAATAAAAGACTCGGGCTCAGGCAGACGACAAAGCTCACCAAAGCCGAGAGACAATAATCCCTTCCTAAAAGCCCTAGCGGCAAGACCAAAACTAGCAATGAGACACCTCGACGGGAAAATAGCAACAAACCAAGTAAAACTTGGGGATTTGGACGAACGAGTACAAGGGCTTGTTCACGAAATCCAGGACACCTGACAAGAGGTCGAGGACGGCAAACAACTCAATGCAGAAAGACTAGTGGCTTTCGAGGGAATAATGGTCACGGTCAAAAATGCCACGCAGACCCGACAAGAGGAAATAACCAGACTAGCCCTTGAGCTAGAACATGCGAGGAAGTAGCAACAAGAGGCAAATGAACGACAAAGTCGTCATGAAGTAGTAAGTTCCCAACTACATGCTAACATAATGGGACAGGGCGAGACTTTAGCAAATAGGGCAAATGCCCTAGAGCAAGAAGTAAGAAGATTCAGGACTCAATATGCAGCAGATGTTGCCACCCTTCAACGAGTGGTTAACGGACACGCTGAAACTCAAGAAAGAGTAACCGAGGAATTATCCGCCCAAATGACCATTATAATGCAAAAATTAGCCAGCTTCCAACCAACCCCTACAACTACTACCCCAGCTCCACTGCCAACGCAAGTTCCTGCAGCCCCACAAGTCGCTACGAACCCTGATCGAGTACAACGATGGGCAGAAGAGAGACGAGAACAAAATGCAAGGGAACAAGGCAGGCAAGACAAAGGGAAACAGCGGGAAGGAGAACCACCAAGGTCGGGAAACCAGGGAGGTGGAAACCAAGGCCCCCCTCCCCCTCCACAAGGCAATAACCCTGATCCCAGCGATGATGGATCAGATCAGGGCGGTGGAGGAGGAGGCAGAGGTAACCCAGGCTGGCGGCCAGACAGAGGAGGCCCTATCGACCCACAAGTCGCGATGATGGCTCAAGCGATAGGAATAGCCATCGCGAACAGTGGTAAACGACAGACTGACGCCCCACTTCCGTTCAAAAATCGGAAGGACCAAAACGTTAAACTTTGGTTACTTCAATGCGAGGACTACTTGAAAAGAAACCCTAACCAGGGGAGATCGGATCAGGACCGAATCAAATACGCACTGGGGCGAATGGAAGGAGAAGACCTGTCGGCATTTGCATTCACCTATCGAAATAAGATGACTGGAGAATTAGGCTATCTGAAGATCGAGGGCTACGAATTTTGGGAGGCATTTAGAGGCCAGTGCATCTTACGATTTGCACTCACACATGAGGGAGAAAGATCCCTAGCATTAATGACACAAGTTATCTATAAAGGTAACATTAACCACTACCTCCTCGAGATGGAAAACCACAACACCCACGTGGGAATGAGTGGAGTCGCATGGCGACAAATGGTGAAATGACATATCCTGAAAGACGTACTATGGTGACTATCAACCGAGGAATACACAACGGATAGCGCCTGGATCACAGCACTAAGGACAGTCTGTAGGCGAGAAGAAATATTCGTGGAACAACTCGCCCTGCAGCAAGGTGGTTCCAGCGGTTTTCGAAACGACTCAGAAGGGAAAAGAAAGAGAGAAGAAAAGGCTGTTAGAAAGCCTAGGAAACAAAGAGAGCAATATTCAGCCGAAGAAAAGGCGGCCTGCAAAATAAAAATGGAGGCCGAAAGGAAGGGAAAGGGTCCGGCACCAACGCAGGGAAAAGTGGAACATACGGATTGGAATAAAGCCCCCAAAGGGATTAAGGACCAAGTAGTCCAAGATCGAAGAAGGGCACAACAGTGTACCCGTTGTGGAATGAATAACCACAAATGGGCAAACTGTAGGAAAACAATCCAAGTATCCATGATCGGTATGCAACTGAGGAAACAGTTTGGTCAAAGACCACGACACCCTACTTCCTGGCAATGGAAAGCTGGCCCTATAACCCCCTTTCGACGACTCCAAACCTCGACAGTGACCAGACAAAAGTGACCAGAAGGGATACCCCATGTCAATCAAATTGAGAGACCCTTGACTTGGGATTTTAGCGACATGGAGTAAACATGAGTTACTCCTGACACCAATGGCGACGGCACTCGGGTACTCGGAGGATGCCCTCCCTCCGAAATCGAAATCAAAAATGAGAGACTATGACAGGTAGATCAGACTTCACCCTGAAGGCGAAAGAGAACAAAGCGGAGCGAACTGGGGAAAGTATCATCCAGTACCCAGATGAAGAAAAAGAGTTAGGATGGCAATAAGTAAAAGAAACTTTGGATGACCAGTCCAACGAGGACCCCAAGGAAAGGTTCATACACGTGGCGACTAGCAGAACAAGGGATCGCTCCTCGAGAGCAGGCCCCGAGAATCTGACACCTGGACCAATAACGTGAGTGATAGGACACGTACGTCGAAGTACCTCTATGCTATCCAACGAATACAAGGTCCGGCTGAAAGAGAAGTTTGAGCTCGCGGATCTGGCTTAGAATTCGTTTATACCTGAACTATGCCACTAAGTAACCTTACTAGCAGCTAGTCAGAGAACTGGCACACCAGAGGTTATGGGAATTCCTCGGCAGGAAGTAAAGACCGCTGGTAGTGGGCTGCCCGATAACCAAAAGGAAAAGACGTTTTAAGTTTGTCTGAGGAGACCTCAAGGGTTGAAACTATGCGGGCATAGTAACAAACCCCTGTTACCTACACCCAAAAAGCACGATAAACGATAAACGAAAACGCAAAGACACACTGCTGTTTGACAAACTACTCAGAACTCAGGTCCCAAAACCTGGACACTACGAATGCCCGGAACGGCCCGCATTTATTGAAGCAGCCCGAAAGCGAATACGCATCCGAGTACTGCTTGACTCAGGATCAAACATCTTTTTGATCAACAAAGACTTAGTCAAACACTTCGACATACCTTATGAGACTTGCCAGAAGGCGCTAAACATCCTGGCCTTCGATGGCGAAGTTAACTCATCGGGAGGAAAACACTTCACACATCCCATCCTTCTCGAAATCGGAAAAAATGGCCACCGCACGCACATATCTTGTGAGGTGGCCACGGCAGGAAAGTATGACCTTATCATCCCAGTTGGATGGTGTCACAAGGAACACCCCATAGCTGATATCGACGAACCCCAAAATTGGACATTCGCCGAGCAGTGCTGTCTGGGACAGGTCGAAGATAAAGGAGTGGGAGGAATGTTCGAATGGGACGAAACGGTAGCCTTCGACGAGGAGGCTCAGTATGTTGGCACGATATGTCGACAAGAAGACCCAAACTAAGTATTGCTGGATAAAATACCAGAATACTACGAGGACTACGATAAACTATTTCTTACAGCAAGGGCAGAGAAATTAGCAGAGCGAAGAACATTCGATCATGCAATAGACCTCAAGCCAGGAGCCGAACCCCCCTGAGGACCAATGTACCCGATGTCGGCATACCAGCTAGACACACTAGACAAGTACCTGAAAGAGATGCTAAAACATGGAAAGATTGTCCACAGTCAATCACCTGCGGGGGCACCAATCCTATTCGTCCCAAAACCCAATGGAAAGTTAAGGCTGTGCGTCGACTACCGAAACCTCAATAAACTCACGATTTTAAACAAGTACACCCTACCATTAATGGGAGAGTTGAAAGACCGAGTAGCAGGAGCTAAGATAGTCACCAAGGTAGACTTAAAAGATGGGTACCACCTGTTAAGAATACGAGAGGGAGACGAATGGAAAACTGCATTCAGAACCCGATACGGTCACTTCGAATACAAAGTCATGCCATTTGGACTCGTCAACGCTCTCGTCACATTCCAAGCGATGATGAACAAAATCCTACAAGAATATCTCGACCACCGAGTAGTCGGCTACCTGGACGATATCTTAATATACTCGGAAAGTGAGGAAGAACACATCGAATTGGTTAAAAAGTCTTGGCAAGGCTGGAAGAGCACTAACTGGCAGTATCGGTAACCAAATTGGTTTTCCATGTTGAATCTGTCGAGTTCCTAGGATACATAGTAGGAATCGATGGAGTCACAATGAGCGAAAGGAAAGTCGAGTCAGTAATAAACTGGAGAGCCCCGCGGTCGGTAAAAGAAGTACAGATTTTTATCGGCTTTGCAATCTTTTACCGACGGTTCATCAAAGATTTCTCAAAAATAGGCACACCTATAACAGAAACGTTGAAAGGTGACAAAACCAAATTTTACTGGAGACCTAAGCAAGACGAAGCATTTACAAAACTCAAGAAACAATTTGTCACGGCCCCTATATTGGAACACTTCTCTCCCGATAGAAAAACAGTGGTCGAGACGGACGCAAGTGATTTTGCACTCGGGTGCATGTTATCACAGTTTAAGGATAAAAGGCTACACCCAGTAGCATTCCACTCCAGTAAGCTAAACCCGGCGGAAAGGAACTACGAGATTCACGACAAGGAATTACTCGCTATACTAGAAGCTTTCAAGGAATGGAACCACTATCTGGGAGGAGCACATAAACCCGTGACTGTATACACTGACCACCAAAACCTACAGAACTTCCTCACAACAAAGGTTTGGAATCATAGGCAAATCAGGTAGGCACAGAGGTTGGCAGATTATCATTTCAAGATTGTATACCGCCCGGGGAACAGAGGGGGAAAACCAGATGCACGGAGCCGGCGGCCGGAGTACTGTCCTGAGGAGGGAGCAAAGCATAGCGAACAGTTGATATTGAAACCTGAACAATTACAAATATCACTCATCCACGAAGATGACGAGGACGAAGGATACATTTCAGAACCTGAACCCATGATAAAAAACGGAATCAGGGTTAAGAGACTGTCAAGCCAACCTAAACTACCAACCAAAGGATCAAGACTAGTGGCAGGACACGACATCTACGCAATAAGCGAGTTCACTATTCCACCACAAGGACAAGTCCTGGCAGAGACAGGAATAGCCATTGGACTACCAAAAGGAACGTATGCCCGGATTGCCCCACGAAGTGGCCTAGCAAGCAAGAAAGACATAGCAATCAACGGAGGCATCAACGACGCGGACTACACCAGTGATATAAGGGTTATTATGATTAACCACGGCAAAGCAGATTGCAGAATCCAGGAAGGACACCGAATCGCCCAACTCATCATTGAAAAAATCAACACATCCGACATAATGGGAGTGGACGAGTTGGAGTTGACGGAACGAGCGGAGAGTGGCTCCGGGAGCACAGACATGTTTCCAAAACGCACAATATCAGTCACTGACGCCCAGCCTATGATATGCTTTCCGCAGGCAGACTCCAATAACAACGAATACTTCGACGTTGAAGATATCGGTAACCATCCTAAACTAAGACAGGATTATGTCTTGATATCAAGCGCCATCATTTCACAAGTGGAAATGAAAGTATTCGAGGCCGACTTCATAGGACCAGTGGTACCGGCAAGCGAAAGGGACCAGGAATGGACAACACGAAAAAGGGAACTCGAGAAACTAGAAAACGAAGGAAAAGAGTTCCCAAAGAACTGGATAGACAAAGACGGACTGCTCTATTATAAGAATCGACTATAGATCCCAAACGACGAAAGGTTACAAACAACCATCGCAAAAGGGTGTCATGATTCACAAGTAGCAGGACACTTTGGACAGGAAAAGACGGTTGAAATTGTCACCAGGGATTTTTATCGGAACGGACTCACGGCATGGATAAACGATTACGTACGATCCTGCGACGAATGTCAACACAATAAATCACCCAGGCATGCACGGTATGGATTACTACAACCACTACAAATCCGCTTTGGGGCATGGACCTCCATCTTGACAGACTTCATAACCAATCTACCAGAATCACAAGATCACATGCAGATCATGGTGGTTGTAGATCAGTTCACAAAAATGGCACACTTTATCGGTTTAAATGAAAACGTGACCGCAAAAGATGTGGCCGATAAATTCCTACGAGAAGTCTGGAAACTTCAGGGTCTACCCACCGAAATTATTTAGGATATGGACGCCAAGTTCTCAGGAGAATTCTGGGAGTCGTTATGCAAGTCGCTAGGCATAAGACGAAAAATGTCGACTGCATTCCACCCCCAAACAGAAGGACAGACGGAAAGAACCAACCAAACGCGGGAAGGATACCTAGGCAATTTCGTAAATTACAACTAGAACGACTGGTATCAGCTACTATCACTAGCCCAACACCCGTACAATAACTCCACCACCAACGCACATGGAATGTCACCGTTCTACGCCAACTATGGGTTCCACCCACAGACAGAGTGGATGAAGGAACGGGAAGCTCAAAACCCTGGCGGAGGACTATACACGCAGTGGAGGAAGGTAACTCACCAACATGCTCGAAAAGCGCTAGAACAAACTCGAGATGAAATGAGTAAATAGTACGATCGGAAAGCCCGTCAACAACCGGACATTAAGGTCGGAGATTTGGTAATGTTGAATGCCAAAAATATCCGCACTAAACGACGGACGAAAAAATTAGGTCCAAGAATGCACGGGCCATTCAAGGTATTAGAAATCAAGAAAGGAGAGCAGGCTTTCAAACGAGAAATATCGCCGAGGTGGAAAATCCATCCAATATTTGATGTTTCGTTACTGGAACCCTACCGAGCATCAGCACGGGAAGGAAGAGAACAACCTCCACGAGTTCCGGAAGATATCGAAGGAGACCTCAAATGGGAGGTAGAAAGAATCGTGAAAAGTGAAATTATCACTTACACGAGAAAGGTTGGGAGACCTAACCAAGGGTTTAAGGAACTTGGTTATTTCATTAAATGGAAGGGTTGTGCAAAGAACGAGAACACCTGGGAACCACCGGAAGGGCTTGGAAACACTCAAGAGCTGGTGGAAGAGTTCCACAGCCAAAATCCGGAAATGCCCGGACTAGAGGCCGTCGAATGAAGAGGAAAGGTTTTCCTCATGTGGTCAAGCAAACACATAAGGTTTTTTACCCTACTACTTCGAGTTTGAAAAAGGATAGCAAAATCGGGTATTCAGAGACGAAACCTAGGAGGAGGGAGCTCGTGTTAGGCATACCAAGAAGGCCAACCCATAAGGCTCACGCACAGACCCCTGCGTCACAATCAGTCAAGTACAAACTACAAGAGATATATCTCAGTCTAGCTTAAGATGATAGTCACGTGCCTCCGACTATAAGGTAACGTGTTCGATTCAGAGCCGCATCGTTGTTATTATTAGTTAAAATATAATTATGCGACAAGTCATACACATGACGGCGATAATAGCGCAAAGGCATCTGAGAGATTTAAGTGTGCATTCCCGTTTTAGGATGCCCATAGGGTAGGAACGAGAGTTCTCTAAGATGATGGACGGAATCAGAATAAAATACTCAAAGTAAAAAGTATTGTATGACGATACCAGAAGACACATAGCGGAGACCTCCGGGCCCGTTCAGAACCAGTCAGTATGAACATAAGATTGCGAGCGCAAACTGCTATTCGAGCGATTGCTGCCACAAGTCAGTTCGGAAACCTGATGTGCAGAAAGTAACAGACTCTTGCGCATTGAATGGTCTGACGCCTTTGAAGTTGGCCGCTTCATATACGGTTCGGTGAAGAGATATTATTACGCTGGCATTAGTCGGCTACGTGTACTCTAGACTAACCTATTCTTCACGGGACTAACACACCCTCACAATAATATGGTAGTCTACGTCTTCATAATGTGAGTCTGGAGTCGAACAGTTGTCAGGGTTAAGAGGTGTTCGCACTTACGAGTTTAGAGAACTTTGTTTGGTCGATACTTGGTTAGTATGGTTAGGACATGTAGCCCGCGAACACTCAGACGCGGAATATAAATATCGAAGTGCCTCCCTCGCTTAAAACAGAATCATCAAGCACCGGAGAAGAGATCTTATCAATATAACAAGTTTGAAACTATTATTTCCTCAATTACCTTTACACTTTACGAGTCTTCCTAGACAAGATTCTCCATCTATGAAACCCCTCGCGGATAAGGCCTAGTCCGGTATCATAAGTTACCTTACCGGCTACACCTAACATGAGGCCGGGCAGCAAGCCGCATTGGTTGGGGTGTACTAGGTTTCTCATCGTGGCCAGAGCTCTGCACCTAATGCTCGTCATCCGGTCCAGTATTTTGGAGACTGTGTCTAGGAGTACCATAATACGGAAGGAAGTGGAAGAGTCGGAAGAGCTCCTCCCAGGCTTGTCAAGGACAACCCTGTTGGCGCTTTTTGGACAGGGGGGGGTGGTATCTGAAGGACAACTAACTACACTGCCCTTTTTTTCCACCTCTTTTTTTTTTAATCATGTGCTTTGTTTTATTCTACTTGGGGTACAAAGACTGCGTGTAGCGCTAGCTATGGTGAAGAAAAACCCCCTCTATAACCCGTATGGGTTACTGGTTTGGTTTTCAAATATCATTTGATATTCAGTATGTTTTATGATTGAGTTGGATACTCATGATGTTTTATGTTTGGTTTTCGAGCATTGTTTGATACTCAGTATGTTGTATTTATTGTGTCAATATATCGTTTGATACTGGATATCATCAGCAAAAATAATACTCTGCGCCAGGGGCGCCCCATGCTTCTGGCGCACCTAGCGCACATAACGTCAATCGCCAATCAGGACGCAACGTCAATCTGACGTTGCGTCCTGATTTTGCGTCACCTGACGTGCCGCGCCCTGACGCTATCCTGACATGGACCCTACGTTCTCTGCGCCCTGACTGCGCCTGGTCCTCTGCTCTTGCGTCCTGAACACCTCTGATTCTCGTTTGCTGCACCAGTGCGACGCCTGATGATCCGCCGCTCCATCCTGATCACCCCTGATCCTGGCGTCTTCCGTCCTGACGTCCGATCTTTATCTTGCGCGCCTGGGCTTCGCTCGTTCCGACGCCTCACATCCGGATCCCATGATCCTGAGCTCTCTAGTCCTGGTATCTCCCTCCTTTGGCTTCTACCTCCAGACACTCTCTGCCGGCGCACCATTATCCTGATTTCACCTTCTCTACGTGCTGTGTGTCCTGATCGTAGCTTGACTTTTTCTGTTCTATCTGTACGCTCCTACGTAATATCTCAATGCCGTCATGATGCCTCCCAGACGCGTGGGGAACTATCTCAACTCTGCCTGACACAATCCCGATCTTGCGCACGCTCTATCCTCTTCTTTCCGACGTCACCCCGTGACGCTTACTATAAGATCGCCCAGACGCCCCCGTGGCGTGTCCCTTTCATTGATTCTACTACTCGTACTCCGAACGC
>Ga0307507_10004576_pt1 | contig 24228 bp, 22 predicted proteins | sample 7_EM_MG_FD_207223 | JGI IMG/M metagenome (GOLD analysis project Ga0307507, IMG submission 207223) | Populus trichocarpa ectomycorrhiza microbial communities from riparian zone in the Pacific Northwest, United States - 7_EM | ecosystem: Host-associated > Plants > Roots > Unclassified | place...
GGACTTGTCTACAAAGGCAGTGGGGGGGGGGCCAACAGGTTTGAATAATGGTCATAGGTTCTCACTCGGCTAGGGATCGTTCTATGGGGGGATAAGTAATGGATTGTCTATTTATGCCTATGATACAGCTACAATAGCAATGCCAATGAATCCGACTAAAACTCCCCATGCACACTCTTCCCGTACCACCTCGCGGATCCCCCCCCCCCTGCCCAAAGCCCAGTAAGAGTCTGTTCCGCATCGTCTTCCTCAGGCCAAACCACCTCAACCCCACCACCAACCCCACCACTCTTCCCCCCACCCTCAAGCATATCCTTCGCCGTCGCCCAAGAAAACCTGGCCATACCAACCTCCCAGCCAAAAACTGGGTCCATCCCCCTCTTCAGCCACCCCTTCGTCTTCTCATCCCCCGGATACCCGCTCCCAATATCCTCGCCCTCCGGCATGAGCACCCCAATCGCCGCATCGCGCGTAACCTTCGCGCAGACGCTGGCCGCCGACACGATCGGGTAAATCGAGTCCGCCTTCTTCGAAACGGTGATGGCGACTTTGGGGAAGAGTTTCTGTAGCTTGGACTGGTAGGTGCTCGCGGTGCCGACCGTGTCCACGTAGATTTCCTGGACGTTGACACCACTGGCGAGGACAGTCGTGATTAGGGCTGTGGTTGCGTCGAAGGCTTGGGCGTTTAGGTTGTAGGTGCTTGACGAGCTTGAGCGTAGCATACCGGAGGAGATGTCCCGGGGTGAGAGGGAGATGGTGGACCAGCCGAGGTTGCGGTGTAGGGTTGTGTCTGGCGTGGTGAGGGTTTGGAGGAGGTTGGTTCGGAGGGTGTGGGTTAGTTTCTTGGAGTCTGCGGGGGGTTAATTAGTTAGTTAATTGGTTTTGGTTATAGAGGGGAGGAGGGGAGGAAGAGGAACCATCGAATTTGTGCTCTCGCAGCATGGGGTTGTCGCTTTTTAGACAATACGCTACGGCGTATACCATTGGGCCTAGGACCGGACCGCGGCCGGCTTCGTCTACACCGAGGATTACCTCGCCTTTGGGGTCTTCCTGGATGGATTTGGGGATTGGGGAGTGGTAGGTGTATGTCTCCCCCTTGAGTATCTTTGCATTGTCTATTGAGGGGAGTATCTTTGCTGCTTCCTTTGCAGTCTCCCCCGCGGTTTCTATATCTGCATCCGAGAGTTCTTCTGGCAGCGGTTGGGAATCTTCTTCTGCCATTGTGGGTTGCTATGTTAATTACGTACTCGTGAGATAATATTATAATGTAAAAAAAGGCGCGTTATTTTATTTCCGTTCGTGCAAGAGGGCGAGTTGACTTGTGCTGGGTTGTAAAGGAACCTTTGGGAAGACGCGTTTTGACAAGGGAGCGTATCTGCCAAGACATGCAGAAGTTACAGCAAATGTCAACAACACCGGGGGGAAAAACAAAAAAGAAAGGCCTCGGACTGGTTCTACTGTTTCTGTCTGGAGAGTTCTCTTTTTCTACATTCTTCTTCCCCCCTCCACCACCCCTCTTACCAGCACCAGCGACTACTACAGTACTAACCAACTAACTAGAATAGCACCATCTTCGCCAACTTCATTTGCTTCAAGGAAATCGCCAGAATACAATCACCGCCACGACTACTACCACAATGGCCCCAGGGTCACCATCACAGCGCAAAGCGCGCGAAACCAACTTCACAGACATAGGCGTCGCGGGCCGGTACGTTTTTCTTCCTCTCGAATCCTTTCTTGAGCGGCGATTTATTTCTTTGTCCCTTTTTTTTTTTTATATTGTTTCGCGTTTCTTACGAAAAATGAGCTGACGGGTTCATTTTTCTCTTCGCGCAGAAAAACTGGCTTCATGGTTAAGGATACTGGTCAGAGGAATGCTTTCGGAATGGAGCATATGGATGCTTTCTTCTCACCTGATCCTCCGCCGCCGCCGCCGAATATGCGCCCGGGGGAGAAGGGGAAGGAGAATGGAGGTGGAAAGACGAGTGAGGGTGAGGGGGTGACGGGGATGACGGGGGATAAGACGATATCGTCGGGGGCTATGGATATTGTTACTAGTAAATACACCTATTCATTCACACCCCCCCATTGAGGTTTGCCTACGACTTGGCAAATATCGCAACTAAAAGAGAAAAAAACGTTGGAAGCTCACTTTATCTTTACTTTACTTTCCTTCCTTCCTAACACTCTGTTTTCAACGTTGTTGTTTCTTTCGTCCTACTCAGTTCGACAAGCTGGCTAACTATTCGTTCTTCCTTTACTCTAAAAAGGCAGCGCCCCACAACCACCTTCCTCTGCGGCCTCCTCCGTCCGGAGACTAACTTCGCTCCCGCCTCGCGCACGAAGCCCCAGAAGGACCAATCTCGGCACGCCCGCTCGAAGGGCCTCATCTGTGGGTTTTAGCTCCCCCGGCAAGCCCTCCCCGCTGCGTCCCGCGAATCGAAAACTCGATTTTGGTAGTAGCGGTACTGCTGGAGACAAAGAGGCTTCCCCGCACCTACTGAATCAGCCAGCGAAGCGTGTTTCCATGTCACCTGCTAGGAAGGAGGTGCATAGGGCTCCGTCCTCATCGTCTTCCGCTGCTGTCAAGGAGGTTGAGAAGAAGAAGGAGCCTGAGGTCGCGCGTGCTAAGCCTAAGACTAAGCAGAAGCAGGCCATGCCAAAGGTCGTTGAAGAGGCTGTTATTCAGGATTCTCAGCTGACGCCGCCGGTTGCTGCAGTCAAGAAGAAGAGGGGGTTGCTGATGCAGGGTAAGAAATCGGGTTTGGTTGCTGGGGGGAAGAAGAAGGCCTTTTCGTTGCAGGATGATGAGGATACTGAGGATGATGATGAGGATGGGGATGTGGAGATGAGTGATGGGGGAATTGATAATGGTCTGGATAGTGCTGTGAATTTAGGGGGACAGGAGGAGAGGCATCCGATTGAAGAGGAGGTCTCGCAGATCCTGGGGGATGAGGACACGGTCATGACTGATGGGGAAGAGGAGGATGTGCAAGTCGCGCCGGTTAAGAAGGGAAAGGGTAAAGCTAAGGAGGTGGCTAAGCAAAAGGCAGCTGCACCACTACCGGGGAAGAAAGCGAAATCTATTCCTCCGGCGAAGAAGACTCAGGCTAGGGCGGAGGTCGGTGGCAAAGCGGATGGCAAGGCACAATCTCAGGATGAGGATGAGGAGGAGTCGGAATCTGGAGAACAAGCGGTTAAACCGGCCAAAGCAAAGGCCGCTCCTAGGGGTAAGGGCAGAGCTTTGGCGACGGGTTCTCAACCAGAAACAGTCCAAGCATCCAAGGCAAAAGCTTCCGCAAATGCTAAGGAGAAAGCCAGGCCTCAGGTTGAGGAAGTCTCATCGGATTCCGAGCCGGAGGTGCAAGCACCTAAGCCCAGGGCTGCTCCAAGGGGAAGGAGCAGAGCTAAAGCCTATGTTCAGGAGCCAGAGCCTGAGCCAGAACCGGAGGAAGTTCAGGCGCCTAAATCGAAAGCTGCCGCAAATGGTAAAGCAAAGGCTTCCGCTAAGGTCGCCCAGGCCCAGCAAGATGGGAGTGAAGTGGAGGAAGTCATCCCAGCACCCAGGTCCAAAGCTGCCGCGAAAGGCAAAGGGAAGGGTAAAACCAGCTCTACGGCCAAAGACACCGAGGACTCAGTGGCGTCATCATCATCGGCGAAAGCGAATTCCAGAGCTAAAGGAAAGAGTAGAACAAGGGCCACAACACCTCCCAGTGAAGATGAAGCTGAGGATGAACAATCGGAGGGAGAGGATGATCCTGCCCCTCCTCCCCCGCCGAAGCCTAGGGCAACTTCAAGAGCCAAAGGTAGAGCCAAGACAAAACCGGTCGATGAACCCGAAGCTGGGGCCGAACCAGTATCCTCTTCCCAAAAATCCAAGGCGAAGCCCACTACAAGGGCTCGAGGCACCGTAAAGTCTCGCTCGGAGCCTGAGCAGGAAATTCCGGAATCCTCACCCCCCCTTGCACCAATCGAGACTATCGACGAAGAAGCAGGGGAGGGAGAGGATGACGATGAGGCTGTCCAACCTGCGCGTAAGAAGGTCCGTCAATCGCCGAGGACCACTAGGCCAGCAGCGACAGCGGCTTCAAAAGGCAAGGGTAAGGCCGTTGCTGCGGGCGCCAAGAAACCCACCGCCCAGGCCTCTCGGCGACGGGACATTTCCCCAGAACTTGCTACTGCTACTGCTGCTACAAATGGTAAACAATCTGCCTCCTCATCCTCTCAAACCGCCGCACCCCGCCCCCGCGGCCAGCGCGTTATCCACGAACGGCCCACGGCAGAGCCAGACTCCATCCCCAACGGCCGACCAACAAGACACCGCATAAAGCCATTAGAATTCTGGAAAGGCGAAAAAGTAGTCTACACACTAACCGATCCCTCCACCACCGCCGCCGCATCCTCAATCAAGCTCCCAGAAATTGCCGAAATCATCCGCGTGGAAAGCGACGAGGAGGAAAAAGCTCGCGATCGGGAGCGCAGAAAGAAGCGCGCCGCGGCAGCCCAATCCGCCGGCAACAAGCGCAAACGCGCCCTAAAGCAAGAAGATGCGGAAGATGAAGAATTTGAAGAAGAACCCTGGGAATCACAAATCGTCGACGGCGAAGTCGGTGTCATCCGCGGCTACGTCAAACCCTTCCCACCCAGCTCCGCCCCCGAGCAGTTGGAGGAAGTGGAGCTAGCCTTCTCCCGCAATAGAATCGTAACGGTGGAAGTGGCGAACGGTGACTTTACATTTGTGAAGACGTGCACACAACCATTCTTCGGCACGGGCATGATCGAGATACCACCTGGGGGTATCAAGCGTACGAAGAACAGCGGAAAGATGCACCTGGTGTTTTACCTACTCAAGGGGAAGGTCCAGGTTAACGTTGGTGAAACGATGTTTAGGGTCAGGAGTGGGGGGCAGTTTATGGTTCCTAGAGGTATTTTCCTTTAAAGAATCCCGGTTTACGTGGTTTGGGCTAATAAGGAGGGTGTGATAGGTAATCTTTACAGTATTGAAAATCCCTACGATGTTCAGGCCAAGATGTTTTTTGCTCAGGGGTGTGAGGTTGAGGTTCAGGAGGAGGAAGATGAATAGTTAGTAGGTATACTGTAATAAGGAATGGGGGGATGCTTTGTTTTAGGTTTTTTCTTTTTTTTCTTTTTCTTTTGATCAATACTTGTATGGTATTTGTTCCTTTCTTTTCTTTTTCTTCTTCGGATATTGAGAGATGGAAAGAGGAGGAGGGGCATGTAAACTATAACTGACATTCTAGGAACGCAATGAGTAGTTTTCTTTTTCTTCTTTTTCTTCTTTTTCTTTTTCTTTTCTCTTTTTTTCTTTCCACATTTACTTTTTGAAATCAATGAAGGTAGTATATCCATCCTTTTGACTATCCTTCTCGTATTACTCGTGCCTGGATCCTATCTTATAGCGTGGATTATTATATCTCAAGCTTCATGCGGACGATGTAATCCCCCCCCACTGGGCTAGCACTCGCCGCCCTAGTGATTTACGTACATACATGCGTACTGTACATACATACCCCACCAGCAATACCAAGTATCTCAAGCGTGGCTCACGGACAGTATGGACGCTGCCGTATGATACTCCTCCCAGGCTGTCGAGGGGAGGTTTCTAAAATTTTCTCCGACGGGTTTTGGCTTTGCCTTGCTTTGTACCTGAATTTACTAGATTTAGGCACACCCCACATATACATGTATCATATTATCATAGATATAATTCTCAATCACTGGACTGGACTGTACTGTACTATAAGTTCCATTGGTATCATCCGAGTGAGGGGCTATGATGAAGATTTATTTCTTTCTTTCTTCCTTCCTTTCGGTTATGTATCATAATTCCCTGTATTATTATGAGGATCTATTATAGATGTATTATCATATCATATTTTCGTATCTCGGTACGTCCGATTTGAGAGGAAAATGTTCGAGATGCGGTAGATTATCCCATCGGTGGGCAAGTGCTGTAAGTTCACACTCGAATACGGGAACAATTTGCTAGCTTCCTACCTTAGGACATTGTACTTGCCCCCCCCCCCCCCCCCCGGCCGCGGGATGTGGGGCGGGGGAGATCATTATGTACAAACTTAGCTCCTCCGTTGGAAAAATGCACTGCGCTTGAATAGGAGAGAAGGAGGAGGAGGTAGTTGTAAGTTGAATGAACTTCCTAGTACATTGACAATTTATGTATGGTATTTGAGTACTTAGGTATCGTGGGATGTGATATATCCAGCGCTCTTTCACCAACCCTCTAATGCACTGTGCATGTGCGGATGGATTTCGGTAGTGTATATAGTACATACTGCATGATGTAACCAGTAATTCCCTACAGATAGTCTTGTTCCTTGGTGGGTGTATAATTTTTGTTGCTGGTGTTGTAGTTATTGTTCCTTACTGGGCTGATTTTGTCGTTGGATGTTGGTGGTCGTTTTTTAGGATCTTTGTTCCTAAGGGGGGGTGGAGTACTTCTGGGGGCTTATTTGGGGTTGGTAGGGATAGTGTTGTAGCGTTTATCTGTGAGTAAAGGTGCTAGTTGGATAAGTATTTTTTCATAGAGGGGATATCGTGTGAAGTGCCTAGCTGACATACCGTAGTTGTTATGACGGCCCCGGGGGTTGATTGACCTTGTGTAGTTGGTAGTAGCCAGGGGGGTTTACTGCCTTCATTATAAATTACACTGAATAGTTAAGCGTGAAGGAATGGAGGGAGATTAAGAAATCTTACCCTGTGGGAAATAGGTGAGACTGAGGATCTTGGACTTCCTTGATTGAAATGAGGCGTGGATTGGTATGTATAGTACTACTACCACAGGAGGTGGTAGAAGTTCTACTTTGGACTATATAATACACATATCATAGGGGCGAAGTACTGGTAAGTAGACCTGAGCAGAGGTTCGAATAATTCGATTAAGCGTATCCCATTTTAACCACGAGGGTCGGATTACCCCATCTGTAACATACGGGAATATAACAGCGTCAGTGACGACTATGTTACTATAGTAGTAACCAGACTCTCCAGTATACGAAAGCAACCTCCAACCAATTGGTCTTTGAGGGGTGGGGTGGGGTGACTGGTGCTTTACTACGGAACCGGCCTTTCACTGTTAATCATGTTGACTATATAGAACAAACTTTTTCTCCAACAAAAGTTGTCAAATCTTATTGGCAAAAAGCAACTCTAACTCTCTATAATAGAGGGGAATTTTGATCAATCGGGTTCTTATTGTATGGGGGTTAATGTTTGTTATATGCTTATCAGCGTGTGTGTGTGTGCTGGTATCTGGTGGTTTTTATATATCTATCTCTCACTCTCTCAACATGACATAAATCTAATCAAACTTGTGTAACCAGTGATATTTCTTGGAAGCTAGTATTTCACTGCTCATACTGTAGGTTAGAATCTCAAAAAGCATCAAGGCGAGTCTCAGGCATAGCAGAAAGGTAGCAAGCGAGCAAGCCATAGGTAGCTGAGTTTCGTTTTTGTATCAGATACCTAAAATTAATTATACTATAGTATTATTATACTCTTCTTCCCTACTTTCCATCCAATAAGGTTCCCCTTTTTGTGGCTATGGGGCACTTCTTGGGACTATCATTGTTTTTTCTTCTTTTTTTTTTACTCGTCTTAGAGAAGAGTAGTCCTGATAACCTGGAGGAGGAAAAATAAAATAAAATAAAAACCAAGCCGCTATACACAATTTCTTCTCCCCTGAAAACCAAGAGCTCAGGGATATACGAAGCACGGCTAACCATCTGAAATCTTCACAGATCAGCTCTAGTACCCAAGCGTGAAACCGTACATACACTGGGCAAGTCATAACCCCGCACTGAATCAAAACCCGGCGCAGGCCGGTATGCTTATATGTTTTTATAATAATATTATTATAATAAAAGTCGGAATGGCGCTATAGGGAGGGGGGGGACTGCACAGTTTCCTTTCGCTGTTTGCTTGGGCTGGCAATTTGGTGCTCTTCGGGCCCTGGTGTTGGTTCGGTTGCACTTGATAGCTAGCGATAATCCGACCCCCACCGAAAGATTGGTCAGTTGCCGACCGGGGTTCAAATAAGCTTAACTCCCATCTGCCACCCACACCTCATCGCTTAGGGATCTGACAGCGGGTGGCTGCATGCAGGTGTGCCAGGGTTGCTTCCCTTCTTTTTTATTATTATTTTTACCCCTTCATTCGCGGTTTGCGGGGCCAACATTTAATCAAGTTCTGATAACAAAGTATTATGCTCTTCGCAGCTTTAGCTTTGTAGTAGCCAGTGTTTTATGAAAGAGAGGAAATTCCCCTACTTATTTGTTTGAAAAAAAAGCAATAAAAAAAGAAAGGAAGAAATAGCAACCTTGTATAGCTAGGATGGAGAACGGAATTAGAGGAAGAAAAAAAGAGCAAAAACAAGACGCGAACTCCCAGTATTCTAGGGGTAATTTTTTATACAAAGAAAAGAAAAGAGACAAATGATAAGCCGATACCTCGACCAGTATAATGTAGGGGAGGGGGAGGGGATAGAGTGATCCGAGGAAATTATCAATTAGAATCGACTCTGGATATTCCACGGAAATCGTAATAGCTTGCGAGCGGCTGTTCAGGGTCGTGATATTGTGTAGAGTAAATAGGTGCTATGACTGGTATATGGGAAGGTCGTCGTGAAGGTGAACGGGTTAAGCAGATGGCGAGACGCTTATAGGAATGTGGAGGCGATTGTTAAGCACGCGCGAAAGCTATAATGTGCGGTAGCATTGACCTATATATGAATTTATTAATAATCTGTTAGGATACAAAGATGTAAGACTAGGGGAAGGTAGGGGCAATGATACATACAATAAGAATATGAGCAATCACTAAACCGTACCGAAACTGGAAACAAAGAGAAAAAACTACCTTAGAAAATGGTGGTTGGAGGAATATTATCAATGTTTAATGTTAGTTGAAGGAAATCAAAAAAGCAATTGAAAGATTTCTCTAAATTATTTTCTGGGATCCTTCTTCGAATGAGTACCGAAAATCGAACAATAGTCGAGAATGAAGTTGACGTAAGTGAAAAAATATGCCGCCTGATTTTCGTAAAGAGGTGCGGAATGTAAGGATGTACTCGTTTTCATAGTAATTATTAAGTAAGAGAAAGATTTTCGGAAGGAAAACCCGGATGGACTGAGGAATCAGTTCTATTAAGTGAGGCCAGTAATGCAATCAAAAGAAGATGCGAGAGAGATATCGATAGAAAATGTGCGTGCCGACTTTATCCTGGTACCGATGTCGAGATGACCTGGTCAACAGGTAACCCGCTGGTATCCTAGCACGTATATTTGGAAAAACTGCTGTTGAAGTCTTATATGCTCTAAATTGCTCTCTGTTACCTGTGAAAATAGTGTTAATATTTCTGTGTCAACTATTAAAGTATTATAAACTTAACCTACCCACATATCATCACATTTGGCCCAAGTTCTATCAGGCTGTTTGATGAACGCGATATAGTGACCAGACCTGACCTGCCTCCCCTTATGGGAGATCACACCTCTGAGTTGGTAGATAACATCTTTGTCACCCTCTTTTAAGACTAGTTTTTCCTCTAATTTCACGGGATTCATGATCTTTGTCTGGGAGGATCTTCCTATCTTGTATCTTGAAAGGTTGATAACAAGAAATTTAGGAAGTTTCCTAATCTCTGTCTTTTTGGCGAACCGTTTTGATTTCTCCGGAGGCTGCGTCTTATACCCACATTTATCGCAGGAAGCCTCGACATACTCCTCGGCAAAATTACTTGCAAAGCAGGCTTTAAGGTTTATCAGACCATTCGGTGTGACTTTTGGTGCCAGTTGAAGGCTCAGCTGGTACTCGGGAGTAACTGATCTATTATTGCAGATAGGGCAAGTAAGCACAGAATCGTACTTTGCGCCGAACACACGGTCAAAGTGATTCTCCAAATTTGTATGCCTTTGGATACTGATTGTGTTATTAGGTTTAATAACAACGTTTAAGGAGAAGAATGGGTACCTATTGAGCTGGTCTGCCCCTTTGTTGAGTAAAGCAAGCATGTATTCGGATGCATCTTCCTGGTTAGACTGATTACGCCCAAATGGTGCAGGGAGAACTTTGTTGAGAAGTCAGCATTCTTTCTTGTAACTCTGGGATACAGCAGCCGTACCATCGCGGAGCTGGTTCACTGCTGGCAAACTTGGGTTGAGAGCCTGCTTCCCTCCGGCCGGCCTAAAATGATTCTGCAAGAATTGCCCGAGCGCACAAGAAGTACAATTAGGACCACAGTGGCCTTGAACTGATTAGGTATTTCTGAAATAAGTGATATGGGAGTTGGGGTCTTACATTCCTCCTCCATATGTTTAGTATTCTCTTTCATAAAGATTGAGCTAGAGGCAAGAAACTGTAGGACTGAGTTTCTATAGCAAAAAAACGAGGGATTTGTTAGGCCTTTGACCCGCAGTTGATTGTGGCGCCTCTTGGGAGGCTGTTCGGATAGGGCTTCCGGTTTTCTCTTTAGATCAGACTTCCCCTAAATGTGTGATTAGTTAGTACGGCTGTTAAGTATTAAATAAATTGAAGGGCTAGTAACCGAAACAGCAATCTTCCCGGAAGTGTTAACAGTTGTGTCGGGGTTGGGCTTCAAGTTTTTGGATTTGTTCTTGGTAGTCGTATCCGGTTCTAGAATCGCTATTCTCTCCGATACGTGCTGTTACAAGATGGATAATTAATTAGCTAAGAAGCTTGTACGTGTAATACAATCCTGAGATATAGTACTAACCAACGGTGTAGTTCTATTAGGAGGGGGAGTAGTTGACACTGGGTATGAACCGCTATGAACGCCCAACTTTGGTATATGTGGTGCCTTTGGAAGTCCATTTCTCTCTTTACCTTCCTTTGGAAGAACTGTACTTAGTTTTGCACCAATTCGGTAACTAGTCTTTGGTTTTATTGGAGCTGCGTTGGCCAGTTCCTCATCTGGCTTGTTTTGCCTTTCCTTTGGTAGGATACCAAATTTCTCCGAGGAGGGCTGCCTTATCTGTTAATCGGATGTTAGAACTTTACTAGGTGTTGAAAGGGGTTATAAAAGGAGCTTGTGCCTTTTTCGCCGGAATCTTGTTCGCAGTCTTTCCAATTGAGCCTTCTCCCGCGACTCTCCGCTCGCGTGGTGGCTGGGATTGGTCAAGGGGCTGGTCTCCACTAAGATCCGGTCTATCGACATTTTTGGCTGTAGTATCTCTTTTCATCTTATTAACTTTATCTTTTGATGAAACTGAATTTCCTTTTCGCTTCATTTTTTTGTTATTAAAATACCCAAAACTGGACATAGTTTGATCGCCCGTAAAGGGTTTCGAGGTAGTCTGCGTTTTAATAAATTCTATGGGTTGCGAAAGTAGAGTGTCGAGAGGAGATGAGGTGTGAGAAGGAAGTGCAAGTTGAGATTGATGTTGAGTTTTTGGATTGGAATAGGAGGAAGGGGGAAAGGAAGGTATGAATTGATAGTTTTTCTTGGGTCCTTTCTCCCAGACTGTAGACTTAGGGTAGGACGGACGAGCCATTATTGTAACTAGGTATCGAAAACCTATAAAGCTCGGAAGCTTAAGCTAATATCGGGCTTGTAGTTTGTAAGATGGAATTAGGTTAAAGAAGCCCTCTTGTAGCCGGTAGTGCTCAACCGGGTGGATTCTTGCTAAGGCGGTTTAAGGTGGTAAAGTAAGCGTTAGTAGTATTTTTGAGTGCGTTCAGAGAAAATCAAGTTGGCTTGTAAAGCTGATGGAAAATTGCGCTCCGGTATTGCTTTAAAGCGGTAGGAGAGCTCTAAAAAAAATTGCCCCCCCTGTTTGATGCGTAAAGGGTGATTGTATAGTGGAGGGAGAAAATGACAAGTAGTCACCAGTCCAGAAAAGGAACCTGTTCAGTGGTACCTACAGAATTCGTCTTCATCCCACAGCGGGGCGGTCACCCAAACTTTCTTGGAGAATTTCACAACTGAGAGCTAAAAAAGAATTCCTGCCCTTTATATAGATTATCGAATCGCGATATCTATTGAGCTTGTAGGCACGTAATCAATTATTTTTTTTTGATTTTTTTTTTGAGGGGCCAGACCAGCCTTCAAGTCTTCAAATGGGCATAGCCAGCTGCTGCCACGGTGCCGACGGCGCTGGAGTCGCAATCAGCGTAGGAAGAGCGCAAATAACTGTAAACCCACCAAAGCTCGTAGTAATATCGGATGAGTGCTCTTTAGGCGGCCAGCGAGTGTGGGGAATGCGACGACTCCTAGTTTCGTTAAGTACCGATTGCGATGGGCGTGGAAATGTGTGGGTTGTGAAGGCTTGGGGCGGTAAGTTTTTTTTTCGGCGTTCTTCCAGGTAGAGCCCCATTTTCGCCTTAGATAATCTCCGACGAGGCGCCAACAAGTCGGAAGCGCTCAAGTAAGTATCACAGCATTGGTAAAATAATTAAGCGCCAACCCGCAATCGTTCTCGGACTTTGCTTAAATTTATCCCTATCAGTATCGTGCTATCCATTACGATAAGGCTACTTCTCTTGCAAAATTTACCATATTTCCTGAATTTGTGTTACCTTCCGGGCTTGCTGGACGGCCGTCTCGCTAAAATGTCAGCTTGCTTCCATACGTTTCCCGCGAGTGGATATACCGAATTCTATCGAGTACCATTCGAGGTGGATTTTCACTCTTGTTTTTTCTTCTTCTTCCTCTTTGACTAGCAGTTGGACGTATACTTCGTATATAAGCTGACCCCCAGCGATTGGGTTTGGTGAATTCCGTATACTCGGGGGGTGAGTAAAAATCGGAAAACTACTTCTGCGGCTCATACAAATCTGTGTGGAGGCAAGAGTTCTGTTTTCCGATTTCTGACGAACCCCGAGTATTATAAGAGATCATCTATCATCACTCGTTAGTCAGTTTAGATTTACATGGAAAGCAGTAGTAATGATAGTAATAAAATAACTCGACAGTGGCACGGACAAATACCGATAGCACGGCAAATGTATAGACTATTTATGAAGACATGTTGATCTGCCATCAACGGTATATACACTAGTGCCGACACCACCACCACGGAGGAACAAAGAACAAGGAACGAACAACAAGGACAAAGAATAACAACATCTATCAGTCACGGTACTAGCATAGGGCCCAATGGGCATTTGCGTGATCAACAAACAAAGCGTATGCCAGCTCAAAGAAATACTCATAACAATGCTTTAGGTTAAAATTGTAATTCCAGATACACTTTTACTGCTTGACTCTATGGGACGTCATGAAAACAGTTCAATGTATTCTGCGAACATCGATTTGTGCTCACTGCACTGACGATATGCCAACGGTGCAATAATTGGTACAGCTGTTGGCTCAGCTCTGGCCTCTCTGCTTACCTCTTTGAATCTGCGCCATGCAAAGAACTGTTATAACAAATCAGCTTATTCGAACATTTAATGAACAGAGGGCAAGGGGGCCCTTGGTCTCGATTCAACTCATCGAAGTGTCCTGAGGGTTTGAACCCGACACGCATGCTATTCTGCTATCCGAGAAGGTATTCACTGAGCTGGTTCCCAAGAGTGATATAAAAACCTCTTCAGATATTCATAAAATATTTCGAGAGTTACGGAGACTTGGGCCTACCCGAACATCCGAGTCTCTCCAATAAACGAGAGCGAAATCCACAATACACTACTTAAAGTAGCCCTTAGTCTCTCTAACTGTAGAGAGGAAAAAACACCTATTTCCACTTAATAATATAGGTGAAGCCAGGCTTTAGAGACCGGCACATGCCATGAAAGGCATTATCATAACTCAGGAATATGTGGTAGTCTATATTATACACTTATCAATGTACGTGTGCCTGTCTAAATCCTACCTTACTCACTCTCAGCCAAACCAACCTTTCGTTACTGATATTCTGGCCTTGATCAATCGTATGGACAAGAAGAAATTCTGCGGCTAACTGTTGGTGATCAGTGTTTATAGTCTCCCCCTCCTAAGACAGATCTGCTCCTAAAATATGCCTAGTTTCGAATAGCACAATATCGTGATCCTTGAACTCGAGGGAAAAAAAGGAGAAAAAAAGATCTAAACCCTCTCCCAGCTGGATCAGTATTTGTTCACACCGTAACACCAGGCGGCCGGACCGGTAGTTGATACTCCAAGACCTAATTAACGACTGCGGAATTAGTAGGAGCTAAGGAATTCAATTCCCCTCATCATGGTTTGTTTATTATTGAACGACCCGTCACCTAAGGAATGAGAATTAAGAAATCCTGCCCTATGGGAACTGGAAGACTAGAGACCTTAGCCTTCCTCAATAAGGCTATAGTGGAAATTATTATTGCTCTCAGAGGTGACAGAATCCGGCTCTGAACTATCCCCTAGTCTGTCGGGAGCTGCGCCCAAGAAATCTGGTTAAGAAAGCTAACGAGATCTGGGAAGTGTCCTTCCTTAACTGGAAATAAATTACTAGGGTTTCAAACTAAGACTTATTCCACCGATCTCTTGGGCGCTCTGACAAACTAAGAGATACACCTCTCAAAAGATCTATCGTGGGTTGACTGGCTAAAAGCGTAACAGCCAAACACGCGAGCACAAGAACTAGGCCGGGGCTAGACTGAAGGGTAGGTAAATCAGAAACTTCGTTTGCTCTCACCCTCTCCTAAACCAACTAGACAAAACATAACAATATACATGAAGACCTAGTATAAGGAAACAATCTTAACCCTTCCATCGTTCCCCACACTCATCCATTTCACTCCATGCATAACTCCTTTCCCCTGCATACTTCCATAATGATGATAAAGGAAAGACAAGCCCACACACCATCTCCCTCGATCCTTTCATCACCTTTCAACTTCAGAACAAATGAAATCACTAAAGACATTCGGTATTCTTTCATCGTACCTTTCCTTCACATCCGCTCACACATATTTCTTCGTCCACTATCCACTTCCGTAAACTCTAACAGCAACCGATCGAGACTCATGAGCTGCAGGAAAGCAGAAGAAAAGAAAGGAGAAAAGAAAGGTGTGGGTTGATGGAAAGAGTAGTTGTTTTGCCTACTTTCATCTCTGAGAGCAACTGCAAATACAGTCTCTCTTGTACGAAAATGGGTAAGTTGCTCTGTGAGGGTAGAAATTTAACTCTAAATCACCCTCTGCCATTGTTCTTCACCATAAGCTACCCTATTATGTCAAAAGAGGGAGTCAGGTGCTAATAGTTACTACTAGCAAAATATATAAGGTCTTTATAACACTAGGGTAGTTAGAACGAATCTCAAGCTTCTGACAAGCTGTCTGAGAATATAGTCATTCGAAATAGCGCTACGGGGTTTGTGCCGTTTGAGCCCTGGAAGAATACAATCCGCTTCTAATTGGAACCCTTTAGGCTCCCTTCGTCCGGCACTGCGTGATTCGTAAGGGGGAAGGCATGATATTAGCAAGCATTGACCAGAGCACAGTCATCTATAGTTGCACTCTGCAACCCCGCATCACATCAAATCACTCGCGTTGTCGCCTGCCAGTCACCCGGGTATATCATACTAGTGCTCGGGGTAGACCGACTTGAAAGTAAGACACAATTCCCTAGACGAGGTTATCGTAAATGTGAGATATTCTAACACTTATGTGACTCAGCATGGGTGTGTGTTTGACGGTATTGGGCCATTCATCTAGAATGCACGACCCTCTCAAAATACTTCCTAGAGTATGGCTAAAGAAAACAGACATTTTTCTGTGCTTATTTTATAGTTTTAACTATCTCTCTAAGCAGAGGGGTTTTTGGTGTTAGTAGGTAGTAAACAGGATCTAGAAATTCTTTTATTGAAAATCTATTTGCTCCGATGCTTTAGTGTGGCCCCTCGATGGTGGAAGAATGGGTAATGTTTGTCGCACTTATTGGCGCTCCCGTATCTAACAACCTTGGGCAGCCTGTATCAGTGGCAGCAAACACAAACCCTGCTAGCCGCTTTTCCTGTGAGTGGCCTGATGCAAGCTGGTCCCTGAAAGCTAATAATCCTGCCCCACCATTGTTATCGATTGATATAGATCCGGCTGAATGATCAGTGTATTGCATCTTAGGAAGCGAGTAATGCTCGGTTCATATTCTTGATAGTATCCCTCAGACTAGTTGTCTTGTCCCCCTGGAGTTGTGGTGTAGTGTGGAAACTGGCGACGTCATGGGTAACCGCTTTGTAGCTATCGCTAAAGGCTGGTCAAAGAAATCGCGGGACCAGAAGCTTCACTTCCGTGGGTGTCCCCTCGGCATTTGAACAATATGGCGTGAGATCTTGCTTATCGGATAGGATGACTTCAAATTTTCTCACAGGAAACACATAAGCCCTTCATTTCCAATATGCTGCGTTCAGGGTATTGGATTGAGGTTTATGCCATAATATCATGTGATTCATCAAGCACTCGAGCACTTTTTTCCCTAGTAGACCTATGTTGGAATAAGCGCGAACGTGCTCAAGGACAAAGCTAGATTGACATAGGTTTCCCCGGTATCGTCTTAGACTAGATAAATGAAGAAAATATGGGGCAGAACAACGGGAAAGAGCATACATAGAAGACAGAGATACCACAAAATCAGGTCTTTTCCTCCGCGTCCTCTCAACATTAAACTCACCTGTGGACGCCTTTGACCTTAAAATAAACTCGGGATGCCTGGATCATGTTTGGTAGCCGCCGAATAATTGGTGTCCAACAAAAGGCTGCTTAGAAAGAAAGCCCAAGCGTCACAGGAGGAAGTGCAGGATATAGTATCAAGAAAAAAAACAACCACAGTGGTCACATGGCAGAGCGGACAACAGGTGTAGAAAGCGAACAATGCGTTAGACATCCGGCGACAGACGTCAAATTTGTTAAGGTTGTCCGCTGCCCCGACCCCCCTGTTCGTTGTTCGCGGTAGTGTGCTAACCAAGGAAGAAGCAAATACCCAACACCTGAGATCGAGTGACGGCCAATGACTCTGATGTCCCAAGCAGATAAGCACTTGGTGCAAGTAAATTTATGATACCCACGATAAAATTAATGAACAGTTAATGTAAGTTAGCCTGCGGCTTAACCCTTACCTTGGACTAAAATATCCTACCTAGCGCTTGTAAATTACAATGGATGAGTATCCCGACTTGCAATAAGTAAGGTTGCCTTTCTTACTTTATCGGAAGCTTACAGGAGCATCCCATAACTGTATAGCACTAGAGGCTGAATAATTGTCTTAACTAAGAATTCTATCAACGGATCAACAAGGCTCTATATCATTTTTTTCTCGCTCGTGGATCTTTCCCAACCACTTTCCTCTGAGTTGGTGTGAGACATGTTCCCCATGTGTTCCAGCCGTTGCTTGGCTTGCCCCCGGAATTTTGATTGTGCTATGTGCGTTACGCGTCGCGCTAAACCCGTATGATATGAACTTAGGTGAACAAACAAAGGCCCGCGATTGGATCTCATCCAACTTAAGCCGCAACACCCACCCCCTCCAACCCAACTACCTCCTCCCATCCAAAGGAAGGATAACACTAGCCACCGGTACGCCTCTTATAGCACCACCCCACGCATCTCAATCGGCTTGTTTTTCTTTCCATCGCAGTCAAACTCTCTTTGGAATTGTATACTCAAATATCTCATTATCGTTGTCTCGTATCGGATAGACAGTGGTGTATTTCTTACCTCCTCGCCTCACTTGCTTTCTCCTCATTCGATGGAAATCGTTAATCCCGAAGAGTACGAGGCGTCCCATGTTCATCGAGTGTACGAGCATATCGCACCTCACTTCTCTGCTACCCGCTTCAAGGTACATATTATTATTTTTCTTTTTTTTTCTTTCGATAGTCCCCAACCCCTCATCACGATAAGAGTCTTAGGGCATTAGAGTATGTCTCGTCGATTTGTTTTCCAACAGTTCTCTCTTTGCTTATTGGCGTGTGACTTTAGCCCTGGCCAATTGTGGAGAAGTTTCTCTGCGATTTACCGATCGGTGCTATCGGTCTAGACGTGGGGTGTGGAAACGGAAAGTACTTGACAGTTAATCCCGATGTCTTTATAGTTGGTTCGGATAGGTCCGTTATAGGCACAAAAAATCCCCCAGCTCTCTTTCCTCTTGTTTTTTTCTTCCAATTCTATTCTATTCCATCACCGCAAGGATGTCTGTCTTCTGTAATACCGACCTCAACTAACTGACCGCTGCTATTGCACTCCCTAGGTCGCCATCTCTCATTGGGATAGCACGCGGCCGGGAAATACAGGATTCATTTGTGGCTGATGCTTTGGATCTCCCCCACCCCGACTCTCGCTTTGACTTTGCTATCAGTATAGCAGTCATACACCATTTCTCCTCACTGGAGAGAAGATGTCACGCACTCAGGAGCATCCTTGCTACCCTTAAAGTGCCCAACAATAGTTCTGATGGTGGGAGGGCGCTTATCTACGTATGGGCCTTAGAGCAGAAGAAATCTAGGAGAGGCTGGGATGAGGGGGATCGGCAAGATGTCTTTGTGCCCTGGGTCATGTCCAAACAGTTCTCCACCAGTGCGAAGGCCAAAGACAGCCTGCGGAATGGTCAAGTTTCAGATTCCTTAAAAAGCACACCTGATGACAAGGGCCGAGATACGACGAATAATGGGGGTGGTGGGCAGGGAGTGGTGGAGGAGGAGAAGGGTAGGGATGAGGAGCTCACGTATATGCGATATTACCATCTCTATCGCAAGGGTGAATTGGAGGCCAACATCGCTCGCGCCGGCGGCAGGGTCCTCGAATCTGGTTATGAGAAAGACAATTGGTGGGCGATATGCAGCCCTGTCAAGTGAGAGGGAAGAGATGAGAAGGCGAGAGATGAGAGGTGGGATGTAATGATGAGCCCATGTGTGTATGACAATTAAAATATGTCATAGCACGCCCACTTAAAGGTCGTTTTTTTTCCAACACTTCTGCCTCTTGCCTCGATGTTGTGAATGCCCTCGAGACATTGTTTCAAACGCGGCCCGGCGAGGGGAGAAGAAAGGAACAAAAGAAGGGAACATGAGGAGAGAAGGAGGGCTATACGACAAAGCAGTAATAGTTCACCGCAAACGCCAGTCGAATCATATACTGACTTGGTTGCCAGTCTTCTTCCGGTGTTTCTATTGGGAGTTGATTTTTTGGGTCTCATTTCAAATCTGGGCATTTAAAATGCACGCCCCGCGATGCGTTAATCCAAAGACATCGTGTCATATCAATCAATCCCGGTTTGTTTGTTTTTTGCCAATTGTTTGATTGCTGGACCTGACCTGTTGTGCTAGGCCCGAGCTAAAAAAAAAAAAAAAAAAAAAACCTGGGTTCTGATCAAAGCGAAATTCGTATGATACCACCATAAAACTATTCTTGGTCTACAGCAGATAGAGGTAAGCCTGCCAGGCAGATTGGTGGGAGGAAAGAGAAAAAAAGAAAAAAAGAAAAAACTTGCTCGTTTCTACTCTGCTCTCCGGTACTCTATTCTATGCCATATCCCCAATTTTTTCTATGTCTCGTACAAACGAAAACGCACCAAAAGCTAATGCATGAAAATAATAATGAAAAAGCCTGTAGTAACTCGAAAGTCCCCTAAATAATGTATAAAAAAATCATACGGAAAACAAACGAACAAAAAGAGAGAAAAAAGATAAGAACCTAAAAACAGTCTAATAATTTCGCCTTAGATTCCATTTACCGCAGCACACTCACCCGCTCGCCATTCCCCGATGTATCATATGAAATTTATGACAGAAGGAACAAAAAAGAAAAAAGAATCGAGCTAGACCACCCTGACCCTGTATGCAGAAAATAATTCAAGGAACAATCTAGCAGGGAATGGAAAGAGCATCAAAAGAAGAGAAAACTGGAAACTGGAAAAAAAGTGAAAGAGGAGAACAATCTAATAACACGACATAATATTTCTAAAAAAAATAAAAAAACACCCACCGGAAACTCCCGAATGAATTCACCATTATCCACGCATTGCCGTTTGCCGTCCAGTGCAGCGTCATCCGGAAACCATTGTTATCATTATTTTGCAGCATCCTCCCTCTCTGGTGCTGAGCCCGCCTCTGCCGGGGGTGCCGACGGTCCCGCAGCGGGGCTACTCGCGCTCCCTGGGCTCTGACTCTTACGTCCAGTTGATCCCGCATTACCCGTCCTCTTCGGCGGAGCGTCGAGGGCGATGTTGCTGAGGGAGAATGGAACGACGCCAGCCCGGCGAGCCATTTCCCGTTCCCCAAGTTGCCAATGCATAGCCTCTGCAGCTCTCCAGGGGATCTCCATCTCCTTGGCCACCATGGCCCACATCTCCGGCTTGAACCTGTTGTTTATTTGCTTGTTAGCAGCTATATCATGGATGTGCTAGGAGTGGTTTCCGAAGATTTAAAATAAATCTCTGGTTGAGGTAGGGAGGAGAGGAAAAGGGAAAAGGGAAAATAAATCAAGTTAGGGATATATATATATACTCGCGCGGCCGAATTGAAGCCGGGCACTTTGTATAGGAATTTCTACCATGGTGTCCAGCTTCAACCTGGCCGCGCGAGTGTACTTGCCCATTCCAAAAGCACCAGAAGTCTTGGCATTTCCTAGGCCTGGGCCGGGCCGGGATTTCCGGATACTTTTGGGATGGGCAGGTATATATAATATATAGTATATTATACAAGTGTTCTGGGATATGTTTCTGTGCTCCCCATATTTTGGTGTGCGAGTGTACGAAACCAGTCCCCGAGTGCTTGATATATATACACACATATAGATACATATGTATATCTATCGTATGTGCATGTTTATGTGCGTACCTCTCATACAAACGGGCAAGCCTGTTCTTGCGGTCCTCGTCCCATTCCGATCTTCTCTCGAGGTAGTTTTGGTAATGTAAACGGCAAGAGATGGCCGAGCGTCCTGGGAGCTCCCTGCTGATATCTTCCCATTTGTGACCTCTGCCCCTCAGGTCAATGATTTTGGCGTCCTCATCTGCACTCCACTTGCTCTGTTTTTTGGCCGGTGACGTCTGCGCTACTTCCGGTAGAGGCCGTTTTGTGGATGGTGAGGGAGGTGGGGGAGGGAGTGTATCTTTCTGCTTGGGAGGCATTGGAGGAAGAAGCAAAGCAATTAACGCCAACGAAAAGACTTTGCAAATATGTGCTTGGCCCGTGTACGTGGTGGCTTGACGATGAGGTTAGCGGTGATGACACAAGGACAAGGATAGTGGTAGCTGTGGTAGCTGGCAGTTGGTAGGGGCGGTGATAATGGTGAAGGTTGTCCGGATTCGAGGGGATGCTGTACTGACTTGGCACAACGAGGGATAGTAAAAAGAGATGGCCACGGATGAGAATGAGTGACCAGAGATGAGATGGATGGTGGTTGCCGCGGTGTGCGAAGGAGGTCAAATATGTACAAGCAAGCAGACGGGGGGGAAGGGTGTGGTGAGAATCAGCTGAGAGAGGTTGGAGTGGCAATCCTATAAGAGAATACGCCCTGGGGTTGGGTAGCCCCTCATTGGCATCAGCAGCGGCGGGATGCTGAGGCATGGGTGAGAGAGGGGGGGCTAACATGGGCTCCCTCCTCTTGAACGACGAGGACCTAAGCTCCACCGGGTTTTTAGCTAGCCAGGTGGTATACATACCGGGAGATCTTTACTCAGTTTTCCTTCAGGTTTCCAATACCTCCTCTTTGCTCTACGAGCAGTTTTCCATCATTCTCCGATTGACGGGCGTTAATTTCAGCATGATGTAAGCCATTCGAAGGGGATGGGGGCTTGTCTCGCTTTTTTCTTTTTCTTCCCCTTGGACAGAAAGCCTAGCTGGGGTGGAGTGGGTAGAAGAGGTCTTGAGTTCGGTGTCTAGGTGAATTGGAATTGGTGATTATAGCACCGCAGCGAACCAATTGTCGAAGTCCGTGAGCCCTTTGCACGGCCTCAGGGGGATGAAGCGACGTATAGTAACCAGAGGCTTTGACCGGCTCCCCCGCCAAAGAAAAAAGTACTCAAGTGAGCCCTAGGCCATTTGACGAATATCCTCCCCCTTCGCTTTTAGTAGCCTAGGGGGCAAGGGGGAGCGGGCAAGCAAGCATGCGAAGAATTCTGTGGTATTGTACGAGGTTACTTACAGGTTAGCTAGCGCCCCATACTTTTTTGATCCTGGTAATTTATGATAGCCCAAGCTTCGGGTTGCATATGCATTTCGTTTTCCGAACAAACCGTTTACATGAGCAGTTGAAGGTCTACAGGGACCTTGGAGTAAGTGTTGATACTAAACCTATAAACCTTCAGCGCATGCAGTACAGTGCAGTACCGCAAAGTAATAGTCGTGTAAGAGAGACATGATGAATAGTTAACCCATGCAGGTAGCAAAGCGCATCCTCAGCAAAGCTCTCCCCGCGAATTACTGTTTCCTAAAGCACATACAGCACAAGCTAGACGCTCCAGAAGAGGAGAGGGGGTAAGTAGCAACAGCAACTACTATACCAGCAGAACGACATCAAATATTGGTCCGTGCCAACCAAGATTCCAGAAGCAATGGAGAGGGAAGGGGGAAGAATAAAAAAAGTTGCAGAGGAGTCCAAAAAAAAAAACACCCCAGTTATAGTCATTAGGAGGGCTCCCTGAGGATCTTTTCTCTTTACTTGCCACAACCAACCTTTAGTCACACTCTTCAGGTCAGCGAGGAGGTCCCACAGTGACAAAGTGGGCTCAGTTACAGTCAGCAACAAATCTTCTCCGCCCTTCACTCCATGCCACCTCTATTCTCCCTCTCCACCACTTTCACCGCCCGCCTTGACATTGGCCCTTTCTCCTCAGTACCACCGCAATCAAGCCATATCATTGTACGTACACCACCGCACACTGTAAGAGAGAGAATTGGGAGACGCAGCGAGAACCCCTCCGTAGTGCCATAATGACCTACCACCGTTTGAGCCTCCCACTTGATCTCGATCTTGGTGAGCTGTAACGCACAAGCTATTCCCCATTATTTTTTTATTCTTTCCACTTGCAAAAGACCCTAGCCCGGATCCATCCCCTGGGTTGTACGTATGTATATAAATGAAATGTGGGCAGCCCACGTATAATACCCCAATTAATTCTCAAAAGGGGTAGCTAGGCTCTTGCCTGTAAAAAAGCAAAATAGAAAGAGAGAAACACACGATATAGAGATCGGGCCCAAGTACCGGTACTCGAGTACTGGTCAGTAGGCAAGCTTCTAGAAAGTTAAAAAAAAAAAATAGACAGAAATGGTGCTACTATAAGCGTATATTTTCTTTTTTTCCCTTATTTGAAGAAAAATTTTACTGCACATTACCCTGTCTAGTTTTGCTAAGACCACTCTTGGGAATCGATCCATAGAGTTGGACTATGGTACCTTACTCGAGTACATCAAGCTTCCATGTCACTGCCAGGATCAAACAGGTCGTATAATAGAGTGCTGTAGTGCTGGTTCTTATTTCTCTTTTGCTCTAAGTTAATTCTGAATGTACTCGTAATTTACTCACACGCTCTCTCCCCCCGCTGCTATCACGGGTATCTCTCCCTTCCCTTGACCCTGCCCCTCCAGCTACCCTTCTACACGTGACGCCTGGGGGTCCGACAGCGGAGGTATGTAAGTCGCCGGTCCTCCGATCTCTCTGCCTCTATCAGCCCCTTATTTATAATACTTATTCAATTCTCATAACGTTCTGTTTGCTCTAATACAGCTTCTTGTCCTGGTGGGCTCTCCGTTCATTCGCTTCCATCTGATTTCCATTTTAATAAATCAAAAAGTTAACATTCCCCCCTTCCCGCCACACCTTCTCCCGTCGGTAATGTATGTGGCCCATCTGATCTGATTGGCACTCTGGCAGCAGGATTACATCTCCACTTATTATCATAAGCCCTGCGCCTATCCTCTTTTTTTTTTTTTTTTTTTTCAGACAACAACCGGGTTTTGCAGTAGGAATAGCAACAGCAGCATAAGTTAAGCAAGTAATTATTGTACAAGTGTATAGAGACTAGGTATAAATGCATATTTATATACATATGTATTGTACCCTAGTGAACGAACGAAAGCGAATGACAAACCCTTTCGGGGCTTAGCTTTGATACCATAGGCTCGTTTTCGTTGCTATACGTCAGTGTGTGGACTACTGTACTGTACGGTAGTTAGCTGCCTGTCTACTCGTAATGTCCTGACGTTTGTGAACACGACCACTATTGCATGATGCCAAGATCCGCGCAAAAAAGCTGAATTTTGGCGTTATGCAATAGCA
>Ga0307507_10004577_pt1 | contig 24223 bp, 30 predicted proteins | sample 7_EM_MG_FD_207223 | JGI IMG/M metagenome (GOLD analysis project Ga0307507, IMG submission 207223) | Populus trichocarpa ectomycorrhiza microbial communities from riparian zone in the Pacific Northwest, United States - 7_EM | ecosystem: Host-associated > Plants > Roots > Unclassified | place...
CTGCCGGTGGCCCCTCCTTGGAGGTTTTAGTCGTCGGCCCTGCCAGGATGGTCGGGGGTAGAGTTCTGCTAGTCAGTCGGCTGATCGCAACAGTGGCAGTGTGGTGTGCTCCGTAGCACGATTGTATGTAGACGCTACAGTTGTGTGTCGGGAACCGGTTGTTCCTCATTGGGACCGCTCCGGAATATATCTATCTATCTAACAAACAATGGCCAAAAATGATGATTCATTTGCCGTAGCATCTCTCATCGACATCCTTTAACCCTTTGACCTGACCACTCTCTGTTCTGTCTAAAAAGCTTCCTGATCCTCGACCCTCAGCAGGAAGATTCGTGGATTTGCGGCAACCTTAAGGATTTTTGCTTTCGAGTTATCAAAGTAATTTTACCTATGAGCCAGTCACCTTCGTCAATGATAGAACTTGAGGTTCTGCCCGTGGAATCTCGAAAGAGATCTGTCACTGCCGAGGTTGCATCGACACCTTCAGTCACTCCCACCAAGTCTGGGGAGCCCTCACTCAGGAACTGCAGTTTGGGTAGACCGTCTTCAGCCCCACGTTCGCGCAAACAAATCACGACAGGCCGTATCCAGTTTCTTGCTTTGTGTTTCTGCCTCTTCCTTGCCGGATGGAATGATGGCTCTACTGGACCGCTGTTGCTCCGAATTCAGGAGGCCTATCATGTGTGGTTTTACGATAATTGTTCTATTGCAAACGTCACTTACTCTCACTATTGCTCAGGTAAATTTTGTTGTTGTTTCCCTCATGTTCGTGTTCGCGTGTGTTGTAAGCATCTGGTGTATTTCCATTGCGTTCCGTGACCAATTGTTCTACATTGCATGACCCAGGGCTTCGTATCTGGGGCGTTGATAAATGTACCTCTGAATGACAAGCTTGGGTTTGGGCGTGTGAGCTTCAGGATGTTTTCCGTAGACGATACAACATCTGACAACGTCTCTGGCTCTCTTTCCAGGTTATCGCAATTGGTGAGATCAATTGACCGACAGCTCGCCCATAACCCACCGCCGATTCTAGGCGCTCTATGTCAGGTCATCGGTTATGCAATCCAAGTGCCTGGACCCCCGTTTCCTGCATTTGTTTTTGCGTTTGTAATTAACGGGGTTGGCATAGCTCTACAGGTAAGTGGAAGATATTTCTACTCAACCACCACATATATGGGCATTCAGGACGCGCAAGCCAATGGTTTTGTAGCAACACTCAAAGCTAACCCCGAAGCGAAAATGGGCATTCTTCACGCTGCATACGGTAGGCCCTTCTGTATATGGGAGAACCCGTTGAACTCAAGAGGTTGTGATGGAAGGTGTCGGAGCGCTTGCCGCCCCCCTGGTCGCTACCCAGTTCGCACAACTTCACCGGTGGTCATTCCACTATATGACTTCTCTTGGACTTGCCATAGCAAACACTATCGTCCTCGGGGTCGTCTTCCGCCTTAAGAATCAAGATGGTACAATCCACTTCACAATTTTGTTTTCTTTGTTGATTTCTTTTTGTCCCGTCAAATTTTAGACTGCCTCCTACAAGCTGGCGAGACAATTGCGCAAAAAATTGCCGGTGAGGACGACCACAAATTTCGTCAAATCATGCAAACCAAAGCCGTTCACCTGCTTGCTCTATTCATCCTCGTTTATGTTGGCGTTGAGGTTACAATTGGGGGTAGGCTATTTAAGTCCCTAACGCGGGAATGTTTAATTTTTTACGACTTTCACAAAAGGGTGGATTGTGACGTTTATCGTTCAAGTTCGTAAAGGAGGGCCATCATCAGGTTATATTTCTTCTGGATTTTTTGGTGGTTCGTAACAGGTCTGTTGTCTGGCCGGGGCATATTATTTTACTGACTCGATTTTTAGGCCTCGCACTTGGTCGGGTTTTACTTTTGTGGGTAAATCAGAAGGTAAGCTTGTTCTTCAAACACAACATCTAGTTAAAAAATCTTACGAAAAATAGGTCGGAGAACGACGCGCACTGTTTATCTACGCATTGCTCGCCATTGGGTATGTTTTCAACTTTATTCTCTAACCCTTATTTCCGTTCTCTTCTGATTGCTATTCTTTTTATTTTATTTTAAAAAACTCCAGTTTAGAAATTGTTGTCTGGACCGTCCCGTCTCTCGTTGGGGACGCAATTTCCATATCTATCATCGGCCTGCTTCTAGGACCGATGTACCCGATTGCGATGAATCATGCTTCACGAGTCCTCCCTCGATGGATTTTGACTGGCTCAATAGGTTGGATAGCAGGTTTTGGACAGGCGGGCAGCGCGGTACTCCCATTCATGACTGGCGCTATCGCGGAAAAGCACGGGATTAAGACGTTGCACCCTTTGTGCGTCCCTCCGACCTTTCTTGAAGCGTGTTCACTGATATTTTGTACTAGCCTCGCAGCAATGATGGTGGTGATGATTTTGTTGTGGGCGATAGTGCCCAGGACATCGAGAAAAGGGGATTAGGTTTGGTTCGATGACTTTTAGTAGTTTTGATTTCAGTCTCTTTGCATCTGAACTGCCAGCATTGTTTGACGAATATGGACAATATATCACTCAGATCATGATCAAACTTGAGCGAAACTTTTTGGAGTCGTTTCTCGTGCAGGTTACAGCGTTTCTTCCACTTTGTAAGTTGCCCTCAAAATCTTATGCTCCTGGATTCCGCCAACATACATTTCCCGTCCAATACATTACATTAATATTAACGGCGCAAATAATCATCAGTTGAGATCAAGGTCGACTTCGTCACGTTTGATATGTTTCCAGTTCTTCCTTACGTTTTTCTTGATCTCGGCAGAAAGCTACATTACAACGTCGAGTCAACATTGTTGTTGCCTCAACATGAAGTGCGTTATTTTATCATGTTTGATGTCGGGTTGCTGCAGGTAGTGTTGGGCAGTCGCATTGCCTTTGATGCCCATCCGATCAAAGTTCGATCACAAAGGATCGACGTCACAAAGGATCAACATTCTGATCATCCTTAAGTTCAAGCTCAATCCTACATCCTTTGTAAATCCCCAATCCCATGGCTTCTCAAAGTCAACAGTGGAAGGATATTCAAATATTCAAGGAAGACGCACAGAAGATCGTCGACACCCATCTCAAAGACATTCATAACGCCTGTCCAATTGTGAATTTTAGGGAGCTACCAAAGCCGACGTATAGGTGGGTGCCATTTTGTTCAGATTATCACAAATATTCAATCCATGTTAAGTTACCGACCCATATCCAAGACGTATAGAATTGATCTTGACCATGGGCCGCCACTCACCGACAAGTCATCATACACGCTCACCATAGAGCCACCCGTCAAAGACTTTGGTGGGATGTACCATCAAAACCCTCTCGGCGAAGTCGCTAAACTCGTGGCTCTGGTTGACAAGGAGCGCCGCGACGGCATGGGCGTGAATCCCGAGGTCATCGCTTTCGATGACTCACTCACTATTATCCCCTACCATTATCTTCTCCAGCCCCAAGCCATACCAGAGGTATTGGATAATGAGGACGTTGTAATTCACAACGTATCGTTGACCGAAGCGCGTACCCGACTCCCGGAAGAGCAAATCGGTGTCCTTCAGCTCATGATGGGGAGAATGGTCGCTGCTTATAATTCCATTCGAAATCCAGCAGGATGGTTTGGATTGCCCCAGTTTGAGGGTACTCTACCGAATGGTTCCCACTCCTGGAGGGAGACCTTCGTACGCCTGATAACTGAGCTTCTGCAAGAGGTTGAAACTCTGGACGAAAGAAATCCTAACAGGTTGCAAGGGCTTCGAGTGTTTCCTTTCCACCTCGCCCGAATCAAACTCGCTCTCGACGCTGGCAGTGGAATCTTCGACGACGTACACGTTCCCCAGCTGGTGGTGTTCCCTACATGGGAAGATGATGCCATCGCCGCCATCGTTGCTTCGCACGATGACTCTCTCCCCCTTTTGGTAGGAATCAACCCCCGCTTTGACTACGCCATCTGGGCGGATCCACTCCTTGAAGCAACACTTCTACCAAGTAAATCTAGTTCCGACGTGTTAGATGGTTATGGCAAATTCCTCAACGAGCATAAAGGGGAGGGAACAGAGGACGTCGATTTTGAGGAAAATCTTGCAACGGACCGCACTTTCTTGAAGCGCATGTGGTATGAAGTCTTCTTCCACCTCTTCATTTTGGCCGACGACTCCGAGGAGGATTCGGAGAAATTGACCCAACTGACGAAAGATTCACGGGAGTGGGCGTTGGAGATGATCAGAAGGATGATGGTGCAAATGCAAGAGGCGGGCTTACTTGATTGATAGCAATTCATTTTTCCATAGCGAATGTCAAGACTCACAGGACATATACAGAGTTCCTTGTATATTACATACATGAAGCATCTGTAAAACTTGATGGGAATCGGCCTACAACATATCTCGACACAAAATTGCACATAAAGAATAGATTAGAAGAAAAATACACTGATGATACATGGATAACGATAGGTCGAGGCATGCGATAAATTTCCAACTCTATTTGGCACCCGCCGATGAGAATTCTAGCAATCATTGATAAGGGCGATAAATTTAAAGCAGGTAATAAGATACTCACTTGTAACCGACTTCGTACCCTCAGAGATGGCATGCTTGGCGAGTTCACCTGGTAGGATTAACCGCACAGAAGTCTGGATTTCGCGTGAGGAGATAGTTGATTTCTTTGAGTATGCAGCGAGTTCTACAAAGAGAACTATAAATCAAAGTGAAACACGCATGATCGAGGGCCACTTACTCGATGCCTCTGTTGCGATCCGCTCAAAGATATCGTTGACGAAGCTGTTCAGGATAGCCATCGCCTTATTGGAGATACCAGTGTCGGGGTGGACCTGCTTGAGGACTAAGAAACAAAGAGGAATAGAGTTAAGAATAAGGCTGTGATAGGTCAAATAGTTCGAGTCACGTACCCTTGTAGATGTATGAGGAGTATGTCTCCTTTCGAACCTTCTTTCTCTTCTTCTTCTCACCATCAGCTGGTGCTGCGGCTTTTGAGGTCTTCTTTGCTGCCTTAGCACCTTCAGTAGATTTGGCGGGAGTCTTAGAAGCGGTGGCGGTAGAAGCGGGGGCTTTGCCAGCAGTAGATGCGGGTTTAGGTGCCATTGTTAATGATAAGACGCGAAGGTGCAGGCGAAAAGCGAAATAGGTGCACGGGTGGTGGTAGGGAAGAAAGAGTTGAAGAGCGTTCAGCACAACATCGTGGGTGTATATATACGGACACGTGACTTTGGTGTTGTTTGGTTGTGACGCGCCCAACGCGTCTTTGTTGATTTCTTGTGCCTTCCCTTTTCATATAAATACTCAAACACTTTTTCTTCATCCCAACTGCCTTCCTTCGCCCTCCACCACACCTGTCACCCACCTATCACAAACTTCACCTCTAAACATGTCTGGAAAAGTCAGCGGAAAATCAAAGTCCGGCAAGGCTGCAGGTGGCGACGCGACCGGCAAGTCCCAATCTCGCTCAGCAAAAGCTGGTCTCCAATTCCCCGTCGGTCGTATACATCGTCTGTTGAAGAAGGGAAACTATGCTCAGCGCGTGGGTGCTGGTGCTCCAGGTTAGCAAGTTGGGGTTCAGTTCTTCCGCTACCTCTTCTGACGCCCCCCTCTAGTATACCTTGCTGCAGTCCTCGAGTATCTTGCTGCTGAAATCCTCGAACTCGCCGGTAACGCCGCCCGTGATAACAAGAAGCACCGTATTGTGCCTCGGCATTTGCAACTTGCCATTCGAAATGATGAGGAGTATGTTGCGACTGAAACCTATGTCTCCTGTTTACTAATCGCGTCTTTAGATTGGGCAAACTCCTTGGCGACGTCGTCATATCGCAAGGCGGTGTTGGTGAGTTGTTTCTTCTTAAAGCCCCCAATATTTTTTGACCTCTCGCGACCAGTTCCCCATATCGCCCCGGAGCTACTGCCCACAAAGACAGGAAAGGGCAAGAAGGATACTCTCGAAGCATGAACTATTGGGTTGCGTTTCCTATCTATTTTTTTTAAATCTCATTCTGTACACTGTTTGTATCATCAGCTATATATCTTACGATCGGCTTACTCTGACTTTGGGTTCTTTGGCAAGACGACGTCAACCTTCCATGAGGAGAGACTCCACGTATAAGTACAACACTACGGGGAATTTATAACGATTTGCGAACCGATACAGGCTAATGATCCCACCCTATTCTCAGGTACGGGAAACTTATAATGGGGCGGTAAGACATGATAAAGAATGCCCTACATATCGCAAATACTGCGTGGGATCCGGACACGTGTCATATCTATGTTCAAGCCTCGCACCAACGTGGGGAAGCGGGAAGGAGCAATGCATGGTCGACTCGACCCTATGAGCTTTAACCTCCTTAACAGATGGGACGATATCTGAATCGGGTCCACAGAGTTCTGAAGCTAAAGGGAAGCCCAGAGTTCCTGCCAGTCCAAGGTGTACATAATTAATTCTTTGACGTCGCTGGTCGACGCAAACATGCATTTGGCCTGTGATCAGATCAGGAAAGGGAGCAAACAACTGGTGGAGATTGTCCTTCTTATTCTGATTGAGGAATTCCGGTAAGACTGCCAAAAGGTGTAGCTGATAAGGCTCAAATTGCTTAGGCAATAGAAAATATCCATCGAGATCCACCTGCGGCGAAAGGTTTTCTACCCAATGGTCGACGATGCCATGGACGAGTCATGCTCGATCGGGGCAACTGGGGTGGAAAGCCGGTCGAGCCGATGTCACAAAAAGACCATGAAATACAAATCATGTAACGTCTCCCGACTTGCGTTGCATCAATGAAGGTGAAACTGTCGCCCAAATTCGGCTGAGAATCAGCTATTGTTGACGGCAGAAATCTGATATGCCTCAACAAAGCTTGAACTTAAATGCTTGTCGTAAAATGTCAATGCCAGTCGTCGACGAATGGGGAACAGCTGCCTGAAGTTCATACATCATCGCCAATGCTGCGTGACTTGCTACAAGAGCAGGTAAGAGTGTAGGCCATTGTAGTGGTGGGTTTGCGCTTGCAACTGTGCTCCAGCCTCGTCAATGTCAGGTCTTGTGTATAATTTCTTGTACATAGATCTGAAGGCACGTGTCAAAACTCGGTTTTTTTTTTCTTCTTCTTGTTTTCTAGAGATTTATTACGTGCAACAAGTAGACTAGTACTAAGACGCAGGGGAATATGATATCGAAGTCGTCTAGGGGGCACTACTCACATTCACACTTCAAAAATTTACGGATGACCCCGGCTCCTTCCTTATCTGTCTCTCATACTTCTCTCGTTAACTCTTTGGCTAATCCCCAGCTGATCAACGAAAGGGTTGGGCCGTCAAAAGCGTTGGATTTGTTCAATACGAAATGCTCCAAAAGTAAACCTCGGTGACCAATTCTATTTCGCTTGAGTGCCGATACAATGTCCTCAAATTGCTGGGGGATAGTTCGCCTTTGGGTTGAAGAAGTCATTGAATAGAATGAGATTATGTTCAAAACTCGCCGCTCACCGTCGTACTGGTGACTTCAGCTCTTTGCTATGCAGGAGGGATTCACCGCCATGTGACATCAGAAGCCCCATTCTCCCCATTCCCGAACGAGGTGCATCACACCAGAATAATCCGTACACTTCGACAATGCCTTTGAAACCCTTCTCTTTCAATTTGAGATACATCTTGTATTCTCTAAGAAGAATTTCATGGTGTTCTTGTCGTTGAGCGAGTTTCATGACAAACCGACCAGCAATAGGTTTACTGTTCAGAGTCACATTGCAGTTATAAACGCAACCACTCAAAGGTTTGAGCATCAAGCGTAGATTGTTGGGTACGCCAGGTTCCGAGTCGACTGGTTCGTCTGTATCGAAGCGATTGAAATGTTGTACTTTGTCAACGCCAAAAATAGGAATCGTTGCCGCCACTTTGACTTCGCGACAGCATTTCAATCTTTCACACAGGTCCTGAACATTGATGAGGGAGATTCAGACAATCGCAAGACGGATCAACACACCGTAAAAATATCCGCTTGTTCCCGAGCGACCAGACTTTCTTCCCGTCTTTGAGAGCTCATGTCCCTTGGATCTTCGTAATTATATTCCGTTTTATCGTGGGGGTACTTGCGACTATAAAGATAATTATATCGTGATTCCGAAATCATCACTTTTTTGAGTTGTCGAGCACGGTCGAGGGCGTCTTTGAGTGCGGCGAGATATAAGCCAGTATGTAACTTTCCATATGCAAGCGCAGATTTGGGAACCTCAATTATGTCCGAGAGATAAAGTGTTTGCCTTGCTCGATGGCGAAGTCCAATAACTTCATACAAGCCTGCATTGATGACCATGAAAGTGGCATCATTTTGTACTGCTTCGGCCCAAGCCTTGAAGATAAATGATCAACATTGTATGCAGCATTGAGACTGTTGTAAATCCCACCTGTTGTATGATATGCTTGGATTTCACCTGAGACCCTTTAGTATGGGCCTCATCCTCAAGTTTCTCGTCTTCAGAAAAAATGTCCTCATCATCACATGAGATTGTTTCATCGCCGACCTCGTCTTCGACATCGGAAAGATGATCCGCCGTGTCGGTTGAACCAGTGATAACATCAGGAGAACACTTGGCGACCTTCGGCTGAGAATCTATGAGGGGTGACGAGGAATCAGGACCTGTTCGCCTGCCCGTATTGTGGGGTAAGCGGGAGTCACTTTGGTGATACTCGGCAGATTTGCATGGATCGTCTGGTGTGCATCCCGTCCAAGGAAAGTTTTCCTGTGAACTGAGTTCCAGAATGGCATCCATAGTATCCTTAGATCCGGCTGCCAGACTCTTAAACTCCCATATGGCCAGAACATTTAAGTGCCATTCTTCAAGAAGCTTGATACGCGTTTTATATTCGTCAGGAAGAGCAAAGAAGTCAGATCCATGGCCTGCGACGACCAAGAACCCATCAGCCTTGGCTTGCGTCTGTCTGTAACGTTCGGACTGCCACTTTAAAAAGTCTCCCGCAGTTCCAAAACTAAGAGCCCCCGCCGTTGCCAAACAAAGCGGTGCGATTGATTCTTTATAAAAGTCCCGCACCTCGCTTTCACAATTCGTATTCTTGATACAAGCTGCTCCCAGACTTTTCATTTTTTCAAATAATTGATCAGGCTTGGAATGATTCAAAAGATTAGCTTGAGCCCGCTCCAGTGCGGAGTCTGCTATCTCTCCCAAGCGTGAGGTCAGATCCGGAGCTGAAACGACTTTCCTGAGAATAAATTTTTCATGTAGATGCCTATCCCAACGAGCTGGGGGTCTTGTGCCACCGTTTTTGGGAATCACTTCTTTATTAACTCCAGAGGTGGGGCTCCAAGCGAAGAAGTAGGGGACAGAGGAAAGAAGAGAGCGGCTCGGTGAATGCGCAGCGGGTTCATGTACATTCGCTAATCTTCCATTTTTCTCGACTCCCTTGAGAAAATCTTATGAGAATGGAAGTAAGATAAATAAATCATGGTGAAAGAATGAAAGAAATTCTCACCCAGAGGGCATGGCAAACCAGTCACCAACTTCTCCGATTCACGTAGTTTTGACTCGCGTAAGGATTGAGCAGGATCGGAAACGGACGGCAAAGGGGCTGGCTTCTGCCTATCTGCAAGGTCAGACTGGGCGGCTGGGGGTTTCATGGGAGAAACAGGATTCTTCGAAAAACTTATATTCTCACTGGCAGCAGGTGATGATGGTTTACGACGCTGCTTCCCAGTGACTGATGACTTTGGCGTAGGCGTTTGCAGAGAAGGTTGGAGTTTCGTCGAAGGTATGCTATCCCCGTCGATCGGCGAGTCCGCAGTTCCTGAGTTCTTTGGAAGCCAAGATTTTGGCTTTGCAGAACGATTGCTCGCCCCAGCTTTTTCCGTTTCACTACTCGTCTTTTCCTTGGAGATCATAAGGGGGTCAAGAACTGGCCGCGTAGTGGGTGCGGGGGTGTTATGTCCGCGCGGCGACCTTCTATATTTAGGAGTAGTTTCTGTCGATGGAAGTGGCATAAATAAATGAGGGGCTAAAGAGTGAAAACCATTCCCACCCTGAGAGGGCGGCGTTACAGCCTGCAACTTGTCCGCTCTACGTGGTGTGGACTTTGGCGAGGATAAAGTAGGATCAGGAAGAGAGGTGGGGAGAGTCGGGTTCTGCACCTCTTGGAGTTCAGACTGGATTGTGGGGAGCTTCACCGGGACAAATCCTTCCTTCCCATTGGCAGCAGACGATGATACCGTGCGACGCTGCTTCCTAGGGGTCGCAGGCTTTGAAGTCTGGCCGGAAACTAACCTTACGATTCGAGGAGCCCCTTTCAAAGGTGACGACGGGCGATTGGAATTCTGTTGCGATGGCGAGTTGAGAATTGACGGCTTGGGCATTGAAATCCCGGATGATACTTTTAGTGTACAGAAGGAGAGATTGGTTGGAGGAAAGCTAGATCGTCCTCGAGATGGAAGAATATCTTCGCTGCCGTGCCCTGTGGGTGTTTAAATGATGAAGTAGAAAATAAATGATATGAAAGAATCGGAGTCATTAGCTGTTATATAGGTGTGCGGTGAAGCGATGAGAAAACCCGGTAACAGGAGGATGATGACCCCCGATCCCCCAAGTTGGAAACAACAAAGCAATTTCTTCATGTTCGGATGCCAGCCGTAATCTGCAAGACGAAGAATACGTCAATAATATTGAAAACACGTAAGACGACCTTGATTCACAAGGACTGTCAATATCAGACGCGGCAAATACAGCAAAGCTGTCAGGAGAGAGCTGAGAGGTTTCAGTGTGAAGACAAGGTGACGCGACGAATTGGGGGTGCTTTGATACACCTGCCACCTGGGTGTCAATTGAGGGCGACAGTGACTTGACACAACACCTTGTTCTAAATTTGCTCTTTTCATTGCATGGAAGATATCGCGTATAGATAATCCGGGAGCGTGCGTTAACAACCTCCATGTTTCTTTACTTTGTAACGAGTAGCGAATCATCCGCGTTTCGTTGTCCTATTGAATTTTGTGTGGCAGGTCAGACTGTAAAACTGGCTGGCCTACGGCGCTGTAGGATTAGAGAGAGAAAAGACGGTCATGACAGAGAAAAAATGGATTAGAATCATAGTGTCTTGTGAGCGATTCCTGGTTCAAAATGTTGAAGCTGAAGAAGCGCTTCGGAAGACTTAAAACGTCATGGGCACATGTGACAGCACCTATAGTAGAAGTCATCCGCATTCAGCAGATCTAGATCTCTTCCCACTCTTGGCGACTCCAATTTCTGTATTCTCTCCTTCCACACCGTCATATTGATATTGACATAAGTACCCTACGTCGTTTGGCAATTTCAAGAAACCTCGAATGGATGAAATTATCAAAGGCCTATGGATTGGTGATCTCATCAGCGCGAAGAACGTCGAACGGCTGAAGAAAAATAAAATCTATAGCGTCTTGTCCGCAATGCGGGGCAGGATAAACATCAGGGAGACGTTCATCCACCATCAGATCCTTCTCGACGACTCTGCGGACGCCGACGTTTTGGTACACCTCTTACCATCCATCCACTTCATCCAGGCAGAGTTGGACAAAGGACGCGGTGTTCTGGTACATTGTCATGCTGGCATCAGTGAAGCTTATTTTTGGTCTCTTAAAACGTCGCTAAATTCACGTACAGGCCGTAGTTCCACTATCGTTGCGGCATATCTCATGTACAGCCGAAATCTAGATCCTTCTTCAGCTCTGGAGCTAATACGAAAGGCCCGACCTAGCATCGAGTGTGTGCTCCATTATTTTCCCTTTCTTTTTTCCTGCGAATGAAATTCGTTGTGAAGCCTGATATATGCGTGTTGAAATCGTATGGGCGTTCAGGCGCATTGCACCTCCGAAATCCTTGAGATTCGCTCAACAATTATTGACACATCTCTAGTCCCAACCCAGGTTTCCTCCAGCAACTAGAGATTTTTCACAAGTCACGGTACCAGATTTCGCAGCAGGACAAGAACGTTCGCATGTTTTATATGGGAAGAGCAGTTGAAGAAGTTATGAGTATGTTTCGCATTACAAGCAGTTGCTCCCAAAATCTCATCTTTTTCATAGATGGGGACGGTTCGCTTCCAGAAACGAAGATGTTTGCGAAATTTCCTCGAACACCTTCAGAGTCTAACCCCACTACACCCGGCAACCCGCGGCGGCGGATCAGGTGTAAAATGTGCCGTCAGGAATTGGCGACGAGAGAGCACATGTTGGATCATGGCCAGCTGGGTCCCGCCACACCCGCCGCGTCGACTCCAGCAACGTCACGGAGACCATCAGCATCCATCCAGCCTCGAAGCAGAGCCCTTTCCAATGCCCAATCATGGCCAACAAACGATCTCTCTAAACGACGACCGTCGATGCTATCGGATGCCCCTATATCGTTTACCGCAGTAGACACCGAAGCTAGTGAAGGTGCCAAGTCTGCCCCGGTATTACCTCAACACCAGGACCTCGCAACGCGGCGGCTTTCCGGACAACAAGCTCAAGCCCAGTCTCTTACTGCTCTACGCGAAATGTCTCGAGGTGCGAATTCCACTACCTCCGCATCTGCATTGGAGATGGAAGAAGATGTTGGAGATCCACTGTCGGAAAATACAAAACACTCTCCTAAAACGATCCCAACGACCAGTGGGGCTCCACCCGCTGACTTGTCAATAAAAGCTGCTGAAATACTCGGACGACGGTTATCACACTCCATGATATCTTCAGCGTCGGAAACGCAGGTACCAGAACAAGAGGACCATCCCACAACGCACCTCATCAGCCCAAACGACCTCGCGGCACAACTGTACGCCCACCCAAAACTCGCCGAACTCCGATCTATATCTGGACCATCCTCTCCCGCGGTGTCAACGCCCGTCAGTGCTCCCATTTTGGCCAATTCAAAATGTTCTGGGTACTTTGTGGAACCTGTGCGTTGTGCTTCACTTGTGTTTTCTGTCTGCATAAATTGAAGTTGAAATCCGAAGATGAAATGGATGGAACCGTTTTTGGAGTCTGGCCAGCTCGCTGGGAAGATCATCTGCCCCAATAAGAAATGCGGGGCAAAGCTGGGAAATTATGATTGGGCTGGAGTATGCTGTGGATGTAAAGCATGGGTTACCCCTGTACGTTGGTGTCTCGGCCTCCCACAAATATTTCTGACGTTCAAATACGTCTAGGGGTTTTGTATTAATCGGTCAAAAGTCGACGAGGTAGTTTAGGGTCTGCTGCCTCTTCTTTCCTTCCTTTTTCTTCCCCTGTAGCTTGATTAATGTATACATGCAATGCCTTGAACTGACAATAAAAATACATTGTGAAATCTCCACTTCCTTCTAGCCGACTTGAACGACTGACCTCGTCATAATCCTGTACTAGTGACGCGCTCTACCAACTGAGCTAAGAAGGAGTTGTATATATTAAAGCACATTATACAATTATGTCATGGTGTAAATTATCTTTGACGTTGAAGTTGAACGTTGAACAGTGAACTCAATCCTCATCACTTCACCATGAACAAGCTGAGAAAGACCTCTAATCCTCCAACTCCCACCACCAACCTCGTCGCACGGCCTCTCCTTTCATCATCCTCAACAACCGCACTGTCCAAGCACTCAAACTTGGTTTCAATACCTGTCGAAATTCAACCACTAACGGCATCGGAACAATACTGGGCAACACGCGCTCTCAAAGCCGAAGCCCTTCTTTCAGCGCAGGAAAGCCATCATAGGGAGGTCAGGAGTCTGGGATTCTCCCAAGACTTTAAACGCTCCGTGAGCACCTTTCTCCATTTGCTGCCTGCTTTCTTACTGAACGGTTTGAACAGAGAGAACTAGCAATACTGGCCCAGCAGCACAAGGAAAAGCACGCGTCTATGGAGAAGCTCGTCGTTCGTTCATTTTTTGGTTTAGTTCATGCTGGGCACCTTTGATGTGGGTTTATTCCCATTCACCTTCCTCGCAGATGCTACTCACAGCGACACTCGCGTTACTTGTGCTCCTAGTGATCTATCTTGCGACACACTATACGCATCACTCGCTGCTCCTGCAGCAGCAGCAGCAGCGGCATTGGCTTGGAGGACTCCCATCGCATTTCACGATTCCAATATTGTCCCCGTTTACCTCTGTCGTACGCACTCCGTGAATGTTCATCGTCCCTCAAACTCTAATCGAGGTCTACATAGGTCGAGAAAGAGACCTCAGTGATCGGCACAAGATCTATAACGGCGATGTCCCTTGTAGCAGGTCTGATCGCCTATTTGGTGTTCCGACATTGGCTGAGCTCAAGGAGTGTGGTGGCAGGTTCAGGGTAAGTCGCCTGTTGGTGATCGTGTAGGCAGCAGTCTCTAGATGGATGCTGTACTTGTTTAGAATTTGATATCGGATTCAATTATACATATGTAAGAGCGCCCTTTGTTGCCTCCAGAAACATATGATGTTTCCTTTCGCCAACAACCTGAAGATCGTCGACATTCGATTCGCGTTAATGGGGCAGTCAATCAACGTTAATGCCTGGACGCTGTTCGTAGCGGGCTTAACAATCTATGCAGCTTCCAAAGTTATGGCTTTTCTTCGTGCTATCCGTGTGCGTAGAGTTTTCTTTACATACTTTAAATTCTTTACCATCAAGGGCTAAACTGAAGTAATGCTTACTTTTTTACTTTAGAGTGTGGGTCATCTCCCCGGCTTTCGGGTCCCATTCTACCCTCTCGGCCTCCCTGGGGCTGTCATTCCAACCTTATCCTGGAATCCTGGTCTCGCTGCGACTTGGTTGTGGAGACACACTCGTGCGTTCTGTTCTTCCTTCACTTGACCATGTTGATCTTCGTAACCAGTCTACCAACGCTTCCAAAATGAGAATTTCTCCATCGTGCCGTTCCTTGCAGGTCCTCCGGCCATTTACACCTCCAATCTTGACGTGGCGCGTCAGGTTGTCATTGGTGGACACAAGACGCCCTTCGTCAAACCGGAGATGGCGAGTCAAGCATTGTTGTATGTACCACCCCTTCATCCGATAGTGGGTAAAGGATGAAATGATATAGGCTCTGGGGTATGAATCTCGTAGCGGCAGACGGCCAAGTATGGCGTAAACACAGGAGAGTTATGGGGCCAGCATTCTCAAATGAATTGTAAGTCTCACCAAAGTCGATGTTGCCAAATTTGATGTGTAATTTCTAGGTATGAACTCGTCTGGGATCAAACACGCGAAACGTACAATGAGATGATCACATCGGAAGGATGGGCCGATAAGAAGACTGCTGATATTCCGGTCGTTCAGGAGTACACCTTCAAGGTATACCTTTTCATTCTTTTGCGTTTGACGTTTGATCAACACATCCAGCTTGCTCTCTTGATGATTGGACGATGCGGATTTGGATTCTCCTTCAACTGGTCCACACCAGCGAGAGCACCCGACGGCAGTATGTCACTCCAAGAGGCTCTCCGCGTCGTTGGGGATACACATATGATCGCTATCGTTCTCCCAAAGTGGGTCCAAAGGTTACCGTTCAGAAGGTTGGCTTTCACTGGCTTTACATCGTTTCCTTTGTGGTTAAACGATTGGCGTAGACTGAGAGAAGCCCGACAGGCACATGAGCAGCTTATGGATTTCATGCAGAACCAGGTTGCTGAGAGGAAGGCCGAGATCACAGCTGGGCTAACTGAGGGAAAGAATATTGATGCATTCACGATGCTTGTCAAGGCGAACGAGGAGGAGGCTGGGAAGTTCCAGTTGGACGACGATGAACTGGTGAGTTCTGTATCGACGTATCCGAAGTTTACTTATGGGTTTACAAAGATCGGGAACGTTTTTATCATGTTATTTGCTGGACATGGTCAGTTTCCTTCTCGTTGAGACAATCATAGAAGCAAGCTGACACCCAGCCAGAAACAACTGCTCATGCTCTGGCTGCTACGCTGGGCTTTCTGGCTGTGTACGACGACATTCAAGAGGAGGTCTTTCAACAGATCACCTCCGTCGTCGGATGGGAGCGGGATCCGGTACGTGGTATCTGGTGTCGAAATATTACTCATAAAGAAGACATCTGTTGAGGTCTTTGATGATTACGCGAAATTGGATAAAGTCCTCTCTGCGTTTTATGAGGCCCTTCGACTTTTCCGTACGTGTTCCTGAAAAACGGATCCTTGTGCTTGATGGATCTGAGCGTCTTTGTTTAGCTGCTGGGTTCATTATGATTCGTGAAGCAACTGAAGATACCATCTTACAAATGCCGAATCCTGTTGGCCAGGAAGGAACTACGCCGCTTCCAGTGGCGAAGGGTACTCATGTTATTGTTGATATGGTTGGTGTTCGTGAGTGGTTTTCTGTTATCCTATGTTGATTGATACATAATCTCTTCCTTTCCAGAATACAACCCCAGGTACTTCGACGAGCCCGACAAATACAAGCCTTCACGATGGCACGGGGTCTCGAATGAGTCGGAGGTGTTCTCCGCGTTCAGCGTCGGTGTGTTTACTCCCTTGTCAACTCCCCGCATAGATACGACTTACAACCATTAGGCCCACGAGCGTGCATTGGTAGGAAATTCGCCACGACTGAAGCGGTATGCTTCCTATCGCTTCTTCTCCGCGACTGGCGTATTGAGCCGATTCTGAACGAAGGAGAGACTAAGGAGGCGTGGATGGAGAGGGTGTTGGATGCAAAGATTGTCATCACCCTTGGCGTTGCGAATGTGCCAGTGCGGTTTGTTAGGAGACGTGGGTGTAAATAGCACTCTTGGTATGCAGGCTTCTATAAGACGATAACTTCACAGCTTATTTAATGTATTTTTTTGACTTCGTAGCCTAGCGCCGTAAAGTAACGTGGTGAAGGGATAAACCCTTACTTCAAATTGGCATACACTTTCGACGCGCAATAAATTAAATTAGCTCGTCTCTTCCCACCGCTCATATCTATCTTCCCTCAAACTAGTGAGGTAGGTATCTTCCACAGTCTCGCAGAGGGAGTCGAGGTCAGATAAAGCCGTAGTCAAGGCTTGCAGGGAAGAGAGGTTGTCTGGCTGACAATTTAGGGCAATTGGCGGCAAGAACATTGCAGGAGGTTCGTACCGTACATCTGAATACGGACATTGATAACGTTTTCGGATGGATGGGGCGCGCTGCGTTGAAGGAAATCAGAAAGGAGTTCAAAGTTATTTTAAAGGTATCAATTGGGGTAATGGTACGCGGTGGCGATTGCCCACCATGCATGGGGCGCAGGTGATGTGATCATGGTGATGAAGGAGGGGTAATAGCCGAAAGGCGACAGGACAAAGCAAGTCGGTGCCTGCCCTGGGTTGTGATACCGCCAAAGAGTGAGTGGTAGAACAAAGGAAGGATTGATCACGCAGGACAAAGACGCATGGAAGCCAAATGGAAAGATAGTCACCTGTACCCACAAAACTCAACCTTGGGGCTAAATCAGGGACCAATTTAGCTGAATGAAAGGCGGCAGGAAAAGAAAGAAAGAAAGACGAACTTTTTCATCAACATCCATCGTAGGGCGTTCCCGACAGTATGTGATTCGTCGTGGATCTGGTACGTGGCGGCTGAGAGATCTGCAGCCGCACCTTTCAGCTAAATCTTTTCGTAAGACGCCTGTTAATTCGCTGAGGTGGAGAAGTGGGTAGGATGCATACTATTTTGATTTTAGGCGTCGAGTCGGTCATGGCTGAAAGAGAAATTTATCGAACACGTGATGTTCGAAGGTGTTGATGAGTATTGGAAGGACAATCGCACCGTAGCGACCGTATGCAAAAAATGTTCGATGTCTATCGACGTATCCCTGATTTCTTGGGTGAGTGACAATTGTTCAATGGCTGCGATGAGAGAAGACGTCAAGTATACATTGTCCTGCTAACAATGTTCGTCGGCCCGCTCAATAAACAGGGACAAATACAATTGCTTCCTCAATTGCACAATGGACCTTGCGATGCAATAAAGCAAGGATAAAGCAAGCCATGGATTCGCCGTTCTCCGACTCAAACCCACCTTTTCTCTTTCTACTTTATTCAGCTCATAAGGCGGGCCTTCATTCAGATATAAAGGCAGGCCTTTGATAACCCAGGTGGTCAAACTTCATATTTTCATCTTCGCAATGACTTTCTCTGCCGTTACTTCTTCCGCTTGCGAGCGTCCTACCCTGCCGCCTTTACACACTCTCAACCTACCTCACCTCACCCGGAAGCCTGCTCTTTTATACGACTCTTACGAACCCCAAGTCAGTTCCATTTACTCTTTCTCGTCATACTTATTCACATAACGCAGTCATCATGCCCACGACTTCACGTACCCCAGAAGTACCACCGCAGCTCCTCTCCGAGCACAATCACAAGCACACCATCACCCTTGCATTCACTGTCCTGTTCCCCGCCGTCATCGCGTCCGTCTCGATCCCACTCTCCCAATCCAGCAACATCCACAATCACGACACCCACCACGACGCGTAAACTCCGTCTTATTCCATGTTCGCTGGAAACAGCCGATGCTGTCATCCTCGTCACGTCCCCTGACGCGCCTTACGTATTTGATATCCCATTAAAAGCGGGTAGCAAGAATTCGAATTCGAATGCACTTCTACTCGTTGGCTCCGCGTTGGAAAAATTCCGCCGCCCACAGCGCACAATAACAAAAGGTGCGCGTGTGCATCCATATCAGTTTGCGCATGCGCCTGGGTCCCGGAGAGGATCGGAGGCCTCCGCCTTGTGACACGGACTACTTACGTCTCCCAACGCTTTTCTCTCCTTGGGACAAACTTTGGCATTATTGCCCCTGTATCAACTTATACCCACCTTTGTATCACACCTACTAATGAACACACAAACAGCAGTACCAATACTGCCACTGTACTATAATAGCACTACGCAGTGAAATGTATCTAACTCAAATAAATTCACAATCACATCGAATCAAATTGCATCTGAGACAATACATTTGTAAAATGACTCGCTACGGACGAGCCTGAGACTTCCCGCCCCAACCGCCTTTCTATATTTGGTAATATCGTCGGGCCCGCCCTGTCCACGTGACGTGATTCAAACAGCTTAAATTACAGTTTCCCCGACATGCGCCATTCCACTCCCACATTACCAACTTGACTAGTAACTTCATATTTTAACACCTACTACGCGTCCATGGTTTCAATCAAGTCACCCAAGACGGCAAAGTATACATACGCAGAACGTGCGCCTCTCAATACTTATTCTGAGACTGACACCAAAACCCCGCACTCACATTTACCTTCTAGGTGTTCTTGGGGCTTTCACGCAGGCAAAGAAAAACCAAAGGAGGCACTCAGTTCACATTGCGACTTTGCGAGCTCAAGTAAAGAAGAGCGCAGAGTCGAAGAAGGATAAGCTTGGTCCACAGTGGGCTCATTGGGTTGGAAAAGCTGTCCAACGTTTGGTGAGTCAGCTTTACAAGGCGGTTTTAATGTGGTTCACTGATCATGTTCATTAGGAAAATGACGGGATTCTGGAGCCCTCGGAGCCTGCAGGCACCGTGGCGATGACTCCGAATGGAAAGAAAATGTATATCTATTTATCACCGAGTGTAAAAGCAATCTAATCATAACATCGCAGAATATCGAGCGTTCGTCGCTCCCTTAACATTCCCGCCAACGTTGAACCCTCAGCATTTCAAGAGGAATTAATCTTGAAGCAAGTGACTCATGCAGGGACGCGTGGAATCAAGCGCCAAAGAACAAGTCGCGCGTCCAATATCAGCTTGAGGCGCGATTTCGAAGACGATGAAGACGGGGATTTCAGAACACCCAACAGGACTAATAAACGTTCTAGGCCCTCTGTTAGCGCAAAAAGTTCGCCGTCGAAAATGACCAAGGCTCAGGTGCGTTTTCTTTATGAAGGGGTCTTCTTTTATTATAATGGCATTCGGGTATAGCTTCAAGCTGAACTGGAGAGCCTGAAAATAGCTCATCAACAAATTATAATGAGAGGTACCTCCCCCCTGACAGATCTCAGCGATGACGACGACAACCAAGCAAATCGAGGGGAAGAACGTCGTCGCCGCCCGTCTTCTGGCGCCGACCGACCTCGCGAGAGTGGCTCTACAACTCGGGACGTCGTCGCGTACGTTTCGTCGTGTTGTTGATCAAGGCATTTCTGATGGAGATCAATCCAGCGATAACCAGTTCGCAGCGCCCGCGACCCCCACAGGCCGACCTCGGTCGGACTCGCGCACCTCCGACGTCGGAGGACGACCTAGCCCCGCCCCGGATGTACGTAGTGAACACGACGACTACGAAATGGATTCTTTAGTTACACCCGAACGTTCCTTGGCGATTCCACAAGCAAGTCCAATCCAGCCAATTCAAGCTGAACTGCACAACACCCTGATTGAGGGGCTTGAACGAAAATATTTCGACTTGAAATTACAGCATGACAAGGTGGTGCTTGAGGTTTCAGAACGTGACGCTCGCATTCTTTCCTTGCAAACAGACATCAACGACCTATCGAAGAAAGCAACCGCTGCGATGGCAGACAAGGACTCCGAATTCACTGAACTTGAGACGACCTTAACGAACCGCGCTGAGAACTTTGAGCGATGCATCGCTGAACAACTTGCGACCATTGCTGGTCTTGAACGAGAGAGGGAGGAGGTCAACGAAAAACTTTCCAGTCTTCAGCAGGCTTTGCGAGCCGCTGAAGAGAACGTTGTGGATATCACCCAGCTTGAGGATACGATTCGAGACCTCGGGTCACAGAAGAAGTCTGTAGAGGAAAAGCTTGAGTTGGAGCAATCCAAAAACCGCGATCAGACTGTGGCAAATGAGTCGCTCCTTGAACAACTGACGGATTTGTCAACAAAAATCCGGCTCCTTGAAGACGAGCAAGGTACCGCTACTCAACTTCTGGAGACGTCGCTCTCAGAAAGCAGACACGATGCCCAAGTCCTTCGCGAGACAATTACCAACCTGGAAGCGTCGTCGCACTCCAAGCAACTGGAGCTCGTACAATCAAACGGTAAGGTCGAGGAACTCGAGAAAGCATTGGACAACCTCAGGAGGCTTGAACAAGAGATGAAAATTACGGCTGAACATAGACTCTCCCTCCTGGAAGCCGAGAAAATGGAAAAGGAGCGACTTATTCAGACGGTAGCAAACAAAGAACAAGATATTTTGAACGTAACGGAGGACGCTTCTGTGGTCAAATCGTCGATGGAGAAACTCAAGGCCGAGCTTTTTTTGAAGGAGGCGGCGATGCAAGAGCTGCATGGGGAGTTGGCTGTGGTTAGGGAGAAACTGACCATCGCGGAGGGATCACTGGTGGTCTCGATCGAGGAGCACCAGGTTGAACGCTTTTCTCTTACGTCCCAATTGTCAAGCATCGAAGGATCGCTCGTTTCCTCGAATCTCGAGGCCAAGAATCTGAGAACTCAACTAGAATCAGCAGAGATAGCCCAGGCGTTGGTTCGAGCCCAAGTAGTGGAGCGAGGCATTGATCTCTCGAAAATTCAGAACGAGTTGGAATCTGAGCGGAAACGCGGCGATTCTTTGGATACGGAGCTTGTTCGCGCAAAAGTGAACACACTGGGCCTCGAAGAAACGATCCAAAGCATCAAGACATCAAAAGATGCCGATGAAAAAACCATCGAGAGCTTGAAAAATGTGTTCGCGACGTTCCGGGAGAGTCAGATGCACTTCTTGATGGCAATGGAGGAGGAAGTGGGTGTCCGTGACTGATTCTCGTTCTTCTTGATCTGATGCATTTTTTTTTTTTTGAAGGTCAATTCCTCGAATTCGACGCCGCTGCCGAATGCGAGGGAAACCCGAGCACTTCTCTAAATCGTAAGGTCAGAACGACATCGAACCCCGACGTGACCGATCTGTAAACAAATGTACAAATGGACTTGGGTCGATTTATCTTAAAATGTTTTAAACTAAATACAATACTATAGTCTTTACGTCGGGGATCGTGCTGCGAACATCTCTTTTGAGTGTTTAAAAAATTTTGTTTAAAAAATTTGACCGTTCTGGCGCTGCAACCAGTTACACCACTTCTTATTTCTTACAGAACCTCGCTGGTCTTCGGGTTTTTCAAAAACACCTTCTGAGGGAGAAATTCTGTCACATCTTATAATTAGCATACTACCGATATTCAGGGATTTTTTTTGGTGAACATGCCGTAGCCTCTTGAAGTGTGGAGGCAAACATGCACTGCGATGCCTCTGGGAATTTGTCGACGAATTTCGGCTCGTCCTACTCGCTTGAATTCTGAGACTGCACCATTACGAAAAGGGTGTGGATATTAGTACTTCCTGTAGATTAGGAATGTTGATTATTACGATGCAGCAAGTTCTTCTCACTGATACAGCAACAGAAAATGTGGCGGATGCTCGATCCGAAACGATGGCTTTTGTGCGAAATTTATTCGGAAAACCTTTGCAGAACACCATCCGGGCTTCAGCCAAAGAATCCTAGAAACCAACTACTTTTTTTTCCGAGTTGTGACCGATAATACGGATCAGTGCAAAAATGTTTCCTCGGGGATTCTCAGAGATGAATATGCCACGCGAGACAGGTATCCCTGGCAATGTGGAATAACGTGGTTTGTTCCGTCCATCCATCCGGGCCCGTCCGCCTGTCCCGCGGACTCCCTTTTTGCTCCCTTTACCTATGCACATCATCAATGACGCTTTTTTGGGTACCAACCGGGTACGGGCCTACGGCTTCGTTGCTACCCATTGTAGTCATTCCAACTCGAACGTCAACTGATCGGCTGGAATGTACTCTTGGATCTTTTCACGCTGGTTGGCTTGTTAACCTGGCATACGGATATGACTGCATACAGACGTAAAATCGCCCGAAAACACCACTATCGAGAATCATTCATATGTTTCCTGATTCCTCTCCAAAGCCGCACTTGAGTTCAGGGCCACGCACGTATTCGTTTGTTGGAGGACGTTACCATGTTTGGATCATTCGACGATGATTTTCACCCCAAATGGAACCCGTTGAGGGCTACGCTTCCATTAGTTGGCCCTGGCCAAGACGCCGATACACTACATCTCCGTTGAATCTTCGTCGTTCATCCTTGGTGTATCTAGGCAAAGAATTTCCGACAGATTCATGCGCGATCCATGTCAGTTTATTCTCAGTACCCATCCCGATATAGCTTCTAGACACTTTGTGACCAAGGGAAAAGGCCGGAATGCACAGAACCTGTGCAAATGGGCTCATCGCTCGAAGCCTATGGTTGCAGTCAAGACCTACCTCCTTTGTGTGCGGCAGACTCCTTTGATACCGGGGTAATTCTACTTTGGGCTGTACGTCATCCTCGCGAACTGTTAAAGGCGAGTGGATTTCTACGATTTCATCCGACATCACAGAATGGTTTTCCGCCTGCCCACACATCTTGAATCCTTCGTCCCACCACAATATGAGCACCGACCCCATACGGGACCGTGGCGGGGTGCCATCGTCGTGACAGGAATGCGAAATTCAGACAGAGGCAGCAGCCAAGAGATACGCGTTACAGCTGTAGAAACCGATGGAGAGAAGTACTTGTCCTTTGTCGATTGTCCTGCGTGCTGGTTTGACTAATCGTAGTAGGGTTCAACAGTGGCCACGCCAATTTTACGTTCACATTATGAACGACCGATCTATCCTACGAGATGTACAGGCTTGGGTAAAACAGTTTACCCCCCCGCTTTGCACCTTTCTGCCTGACCGACTTCGAGAGACCAACACACATGCTGTCAACCAGGCCAACTTCCGCTCATTGTCTCGCATCTTATTTGAAAACCAAACGGTTAATATTGTCTATTTTTCTTTGCATGACAATGACGATTGACTTTTCCGCAACAGGTAGCTGTCGCTCCCTGGGGAACGGACGCCTTCCCTGGAGCGGGATTAATAATCTATCCCGCCCAACATTCAAGTGCTTTGCTTGTTGGGGCACTCTTTTTGTATTCCGCCTTCCCCGATTTTGTTGTTGGCGGGATTCCGTCTCCGACGATACCCACATCTCTTTCCGTTATGCAAGCTCGGCACCCCCAATACATGACCGCGTCTTCATCTTACTCGATTTCCCCTCATCATCGTCATGGGCATTCCGCGTCTCCCCGTTCAAACCTTAACAGTCCATTAGAGAGCCATATTGGTCACAGACAGGAACCTTACCGGTACATCGTGCCTCGCACAATGACGTCTTCGTATCCCAATCCGGGACAAGCCTCATCTTCGTCTGCAACTTCTGGCTGG
>Ga0307507_10004578_pt1 | contig 24221 bp, 23 predicted proteins | sample 7_EM_MG_FD_207223 | JGI IMG/M metagenome (GOLD analysis project Ga0307507, IMG submission 207223) | Populus trichocarpa ectomycorrhiza microbial communities from riparian zone in the Pacific Northwest, United States - 7_EM | ecosystem: Host-associated > Plants > Roots > Unclassified | place...
TTTAAAATAGGTGTCTGGGCTATATAAAAGGTATTTAAGGAGGCCCTAAGGTACGCGTTAATATATTAATATTAATAACACCTAACATTATATATCTAGAGCCTTATCCATAAGCAGCAGCAGCCTACCACTTATCTTAATTAATAGATCAATCTGGCTAAACCTCCTTAAATTCACCCTCCAACGTTAAAGAGTAGGTTAAGGAACATAGGTATATAGAAATCGTTGTTGCCAAGGTCAATTAGAGCTTGTACAATTAACTTCTGTTTAGTTAACCAGGCAGGTTTGCCCATGGCTTCAAATATAAGGTAATAATAAGGTAATAGGTGGTGGCATGCGCGAGTACAGAAAAAGGGTTCAAACAGGTGAGGATTCGGCAAATTTCTATTTTTGATCATGGTTTCTGACATTTAATCGTTTCTTTCTGAAGCGACTGTAGACGCGTGAACGTCGCCTTCTTTCGCGCTCCATTTGCGACTGATCTTCATTCACTTCTCCATTTTAACTCTTCCTCCGCCAACGCCCTGGTCTTAATCCAACGCCAACAATCGTTTCGCATTCCTGCAAACAGTTGCATCTACCTATTGCACAGTCTACAGCATCGGCGCCGAGCGCGGGACTTAAATACTATGGCGGAAGAGCTTGAGAAATGTAGGTTGACTTCAGCAACTTGCTTGATCATTGCGCACTAATTTCTCTATCAGGGTTGGTCAGCTCCAATGAAGCGCTGAATATTAACCTCGTCCGCCCAACTAGCAAATCTGGAAAGCTACGAGTCTTTGAGGAGCCGTTCCATCCCACCTTTACCTACCCAATCTTCGGCGAAGATGAGACGATATTTGGATATATTGATTTGGAATTGAACCTTGATTTTCGCGCCAACGATCTCAAGCTTTCTCTGGATATCCAGTATGAAGAGAAATGGAAGCCTATTGGCCATACGAAAGCTATGGACTTGAAGGAAATGTTGAAAGATTATCTTCCAGAATGTATGACTCGGCAGTTGCGTAGACAATAGAACTTCCTGGAGGAGTTCTAAATATGGAGCATCTAGTAAATTGAAACTAGAAATTATGAGGCTGACAATCTATAGATGTCTTTGACGCGACGAATACTTCCGCGGATACGATAGAATCAGATGTGATTGATAGCTCCTGGAAGCCTCCCGGCAAACTTTTGCATAGCTATTTGTTACACGGCAAGCAATTCGAAATATGGAGCGCCTGCCTGGCTGACCCTGCAGCCAAGGAGATATTCCGTCGAATGCAGATATTCATCCCGTTTTATATCGAAGGCGGTACGTGTCAGAATTTAGATGATCAAGACTGGACAATGGAACGCTGGACATTATTTCTCGTCTACGAAGTCACCCCACTGAAGAAATTACCTGGAACCTCGCCTTATACCATTGTCGGTTTCTCTACCTCTTACCGTCTCTGGATCTTTCCAACCCTAGAAATCCTGCGTGCAACCGGCTCCATCACCGATACCTCAAACGGCGATTTGACCTCCTATACTCCACCACAACTAGCCACAGACCCTGAAACTTTTAGATATGCCGAACCATACAATCCTCTCTCCGCCCCCTCACGCGAACGGATATCGCAATTCGTGATCCTCCCTCCATACCAGTCCCAATCCCACGGCACCCACCTCTACAACACCATGTTCACCCTCTTCGTCTCCACACCCAACATTTACGAAATCACTGTCGAAGACCCGAACGAAGCCTTCGACGACATGCGTGACTACTGCGACATGCTGTACCTGCGCACACTCCCCGCCTTCGCCTCACTCTCCCTGCCCACCGCCTTACCCGCCTCGACACTGCAAAAAGACGCCGACATCCCCACCGACCTGATCCTTGGACCAGAAGAAACCCTCACCGCGCTGCGCCACACCGCCAAGATCTCTCCGCGCCAGTTCGCCCGCCTCGTCGAGATGCACCTACTCAGCACCATCCCGCCGCTCCACCGCAGCACTGCGCGCATCACGCGCAAGGAGAAGAGCGGTCACGAGAATGACCGCCGCTACTATTTCTGGCGCCTGGCGTTGAAGGAGCGCCTGTATAGACATAATGCGGATCAGCTGGCGCAGATGGAGCAGAGTGAGCGGGTAGAGAAGGTCGAGGAGACGGCGAAGGGCGTTGAGGCGGACTATACGCGATTATTGGAGGGAGTGGAGAAGCGGGCGAAGTGGGCGAAGGTGCAGGAGGCGAACGGTAGTGCAGCGCGTGGGGGGAAGAGGAAGAAGAGGGTGGTAGACGAGGAAGATGAGGACGATGATGAGGATGCTGTAGGAGGTGCGCGGGAGGTCATTGCGGCGAAGAGGCCGAAGGTTGCGGGATGATTTATGGGTATGGGATGGGCGTTAAGGCGGATGTGTTCCGGATACCTTCCTGGCCATTTTCTCCCACCGCTTCGATATTACTGCCCTAGATCGGAATATCGCTGTGATTTAGGTGCAAATGCAGTTGATAGAGCATTTCGAAGTACGTTATAGATTAGGATTAAAAGGGGCTGGGTTGGTACTTTTCGATATCCCATGGGTAGCTGGTGCTGGAATGCGTTTTCTCTTTAGCATTGACTGCGCCTAATGTGGGCTCCTATGGAGCCTCTACCTTTGAGGTTTCAGGAGTTATAGTACTGGGATCATGACTAAACTTTTTATGTATATCAGCAACAGTGAGGTTCTTTCGGGATGAAGATGCAAAGCAACACATCAATCACAACATATTCCACTGTCTTGTAACTGTACAATAATCTCTGACTCGGATGATGCGCGGTAGGAAGAGAAGGCTAAGACAGCAGCAATGTCACAGGATTGTAATATTACAACTTTTTCAGAATACCTGGTAGACTCTGAATCCAAAACTTCCGACCCTTCACTCCCCTACTCCCAGCTTCACCTCAGAACTTCACAACTCACCCACCAATTACATCTTTTACGTTCTTGCAACAGGCTTTGGGCCCGCAGGAATATCTGCCTCGGTGTAATAAAAGTTCTCCTCTGGGGTCCGACCCCTCAGGTACTCGGGCTCTGAGCCTCTCACGTAAATATCCTCGAACAAGATCTGAGGAGTTGGGTCAGGCGGGGCCATCTTCTCGGCTTTGGCGACTTCGGCATCAACAGAGGAGCGGGCGTCCTTGTCGATCTGCTTTAGTTCATCTTCAGATACAACACCCCAGTCGATGAGCTTCTGCTTCAGGCCGGCGATAGGATCGTTGGTGCTGCGCATGCGTTGAATTTCCTCACGAGTCTAGGTGATGGAAAAGAGTGTTAGCTTTACGGCTTTCAATTGTCAAGTCTAAAGTGAGAACTTACGCGATAAGTGGTACCAGGATCACTCATCGAATGTCCACCATATCGGTAAGTGACATATTCATAGACCAGAGGACCTTTGCCAGCGCTGGTCCATTGCTTACCGTACTGGACGGCAGCCTTGACGGCCAGGACGTCCATGCCGTTGATCTTGAGACCTGGGATATATTGACCACGCTTGTAGTAATCCGTCAACGCTGCGGCACGATTGGCTGCAGTTCCCATACCGTACTTGTTGTCTGGTTATTATTATGTTAGCGTCATATTCCAGGCAGTTTTGCGTTCGGAGAAGGCTGATTTACTCTCGCATCCGAAGATGACAGGCAGGTTCCACAGCTTCGCCATGTTGAATGCCTCAAAAACTTGTCCCTGATTCGATGCACCATCACCATACAACGCCAAGGTCACATGGTTCTTGTTCTCGTAGAGGTTCGCAAATGCAATGCCAGCACCAACAGGGACCTGTGCGCCGACAATACCGTTACCACCGTAGAATCCAGGAGCAAACATGTGCATAGAGCCACCCTTGCCATAGGCGATACCCTCTCTACGACCTAGTAGTTCGCCGATAATAGACTTGACAGTCCCACCGCGCATCATAGCAAAACCGTGACAACGGTAGGCTGTGATGACGCTATCGGACTTGTCGATAGCATGCTCAATACCGACAGCGACGGCTTCCTGCCCAGTGGACAAGTGGCAGAAACCTCGAATCTTCTTCTCCTTATAGAGTCTATCGGCGGCCATTTCCATTCGTCTGCAGAGTGGAAGAAATTAAGTTCAGAGACCATATATGGTATCAATTAAGCTTATTTAAGTGGTACTCACCGTACTGCCACCATATCGTAGTACATCTGCTTCAATTCCTTCTTAGTGGTGTCCAGGGTGTATGGCGGAGGATCGAGCTCGTATGTCTCAAAGCTCTCATCAGAGAGATGGACTTTGAAGGGCTTGTCATCTTCCTGTTGATCATTAGCAAATGCCCTCTTAATTGTGTATCTTGTGGGTAGGAATTGGTGGTCCTACCTCCGGTACGCTCTCCTTGTCAGCATGCGAGGAAGCCGCGTCGGTGGTGACCGTCCTGAACGCCGGTCTTGTCACAGGAACAAAAGCATTACGCCGTAGCGGCGATGCTATGCTTTTCTGTAAAGTCCTCGCGAACATATCTGATAAGAGCGAGAAAGGGAAGAAGAGGAGAGAGGATATGTGAGGGAGATGTGGTGTTGGTCCTCAAATTTGGTGTTGAGGTTGAGCTCCCGCCGCCAGCTTTCGGGCACTTTCTCGGGCTTCCCCCAAAGTTTCCCCGAACAGGGATCTACCCGACGGCTTTCAATATTCTTCACGCCTCTCTTCAATACCAACTTCACTACCTTCGAGATGATAACTATGTTCGAGCACAAGGCTCCACTTGACACTCGTTGCATTACCAAAGAGTGACCCCTTCAGCTACGAGTTTTGAGATATGTCCCTCACTGCCAATATCCCTTAACACGTTAGGGCACCCAGAGGAGAAGGCCCGTGCGCGAACACCAGAACCAGAACAATGTGTATATCTAGGCGCCAAAAAATAAGCCTATATATCAATTTGCTGTGAAATCAAAGGCTTTGTATTCCTGAGCACAGGCATTGAGTTCTATTGATCTGATTGGTAGGCTCTTATCGATAATACGGGTGCCCAAGTTGACGTGTTAAGGGATAGTCTCCTCTTCTTGATTTAAAGACCTAGATATTATTTAAAGCATATAATACAAGGTTCCACTAACTCAAATTACAAAAAAACCCCTCTAAAGCCTTAGCTAATACCCAGCTTTATACCCTATAAAATTAATAATTAGCACGATTATAGCTAGCCAAATCTTCTACTTAACCTTATTATAAGCGATGCCTTTATTTATAGAGGATATAATAGGTAAGCTTATAAAGTAAATAAATAAGTTTATAGGGCTTTATTAGCCATTAGGTAAGTATAATAAAGCCTTATAGGTATAACGAAGCCTTATAGTAGATACTACGGTGGACTTGTCAATGGGCTGGGTATATAGGTAAACACAATAACAAGGTCTAATTGTGGAGTAAGTGCCCAACAGGTTAACTCCAGTTGTATTCTAAAATTCACTATAACGTATTCTGCGGGCAAGCTGCCCATGCGGGCATCCTGCCCACCTCAAAACTCACCAAAAATTAAAAAATTCATACTTTAACATCTTAACAACCACTTAATAATAAATTCTAATAATTTAGATTTAGACTTTTATATACGCTTTATAGCTTCTATTAAAGTTGCATAGTAATTAGTTTACTAGTTTTTAAGATATAGTATTTTAGCTTTATTTTAGCTTTATTTTAGCCCCTGAATTATAATATCTTAAAAACTACTAAATTAATTACTATATAACTTTAATAGAAGCTGCAAAGCGTATATAAAAGTCTAAATTTAAATTATTAGAAATTATTATTAAGTGGTTGTTAAGTATAAATTTTCAAATTTTTGGTAAGTTTTGAAGTGGGTAGGATGCCCGCATAGGCAGCTTGCCCGCAGAATACGTTAAAGAGAGAACTATCTAGGTAGGGACTGTGGTCCTTTAAATACATAACCTAACTCTTAAGAAATATACTCAGTACGTATGGCTGGGGCTTAATCGCCCGGCATTATCCAATAGCAAAACAACACTTTCATCCAACATCTCAGTTACGCTCTCGCCATCTCTACAAGGGTGTGGCCGGCGTGGGTCGGCCACCCTGCTTCCGGTGGCAACGTCAGTGCCAAATCACTTGGATTACCGTTAATCACTTCTAAGCGTGCTTACGTAGATCGATAAGTCTAGGCATACGCTACAAGCGTGACCAGCTTCCATCCCCATCCAATCTCGCTTGATTGCCACCAACTGTACATAGTAATTGTAGCGAAGCCGTATGCTTGGCTGCAAGAACCTTCGCGATCGGCCTTCCTCCGCAGTGTCGTGATCTTTGTCAAATATCGTGAGGTTTCTACCCGTACGGTATTGCCAAATTTCATCGACCTCTCTGCAGAGACAGCGTTGTATTCGCGTTCCAGCGGCCACAACGGAGGCGTAGTTAAGGGGGAGCAGAGGAAGCGTACGTCTTCAATTTAATTCTCCTGGCCAACCAAAAAGGTCCTTGCGTGTAGCCATAGCTGTTCGCTACAGTTACTATGTACGGTTAGTGGCGGTCAAGCGAGGTTGGCGGGGGTCGTGCACATCGGTGTAGCTGTAGACCTCCACGAACGATATTACTTTACTAAGTAGGATTTTTCAATACTCTGCCAAGCGGTACTTGAACAAAACGCTAGTAGGGAATGGAGATAAAGGCTAGTTTATTCTGTTTATTATTCTTTCCCTCGAACATGATCTAATCGACGAGCAGCATCAACTGTTTCCGGATCATCGAGCCCAAGTAAAGTCTCATAGCCCGCTAATGCGTCTGCGAAAGCATTTTCGGCTTTAGAAAAACGGCCGCATCGCTCTAAAACCTCTCCCAGCGTGTATTGAGTGTCATGAAAATCCTTCTCGTGACCTTTTTGGAGTTGCTGGTATCCTAAGAGTGCCTGCTTTAGTATTCTCCCGGCTTCATCGAATTGGCCCTGGTCCGCATAACAACGACCAAGGTTGGAGAGCACCCGCGATGTGTCAGGGTGGTATGGTACCAACGCTATCTCATATCCAGCCAGCGCCCGCTTCCACATCTTCTCCGCCTCATTGAACTGGCCGCGTCCGTAATAGAGCGCCCCCAGATTCTGCACCACCCGTAGAGTATCAGGGTGATCTGGTTCCAAGGCCTTCTCATATCCAGCCAGCGCCCGCTTTTATATCTTCTCCGCCTTTTTAACCTGGCCGCGTCCGTAATAGAGCGCCCCCAGATTCTGCACTACTATAAGAGTATTAGGGTGATCTGGTTCTAAGGCCTTCTTATATTCAGCTAGCGCCCACTTCCACATCTTCTCCGCCTCTTCAACCTAGCCACGTCCGTAATAGAGCAAGCCTAAATTCTACATTACCGCTAGAGTATTAGGGTAATCTGGTTTTAAGGCCTTCTTATATCTAGCCAGCGCCTACTTCTATATCTTCTCCGCCTCTTTAACCTGGCCGCGTCTATAATAGAGCAAGCCCAGATTCTGTACCACTACTAGAGTATTAGGGTAATTTGGTTCTAAGGCCTTCTTATATCTAGCTAGCGCCCGCTTCTATATCTTCTCCACCTTATTAAACTAGCCGCGTCCGTAATAGAGCGCCCCTAGATTCTATACCACCTATAGAGTATTAGGGTAATCTAATTCTAAGGCCTTCTTATATCCAGCTAGCGCCTACTTCTATATCTTCTCCGCCTTATTAAACTAGCCGCGTCTGTAATAGAGCGCCCCTAGATTCTGCACCACCTATAGAGTATTAGGGTGATCTGGTTCTAAGGCCTTCTTATATCCAGCTAGCGCCTACTTCTATATCTTCTCCGCCTCTTTAACCTGGCCGCGTCCGTAATAGAGCGCCCCCAGATTCTGCACTACTATAAGAGTATTAGGGTAATCTGGTTCCAAGGCCTTCTCATATCTAGCTAGCGCCCGCTTCTATATCTTCTCCGCCTCTTCGACCTGGCCGCGTCTGTAATAGAGCATGCCCAGATTCTACACCACCCCTAGAGTATTAGGGTGATCTAGTTTTAAGGCCTTCTTATATCTAGCTAGCGCCCGCTTCCATATCTTCTTCGCCTCTTCGACCTAGCCGCGTCCGTAATAGAGCAAGCCCAGATTCTGCATCACCCTTAGAGTATTAGGGTGATCTAGTTCCAAGGCCTTCTTATATCCAGCCAGCGCCCGCTTCTATATCTTCTCCGCCTCTTCGACCTGGCCGTGTCCGTAATAGAGCAAGCCCAGATTCTGTATCACCCCTAGAGTATTAGGGTGATCTGGTTCCAAGGCCTTCTCATATCCAGCCAGCGCTTGTTTCCATATATCCTCACCCTCTCTGCTATATCCGTGATAGTAATACATACCACCAAAGCTAAACCATTCATCCCTAAATTCATTAATGTTATAATGCGCTCCTAAAGCTATTTTCTTCTTGCACAAGTCGTCACAGAGACGGATATGCTGTATAATTTGCCTGCCTGTACTTAGATTGTGCGATTGTAGGGAGTTGATCGCGCAAGCGATTATCCGGAGCGCTGATGCCGCCAGTCCCTCTGCCTCCTTAGAGCTGAGCCTCTCCCGAGCCCACCAATGCACGATTGGGTGAATGGAGAAACTATCCTCTCGCTTACGGTTTGCTAGAGAGAACGAGAACAAGGTGGAGACGTGGTCGTCGACGTCGGATGCTAGTAGCCCGTTAGCAGTGCCGCTAACCACAGGCATTGTTCAGAGCACTCACCTTGTGAAAACTGCGTAGGTAGTCCACGATATAGGAAATCAACGCCAATGTCATCATTGGCAAGAAACGAACAGAGAAGGAGGAGATTGGCAGCTTGAGGATCCCTCTCCTGTATCGCTTTAAAAGATATTTCCCATGTTGTGACCGCTGTTTCCTCACCGTATTGCCACACAGCGGAAGGCGGCTTCTTGCTCAGCGTCTTGTTAAAATTTTCCTTAAAAAGCGGTAGGAAAGCGTGTAGAGGCTTTTGTAGCATAGACAGGTAGGACCCTGCCTGGTCTATAGCTAAAGGTAGGTAGCCAAGCTTTTCTACTATTCGTCTGGCCTCTTTATAATCTATAGATCGAATTAGTGATTTGCCGATAGTGATAAGCAAGCTAATGGCTAGATGCCATACCATCGTCATCCTCCTTGGTCGTTCTGCCACAACTTTTGGAGAGAAGATCGATGCTCTCACGCATCCCCATAATCTCTACCCTCCATCCCTCCCCGAGTCGACTACATTCCGGTCGCCGACTAGTTATAATTATACTTCCTAGCGCGCTGTTTGGGAAGAAGTCAGAGACTCGGAATGTCTCTATGTCGTCGACATTATCAAAAATAAGGAGCCAGTTCGTGTTACCCTCGCGCTCCAGCCATGCAAGGCATGCGCTCACAATCCGGTCCAAACCGGCAAAGTCAGCCGCGATCTGTCCATCCTCGCCTACCAATCCTGATATGCCTAAATATCGCGCGATTCTGAGGTACGGCGGTGGCGTAGCTCTTGATTTGCTAACGTAACAGTCAAGAAGTTTTTGCATGAAGCTCACGAAACCGTTGCGAACATTCTGCGGGGTTCGGGCGTCTATCCATACGATCGAAGAGAACGTAGCGGAATGTGCAAATACAAACTCGCGGACGAGCTGCGTCTTTCCAATACCGCCAGTGCCATGTACTACAAGCGGCACAGACAGTCTTTTCTTCTGCCGAACATCATCCAGGAAGCTGTGTATATAATCTAGGTCTTTGGTTCGGCCAGTGAAGTTTGGATTGCGGTTATAGCTGACCACTGGAGGGATTTCAAAGTCATTCGGCCATGTTTCCGCTGTTAAGGCTTCACTCCCATAAGTCAGCGAAAATAGATCAATAGCTAATTTGAAAAGGACTAGGAAGCTAAATTGTTTTATTATAGACAGTGATGTACAACTAGATTACACACCCTTGATTTCTTCCCAATGCTCCCAGTTTTGAACAACCTTCTCTTGCGCGCTCTCACACATCAGGCTTAGATGACCCACGATTGTTTGGAAGTCGCCGTCCGAGCTATTTTGGAACTTCACCAAGTTGGTATGATCCTTCCTGATCTCAACGGATTCCGCGTCTCGCATTCCGGGAACGACTGCTGACGCTTTTGAGACAACCTGTACGTGTGTTAGAGACGCGCTATCCATCCTTCCCGCTAATAAAACTTACCATCATCGAATTTCTCGCAGGAAGAGGGGTTGGAAATGACTCAAAGCAGAAGATTGTGAAGATTTCCGAGCTGATGGACTTGTATTGCTCCAGCTGTGTTTCAAGCCATTCGGAATCCTTCTCCAGATGCTCAAGAATTGCTGTACTAGTGTGTTGGAAGATCGACGCTACGTTGACCAGCACCTTTCCCCACGATGCGCTCTCCGTCCCCTGATGTGGCGTACCAAAGAATATGACCCCGTAGGTGGAAAGCTTAATGGCTTTCAGGTGTTCGTTATGGGAAACACCCGCCATGTTTGAGTGAATTAAGGCCTTTTGTCCTGTCAGTGCCGAACTCTCCGTTAACCCGATAGTGTGACCCACGCTTTTCACCACAATGCCTCCCAGGCTATGGGCAAGGAAAATGATCGGGCGCCGCTCGGTCTTGTCAATCCTCCGTCAGTAACAGCCGCGCAACTCTAACTGCTGGGGCGCTTGCCTTTGTTCTTCGTCGATACAGGCTTAGAGCGGATATAAGACTTATAGAGTGACCGTAAAGTGTCTGATGCGTCAGATGTTCCGAGCTCCGCGTTCGCGAATCATAGCCGTATGTAAGCACTCGAGCGTTGGGTATTTCTTCCGGCAGTAATGCTTGCAGCCACAGGACTCCGTTGTCTGCCGTCCATGACTTCTCCCTGTCGCCGTCTAGGCCATGAACGGCAATGATGCTGTTTGCAGATGCTGCGGTTAGCCAGAGAAGCTAGGGAGCGCGTTGATTATACTTACTCGATTGATGGGGCTTCGCCTGGTACTAGAACCTTGATACCGAAGGCGCTTTCTTCGAATCGCGCTGGATCTGGGGTTTCGTTTGGGACGCGGCTAGAGAAGTCTGGTTTCGGCTGGGCGTGGTGAGTTCCTGTCCCGCCCGTCGGACGCGCTAAGTGCCGATCTTTTCTCCAGAGTCGAAACTTCATTTTGCGCTGTCGCTGTAGCGCTGGAGACAAAGACACTCTGAGAGGGGAGTGTCCAACACTATATAGGCAGAAAGTTTGTCAATTTATTGAGGATACCACAAGGCTGAAGCGGGCTGATACCAAAGAAGAGACTGTCAGCCTGCGGGGCTGCACAGCCCACATTCCCGTTTGCTTTTAGGCCCAACCAGCTAATGGACTGTGACTTTCGACGGCAGCTGTATTTGAGAGTCGCTTCGAGCGAATGGATGAGCACCATCTGGACCCATGCCCACAGTCTTCATTCAATTAATATAACCCGAAATCCACAACGCGATAAGGACGGAACTAACTTCAAGTCAAATCCTTAGTCGTTAAATCACTATCTCCCCAAGTTAATTACTTGTCGCAAAGGTTTTGCTATTTCACTTGAGCCTTGTGTGACAAGCATGAGCTTGTCCTCTTCCAAAGCAATAGAAAATTGGTCATGTCACCCGATGGCCATTCCATCTAGGCTTGCCAAATTCCCTTCGACGACTATTTTGCATCTGATTTGATAATGATTACGTCTCTGCTCTATGTTTAAAAAGTTGACTACATTCCTTGATTAGTACAATTACCTGAAAAGCGTTGGCACACTCACACCCATTGAACCGCGAGCGATACAAAAGTAAAGGCGGCTGCTGTGGAAGTAAATGCAACAGCAACCCACCCAACCGCTTCAGTATATGCCACAAGGACAAGCGAAAGGAACAAAAATGCTGCAATGACCAGGAGTTGGATTAAAGACGAAGCAAGAAGTCCTAGGCGCTCCCATGTACGTCTCCAAAGGCTATCCAACCCGGCTTTAGCATGCTCTCGCTGGGATGCAAGTAGGCTCATGGACACAGCCACAATACCCAGCGCAAGGACAAAGAGCAACCAACTAATGCTGAGAAGGGTTCTGATTGTCTCGCGTGTAAAGCGTGGGTTCGCAACGAGGTCGCTGGGGTTCGCGATTTGAGACACGATGACGGCGAAGGTTGAGGCGCCGAAGATGGAAAGGCTGAGAACGAACGAGAGAAATCCTTCGAAAGATTTGATAACCTCTGTGGTGCTTGTGCCGTTCGGCGCCTTAGTTTGTGTTACCGAAGGGCCTACTGGGACTGGCGGCGCGCTCGACAAGTTTTTGTCGTGAGAAGCCATTATTAAGACCGGGGCTGTAAGTAAGCAGACATTAATTCATCTTGCCAGCAGGCTGCAACTGCAACCAAGAATATAAATTTGGTGCTCTTCGTCGTCAGCTGAGCGGGGTGCATTAAAAAATTACTAGCTGCCAAATGGGGCCCACGACTTGGGCGCCCACTCCTTCACGCCCCCAAAGCAGCTCCAGCAGGCTGGCAGTCAGCCCGCTTCAGCCTTGTGGTATCCTCTGACGTTGCCACCGGAAGCAGGGAGGGTGGCCGACCCGCACCGGCCAGACCATTGTTTAATAGGCGTGACACCCTTATATTTAATGGCCATGGGCGGAAACTTTCAAAAGAGGAGGATATTTGTCTCGGACATTCTTTTAATCGAATCCTGGTCTTTTGTTTAGCTAGTTCCCACTACAAGGCGGCCCCTGCGGCCCACCGAACGAAGCGCCCCAATAGCTACTTCGACCCCTAAACGCGTATTAGCAACACCACCTCTGGTCCGCCAGCAGCTCCACTAAGAGGACGTATAAAGAAACTAAGCGCGAAGGTGCTAGAGGCCTAGCAGTCGCTAAGGACACGAGCCGCTTAACGATTAGCATAGTTTAAATAGTGGATAACCGCACACCATTAGCTACGTACAGCATCTCTTCAATTCCGGTGGTTAGCGCAGCCACTTCCGCACGGCCTTTTTGTAGGGGAAATTTTGGTATTTTTGCTGTTTAGGGGAAAGTTGACAAAACACGCTAACCACGGGATGCGCCAGGATGCTGTGGTATATCCCTTGCACCGATAGCGTCATTAGACCTGTGGCCCGTGGATAAACCTCGGTAGAAGGTCTGTTCTTAAGACCCCACCACCCCTCCAATTAAGCTCCACCAAAAAAGATATCGCGAAGCAGTTCAATTTTCAAACATCTCACAACATGCTTTAACATTGGTAGTACCACTTGATCTTATATTTTACATTGCACCAGGAGACCTACAGGGCTTGAATACCTGCCTCCCGTCCACATTTCCAAATTTTCATACAAGTACTAAGCCCCATCCCGCCTATGATCATCCCTCAGTACATCTAATCATCTCAGCAAAGGCCTCCACCATTTCCGAACCCACCTACAAGCTCACAATCCTCATATCTGGCAACGGCACAAACCTACAAGCCCTCATCGACGCCTGCGCCTCCTCCGCCCTCCCCTCTACCCGCATAATCCACGTAATATCAAAGTAACCCCCCCACTCCCATCCCTCCAAACCACCCTCCGCTAACCCCTCCCTCCCAGCCGCAAATCCGCCTACGGCCTGACCCGCGCTGCGGCGGCCTCCATCCCTACAACCTACCACAACCTGATCCCGTACAAAAAGCAGCACCCCGACACACCCGCGGGGATCAGCGCCGCCCGCAGCGCCTACGACGCGGACCTGGCGGCGCTAATCCTCGCCGACGCGCCCTCCCTGGCCGTCTGCGCCGGCTGGATGCACATTCTGGCGCCCTCGTTCCTGGCGCCCCTCGCCGCCGCCAGCGTCCCCGTTATAAACCTGCACCCGCGCTACTGGGGGAGTTTGCGGGCGCGGGCGCGATCGAGCGGGCGTGGGAGGCTTTTCGGAAGGGCGAGATCAAGAGGACCGGCGTTATGATTCATGAGGTCATTGCGGAGGTGGATGCGGGGCGCGCGATTGTGGTGGAGGAGGTGGAGATGAGGGAGGGGGAGACGCTGGAGGAGTTGGAGAAGAGGATGCACAAGGTGGAGCATGGATTGATTGTTGAGGGGACAAGGAGGGCCTTGAAGGAGATAGGGGAGAGGAGGGAAAAGGAAAGAGGGGGAGGGGAGGGGGAGGGACGGTGATGTCGGAGTGCTAGGGTGTTTCTGAGCTGTGGATGGTTGATTTGTTAGGCTTTGCGTGAAAGCCACAGCCTTGGAAGACTGGCAAGTCGTTTTGAGTAGATTGGGGGTAAAAAGCATGAGCATGATTTTAGATTGTTGGAGATCTAAAACGCATAGATGGTAAATATTTGTACATTTTCAAAGATACCCATAAAGAAATGGCCTATGCCCTTTCCACATATTTTCCAAGACATTCTCTCGATGCTAATTCAAAGGGCTTAAGAAAATCATAAATGACTTTCAAAATTAAACAAACCGCATACACAAAAGCTCGAGGGTAGGAGAAATGACAGAGCCCTAACTCCTGACTATCGCATCCAAGTACGTACGAATTACCAACATCCAAGTCAACTCTCATTGTCATCCATCAACCCTCAATCTTTAACCCTTAGTCATTAGCAACCTACCTTAAATAAACATCCGCATTCCAAGAATTAATCAGCGCAATCCCAGCGGCCCTCCACTTATCCGGCTCCGGATAGCCCAACCCGGTAACATTCGCATCAAACACATAATTCTGCCCCTTCCCTCCGGCCTCATACTTCGGCCACCATTCCGCCGGCACCCCATCATGAACAAAGCTCACCCACGCCGCGCTCATCTTATCGCTCAAATCGAAATAACTCTGCGGCTCCCCCCCAAACGGGTCCACCGACACCGGCGGATACCCAATGCCGTCCTTGTTATTAAACATGAACGCGGCTTCCTGGAAATGGGTCGCGCCGATGAATGCGGAGACGCCGTTCGGGATTGTGTTGAAGCGGTAGCAGAAAGCGGGGACGCCGTTGGCCGCCCACGTCTCGCACGTCAGGCGGCGGTGCGCGATCATGACCACATCGCCACCGTAGGCCGCAGAGCGGCGCCACGAGGCGCCGAAGGGTTCTGAAGGGATGTAAGACGGTGGCAGGCCCGTGGGCACGGCACCGTAGGTGATTGTGGTGGGGTAGGCAGAAAGGACGGGCGTCACGGAGGCAGCAGGCAAGGTCGCTGGGGAGAGGTCGTCTGGTGAGCCGTGAGGTCTGGGCAATGGGAGAGCTGGAAGAAGAATTGGAGCTTACTTTCAAGGTAGTTTATAAAGTCTTGTGTGCTGTTGATGCCTATGGGGCCGAACGCGCTTCCTTCATCGGAGTTTGCACCTGATATTACTGGAACATGGACGAATTTGCCCTTGGCGAGCTGCATGCTTGTATACCCCTGTATGAAGTCCCCATCGACTATTGGTTGCCAGCCTATTGAAGATCCTGTACCGTTGATCCATGCGTTGAGTATATCAAAGGGAAGCTCCCTCAAGCACTTTAGTTTATCTGAGGCGGAGCCGCATCCTAGTGTGTTGGTGGCGTTCGTGAAGGCCGTTTTGTCCCAATGACCGAACGAGCCGTAGAAGACTGGGTTGCCGGACTCCATGATTCCACCGCGGAAGATATGATCGTCGCGGCTGCCATAAGCCATAAGATGCATACCAACAGAAAGGGCACCAGCAGATTCGCCCCAGATGGTGACCTTGCTTGGGTCTCCTATAGTAGGGAGATGTTTAGCATTATACGTTCAAACGAGCTAAATATGACAGGGAGTGCTTGTGAACCAGGCAAGGTGGGAAGCGCGCTGGAAATACAGGAATCACAACTCACCTCCAAAGGCTCTAATGTTCTCCTGCACCCAATGCAGCGCTAACCTTTGATCTCTAAAACCGATATTTGCATTCCCTGTCTGAATCACCTCTTCGCCCGTGATGAAGCCCCACATGCTCAATCGATAATTTGTACTCACACCTATAATTGGTTTTCCAATCTTCACAGACCTCTCCACGATGAACGAGAGGTTATATCTCTGATCAATGCTGGAACCCTCAGTGAGCGCACCTCCATGGATCCAAAATGCCACAGGAAGCTCCTGGTTTTCATACCCAGATGGCCTGATCACATTGAGGTAGAGGCAGTCCTCAGAGAGCTTCGGGTAAGGCCAATCATCGCTGCCATAACCGATACAGGCAGCAGAGTAGGAGGTTGCTGGTTTTGTACCCTCCCAGGAAGAAGTTAGAGGCTGAGGTGCTCGGAAGCGGAGGTTCCCAACAGGCGGCTGTGCAAAGGGGACACCAAGAAAGAAGTCCTGGTCGTATTCCGCGGAATGAACACCGGTATAGGTACCATTTTTCACGGTAGCCGTTGGCGCCTTGCTACCCCACTCTGCTGTGGGAACAGCTACGGCGCCGCAGATCCAGGCCAGGGCAGCTGCTTTCCAATTGAGGAGCAACATAGAAAAGCTGACTGGTCTAATTCCAAATGGAGAGATTGGGAGGATCTGAGGAAGGACAAAAGCGATGGCTGCGTGAAGCGCAACCATCATTGCGGCAGGGTTTATAGCGGTATTTATTCATACTTTTTTGAATGCGAAGGAAACAACATGAAGGAAACAGCATCATGAGGACGGCACTAAGCAGTAAGAAATGACTCTGGGGATTCGACTCGCAGAGACTAGGGTTACGATGCCAAGACATTACTCTATGCACATGCGAGCCAACACGGTCGCAATATTGTCACCAAGTTTAATTATTTACTACATTACAATGTAACGCTCAATTGGCACAGAAATTAGTAGAAATTAAAGGCCTAGAGTAGAGCTTTTAAATATACAAAGAGCTGGAATTCTTAATATAGTAGAAGTATGAGAGAAGAAGACTAAAATCGCAGCTAGATACTACATTAGTAACATAATTAATCGACAGAATAACCAATATACGCTTGAATCTCTACTTAGGCCTAAACAGCCCGAAAAGCTTACTTAATAATATAAGCGTCTACTTATTTGAGTTATACGTAAGAATCCTTAAATTAACCATATAGCTCTTAAGTGCTAAGTTATAAAGGTTACTATTAAGTATAAAACTTTATACTATCTCCCTAAAAAGTACTATATTACGAACTAGCGCGCTAAGAGGAGACTAAAATTAACGCTATTAGTATTTTAATCAAGGCTGTATTAAGTTAAGTTTTTTTAATAAATATTTCTATAAACGCAGCTCTAAAAAGAAGCCTATTTGGGTCTTTTAAATATCTTTATTAAAGTAGGACTATAAATATATTAAAGAAGTATCTAACGGAAAGAACCTTAAGTAGATATTTATACTACTTTTTAATATAACGGCCGATCGGAGCCAATCACTATAAAAAGGGACTCCTTAACGTAGAAAAACGGCTATAGTAGCGAAGGTTAGGTCTAAGCCTTAGAAAGCCTTACACCGATCTATAAGTCTCTAGATATCTACTAAATAGATAGCGCTCTAATCTATATATCAAATCTCGTAATGGAGCAGTTTAGAAACGTACGGAGTTTTATAAGGCATAATGCTAAGTAAACGGTAGAGAGCAGGTAAGCCGAGTAAGAGTTACAGAAGAGTTGATATAAGAGGACGATATAGCAAAGAGTATAGGCAATAGCCCCGTACAGAGACGAACCGATAAAGAGGAACAGGCTGCAAGCCTGAGGTACTTATAAGGAGGTGCTAAGCCTACCTAAGCCTTTGGCTGGGTCTTGGCCGCCCCTAAGTAGCACTTGGGCGATGCCCCCCAGTAAGGGATAAAATATCTTTTACATGTTTAGACCCTAAATTTCCCTCTATACTTACCCGATCTTAACTTAATTAAGCACCTTTAGGTGACACTAAAAAGAAAGATTCTTAGGCTTTATCTAAAGCTTAAATAGATAGGATAGCGGTTAATTAAGGCGTCTAAGGAGGGGTGGCTAGCTGTCATAGGACACCCCCGTGACACCTTATACACGTCTACCTGTTTCCACCGACTGAACAACCGAAGACCGACCACGAGACGGCAATCTAACAGCAATCTGCCATATTCCGCCGCAATCTGCCGTCTCTACTGTCGGAGTTGCCAACTGGCAACTTTAAGGACCTTTAACTGCCGAATTCTGCCAAGTTCTACCAGAACCGCCACCTAAGCTCTACCCTACCCGTGTGTAGCATAGTACCTGTTAACCTAGCAACTAAGCGAATGTTATATACCCTTTTTCCCCTATTTTCTACTTTCCTTTTCTTATGTAACGTCTTGACTTTATTACACAGTTTATATACATAGCTTAATAATATCTACTTCGCTATATATTATTATCGCTTATGCTTACTCCGTAACACTACATTGCGTTAACCCTATATACTACCCTCCAAAATGCAGAACGACCCTAAAGCCCCTATAATAGCCGTTGGTATTATGTCCGCACTCTAAAAACAATTGGCAGAAATATAAAAGTCCTTTATAGACGCCCTTGTATAGAACTAAGCTACTTTAACTTAACAATAAGCTGAACAAGAAGCACGATACTGGTAATTAATTAAAGACCTCTAAGAAGAAATCCGCACCCTTAAGATGCCTATATTAGGGCCCTAAGACCGAATACTATCTCTAGAGATAAACACGCGGAACAAGAGCCCTAAACCTACAGTAGTTACTTACCCCAAACCAACTACTGCACTATAACGATCTGAACGACTACTAGACCCTCTAATATTTACTAGTAAACAATAAGAACTCTAATTATTCCTAAGCCGGCTTAAAAATAAGCTAACTGGTAACGCTAACCGCTACCTAACTAAAGCTAACCGACTCTGCTACGCCCTAAGTTAATTAGGAGGAGACGTAGCTAACCTTATTAAACCTCTTTAACCGAACTTAGTACTAAGCCTAATTATACTTCTTGAAGCTACGTATAGTGACCCGAACCGCTAAGCTACTGCTTAGAGAAAGATAAACCACATAACTTAAGGAATAAAAAGCTTCCTAGTATACTTCTCCGAATTTAACCGTTATGTAAAAGAAATAGGCTGGAACGACTCCGCACTAATTAACAGCTGTTTACCGTATTAATCCTCTAGTTACCGTCCCCGATCTCCACCTAGTTCCAGCCCCGCATCTAGTAAGCACCACTTATAAGGACGAAGCTATAACCGACACGCTATAAGAACTCCACCCCGATTGCCTCTAAAAGGAAGGTCCTAGAGCTAAGTCGCTCTCCAGGACGGCGCTGCCTTAGGATCTCGTTGAATGCTTTAGATGTCACAAACTCTGACTCTTAGGATCGCAGTATAACCGTTAACTATTGTCTTTGGTAGAATAATTAATAGGTTAATGCTTAAGTCCTAATTAATATAGGAGCTAGTAGCACAGGATTTATTAACAAGATCTTTATATAAGATAATGGTTTTACTCTAACCCCCCTTAACTAGCATATTGATGTTACGGACGCTTTAAGTACGATATTATAACTACTTAGGGAAGAGTCGCGGGAAGCTAGTTGGTTAATATAGGCACGGTCTAGGATAGATCTGGTGGAACCATATAACGAGGAATGGTAAGCGAGTCACATAATGTTATACGCAGTGTACGGAGTATACGCAGTGTACGTCTATGTATAATATGTATAACATGTACCTTACATATAAGAGAGGATTTCTTAGGAGTATGGTTGTGTATTTAAAGGACCTTAGTCCCTACCGTAGATAGTTCTCTCCTTGTAGTAAATCTTAGAATATAATTGGAGTTAATCTATTAGGCAACCACTCTACCAGTTATTATTACGTTGTTGATTTGTTCTTACCTATATACCTAGCCTAATAATAGGACCCACCGTAGTTCCTACTATAAGGTTCTGTTACACATTTACTACTAAGGTTATAGTATTAAACAAAATCGAATAACATGCCACCTAAAGCACCAGTTATAACGGTGTTGGTAATAGCCACAACCTCAGGACTAGGAGATACCAGTATAGAAGATATGGATTCTTAAGTAGTTACACAAGGTTAGTTATAGGAAATAGTTAATCACTTATAAGATAATAATAGGATACTTAAAGAACGCATTAATGGAATTAGAGTAGCGAAAATTAAACTACCTTTAATTAAATGGTTCTTAGGAGAGAAGTTAAAGCTTAAGGGATTTCTTACGCAGATGCACTTTAAGGTAATACAGAAAGGGGCGAAGTTAGCAACATCGTTGGATTAAGTAGCCTATATAGGATTGTTCCTAACCGAAAGGGCACTTAAGTGGTTTAAACTATATCTTACGGAAATACAGGCCAATGGCATAACAACTACTAATTAGGATATATGGTATATATTTGCTAGTTAGAATGGGTTTATAGAATAACTAACGCAGATATTTAGAGACCTAGAGGCTATAACCACAGCGGAACAAAAGCTTTAGAACTTAGTACAACGCACTTTAGCAATTAAGTGTATAACATAGTTTTAAACACTAGCTATATAGGTTAAGTGGAATAACAGGGCGCTTATGGCATAGTATAAATAGGGACTTAAGGCTAAAGTCTAGGACGTAATTATCCTAATAGAAGATGCGGATACTCTAAGGGAGTTAATAGACCAGTTAATAAAGATTAATAATAGGATCTATTAAAGGGAACAAGCCAAGAAAGGGTAAGATAGAGTTCTATAGTTGTATAAGGCGCAGAGTACGCAACAATAGACGCAGAGTTAAAAACTATGGAATGGCGCAGAGCCAATAGACCTAAGCGGTACTAAAGAAACCTAAAGGTGGGAAAAGAAACCATAGAAACCTAAAGGTTAAGGATTAAGTAATTAAAGGACCTAAGAGTAGAGGCTAAACCAGGGATCTTAGCAGCAGAAGATGTTTAGGCGGACTCTATAGCAAGAAAAATAGTTTAAAGATAGAGCTTGCATAAATTGCGGAAAATAAGGTTATTTTGCCAGAGACTATAGAGGTAGTTAGAGTAACTACATAGTAAAGGGAACTAGGCCAGCAGACAGCACGTATATATAAAGGGATAATGGTGCACTATAAGGAACAAAAGAATGTTCAATTAACAGTTTTGCGTATTATTACAACAATACATGCCGAATTTATAAGGACGCTAAGTACGGCGTAAGCTATTGGCTATAGGAGCCATTGTTATCTAAGTTTAGAGAAACCAACGAACTAGCTTATAGATTGGATATTAAAGACAATAAATTTAATACAGGCGAAGTATTTACTAATAATAAGGCAATAAAGGCAGCTTACTAGGAGCATGTAGACCTTGGAGAAGTTAAAACAGAAGTAAAAACTAAGACCATTACAAAATAGGGTTCAGTAACGGATATTATAATACTGTTAGATACAATTTCCATCACTTTACAAGACAATAGAAGCAACGTTTAGAAGAAACTAAGTAAGTAGATAACTACTAGTGCTAGCTTATTACTTAATAAAGGCAAAAGGCCACAGGCTTAAGATTCTTAGGAAGAGATATAAGAAGCTTAAGATTTTTAAGATAAGATAAGACACACCTAAGGACCCACAACGGACGAAAACTAATGGGAAAGGGCAGCTACTTAGTTTAACAACAAATGAATAAGTATAGGACGCAAGTTCAAGAACTACAAGTTTGGGGAACGAATAAGAATGTTAGCAATTTTAGGTAAACGCAGTGTTCAGCCTAAAGATTAAATAGTTAATACTAGGATTAAAAAGCAAGATAACTATAAAGATCTAGCTGCAAGACGCAGAAAACAAGAAACTATGGATAAGTTTAGAACAAGAATCATTATATAGCAGGAGCAAAAGCTAGATAAGAGGTTAGCTACGCTAGGTTGTATAAAGGACAGAGCACCTATAAAAAGAATTACTAATAGGCTAAGTGCAGGAATACCTAGGGTAAAATGGTTAGACGAACTGGAACAAGAAAAGGATCTAAATGTCCCAACTAGGTTTAAAGAAAGACATACCAAAGGATGTTATAATATAGCGATAACAAGGTACTTTCTAATAGATAAACTATACACACTAAACCAGCTGTACGGAAAGTGGTATAGGCAACAACATAATAACGAATAGAAAGACTTTTATATATAGCTGGATAAAAAAGTTGTCTAAGACTAACCCATTACGGAAAAACGCATAAGTCACATTAAAGGAGTATTAATTATGATGTTAAGGAACCTAGAAGAAGGATCTAGGGACTAGAGAAGTAAGTAATAAATCTTAGTACCTATAGTAGAGATACCAGTAGTTAGGTTAACTAGGTATAGGTTTAAATTTAAGAATAAAAATAAACTAAGAGTTAACCTAAAATATGCAGCGTATTATACACTATTATAGATAGCTTATATGGATAACATATGCAATATATATAGAGTACTAAAAGACAAAAACCAAAAGTACCTAGTAAGGATATATTGGGCACCAGAGGAAAAGCGGTTTAGGAACGCTAAGTATATATATAGATGGCACTAGTAGAAGTATAAGGTTAAGGGGACTTAACACTTTAACTAGGAAGATTCCTTACGGAAGAATGCCTAGATGGATAACAGTGGTGGGAGTGCCTAGAGAATATTTGTCTATAGTATATAGAGGAAAAGAAACGAACTAAGTATTAGCCTAAGTAGAATTAAGTATAGGTAGGATCTAGCAGCCAATAGTTAGGAAAAGGGGAGGCGCATAGGACTAGAGGGAACCAGTATTAGAGCCTTAAACCCTTAAAGGAATTTAAGGTTAATACCTAAATTTATAAGCTAAATGGCAAGATCAACAGTTTAAAGCGTTAGTAGATAGTGGAGTAACTAGGAACCACATATCACTAAAGGCAGTAAAAAGGATAGGGTTACTATACAGATAAAAGGAATACCTATATCCACTTATAACGATTTTAGGAGACTAGATAGCCTATAAAGGAGGTATTATCAATCTTAAAATAGGACCTATTTAGTTAACTATTAAAGGAAGACCAATCAAAATGTCTTTTAATATCCTACTATTGGGATAGAACGAGGCGATACTAGGGATGCCTTAGTTACAGGAGTACAATCTAAAGATTAATTAGGTTATAGGTTAGGTTAATATTAAGGATACTTAACGGTATAAAGTGCGATAGTAAACCAAGTTGGTATAGTACTAAGTTAGAGCGATATATAAAGAGACTAAGCGAGGCTTAAGTTATATACCAAAGAGATACTATAAGTATAGTAAAAAGTTATAGTTATCAGAAAGTAAAAAGCTGTTAGAGTATGCAGTATAGGACTATAAAATAGAATTGGAAGAAAGAATAAGTCTAAAGTTCTTTCCAATCTATAAGCTTACTAAAATGGAGTTAGTAGCGCTTAAGGAGTTTATCTAGGAAAACTTATATAAGGGATATATTAGACCATTATAGTTATTAGTAGAATATCCAGTACTATTCATCCCAAAGAAAAACGGAAAACTTAGGATGTGTATAGACTATAGATAGTTAAACAGTATTACCTAAAAGGATAGGTATTCTTTACCCTTAATTAGCGAAATCTAAGACAGGATAGGTAATGTAAAGATCTTTATAAAGATAGATCTAAGGTGGGCGTACTATTAGATTAGGATTAAGAAAGGTAATAAATAAAAAGCAGCCTTTAGGTTAAAGGAAGGACTATATAAACTATTAGTTATGCAATTTGGGCTTATAAACGCACTAGCAACGTTCTAAAAGCAAATTAATAGTGTGTTAGGAGAACACCTAGATGAGTTTATTATAGTATACCTCAACGACATTATTATCTACTTAGAGAATAAGGAAGAACATGGAGAACACGTTAAATGGGTCTTAAAGAGACTACAGAAAGAACAGATACTAGTAGCAATTAAGAAATACAAGTTCTTCACAATAAAGACCAATTTTATAAGATTTATTATTAAACTAAGGAAAATCAGCATAGACCCAAAGAAAGTTAAAGCTATAGTGAGTTGGCAAGAACTAGAGAACGTTATGCAGTTAAGGTCGTTTCTAGGGTTTTGTAACTACTATAGGAGGTTTATAGCACAATAGTTAAAAAGCATTGAGCCGTTTACAAGGCTAATAAAGAAAGAGAAACTGTAAGTTTAGGGTAGTAAATTGTCACGGGGCGCGGAACTGTGGCAGCTAAACGTATGTATTCGAGGAGTCTACAAGACGTTGCGCGATCGATCATAAGGGTCGAGGGCGTAAGGAGGTGATATACCTACGCGTAGCTGACGTAAGCTGTACGCGAGGTGTACGCGAGAGCACGGGGCTCTCCTATGGAGGCCCCTGCGGTGTGGTTCCGTGACACTACCCC
>Ga0307507_10004579_pt1 | contig 24221 bp, 4 predicted proteins | sample 7_EM_MG_FD_207223 | JGI IMG/M metagenome (GOLD analysis project Ga0307507, IMG submission 207223) | Populus trichocarpa ectomycorrhiza microbial communities from riparian zone in the Pacific Northwest, United States - 7_EM | ecosystem: Host-associated > Plants > Roots > Unclassified | place...
CATGGGCTATGTGAAAGGACTTTATAGTATTAATGCTTAGCCTAGATATTAGCGGCGCCTATAATAATATACCCTATAAGCGTCTCCTATATATCCTTAGGGCAAAGGGCTTCCTAGAATAGATTATTTAATTTATTTAAGGATTTATAGGCTAGAAAGAAATATTACTGGTCTTTAGTAAATACTAAAGCCCCCCTATTGCAGTCGTAATAGGAATACTATAAGGATTACCTCTGTTGCCTATACTCTTCCTCTTCTTTATAAGCAACCTGCTTGACACCTTTAAGGAAGGGGCGACCTAGGGGATAGGCTTCGTTGATGATATAAACCTAATTATATATAGGCCAACAGCCGCAGAGAACTGTAGGACACTAGAGAAAGCCTATAACACCTATATAGAATAGGCAAGATGACATAGAGTCTAATTCTTACTAGAGAAATACTAGCTAATCTATTTTATAAGAAAACGTAACTAATCTGTAGATCTTTAGTATATAATCTATATTTAAGGCTTTAGGGGTTAACCGGTTTAAGGCCTAAGGGTATTAAAAGTATGGATAGACAGCAAGCTCTAGTAGAGCGTATATGCGGCACAAGCGGCCCGTAAGGGTATATCGCCATGTCCAGGATTGTTAATTCTATATAGGGTCCATACTTCTAGAGGTTACGCCTACTATATATAGCAGTTGTCTGGCTAACCATGACGTATAGATCTAGCATTTGGGCTACTAGAGAAACTAAGAAAGGCCCCCCTAAATTACTCCTTAAACCACTCCAAAAGGTCTAAATAGCCTGCCTTAGGAGTATAACAGGCGGGTATAAGCGAACGGCCACAGCACTGCTTGAGAAGGAAGCTAATATTCCCCCCCTATAACTATATATTAAAGCCGATGTAATGTAAAGGGTGCAAAAGGAATGTAACTCTAATGTTATAAAGTATATCAAAATATGCCTAAACAAACTATGGAGGGACCCTAGGGTGCCCTATAAGAGAAGGAACTAATAACCCCAAAGTAGGGAAGATATATTAGGAAAACAGGTAGAGAAAGTAGAAGAAGAATAGTACAGCGCTAGGGCCCAGGCCTATATAGAGGAGAAAGGGAGATATATAAGAGGCCAGTAAAGATAATAGTAAGGGAGAGAAAGGAGCTAAAGTAGAGTATAAAAGAGTACTAGAAAACCATCTACCGTAACACAATACTAGTTGGACCGACGCTGGAGAGACGAATAGGAGTTAAAGGTATAGAGGCAGACTTAGGCAAGGGGAACCCAAGCTATAGTATAGGTAATACTATAGGGGGTAAATACCTAAAGGCTCTAAAAGGGCCTAATAAAGGCAGAAAATACAATAGCAACACTTTTAAGGACAGGAATAATAGGACTAAAAGATTGGCTTTACTGGGTAGGTATTCTAGTAGGTAGCCTAAGGTGCGAATATAGCTGGCTAAGACAGACACTAAAACACGTAATACTGTTATACCCCTTACGCACCAGCTAAGAAGCAATACTCTCAGCAGCTAGCATAGAAAACTATAATACACTACTCTTAATATAGAAAGGCCTTAAGGCGGCTACCTAGTGGCTTATTAGCCAAAATGTGCTAGACCAGTTCCGGGTTGCAAAGGAAATAGTAATAGAAGGTAAAGGGGTAAGTAATAGGCGCCCCCTAATAACTCTATAGAAGTAGAGTATAGTGTATAATACTAGCGCGTCCGTAGGTTTGTTACGGCAGTAGTAGTTCCTAAAGAGGTTAAAAAGTAAGGTAGTAGAGCACTACTGGTAACTCGCAGGCAACTTATAAGCGAGCCCTAAAAGGCGGGGAGACGGATCACGGGGTTTTCTTAAATAGAGTTTTCTCCCCATATATATATAAGGAGTAGTCCGCGTGGGCCTAACAGGGATCCGAATCGGACGTTAAGCAATGAATAATAATAATATTTATTACCGTGTATATTAATAATATCTTAATCTACTTGTCCTTACTTTCTAAATATTAGAAATATATTAGAATGGTTCTTAAACGCTTATAAGATATAGGCTTATAATGCGATATTAAGAAATATAAGTTCTACGCATCTAAGGTTATATACTTAGGCTTAATTATATCCTATAATAAAATTAAAATAAACCCTAAGAAAGTTGCTGTAATTATAAACTAGGAAAGCCCTAGCAATATATAAGATATTTAAGGATTTCTAGGATTTATAAAATTTTATTAATAATTTATTGACCACTTCTTAGAAACTGCTTAACTATTAATAAACCTAATAAGAAAGAACATAAAATTTAAATAAACTGCTAGATGCAAATAAGCTTTTAATAACTTAAAATATTACTTTATAACTACTCTAATTCTTACCTACTTTAACCTTAACCTTAAATATATTATTAAAATAGACTTATTAGATTATATGCTAGGGGGAGTATTATTATAATATAATAAGAATAGCAAGCTATATCTAGTAGCCTTTCTCTCCTAAAAACTCACCATTACTAAATTAAACTATAAAATATATAATAAGGAACTACTTGCAATTATTAGATACTTTAAATAATAGCGTCCTAAGTTTAAAGAATTATTGTTTCTAATATATATTAATAGACCATAAGAACCTGCAGTACTTTATAACTATAAAACAATTAATATAGTACTAAATTTATTAGGCCAAATACCTCTTATAATTTAACTTTAAGATTATATACTAACTAGGCAAATTTAATTAGAAGCCTAATATATTAATATAATAATTATAAGACCTACCTATAAACGCTTTATATAAATAAATTATAAATTATTTATAAATCTTATTACCCCCTAAACGTTTTAAAAAACTACGTCCTATATTTTTAGATATAGAACTTAATAAAAATAAATTAGAAGTTAATAAATAGGAAATAGAAATTAATAAGCTAATAAAATATAAATATAAGAATAATATATAGATAATTAATATAATAAAAGCAATTTAAATAGGAAAACAATAGTATAAGGATATTATACTAGCTAAATGCGAAATTTTAAAATAATTAATTATACTATTAATAGAAAATAGTAGTTCTAAATTCTAAACCTTTATAATTTAAGATACTTAAATTTATATATAACTCCTCTATAGTAGGACATCCTAGCTATATAAAGACTTATAAGATCGTTTAACAAGTATACTACTGGCCTATAATGCATAACTATATATAAAAATACATTTAAGTATATAGGATGTGCGTATATGGAAAGACCTCCCATATAAAGAAGTAAGGAGTATTTTAACTGCTACCAATTCTAATATAAAAATAGCGCGATATCTTCATTAACTTTATAGTTAACTTGCCTAGTAGTAACAGGTTTATGAATATTATAGTAGTAGTTAACTATCTTATAAAAATGCGATATATAATCCCTATAGATTTAATTAATACAATATTAATAGCTAAATATTTTATTAAGTATATCTTTAAGCTACATAGACTTCCTAACTTAATAATATCTAACTATAGAAACTAGTTTATTTTAAACTTCTAGTAAGCTCTATATAAATAATTAAGTATTTAAGTATAACTCTTAATGTTGGTATGCTTTAACACAGTGCAATAGACGTAATATACGTGCAGTGCGGTGTGTAGTTGGATTCTTGTTGTTGTGCTCTAATGCAGTATTGATACATATACGCGTCTCGCGTAGATCACGTGCATAGAGCACGTGACACGTGAAACGAATATTATACCAACACTGGCAACTGTTTAAATGCTAGGAAACCAATAGAACCTTTTTTATAATAGTAAGTGTTACAGGACCACCCCATAACACTTTATATATGCTACTTACCACGTTCTGCCGCATTCTGCCGCATCCTGCCGCATCCTACTATATTCTGCCATATTCTGCCTACTACCACAAGGTTATCCTATATTCGCAATATTAGCAATATCCGTAATATCTGTAACTTCTACTAAATTCTACTAGGTCTGTTAAATCCTGCCAAATTCTGCTAGGTCTACCAAATCTGCCAAATCTGCCAAATTCTGTTAGGTCTGTTGAATTCTGCTAAATTCTACTAAGACTATAACAATAAATGTTTTAATATATAATTGCTTTTAACTTCTTTATATTAAATCTCCTTTCTCTATTAGATGTCCTTTTGTTCTACCTACTCCTTAGCCTATAGTTCTAAGTAATTGGTATTAATTAGCTTCTTAAGAGCTATAGATGCCTTACTCTTGGTTATTAAGTCAGTAGGGTTGCTATTACTATTAATCTACTTAACTTCTGTAATCTTTCTACGCTCATACAACTAATAAAGACACATAATATCTATTATAAGATGTTTCTCTTATATAGTGCCTAGCTTAATAACACATTTATAGAGTGATTTTAAGTTGGTGTAAAGTATAAGTGGGAGTTTAATCTATAGGAGTTGTTTAACAGTTAACTTAATTACGGCGCCGATGTTAAATCTATGGGCTATTGCGTAGAGTTTAGATACTAGTACGCTCCTAGTAACTCTCTTGTACTTAATTAAGGACTAATATATAATATTAGCCTTATTTATTATATCTGCCAATACTAGGATATAGCCTATTTATAATAAAAGGTTCTTATTATTTGCAAATAAGGCGTCTGTAAACACAAATAGGCATAGTATATTAATATCCAGTTTGACATATATAAGGCCTCTTACTAGGTTATCAATTTGCTATTAGAGTCATTTATTAAGTGCTGTAATATTACTCTTTTTAGGGTTAATTACCTAGGTAGCAAAGGAGAGGTTAAAAAAGGCTTTAGGTTGGCATATAGAGGCAATATATATACCTCTGGCACGTTACGCAACGTATTATTCCTTTATAGTCAGTGCATTATAGACAATACCTCTTAAGCTTGTAGTTATAGCTGCTTTGCTAAGGTAGACCATATTTAAGTTCTTACACTAGCATTCTTAGGTTATTATAATGTTGCCTTCCTAAGAAAGTTAAATAATGCATCTATTAAATTTAAGTGACTGCTTAACCATAAGTTACTCACATTCTTTAGCAAGAAAGTAAGCCTTTTCTAGATGTTATTACTCTATATCTATAAAGGTGGTATTAGCCAAGAAGAGAGTGTTGTTAGTTTAAAGGCCAACAATACTAAAGTAATTAGGAGTGTTGCTCTATAAAAGGCAAGGGTTATATATTAATAAGTTTATATTTAATTCCTTAATATAGTAATTATGGTAGGTTATAAACCAGTAATTGCCTACTTCTGGAACACTATATAAAGGCTTAATTACCTTTAGAATTAAGTCCTTTCTAATGCCTAGTTGGCTTCCCAATTTGTAAGGTGGTCAGATATAGAAGTCTTAATTTAGCTTTATAAGAGACTAGACATACGCCTAGGAGATATCTTATAGGTATAACTATATACCGTTGCCTTATAGTATCGCCGCGATGCATAGAATAAGGTGTTGGCTAACTTATTAAATAGTAGGTAACTAGGTTAGTACAATACCCTTTTTAAGATTATTGTACGCTTAGACGACGAGTCTTAATTTCTTAAAGGCTTTATTAGTACTAGGGTTCTTAATCTTATCTATAAATTATAAATTAAAAACTCTAACTCCTGCGGGTATGTCCTAAGGGTTAATTATCTTAAATACGCCCTTTTTAATCAGTCCTGTGATTTCCTTTTAACGGGATGTTTTAAACTACTTATAGTTGCTATCCTCTTGCAAGAATACAGTAATGTTGGTAGTATTAACATAAAGGGGATACTTACGGGGTCTTCCTCTTCCTTAGCAAGGTAGTTATACTTCTCTAGTTTTAGTAAGGAACGGTTTCTGTATAAAGGCAGTTTCTATAGACGGTTTATATATACGGACAGTTTCATCAACTTAGATATTATCAACTTGGGTGCCGTTAACTTAAATATCTTCAACTTAAATATTTCTAGGGTCTATTAAGTATGGTTTAACAGCAGTACTATAGAACTTTATAGAGCCGCCAGGTAGATTAACAGCACACGTTTTTCCTTTAATATTTAGTAGGTTATATGGTCCTACCTAGTATCCAGGTTATCCTATATTACCTTCTCTCCAAACCAGTACCAAAGAGTTAAGGGGTAGATTATAAATTGCGGTAGTGCTGGGGCCATTATATATATTAAGTGCATCTACAACCTAGCGCTCTACTTATATCTTCTTTACTTCCTCTATAGCTTTCTTAAATACAATCGCACGCTATATTACTATAGGTAAAGGTGCGTCGGACTCTATTATTTAAGGGTACACTCCAAATACTAACAGCGTAGGTATTAGGCCGTCTAGTCCTATAGAGTCGTTAATTGCTTTAAAGGCCATTTACAGTACTATATCCTTATTAATTCCTAGTATCTTGGAAGTAATAATGTGGTATATATATTATAAGGGGCCGTGGTAACGCTCTACTATGCTAATTAAGTTGTAAGCTTTAACCAGTACGCTCTTTATAGTAGTGCCTATATTAACCGCGTATTACTTAAACTCTCTACTAATAAAGTTCTTTCCTGTATTATATGCAATTATATATAGGGGGCCTAGGTATGTGTTAATCTAGCACGCTTATAATATATCCTATATATACTTAGCGTTGATATTCTATAGCTATCTACCTGTTTAAAATTAGGTGCCTTTATTAATCATATAAAGTATAGACTTGCTGTCAATATACATAATATTAACAATAATATAGTAGTTAAAATTAACATTATTCTTTAAGGTAAATCTAAATCTGCCTAGTGACTTTCCGTACTTTTAACAGTATAAGCAGTAGCAGGTAATATGCTTAAGGGTTTTATAATTAGCATCGTTTTTATGGCCAGCGCGGTCCAATATTCTCTTAAGTTATTATACTAACAGATGTCTAAAGCGTTGGTGTAGGCGTTATAATTCTACATTAGTTAAATAGCATAGGTTTTAGTTAAAGGACTCTATAATAAATATATATAATATAGTATTCTATAGTAGAAACGGGTGTCCAAATTGGCGTATAACTAGTACGGTTTTTAAGGGGGTTATTAGGACATTCTTTAGGTTATTAAAGTACACTTATAAATTATCTATGTCTGCTAGGCAAAGCAGGAAAGAGGTGTTAACTTTAACAACATGGAACTCTACTATGCCTATTAGTATAGCGACCTGGATAAAACTAATAGAAGATATAGAGCCTATTCTAAACTGTACGCTAACTATACCTCTTATAGACTTATTTAACTATACTTTATTAATCTTCTAAAGTGTAAAAAACTAACTATATCCTACTGTAGAGCGTTTAGAGGCTCTGGTGTCAATCATTATACCTATAAACTTTATAGAGGTGTAGTGTGAGGTTATATTATACGCAAATGGGTCTATATTAATAGGAAATGCATCTATTATAGTATTAATGGTTATAACTGCGTGGCTATATACTCTATTAGCTAGTTCTAAAGCTGTAGCAGTCGCATTATCTAGTTCAATCTTACCATATAAAGTGTAGTATACTATAGCCTAGTCGTCCTCGTCTATTAGAGTGCTAGGGTCCATGTTAATTACTAGAGCGTTAAATGTATCGGTAATCTCATCATCTAAGTCATTATTGTCATCATTGTTGCCTTTATAGTCTATAATATATTGCTTTATTCGCTCCTAAAAGCGGTCCTTAAACTTATTTTTAAACTTAGTCTTAGACTCTTTTTACTCCTCTTTAGTATGTTTCTATAAGCAACATTCTTCCCTATTACATACAAAGCAACGTAGTTTCTTTTAGTTACGGTTATACAGGGGGTTGCTGTAATTACTATAGTCGTAGTTATTGTCTCTTCTATAAAATTATCGGTCTATAAAGAAGGCTTATATCTTTTCCGTATACTCTTTCTTATATACTATAATGGATAATTAAAGTTTATTAATAAGGGCTCTAAAGTTATTTAGTAGGTCAGAGGCTGCATATCTATATACTAGTATTCTCTAGCAAGAAGTAACAATTTTATTGTAAAAGAAGTCTATAGTTTATAAGGTAGGTCTAAGACCATACTATAGTTAATAAAGTCTGTGGATTAATAATTAGAGGCATTTGCTTATAGACTTATCTATATTTCCTACTATCACTATTATAAGTATAATGGAATTCCACTCGTCTAAATTCTTGCATTAAAATCCTAGTCCTTTAAAGAAATTCCAAAGGTGCTTATAAACTTTAGTAAATGGTAGGCGGGACAGTTAGTTTATATAAAAGTAGTCTAAAGCTAGTCCTTTTAACATAGTAAGGAATGCCTTAAAATAGGCTTCTTAGGGATAGGCTTTATTAATAATATAAACCTAATTATATACGGGCTAATAGCTGTAGAGAATTGCGGGGTATTAGAGAAAGCCTATAATACCTATATAGAATAGGTAAGACAATATAGAGTCCAATTCTTACTAAAGAAATACTAGCTAATCTATTTTACAAAAACACGCAACTAATTTGCAGATCTTTAGTATGTAATTTATATTTAAGGCTTTAGGGGTTAACTAGTTTAAGGCCTAAGGGTATTAGGAGTATAGGTAGACAGTAAGCTCTAGTAGAGTGTATATGCATTATGAGCGGCCTATAAGGGCTAAGTATATTATATTACAATATCTAGGATCGTTAATTCCATATAGAGCCGGTACTTCTAGAGGTTATGCCTACTATATACAGCAGTTATTTAGCCAACTATAACGTATAGATCCAGTATTTGGGCCATAGGAGAAACTAAGAAAGGCCTCCCTAAGTTACTCCTTAAACCACTCTAAAAGGTCTAAATATGTAACCGACTACGGTACCCTGCCAAACCACCACTGTGTCACCAGTGTATTACCCTGACTCGCTCACCGACTCGCTCACCGACTCGGTCAATTACCCCTTTATTGTCTACACCTTTCATGTATATATACCACCTGATTTCCATAGATTTACAATAAAGTTGCTCAGTCAATTCCCACACTTGCACTGTTACAAAATAGCCTACCTCTAGAGTATAATAGGCGGGTATAAACAAACGGCTATAGTACTTCTTAAGAAGGAAGCCAATACCCCCCCCCCCCTATAATTATATATTAAAGCTGCTATAATGTAAAGGGTATAAAAGAAGCCCAACTCTAAGGTTATAAAGTATATTAAAACACGCCTAAATAAACTATAGAGGGACCCTAGGATGCCCTATAGGAGAGCAAACCAATAACCCTAAAGTAGGGAAGATATATTAGAGAAACACGTAGAGAAAGCAAAAGAAGAATAGTGCCGCTTTAGGGCCTAGGCCTATATAGAGGAGGAAGGAAGACGTATAAGAAATTGGTAAAAATAATAATAAAAGAGAAAAAGAAGCTAAAGTAGAACATAAAAGAGTTCTATAAAACCATTTACCGCAATATAATACTGGTTGGACCAACACTAGAGAGGCGTATAGGAGTTAAAGGTATAGAGGCTGACTTAGGCAAGAGAAACCTAAGCTGTAGCATAGTTAACACTATAGGGGGTAAACACCTAAGGGCTCTAAGAAGGCCTAATAAAGGTAGAAAATATAATAGCAATACTCTTAGGAATAGGAATAATAGGACTAAAAGATTAGCTCTACTAGGTAGGTGTCCTAGTAGGTAGCCTAAGATATAAATATGGCTAGCTAAGATAGACACCAAAATATATAATACTGTTATACCCCTTACGCACTAACTAAGAAGTAATGCTCTTAGTAGCTAGCATAGAGAACTATAATACATTACTCTTAATATAAAAAGGTCTTAAGGCGGTTACCTAATGGCTTATTAGCTAAAATATACTAGACCAGTTTTAGGTGGTAAAGAAAATGGTAATAGAAGGCAAAGGGGCGAGTAATATGCGCCCCCTTATAACTCTACAGTAGTAAAGTAAAGTTTATAATACTAGCGCGTCTATAGGCTTGTTATAGCAGCAGTGGTACCTAAGAAGGTCAAAAAGTAAAGTAGTAGAGCACTATAGGTAACTTGTAGACGCTAAGTAGGCAAGTCCTAAAAGGCAGAGAGATGGATTACAGAGTTTTCTTAAATGGGGTTTTATCCCTATATATAAATAAGGAGTAGTCCGCGTGGGCCTAATAGGGATCTAAATTGGACGTTAAGCAATAAATAATTATTATATTACTAACTCTATTCTAGATTTTACTAATTAAGGGTAAAGAATACCTATTCTTCTAGATAATGCTGTTTAACTATATATAATTAATATATAGCCTAAGTTTTCTATTTTTCTTTGGTACAAATAGTACTAAATATCCGCTAATAACTATAATAGTCTAATATATCCCTTTTATGGGTTTCCTTAGATAAACCCTTTAAGTGCTCTTAACTTATCTTTAGTTAGCTTATAGATTAGAAAAAGCCTTAGACTTATTTTTAGTTCTAATTCTGTTTTATAGTCCTATACTATATATTTTAATAGCTTCTTACTTTCTAGGCTCTATAGCTTTTTTCCATACTTATAGTATTTCTTTAGTATATAACTTAAGCTTTACTTAGTCTCCTTATATATTACTCCAACTTAGTACTATACTATCTTAGTAGCTTATTATACTTTATATTATTAAGTATTCTTAATATTAACTTAACCTATAACCTAATTAATCTTTAGATTATATTTCTATAACTAAGGCATTCCTAATATCGCCTTATCCTTTTTTAATAGTAGGATGTTAAAAGATATCTTAACTTATCTTCCTTTAATAGTTATCTAAATAGATCCTATTTTAAGATTAATAATACCCCCTTTATGGGCTATTAGATCTTCTAAAATTATTAATAATAAATATAGGTGCTCCTTTTATCTATATAGTAGCCCAATTTTTTTTTAACTACTATTAGTAATATATAGTTCCTTATTACTCCACTATCTACTAATACTTTAAACTTTTAATTTTACCAATTTACTTATAAATTTAGGTGTTGTCCTTAAATTCCTTTAAGGGTCTAAGGCTCTACTACTAGCTCCCTCTAGTTCTATAGGCCTCCCCTTTTCCTAACTATTGGCTACTAGATCCTAACTGTACTTAGTCCTCCTTAAGCCAATACTTGGTTTATTTCTTTTCTTTAATATATTATAGATATATATTCTTTAGGCACTCCTACCACTATTATCCATTTAAGTATTTTTCTGTAAAAAATCTTCTTAGTTAAGGCATCAAGTTATCTAACTCCTAAACTTCTATTAAGTGCTATTTATATATATACTTAGCGTTTCTAACCCTTTTTTATCTAGTGCCTAATATATCCTTATTAGGTCCTTGCGATATTTATCCTTTAATGCTCTATATATATTACATATATTATCTATATATACAATCTATACTAATATATAATACGCTAGGTGCTTTAGGTTAACTCTTAATTTATTTTTATCCTTAAGTTTAAACCTTTATCTTAGTAATTTAGGTATCGCCGTATTGTTTACTAGTACTAATATCTATATTATTTCTCTTTAGTCTATAGCCTATTATTCTAAATTCTTTAATATTATAATTAATCCTCCTTTAATATAGCTTAATCCGGTATAACCTTCTTATCTAGCTATATATAAAAATCTTTCTACTTATTATTCTTATGTTATTTATACTACTTTTAGTATAGCTTTAAAAGTAGATACAATCTATCTATAAAGAAGTATCTTTTTTTTACTATATTGTTATAACCTTTTACATATTGTTCTATAAACCTAGTTAGAGTCCCTAAATTCTCTTTTTATTCTAGGTTACTAAGCTACTTAGCTCTTAGTGCCCTTAGCCTATTAATAACCTTCTATATAAGTACTCTATCCCTTATACGTTTTAATATAGTTAATCTCTAATCTAACTTCTATTCTTGCTATATAAAAATTTATTATCTAAACTCCTCTATAGTTTTTATTCTATTACGTTTTATAAACTGATTTTTAATGTCTTTATTTTTTTTTTATTATATTAACTTTTTAACCTTTAGGCTAAACACTGCGTTTTTTTAAAATTACTATAGACCTTATTTATTCTTTAAAATCTTAACTCCCTAAAAATCTTCGTCCCATACTTATTTATTTATCTATAAACTAAGCTGCTACCATTTCCCATTAGTTTTTATCCATTATAGGTTCTTAGGTCTTTCTTATCTCTTCCTAAGAATCTTAAGCCTACATTTTTATCTATTACTTAAAGTCTTAAATCTTCCTTATCTCTTCTTAAGAATCTTAGACCTATAGCCTTTTACCTTTACTAAGTAGTAAGCTAGCACTAGCAGTTATCTGCTTACTTAACCTTCTTTAGATATTACTCCTTCTATCTTATAAAGTAATAGACTCTATATTTAATAGTATTATAATATCTATTACTAAACCGCGTTCTATAGTAGTTTTAGTCTCTACTTTTATTATATATTTAAGGTTTATATACTCCTAGCTAGCCGCCCTTTCTTCTTTATTACTGTTAATTAATAAATACTCTAACTCCATTATTATTTTTACTAATCTTTATCCGTATATTACTATAATATCTCAATCTAGCTTATAAAGTTAATCTTGTTTTTTATCTAACTCTTTAGTTCCCTTAAGTCCTTATAACTTTAGCTCCTATAGCTAATAGCTTACGCCATACTAAGCGTCTTTATAAATTTAGTATGCGTTATTATAATAAAACGCAAAGTACCTAATTAAATACTTCTCGGTCCTGCGTAATACGCTTATATCCACATTATTATACTCTAATAACTTAGTGCCTTTTACCGCGTAGTTACTTTAACTACCTCTATAGTCTTTAGCAAAATAAACCATTTTTCTTACTATAGAGTCCGCCTAAACGTCTTCTGCTATTAAGATCCCTGGTTTAGCCTCTACTTCTTAGTTCTATAATTACTTAATTTTTAACCTTTAGTTTCTATAGTTTCTTATTCCACTTCTTAAATTCTTTAATACCGCTTAGGTCCATTAGCTCTAGTCCACTATTTTATAGTTTATAACTCTATATCTATTGCTGCATACTTTATATCTTATATAACTATAGGACTCTATTCTAGCCTGTCTTAGCTTATTCCCTTTAGTAGATCCTATTATTAATCTTAATTGCTTAAATAATTAGTTCTCTTAGGGTATCCGCATCTTTTATTAGGATAATTGCGTTCTAGACTTTTGCTTTAAGTTATTATTTATACTATACCATAAGTGCCCTATTATTCCATTTAACCTATATAGTAAGCATTTAAAACTGCGTTATATATTTAATTTCTAAAGTCCGTTATACTAGGTTTTAAAGCTTTTATTTTGCTATTATTGTTACTTCTAAATCTCTAAATATTTATATAAGTCGGCTTATATACCCTTACCAGATTAAGAACATATACTTAACCTTCTAGTTAGTAGTTATGTCTCTATACTCCTATATCTTAGTAAGGTAAGATTTAAACCACTTAAATGCCCTACCTATTAGGAATAGTCCTATGTAAACTACTTAATCCATTAATATAGCAAGCTTTATATCCTTTTATACTACCTTAAAGCGCATTTATATAAGAAACCTCTTAAGTTTTAACTTTTTACCTAAAAACTGTTTAACCAATAGTAACTTAACCTTTACTACTCTAATTCTATTAATTCTATCTTTAAGTATTTAATTATTATCCGTTAATTAATTAACCATTTTTTATAACTATCTAACCATAACTAGTTGTGAGTTAGTGTCCTTTATACTAGTATCCCTATTAGTACCTAAGGTAGTTACTACTGTTAATAACGTTATAACTAGTGCTTTTAGTCGTATGTTATTTAACTTTGCTAATACTATAACTAGGTAGTAAATATATAATAAAGCCTTATAGAAAATACCACGGTAGACTCGCTAATAGGGTAGGTATATAGGTAAATAAGAAGTTAATAACGTAATAATAACTAGCAGAGTAGTTGCCTAATATATTAACTTTAACTATATTCTAAGATTTACTATAAAGAGAGAACTATCTAGGTAGGGACTGTAGTCCTTTAAATATATAATACTGCGCCTAAGAAACTCTAAGTACGTAAGGTATATGAGGTATATTTAGTATATAACGCTCCTTATAGATCCTACAGATCCTATATACCAAACTGGTAACCTGTTATATAACTTGGTTACCCCTTATCCTATCGTTTAACTAGTTCTAGCGCCTCTCGCGCTTCTACTACTGGTCTATTTATATCCTCTCTTAGTAGCCGTATTACTGCTAATATAAGGTCCGTAATATCCGTCAATATCTAGACCTCTCTAAATAATTACCTTCTCTTCGCGATTTACGGCTATTTTATTAATAGCTAGGAAAAGCTTATAAATGCTCTTCTCGGCTTTTATACAGTGGCCTTTTATAGTAGGGACAAGTAATAAAATACCCTCCTTTTAGTACTTAAGGACTATAGGATTATAAGAAATCTAGATGCTATTATATCCGATAATTATATTATAAACGATAAGCTCTGTTATATAATAAGCTACTGGCTTTTTTAGGAAGAGGGAATTAAATATAATCCCATTTACTAATAGATCCGCTATTAGGATTATATTCTAAACCTTACTATATAGGTGTAATGGAACCTTATAGCAAGAACTACGGTGGGTCCTATTATTGGGCTAGGTATGTAGATATAAACAGGTCAACAACGTAATAACAACTAGTGAAGTGGTTGCCCAATAGATTAACTCTAATTATATTCTAAGATTTACTACAAGGAGAGAACTATCTATAGTAGGGACTAAGGTCCTTTAAATACACAACCGTACGCCTAAGAAACCCTCTCTTATACGTAAGGTACGTGTTATACATAAGGTATATAAGTTCCTCCCGTTCCTCTTGTTTACTATATAGCACACCACGTGACCTTAGTTACTATTCCTTATTATATAGTTCCACCAGATCTATCCTGGACCGTGCCTATATTAACTAACTAGCTTCCGCCAACTCTTCCCTAAGTAGTTATAATATTATACTTAAGCTGTCCGTAACACTATCTTCCTCCTCTTTATCTTTGTCTTTAAAGATTCCTAATATCTCCAAGTTATCTACTAGAGGTGTAATATCCTTACTTATTATACCTAAAGTATCTTCTTTCTTATACGCACAACGACGTGCTTGTACTATAGCTGCTATACTGTTACTGGGTGAGATTACGCCGTCTCTATGTTCTTGTTGTGCGAAAGAGGGGCTGGTCTGTGTTGCGCTGGCGAGTTCTTTATCTTAATAACCCTCTTCCTATTTAGAGTGCACTAAAGCAAATATTTAATCGTCCTGTGACGTTCGCTCTACCTCTAACGCTAAGTATACGCGTCCTACAACTCTTAACAGTCTTTAAGTTCCCTAAGTAACTTATCGTAGGGTCTTGTGTTTAATCTGCCGCTGCGAAGCTTAACGGTAACCTGGCACAGGCCCTGGCTGAGCTTAAGTAGTCTTAGAATGCGGAGCAGAAGGCCCTAGACGCTCGTATTGCAGCATCCGCGCGACTGCTTTGTCTTAAGAAAGTTCGTAAGAAGGTCCGTTCTAAGGAGTGGAAACTTGTTTAACAGGGTTTGTCTAAGCTAGGCAATAAAAGAACGGACTTTCCTCCTGTAAGGGAAACAACTCCAAGTAGCTTGGCAATTGCTCCTCTTAGGTCCCCCTTAGGTGACTTATTCTTTGGCGATCCTTCTTTATTAATGCTACCTAACCCTTTTTTTTCTAATACTCTTATACCTTTCCTATAGCGTTCTCTAGGTTACTTAGTGGTTCCTAGGTAGTCTTACTATAGCCTATCTACTTTACTTTGTACTACGTTTTATTATTAATGTCCTTATAACTAACAACCTTTAAAACTTACTATTTGTCCTCTTCTTGTCCTTTATACATGTCTGCCTTATAGACTGGTAGTTTAACACTTCTGTGTACTGGCTCTAGTATTGCGATATGCTATATAGGGTAGATTTTTATTTTAGCTAGTAGTTTTAGCTTATACGTAACCAATAAAATTTTCTATATGATTTTAAAAGGTCCTAGTCTAACGTGGTCTAACTTTTTGCTTAGTCGGTAACTCTTAAAATTTTTGTATAGTAGCTATACTTTATTTCCCTCCTTAAGATCTAGTCCCTTAGATCTCTTAGCATTATAGTACCTTTTTATTTGCTCTTGTACTAGTTTAGCTATTTTCTTAAGGTCTATATAAAGATTTATTAAAGTCTCCATTCTTTCTTTAGCTGTGCTACTTATTTTCTTTATTTAACGTAGTAATAACAATAATCTTAGCTTGTATCCGTAATTTGCCTTAAATAGTGATGTTCCCATTTCTTCTTATAGTATTGTATTATATGCAAACTATATAACTGGTAGTAACAATACCCAATTATTTTATATATAATTGATATAGTGCCTTAGATACTGTTCTAGTATCTAGTTTAGTCTTTCTGTCTATCCGTCCGTCTGCAGATAATACACCGTTAAGGTTACTGCGCGAACTCCTTATTCCGCCAAGAATACCTCCTAAAATGCTACTATAAATCTTAGATCTCTGTCTGATATAATCTTACTTAATACTCTGTGTCTTGCAAATACTTCCTTAATATAGATTCTAGTAATATCTTCTACTAACATCTCTTCTATATACGCTATAAAGTATCCCTACTTTATAAGCTTGTCTACTATTACTAAGATCGCGTTATGATTTTATCCTATAATAGGATCTTTTAACTTTGGTAACTTAATAATAAAGTCCTATAATATAACTTCCTATGGTCTCTCTGGTGTCTTAATAGGTTATAGTCCTCCGTACGGCTTATACCTCGTTGGTTTGTTTCTTTAATAATCTAGATATTTTTTTATAACTTATCTTGCTAGTCCCTAGATTCCTTAAATAATATACTCCTCTTAAAGTCTTGATACTAAGCCTGTAGCTCCATTGTATCCTTAAGTTAGTCCCTTATAGAATAACTTAATAAACTCTTTTACAATAGACCTTGAAACATAAGTTGCTTCTCTGTTTTTATACTATTCTATGTTTAGATCCTCTACCTATACTTCTTAGATTTTCTATATCCAATTACTTTCTAGTAATTTATAGATCTGACTTTCTCTAGTTGCTATAATCTTTAGGTAATTATACCTAATTAATCTATCTTAATCCTTTTGCAGTAAAGCCCCTAATAGCCTTTTATTACTTTATAGTTTAGCCTTTCTACTTAGAGTATCCGCTCGTGCATTATCTATACCCTTAGTATGCTGAATTTTAAAATGGTATTCTATAAGCATTTCCGCCTATCTAACCTGTCTTTAGTTAAGTTCCTTTATCATTAGGAACCCTATAAGGTTCTTATAGTCCATCTTAACTATAAACAGTTTTTATATGCCTTATAAGAATGCTCTCTATTCCTTAAGTGCTATAACTATACCTAACAACTCCTTATTATAGATATTATAGTTTAGTTCTGGTGGTGTTATCTTTTAACTATAGTACGCCACTAGATGCTATATATCCTGGTGCTTTTATAGCAAACATGCTTCTAGTGCAAAGTCTAACGCATTTGTCTTAACAACCGTCTCTAGCTTTAGTTAGTAGATCTTAAGGACTGGTTCTTAGGTAAACAACTCTTTAAGTTCCTTAAATAGTTTCTTTTATTTACTATCCCATACCTATAGTTCCTCTTTCTTTATTAATTAAGTGAACGGCTTAATGCTCTTTAACTACTATACTATAAACCTCCTATAGTAGTTATAAAACCCTAGGAACGATCTTAACTACATAATATTCTCTAGTTTTTGCCAACTTACTATAGCTTTGACTTTCTTTGAATCTATGCTGATTTTTCCTAGTTTAATAATAAATCCTATAAAATTGGTTTTTCTTGTAAAGAACTCGCATTTCTTAATAGCTACTAGCATCTGTTCTTTTTATAGTCTCTTTAAGACCTATTTAATATTTTTCTATGTTCCTTCTTACTCTCTAAGTAGATGATAATATTGTTAAGGTATGCTATAATAAACTTATTAAGGTGTTCTCCTAATACACTATTAATTTACTTCTGGAACGTTACTGGTGCGTTTATAAGCCTAAACTGTATAACTAATGGCTTATATAGTCCTTCCTTTAACCTAAAGGCTACCTTTTATTTATTGCCTTCCTTGATCCTAATCTAATAGTACACCTATCTTAGATCTATCTTTATAAAGATCTTTGCGTTGCCTATCCTGTTTTGGATTTTGCTAATTAAGGGTAAAGGATACCTATCCTTTCTAGTAATGCTGTTTAACTATTTATAGTTGATATATATCCTAAGTTTTCCGTTTTTCTTTGGGATAAATAATACTGGATATTCTACTAATAACTGCAACGGTCTAATATATCCCTTTTGTAAGTTCTCCTAGATAAACTCCTTAAGTGCTACTAACTTGGTTTTAGTAAGCTTATAGATTAGAAAGAACTTTAGACTTATTTCTAGTTCTAACTTTATCTTATAGTCCTATACTATATGTTTTAATAGCTTTTCACTTTCTAGTAACTATAACTTTTTGCTATACTTATGGTATCTTTTTGGTATATAACTTAAGCCTTGCTTAGTCTCTTCATATATCGCTCTAACTTGGTACTATATTAACTTAGTTTGCTGTCGCACTTTATATTGTTAAGTATCTTTAATATTGACCTGACCTATAACCTAATTAATCCTTAGATTATATTCCTATAACTAAGGCATTCCTAGTATCGCCTTATCTTTTCCTAACGGTAAGATATTAAAAGACATTTTAACTTGTCTCCCTTTATTAGTTAGCTAAATAGGTCCTATTTTAAGATTAATAATACCTCCTCTGTAGGCTATCTAATCTCTTAAAATTGTTATAAGTGGATATAGGTGTTCCTTTTATCTGTGTGGTAACCCTATCCTTTTTACTACTACTGGTGATATGTGGTTCCTTATTGCTCTACTGTCTATTAGTGCTTTAAACTGCTGATCTTGCCACTTAACTTATAAGTTTAGGTATTGTCCTTGGACTTGTTTAAGGGTCTAAGGCTCTACTATTGGTTCCCTCTAATTCTATAGGCCTCTCCTTTTCTTAACTATTAGCTGCTAGATCCTATTTGTACTTAGTCTACTTTTAGCTAATACTTAGTTTATTTCTTTTCCTCTATATACTATAGATAAGTGTTCTCTGGGTAGTCCTGCTACTATTATCTATCTAGGTATTCTTCTATAAGGAATTTTCCTGGTTAAAGTATTAGGTCCCCTTAACTCTGTACTTCTACTAGGTGCTATCTATATATATACTTAGTGTCTTTAAACCGTTTTTCTTCTAGTGCCTAATATATCCTTACTAGGTATTTCCAGTTCTTGTCTTTTAGTGCCCTATATATGTTGCACATATTATCTATATAAGCTATCCACGATAACGTATAATGCGCTAGGTGACTTGGGTTAACTCTTAGCTTATCTTTATCTTTAAGTTTAAACTAATACCTAGTTAACTTAACCACTGGTATTTCTACTGTGGGCACTAAGATTTATTATTCTCCTCTCTAGTCCCTAGATCCCTCTTCTAGGTTCCTTAACATTATAATTAACGCTCCTTTAATATGACTTATATGTTTTTCTATAATGGGTTAGTCTTAGATAACTTTTTTATTTAGCTATATATAAAAGTCTTCCTATTTGTTGTTGTGTTGTTGCCTATACCACTTTCCATATAACTAGTTTAGTGTGTATGGTCTATCTATAAGAAAGTACCTTGTTATTACTACATTATAATATCCTTTAGTGTGTCTTTCTTTAAACCTAACTGGAATATTTAGATCTTCTTCTTGTTCTAGTTTATCCAACTATTTTACTCTAGGTGTCCCTATACTAGGCCTATTAGTGACTCTTTATATAGGTGCTCTGTCCCTTATACGACCTAGCATAGCTAACCTCTTATCTAGCTTTTGCTCTTGCTATGCAATAATTCTTTGTCTAAACTTATCCATAGTTTTTTATTTTCTGCGTCTTATAGCTAGATTTTTAAAGTTGTCTTACTTCTTAATTTTAGTATTAACTTTTTAATTTTTAGGCTAAATACTATATTTACTTAGAATTGCTATAGTCCTTATTTGTTTCTCAAAATTTTGGCTTTCTAATAATGTTCTTATTTATTCCCCAAACTTATGGTTTTTAAACTTGCGTCCTATACTTATTTATTTGTTACTAAACTAAGTTGCTACTCTTTCCTATTGGTTTTTATTTGTTGTGGGTTCTTAAGCTGTCTTTATTATGTCCTATAAGTCTAGAGCTTTCCTTATCTCTTCTTAAGAATCTTAGACCTATGGCCTTTTGCCTTTTATAAGTAGTAAGCTAGTACTAGCAGTTGTCTGCTTGCTTAATTGTCTCTAAATATTGCTCCTTCTATCTTATAAAGCGATAGATGCTGTATCTAATGGAGTTATAATACCCGTTACTGATCCGCGTTCTATAGTAGTTTTAGTCTCTACTTCTATTGCGTTACTAAGGTATAAGTGCTCTTAGTTAGCCTCTTTTTCTTCCTTATTGCTATTAATTAATAAGTACTCTAACTCTATTATTATTATTGCTGATCTTTATCTGTATATTGCTTTAATATCTTAATCTAGCTTATAGAGTTAATCTTATTCTTTATCTAACTCTCTAGTTCCTTTAAGCCCTTTTAACTCTAGCTCTTGCGGCTAATAGCTTGTGCTATACTTAGCGTCTTTATAAACTTGGCATGCGTTATTATAATAAAATGTAAAGTGTTTAATTAAATACTCCTTAGTCCCGCGCAACATCTCTATATCTATATTATTATACTCTAATAACCTAGTGCCCTTTACTATATAGTTACTCTAACCACCTCTATAGTCTTTGGCAAAATAACCTTATTTTCCGTAATTTATATAAGCTCTATCTTTAAACCATTTTTCTTATTATAGAGTCCGCCTAAACGTCTTCTGCTGTTAAGATTTTTGGTTTAGCCTCTGCTCCCTAGTCCTATAATTACTTAATCCTTAACCTCTAGGTTTTTATAGTTTCTTTATCTATCTCTTAGACTCTTTAGTACTACTTAGGTCTATTAGCTCTGCACTATTTTATAGTTTTTGGCTCTATATCTATTAATGCGTGCTCTGCGCCTTATACAACTATAGAACTCTATCTTGCCCTTTCTTAGCTTATTCCCTTTAATAGATTCTATTATTAATCTTTATTAACTAATCTATTAAGTCTTATAGACTTTCCGTATCTTCTATTAGAATAATTGTGTCCTAGACTTTAGCCTTAAGTCCCTATTTATACTATGCTATAAGCGCCTTGTTATTTTACTTAACCTGCATTATAAGTGTCTAAAACTATATTATGTACTCTATTGCTAAAGAACGTTGTACTAAGTTTTAAAGCTTTTATTCCGCTGTAGTTAATGCTTCCAGATCTCTAAATATCTATATTAGTCTCTCTGCAAACCCGTTCCAACTAGTAAATATAAATTGTATATCTTAGTTAGTAGTTGTTATACTACTAACTTATATTTCTATAAGGTAGGGTTTAAACTATTCTAGTGCTCTTCCTGTTAAGAATAATTCTGCGTACGCCACTTAATCTATAGGTGTTGCCAACTTTGCTCCTTCCTGTATAACCTTAAAGTGCATTTGCGTAAGGAATCCTTTGAGTTTTAACCTTTCTCCTAAGAATTGTTTAATTAATAGTAACTTAACCTTTGCTGCTCTAATTCCATTAATGCGTTCCTTAAGTATCCTATTATTATCTAATAAGCGATTAACTATTTCCTATAACTAACCTCTTGTGACCACTTGTGAGTCCGTATCTACTATACTAGTGTCTCCTAATCCTAAGGTAGTTGTTGCCGTTAATGGCATCGCGACTGGTGCTTTGGGTAGCATATTGTTCGACTTTGTTCAATACTGTAACCGTGGTAGTGAATGTATAACGGAACCTTGTAGTAAGAACTACGGTGGGTCCTGTTATTGGGCTAGGTATGTAGATATAAATAGGTTAATAATGTAATAACAACTAGTGGAGTGGTTGCCTAACAGATTAACTCTAATTATATTCTAAGATTTACTACAAGGAGAGAACTATCTATGGTAGGGACTAAGGTCCTTTAAATACACAACCGTACGCCTAAGAAACCCTCTCTTATACGTGAGGTACGTGTTATATATAAGGTATATAAGTTCCTCCCGTTCCTCTTATTTACTACGTAGCACACCACGTGACCTTGGTTACCATTCCTTGTTATATAGTTCTACTGGATCCATCCTAAACCGTGCCTATATTAACCAACTAGCTTCCGCCAACTCTTCCCTAAGTAGTTATAATATCGTACTTAAGCTGTCCGTAACAATAGGCTTTTCTTTTTAAAACCCTAATTAGTCTTAATAATATTAAGTTATATAAAGAAGATAAGGGTTTGTTTAGTAGCAATCTAACGTTTTTAAATCTAAATTAAAAGTCTGGTAGAAAGAACACGTTCCTTTTTAATTTAATACGTGTTTATAGCTCTATAGGTTATACGGACATATATAATCTAAAGCCTTTAGATCTAATCTGGAGTTTAAATAAGGAGCTTTTAGCTTCTAATTTGAACTAACGCCAAGACCTTGGTTTAGATTCTATATATGGTAAAGTTGCTAACTTTTTAGTAACTTTTAGCGTGTTTTTTGGGCGGTTAGAGAAATATTAAAATTTTATGGCTAAAGTTAAGTTGAACTGGAATTTAACTAAACGGTCACCTTAGAATTAAATTGGAGCTCTAGATTAACTCTATTCTAAAGCCCTTATTTTAATCTAAACTTATAACTAAACGTTCCCTAAGGTAAAAGAAAAGGAGTTAAATTTAAAAAAGGAGAAAGAGAAGAGCGATATGTTTTAGAAACTTAGCGTACTTAAAAAGCTTTATAATATTACTATGTATACTAGTAGCTTAGCTAGTCGTATAAGGGAGTTTAAAAGTCTTATAGGGAGAATAATTCTGCTTAATAATTATATAAGATGAAATAGCTAGTATCTTATACTTAGCGTAGCAATTTAGAAAGAGTCTGCCCTTAATACATATACTAGTGTTTTTATTAATATTAAATCGCTCACTTATATTGAAAATATATTGAATATTGATTATTAAATTTAGTATATGGAGCTTTAGTATAGTATTTTAAAAAAAATCGAGCTCTACAGAGCTTTAAAATTCGACTAATCTCCTACTAATATCGTTAACATGGCAATCCTTAGCCTAGTGTTGTATTTAATTGCTATATTATTATGGTCAACGATAATTATACACCCCCTAAATGATACGCGCACACCCCCCAATTGATACGCATACACCCCCTACCTCATTTGGATTAGACGCTTCCTCATTAAGTTAGATGTTTCCTCATTGAGTTAGAATATCACGTGCGTTTGACTTGTTTGCGCCTGCATCGCGAAAATTAAAGTGCGCGCCATGTAAGTTTTATAACTGCAACATCACGATTAAGTCTTGATTTTAGTTACAGTATAAGTAGTAGAGTCTAAATTTGGATCGCGACTAAGTCGATTAATTGGATTGCGCAGCACTTTATAAGGCGTCGCGCAAACTGATTTAGGTGCTGCCACCTGCTGCGCGCCCACGCGCCCCGCGCGCCTGCGCCCGGTGGGACCCAAATTAACACCTCTACTTCGCATCCAAGGGCCTGCAATTGTAGAGCGTCGCGGCGGTCGACCAATCAACCCTATAACCGGCTCTACAATTGCCAATCGCGTCGACAGATCTACTTGTAGAGAGCCTTCAGCATTTGAGTAAAATACTGGCTATGCACTTTGATTTTCACGATGCAGGCGCAAACAAGTTAAACGCACGTGATATTCTAACTCAATGAGGAAACATCTAACTTAATGAGGAAGCGTCTAAACCAAATGAGGTAGGGGGTGTATGCGTATCAATTGGGGGTGTACGCGTATTATTTAGGGGGTGTATGATTATCGTTGACCATTATTATTAATAGTAATATTAGGTGGTAAGGAAGGCATAGTATTAATTATAAAGGTGGAGTAAGTATAGGGATGCAAAATTTAAAGATATTATATGCGATAATATATAAAACCAAGTTTAATATTTATTAATTATTAGATCACTAACTAGGCGTGGCGTGTAATATATATAAGAGGCTATATAAGGAAGAATTTATAGAGCTTAATTGCTTAAGATAATATCTATAAGGTAGCTAGTGCATGTCGTCGAGTTTAAGAGACTGCCTAGCTT
>Ga0307507_10004580_pt1 | contig 24205 bp, 5 predicted proteins | sample 7_EM_MG_FD_207223 | JGI IMG/M metagenome (GOLD analysis project Ga0307507, IMG submission 207223) | Populus trichocarpa ectomycorrhiza microbial communities from riparian zone in the Pacific Northwest, United States - 7_EM | ecosystem: Host-associated > Plants > Roots > Unclassified | place...
GACTATATAAGATTGTATAAGATTATATTAGATAATATATACTAGTTAAATATATAATTGCATGTCAAGAAATATACAGTTACCTTTTAAAGTTGCTAAGTAGGTTAACTGCGTGTCAAGGAATATATAGTTAGCTTTTAAAGTTGTCAAGTAGGTCAACTGCGTGTTATTTAACTTTTAAATATGTTAAGTTAGTCAATTGCGTGTTAAGTTAGTTAAATTGCATATTAAGTTAGTTAATTATGTGTTAAGTTAGTTAAATTGCGTGTTAAGTTAGTTAATTGCGTGTTGAGTTGGTTAAATTGCGTGTCAAGTTGGTTAATTGCGTGTTAAGTTGGTTAATTGCGTGTTAAGTTAGTCAAATTGCATGTCAATTACGCGAAACGCGAAAACCAAAGTCTACTTGAATCTCATTCTGCGAATATTTTCCCGATGTATATAGGGTACTAAGTAGGGTCTGGGTTATATCCTTTCTAACTAATACGATACTTTAGTATTCCCCTTATAAGTTTACGGGCTAATATTTCTTTAATTTCCTATTTATTGTCGCCATTAACTTAACTTAGTAGAGGCGGTTCATTCTTTTGTTTAGGCAATAGGTTGTTTATAGCTTTTTATAGCTTATCCGGTAAGAAAATAGGGTAGACCTTAATTAAATCTGGGAGCCTTACTTTATATAAGTTGCCTCTCTTTTTAAGAACCTTATATGGTCCTACTATTTAATAGTCTAGCTTAATAACTAGGCCGTTCTATCTTCTAGTTCTTTATTATAACCTATACTATATTGCTTATAGTAAAGTTAGGCTCGCGCCTATGCTTATTCGCTTACTATTTTATTAATTTCTAGGCCTTTTCTAGATTTATATAGCCTACCGTCTAGGCTTCTTCTAAGCACTTAGCATATTGCTGGGCTTCCTTATAGGATAGTTTTTCGCGTATAGTCTGGGGTTCTTCTGGTTTTTTCTAGTTAAAGCTTATATAGGGTAAGTAGCCCATTTCTAGTTAAATAGGGGCAAATCTAGTAGAGTTATGGGGTAGGGTTACTTGGGCGTAGTCTGTTAGGGGTAGTAGTTTAGCCTTGTTATTCTAAAAGTAGTTAATAAAAGGCCGGAGTCTCTAGTCTAAATATTAATTTACAATCTCTATCTAGCTATCTGTTTGATAAAGAGTTTTAGCCCAATACCTAAAATCTAGGTAAACTTATTCTAAAAGGCCGATATAAACTGCGGCCTATAATTAGATATAATAGTGTCTAGTAGTCCATAAATTTAATAGACGTAGTAGATATATAGTTGGGCTGCCTTTTTAGCGTCAATATTTTTATAATAGGGAATTAAGAACGGGCGCTTGCTAAAGCGGTTAACTAGAATTATAACTATATCGTATTTATTATGGTCTATAGGTAGCTTATAAAAATCTATAAAGATACACTACTAGGGGCGTTTTAGTATTGGGAGTGGTTTTAATAGTCCTAGGGTTTTATTTTAGGGGATTATAGATTTACGGCAGCCGTTGCAGTTTTATACGTAACGGTTAATATCTATAACTATTTTGGGCCAGTAGTAATGGTTACTAATAATCTTATAAGTCTTATTTTTTCCTAGGTGGGCCATAGAGACCTAGGTATATGCTTTGGCGATAATCTAAGTTTATAAGTTCTGTTCCTCTGCTACTATTAGCCGTTTACGGTACTTAAGAAGTCTATTTTTAAGGGACTATAGGCTTATAGCATCCTTTATCTTTTTATGGTACTTCTATAAAGAAGGGGCTGTACTGTTTACCTACAGTAGTTTATTAATAAGGTTAAGTTCTATGGAGTTAATAGGACATATCTTAGCGTTTAAAGAGTCTATATTTAGTTCTGCCTATATCTAGGGGTTAAGGTACTCTGGTTATAATAATATCTAGGTTTATAATAAGATCTTTACAGCTATTTAGTTATCTAGGTCCTGTCTACGCCTTATAAGGGCGTCTATAATTTATAGCGCCTGACTAGTATATAATTAGGAAGTTAAACTGGGATAGTATATTTGCCTAGCGTGCCTACTAGGCTATAAGGGCCTTATAATTAGAGATTACCTAAATAGGCTTAGGGATCCCTTCTAGCTATATACACCAGTGCTAAAAGCTAGAGATAATAGCTAGAATTTCTTTATTATAGATATAGTAGTTTAGCTTGGCGTCTACTATAGTTTTTAAATAGTATATAATAAGGTGCTATTCTTGGTTAGATTGTTTCTAGGAATAAACACTAGCTATTACGCCGTTTAAAGTATTAGTTTCTAATATAGAGGGCCGTTTTAGGTTAAAGTAGGTAAATAAGAGAGCGGAGATTAGTCGTTTCTCAAGCTTATTAAAGGCCTGCCTATATACAATATTAAAGTAGAAGGGCTGGTCCTTTTGGGTAAGGCGGTTAAGGGGCTAAGTAATTCTACTATAGTTCTTAATAAAGCGTTAGTAGAAGTTATAGAAACCTAAAAATAACTATACCCCCTTTACGGTCATTGGGGGAACCTATTAGTTAATTATAGCCGTCTTTTTTAGGTTTGCCTTAATTCCATTTATATTAATAATAAACCCTAAGTATTTTATACACTTAATACTAATTTCTAATTTCCTAATATTGGCCTAGAGGCTATCCTTATAGAGCCATTATAGGACCTTATAGATATACTCTTCGTATTCTAACTTGTTCTTAAAGTAGATTATAATATTATTTAGGTAGGCCGTATAGAAGTTGTTAAGGTAGTTAAAGAGTATATTGTTTATATATCGCTAGTATATAGCCAGTCCGTTAGTTAGTCTAAAAGGAAGTACTTTATATTTATATAATTTGTAACAGTTCCGAAATATAGTAAGATTTATAGATTTAGGATTTATTCTAATTTAGTAAAAGGCCTAACGGATATTAAGCTTTATAAAGATCTTAGCTCTACTTATTTAAGCTAATATCTTATTAAGTAGAGGCAGCGGATAGCGGTCCTTACAAGTTATATTATTTAGCTTATAATAGTTAATATAGAAACAAAGTCCTCTATTTAGCTTTTTAGTAAAAAGAATTAATGTAGTAAAAGGGGCTTGGCTAGGCTTAATAAATCCCTTATATAGGTTATCGATAAGGTACTGCTTAGTAGCCTATAATTTAATAATAGATTGCTAATAAAGGGAGTATAACTAAGGGGGTCTTTCTTACCTGGTTTGATTTTAATCTTATAGTTATATAGTTAGTAAGGCGGAAGTATATCTAATACTGCCCTAGAGAATACGTCCTTAAACTTCTGGTGTTAACAGGGTAGTTTCTATTCTACTAGCTCCTTATTTATAAGCTTACTTTCCTATCCACTAAGCTTGCCTTCCTTTTTTATAATTATTTAATTAATTTTATATAAGCCGGTTATAAAGACAATGGTATTAAATTAAACTAAGTTCTAGTAAAACCCTATGGCGCTAATATAGTAGATATTAATTGGTAGGAGGTCCGTAGGTTTCTTTACAGGCTTTTATTAAACCATATTTTATAGTATAAGGTTTATAATCTTCCTTAGCTTACGTTCCATTTTGTTACTATAACGGAACCTTATAGCAGGAACTACGGTAGGTTCGTCAATAGGCTAGGTGTGTAGATATTCAAATAAAGTCAACAATGTAATAGTACAAGATAACAACTGGTGGAGTAGTTGCCCAACAGATTAACTCTAATTGTATTCTAAGATTCACTATAAAGAAAGAACTATCTAGGTAGGGACTGTGGTCCTTTAAATACACATCCTAACTCCTAAGAAAGTCCTTGCTCTATCCGCTCTGTTTGCTCTATTCGCTCTATTTGCTCTGTTTGCTCTATTATAGATCTTACAGATTATATAGATCATATAGATCACACCACGTGACCTTAGTTACCACTCTTTATTACATAGCTCTACCAGATCTATCCTAGACCGTGTCCTTATTAACCAACTAGCTTCTTCTAACTCCTCTCCAAGTAGTTGTAACACTGTACTTAAAGTGTCCGTAACATCATCTCCCTCCTCTTTATCTTCGTCCTTAAAGATTCCTAATATCTCTAAGTTATCTACTAGAGGTGTAATGTCCGTCTAATTAACTTAGTTAATATTATTACTTATTATACCTAAAGCTTCTTCTTCTTCTTCTACAGCTTATTAGTCTCGTATTGTTGCTGCGATACTATCCCTTAGTAAAGTAATACCATCTCCGTGTTCTTATTATATAAAAAAGGGGTTGGTTTGTGTTATATTAGTGAGTCCTTTATCTTAGCAACCCTTCTCTTATTTAGAGTGCACTAAAGTAAATATACAGTTGTCCTGTGACGTTCGCTCTATTTCTAATGCTAAGTATATATATCCTATTACTCTTAACAGTCTTCTAGTTCCTTTATTAATTGCTGCTAGGGTCCTAGGTTTAATCTACCGCTGCGAAACTTAATAACAAGCTCTTAGTAGCGCTAGCTAAACTTCGCCGTTCCCATAATACTAAGTAAGAGGCTACTGCTGCTTAATAACGTGCTTTTAACTCTCAACTGGCTGCACCTGCTTGGTTAATCCATCTCAAGAAGATGCGTAAGAAGGTGCGTTTTAAGGAGTGGAAACTTGTAGAATAAGGCCTTTAGGAACTTAGTAATAAAAGAACAGATTCTCTTCTAATAGAGAGGGAAATAACTCCAAATACGTTAGCAGGTGCTCCTCTTAGGTCCCCCTTAGGTGACTTGTTCTTTAGCAATTCTTCTTTATTAACGCTACCTGACCTATTCTCTTCTAATACTCCTATATATTTCCTATAGCATTCTTTAAGTTGTCTAGTAGCTCCTAGGTAGTCTCTTTATAACCTATCCACTTTACTTTGTACTATATTTCACTATTAATGTCCTTATAACTAATAATCTTTAAAACTTACCACTCGTCTTCCTCTTATCCTCTATATATGTCTGCCTTATAGACTAATAGCCTAATATTCCCATATACTGGCTCTAGTATTGCAATATGCTGTATAGGGTAGATTTTTATTTTTATAGGTAAGTTAAGTCTGTATATAACCTCTAAGACTTTTACCTTAATTATAAATGGTCCTAGTCTAACATAGTCCAACTTCTTGCTTAGTCGTTAACTCTTAAAATTTTTATATAGTAACCACACTTTATCTCCCTCCTTAAGATCTGGTCCCTTAGATCTCTTAGCATTATAGTACCTTTTTATTCTTTACTGTACCAGTTTTACTGTTTCTTTAAGGTAATTATAAAGATTTATTAGTATCTCTATTCTTTCATTAGCTATACTACTTATTTTCTTTACTTATTATAGTAATAATAATAACCTAGGCTTATACCCGTAATTCGCCCTAAAAGGTAATATGCCTATCCCTTCCTATAGTGTTGCATTATATGCAAACTGTATAACTAGTAGTAACAATACCTAACTATTTTATGCATGATTAATGTAATACCTTAGATACTACTCTAGTGTCTAGTTTAGTCTTTCTGTTTAACCATCTGTCTGTGGGTAATATACAGTTAATATCACTACTTAAACACCTTGTTCTGCTAAGAACACCTCCTAAAACGCTGCTATAAATCTTAGATCTCTATCCAATATAATCTTTATTAGTGCTCCGTATCTTACAAACACTTTTTTAATATAGATTCTAGCCACGTCTTCTGTAGATATTTCTTCTATACACGCTATAAAGTATCCCTACTTTATTAGCTTATCCACTATTACTAAGATTATATTATAATTTTGTCCTATAATAGGATCTCTTAACTTTGGTAACTTAATAATAAAGTCCTATAATATAACCTCCTACAGTCTTTCTGGTATTTTAATAGGTTATAGCCCTCTGTACAGCTTATACCTTATTAATTTATTTCTTTAACAATCTAGACATTCTTTTATAATTTGTCTCACTAGTCCCTAGATTCCTTAAATAATGTACTTTTTTTAAAGTCTTAACACTAAGCTTATAGCCCTGTTGTGTCCCTATATTATTCCTTTATAAAACTCTTTTATAAACTCTTCTACTACTTCTTTTAGAACATAGGTTGCTTCTCTATTCTTATACTACTCTAAGTCTAGATCCTTTACCTATACTTCTTAGATCTTTTATGTCTAATTACTCTCTGGTAATTTACTAACTTAATCTTCTCTAGTTACTGCGATCTTTGGATAATTATACCTAATTAATCCATCTTAATCCTATCGCAGTAAAGCTCCTAACAGCTTTTCTTTATTCTATAGTTTAGCCTTTCTACTTAGAGCGTCTGCTTATGTATTATCTGTACCCTTAGTATACTAAATTTCAAAATAATATTCTATAAGCATTTCCGCCTATCTAACCTATCTTTAGTTTAGTTTCTTTGTCATTAGGAACCCTATAAGGTTTTTATAGTCCGTTTTAACCACAAATGGTTTTTCTATACCTTATAAAAATGCTCTCTATTTCTTAAGTACTATAACTATGCCTAGCAACTCCTTATTATAGATGTTATAGTTTAACTTTAGTAGTGTTATCTTCTAACTATAATATGCTACTAGATGTTATACGTCCTAATGTTTCTATAACAAACATACTCCTAGTGCAAAGTCTAATGTATCTATTTCCACAACTGTTTCTAACTCTAGTCTATAGATTTTAAGGATTAGTTCCTAGGTAAACAACTCCTTAAGTTCCTTAAACAACTTCTTTTACTTATTTCCCTATACCCACGGTTCCGCTTTCTTAGCTAACCTTATAAACAGTTTAATATTCTTTAACCACTGTGCTATAAACCTTTAGTAGTAGTTATAAAATCCTAGGAATAACCTTAACTATGTAACATTCTCTGGTTCCTACTAACTAACTATAGCTTCTACCTTCTTTAGGTCTGTCACGGAGTGAGTACAAGTGACGATAATATGTAGCAAAGTAGATATTATTAAGCTACGTACATAAACTGTGTGGTAAAGTCAAGACGTTGCGTAAGGAAAGAAGGTAAGAAAACGGGAAGAAAGGGTATATATTGTTAGTTTGGTTGCTTGGTCAACCTATACACGGGATAGAATAGGACTCAAGTAGTGGTCCTGGCAGAACTTGGCAGGATTTATTAAACTTAGCAGAATATGGCAGAATGCGGCAGACTGCCGCCAGATTGCTGTAGATTGCCGTTAGATTGCCATATCATGGTCGGTTTCTTCTTGTTAAGTTAGTGGAAATAGGTGGATATATATAAGGTGTTACAGAGGTGTCCCATGACAGTATCCCCCCTTTAAACTCAAGCTTCTGTAAGATAGGGCTGTGGTAGTTCTAGGTAGAGTTTATAAAAGTCTTCTACGGCTTATGTAAGTCCTATAGAGTTAATGGGTTCCCATAAGGACTTGGTAAAGCCTCTCCATTTTATAAGGTATATATATTTACGTTTCCGTTTATTATACTTAATATCGTTAATTCTTTCAACAAAATACTCATCCTCACCATCCACTTTAACTGGTGGAGGAGGGTCCTAAATCTGTCTAGGCAGGGCGTCCGATATAGAGGCAGTAGGGTAGAGAACTAATATATAGAATACAGGGTGGATTTTAACCGTATCAGGGAGCTTTAGTTAGTAGGCATAAGGAGAGACAACCTTTTCAACCTTATAAGGGCCAGCGTTCTTCCAATTAAGTTTCTTAATAGGTTATTTCGTGTTTAGATTTCTTGTGTCTAGCCAGACAAAGTTACCAATTTAATAGGCCGGTGCTAGGGTTTGGTTCTTATTTACTGCGGCTTTATAAACCAATTAGGCCCATGTTATTTTATTAGTAAGGAACTCTTATAGTTCTTCCATCTTCTTTATAAATTTATTTACTTTTGCAACTTATAAGGCCTAATAGACAGGGCAAGGAATATTACTAAAGGGTTTAAAACCCATTTGTGGATGCTAGCTGTAGTTGGCCAGGAATAGGGAGACCTTTATAGTTTCTAAGACGGAGTTATTTACAGTAAACTCAGCAAATGTAAGCCAGTCCATCCAGTTGTCCTATAGGTACAACGTGTATATCCAAATATATTATTCCATTATAGCATTTATATATTCCATTTAACCATCTATTTCTAGGTGGTATGCTATAAACAACAGTGCTTTAATGCGGAGTTAGGTAGTTAGTTCTTTCCAGAACACAGAGATAAACTAGCTGCCTCTATTAGAGACAATCATTTCAGGGAGTCTATAGAGTTTCCATACATAATCCAGGAACAGTTAGGCGACGGTAGGTGTTAATATATCAGGACAGGCGATTAAGTGTCTTATTTTAAATAGTTGGTCTATAACTACTATAATATTTATACAGCCTTTGCTTACGGGGAGCTCAACAATAAAGTTAATTAAGATGTCCTTCTATCTTCAGTCCAGAACAGGCAGTGGCTTTAGAAAGCTGTTATACGTCTTATACAAAGCTTTAGCTTATCAGTAGGTGTGGCAGCTAGAGACATACCTTCATGTTATATTATGCATATTTGGCCAGTAGTACTCCCGTTAGAGTAGTTCTAGGTTTTTTCCTTAACCTAGGTGGCTGGCTACTGGTAGGTTATATACATATTTAAAGAGCTTGAGCTTGAGTTTATTATAATTAAGGACAACTAGGCGGTTCTAGTAGTACAAGCGGTTTCCACAGGCTTCATATTTACTTAGAGAAATCTTTTTAGAGCGTCTAATGCCATCTTATATTAGCTTAAGCGTCTCTTAAATAAATTCATTATTTAGGTATTTGTTAATTATAATCTGTTTAATTAATTAATTAGCTATTTCAAGGACGTATACCGTAAGATCTTTAGTAGGAGGGTTAAATAATTTAGGGCAAAGCAGGGTCTAATTTTAGTAAGAGCGCACTTCTTTTAGTGCTAGCGCGTCTTATAAGCGTTAGGTTAGGGCATTAGGCTTCTAACCTTAAACGCCTAGGCAGTATATAATAGAGAATTGGAAATGGGACAGATATTTTAACTAGCAGGCCTAATAGTAACTTAGCTACTTTATAGTTATAAAGTATTGCAGGTTCTTATAATCGCTAAGAACCTTAATTGGAAATCCGGCGCCTTCTAGTTTAGGTTACTATTGCTTAAAGCATCTAATAATAGCTAGCAGTTCCTTATTGTAGATCTCGTAATTACATTCAGCTAGACTTAGTTGTTTTAAGAAGTATACTATAGGGTACAATACTCCTTCCTCATTATATTGAGACAGAATGCCTCCAGTAACATAATTAGATAAGTCAGCTTCTACAATACTTATTTAATTTAGGTTAAAGTGTTAGAGCACAGGTGCAGTAGTAAATATAACTTTTAGATAAGCAAAGGCTTTCTTATATTCCTTACTAAGGATAAAGGCTTTGTCCTTTTGGGTTAAGGCTATAAGGGGTAAAACCAAGGCGGAGAAATTATTAATAAATCATTAGTAGAAGTTAGCAAAGCCTATAAAGGCCCTTACGTCCTTAGCATTCTTAGGTTCTTACCAGTTCATAATTACTTTAACTTTCTTAGGATCCATTTATATACCGTCTATAAAAATAATAAGTCCAAGGTATAGGACTTCTGTTTTATAAAACTCGCATTTATCTACATCTAATTATAGGCCAGCTCCACGCAAGGCTTGCAGGACCAGTTTAACATATTTTTGATATTCAGCCAGACTATTGCTATATATTAAGATGTCGTTGATATAAGCAGTATAAAAGACGTCCAGGTATAGGCGCAGGGTATTATTTATAAAGTATTAGAATGAACTTAAGGCGTTTATAAGGCCAAATGGCATTGCTAAGTACTTAAATAATCCGTATTAAGTACAAAATGCAATAAGCCATTCATCTCCTTTCGCAATATAGAGGCGGTTAAATATATAGATAATATCAAGCTTCATATAGAAGCGAGCCTTACTTAATTAGTTTAGTGTCTCTTAGATTAACGGGATTGGGTATCAGTTCTTAACAGTAACAGCGTTAAAAGCTTAGTAGTCTATATAGAAGCGCAGACCGCTACCAGGTTTCTTAATAAAGATTACTAAATTTCTTAAAGTCTAAAGGTGAAAGTCCATAGAGTTTTATAAGGGCATTATCTTCTAGAAGGTTGACTATGTCTATCCTATTACTATAGAGGATATAGTTCTATTCTTTATTAAGCTTATATAGTTATAATTAGGAAGCTACAGCAACGGTCTAGCCTTTTTTATATACTATACAGTAGAAGGCCGCAGCACTTATATAGTAGTAGTTAGTTATAGGTAGGGTAATAAGGGGTTTCTTAAGTTAGCATCCTGAGGAGTAAATAGAGGCGGCTAGGCTATGCCCTAGGCAAGTCTCTCTGTAGTATTTAAAGTTAAAGGTTGCTTCTGTGTCGGGCTTGTACAAATGCTTCTAAACCGAAGCTTGTAGATTGCTACCATACAAAAATACTAAGCTAAGGAGAAGAAGAAGTCTGTTAGAGACTGGCAAGATATAAAGGGGTCGCTAAGGCGCTAGTAGTAAGCGAGCTAATGGCGATTTTCCATCCCGGGGATAGAAAATCCTAATTGGTTGGCTCTATAAGTAGTGTTGGCAGAATATGGCAGAATTTGGCAGAATACCCAGAAAGTAGCAGGTGACGCGCTCTAGCACCATTACATTACCCCCCCTCCCAAAAAGCCTGCCCTTAGGCTTTGTCCAAGTTCTTTATTGTTATTTAGATTGTTATAGTTATCTAACCCTTCCTCCTAGCATTTAATCTAGCTGTCTAGTTTACGTAGTGGTCTAGGGAGGTCTGGGTGGGCTAGGTGGAAATTTTACGGCTTATGGGGAGAGTACTTAAAATTAGATGCGGAGTACCATTCTAGATCTTCATCGTGACCTACCTAGCTCGCACGGTATTTTAAGGTACTACGGTCCTTCTTAACTGCTAAAATCTCTTTAACTTCCTATTCCTCGTCCTCTGCAATCTAAATTGGCGGCGGGGGGTCGTTATACTGTCCAGGCAATAGGTCGTTCGCGGCCTTCCGTAATCAGTCTAAAGAGAAGACAAGGTGGATCTTTATTAACTCTGGTAGCTTAGCCCTAAAAGAGTGCCCTTCCTTTTTAAGAATTTTGTAGGGGCCAGCTATTTAATGGTCTAGTTTATGGCTCGGCCTCTGGGTCTTTTAGTTTTTTATTAATACCCATACCTTATCTCCTGCTTAGAAGTCTACCTTGCGGCGATATTGGTTTATGTTGGCCTCTTTCTTCTTTTATGCCCTTTTTATAATTGTTTAGGCAGTCTCCTAGGCTCTATATATTCTCTTAGTAAATATCTAGGCCTCTTTATAGCTAAGGCGTTCGCGGGCCGTTATAGGTCCTATAGGTCTATCCCAATTAAAGGATGTTCGTGGCTTATATCCATAGAGTAACTTAAATAGTGACATTCCTATACTATTATAAGGGAGCGTAAGCTGTGCGTAGTCTATTATAGGCGGTAGTTCCAACTAGTTGTCCTAGTAGTAGTTAATAAAGGAGCGAAGTCGCTGGTTAAGGTACTGGTTTATAATCTTAGTTTGGCCGTCGGTCTAAGGGTGGAATATAGTAAAGAGCTTAATCTTAATCCTAAGGATGCGGTAGAATTCGTCCTAAAAGTCCAATATAAATTAGGGTCTATCCCTTAACCCGCCGACGTCCACCGAGTATATAGTCTATGCGGGAACACCATAATTAGAAGTACGCGTATAACCTATGTAGATTTCATCAATACAATACTATCAACTATGCCTTCTAATCGTACTTCCAATGATATAGTCCTTGTTTAGACGACTTAATATAATGTTTAGCCAAATCGGGTCGCTAAAAACTCACCACTAGAGCTGTGGCCGCTGCCCGATTTTACAACGGCTTTATATTTCTCATCACGACAATTTAATTGCATTGATCTTATTGGTTGGTTCTTATTGATACCGAGTGGACGAATTTCGGCGGGTTAAGGGATAGTTAGAGATAATTAACTTAGGAGCGCTATAGATCCGGTAAATGTTGTTAATATACATACGGGCTATATCTTTTGTAGTTATAGTTTTAAAGCAAGGGAGGAAAACTGCTTGCTTGCTTAGTCGGTTAACTACTATAAAGGCCATATTATAGCCATATTTGTCCTTTAGGAATGATTTAAAGTCTATTATAATATGCTGCTAAGAGCGTTTGGGAACTAGCAGTAGTTATAACTATCTAGGGATTTAATCCCTAGGGGTATCTACCTGTTTATAAGCGTGATAATTCCTAATAAACCGTTCTATATCGGATAGGAGTCCTCACTAGTAGTAGCAAGACGCTAGTAGTTAGTGGGTCTTATCTTAACTAGGGTACGCCGTAGAGACTTAATAGTAGGCTTTACAGATTAGCTCCGTTTATAGGTTGTTAATATCTAGAACTATAAGCCGTTCTTAGTATAAGAGTAGTCCGTCTTCTATTTCCAAATTAGGGTTACCTTCTATAGCTTAGTCGCGGAGGGCTTTTAGGGATTTGGCTGTGCGGTTCGCGATTAGGATACGGTTAATTAGTCCTATTAGTTTATCTAGGATCTCTCCTTCTATAGGCGCTAGCTTATTCCGTTTGGAGCTTAGTTTCTTAAGAATATATAGGTTAAGCTGTTTGGGACAGAGGAGGGTACGTGTCCGGTATTAAGCCTTTAGCTTATCCTATGGTTCCACGTCCTGTTCTCTCTAGGTAAGGGCATTAGCTTTAGAATTTTGCTTACTAGGGCGGTATATAATTATAAAGAAGAATTAAAAAAGTATTTTAGCCTACCTAGCCTATTAACTAGTAAGCTGCTTTGTTGTTATAAAGTACTTAAGGGCTTTATAATTAGTATAGACTTTAATCTAAGAGTCTGTGCTTCTAAGCTCTGCGCGCTACTAGGATAATAATTATATAATAGCCAGCATTTCCTTATCGTATACCTCGTAGTTATACTTAGCTAGGGCTATTATCTTTAAGAAAAACGTAATAGGGTACTACTTGCTATCTAGTTGTAACTGTAAGAGAACTCTCGCTACTACTCTATTAGAAGCGTCTGTTTCCAGCATTAATTTAAGGTCTAGGTTATAGTGGTAGAGAACTAGGGAGGAGGTAAGTTAGTCCTTTAACTCCTTAAAAGCTTTTATATAATTATTATTAAAAATAAAAGGCGTATCGTTCTTAGTTAGTTATATAAGAGGCTTAGCTATAACCCTATAGTTATGGATAAACTAATAGTAGAAGTTACAGAAGCTAAAAAAGGACTGGATTTCTTTTATAGTATAAGGGGGTTTCTAGTTATATATCGCCTTAACCTTCTTAGGGTTAACTTTAATTCCTTCCATACTAACAATGAATCCAAGGTACTTTATTTGTTTTACTCTAAATTCGCATTTCTTAATATTAACTTATAGGCCTATATTCTGCAGCCTCTTTAGGACCTTTTTAACGTGAACTTAGTGCTTAAGTTTATTGTCCGAGTATATAAGAATATTGTCTAAGTAGGCTATACAGAATTCGTTAAGGTAATTAAAAAGAACATTGTTTATATACCGTTGGTACGTAGCTAGCCTATTTGTTAGTCTAAAAGGAAGGACTTTATATTTATAAGAACCGTAGCGGGTACGGAATATTATTAGATCCTTTAATACAGGGTCTATTCTAATCCGGTAGAAAGCTTAGCGGACATTAAGCTTTATAAAGATTTTAGCTTGGCTTAGATATATAAGGGTCTTATTAATTAGGGGAAGAGGGTAACAATCTTTTTAAGTAATAGCGTTTAGTTTCTAATAGTTAATGCAGAAGCGGAGGCCTTTATTAGGTTTCTTTATAAATAGAATAGGGGAAGTAAAAGGGGCCTAATTTGGTTTAATAAACCCTTTATAGAGGTTGTCGATTAAGTACTATTTAGTAGCTTTTAGTTCCTTTATTAGGAAAACGGGAGAGTGGTAGGGGCTAGCCAGGGGCTAGCCCGGGGCTAGCCCGGGGTCATTTTAGCTGGATCCGCTAATCTGCTTATATACACTTATTTACGCTAGCCTGGGGCTAGCCGGGGCCATATTAGCAACATTAGCACATTTTATACGTTTTATACGTTTTATACATTTTATACGTTTTGTACGTTTTATACGTTTCGTACATTTTATATATTTTATATAATATTTCCTATAGCTGCAATATTTATAATAATAAAATAAATAATAAAATTCAAAATTCAAAATTCAAAATTCAAAATTTAAAATTTAAAATTAATGGTAGCTATAAGGGATATCTCTCGCAGAGGCTCCAAATCGTCAATTGGCGACGTTCCCGATAATCCGCTGGCCATATACTGATTTCCTAACTAGGCCTACTGCCTACCTGCCTATCCTGCCTATCCTACCTATCCTACCTATCTGACCGTCCTACTTATTCGTGCCTACCTGTCTATGCCTACCTGTCGTGCCTACTTGTCTATGCCTACCTATCTGTATCTGTAATTCGGGGGAGAGGTCGGCCCGATCAAAGGCTCTGCTTAATTTAATTGCGATTAACTGCCTGCCTGCCTGCCTGCCTGCCTGCCTGCCTGCCTGCCTGCCTACCTAACTGTATCTGTATTTATTATAGGAGCTCTGCGTCTTTTTAGGGTAACTACTGCTTAGGCGTCGAGCGATCAATCAAGGAGGCGAGGGGGAAGGCTCTCGCAGAGGCTCCAAATCGTCAATTGGCGGCGTTCCTGATAACCCGCTAGCCATATACTAATTTCCTAACTAGGCCTAGTGCCTGCCTGCCTGCCTGCCTTCTATATCAGTACCTAATTTAATTTAGGGAAGGGGTCGGCCCGATTAAAGGCTCTAATTAATTCGAATCGTTCTCTACAGGCGTTCGCCGGCTGTACATTCAAACGGTGGTTATCTGGGGTGCCTCCTTAGGAGGCCTTGATTCGATTCAATTTGGTAACGGGTTAATATTAAGGCTCTAGTTCGATTCGATCGTGGTATTCGTTGGCTGGTCGTTTAAATAGTCGTCGTCTGGTTCTACCGTCGTCTAGTTCTAACGACCGTCATCTAGTTCTAATAACCGTCGTCTGGTTCTGGTCACAGTCCTCTACTAGCTGCCATTCTGGTGCCTCCCTAGGTAGGGAGGGTAAAGAAAGGTTAAAAAATAAGGTGGTATTTAGGTATACAAGGGGTATATAAAGGCACGTGTAGAGGCTATTGGGAATAGAGTGGGGACCCAATGGTACTGTTAGGACGATTTGGATAATTAGGAAAACTAAAGTCCTGCTAAGAGCCTACCAGGAGGCCTTTAGAATTTTAATACCCTAATAGCAATAAATGCAATAATAGTAATGATATTTATTTTATAGCCAGAAGCTGGCTTATTACTGCAATATGTATAGTATTACGCCCTTTTAGCTGGCGTAGTGCTGGCGTATAGCCCTAGGGTTTGGCCAATATGGCGAAAAGCCAGCGTACAGCCCCAGGGTTTGGCTAATATGGCGAAAAGCTAGCGTATAGCCCCAGGGTTTGGCTAATATGGCGAAAAGCCAGCGTACAGCCCCAGGGTTTGGCGAATATGGCGGAAAGCTAGCCCCGGGCCCAAAAGTACTTTTAGCGAAACCAAATTTCCTGCGCCACTCCCCGTTTTCCTAACGTTCGTAGTTTACTAGTAAATGGGGCTGTAGCCTAAAGAGTTATTAGCCCTTAACTAAATCTTATAATTATAGGTTTGGTAGGGGGGTAGTATATCTAAAGCTACTTTTAAGAACGCGTCTCTATAGTTTAAAAGGTAAGTTAGGAGAAGGCGCTTAACTAGTTCTTTATTAGTTTCCTCTACTAGCCCTTTTTCCTTCTTGTTAATAATCTGGTTAATTTTATATAAGCTAGTTATAAAGACTTCGTTATCCTTCCGATATATATTAAAGTAAAAGTCTATAGCACTAATTGCCGCGATGTCTACTATAGGGGTGTTATATGGTAGTAGGGGTGTCCGTGGCCTTAGAGGCTTTTAGTATATTAGCGTTGTCCTTACTTCTTTTAGCTCTTGCTACATCTTTTAAAGGTTGTCTTTTATATCCTATTAATGTGTCCTCTTCTATATTGGCCGGATCTCCGTAAGTTAGAAGTCGTCTATATTACTATTTGTTTTACTTCTATAAGTAAAGTCCTCCTTAACCATAGTGCTTTGGGGGAGTATTATTATTGGTACGGAAATCCTACCGGCCTTACGGCGGGTATCTTCTTAGGTAAAGGCTAGGTCGCGGTCTCTAATATCCTATTAATAAACAGGATTAGCCTTCGCGGCTAATATCTTATGGTTAGTCTAAATTTCTCTAATAAAGGAGGGTAATTTTAGTTTATTCTCTAGCTAGACAAACTATCTTTATCGTATATTTAACCAAATATTAAAGTAGGATATCTATTTTCGGCTAAGGATTATATTATGGGACCCTAGGTCTAGGATGCAGAAAGGGATACTAAACTGGCGTCGTCTATTAATGGCGATATGTAGCTTTAAGATATAGGTAACTGGCTTACTAGCTTAGCCGTTATAGCCTTTTACTTAAATAGGCTTCTCTAGTCGGGTGGCATTTATATTTAAGAACTTAGCAACGTTATTCGCATAAGTAGTATTTATAAAGGTAAAGCTATTTGCTCTAGTGTTAATAAGGGCATTTATATTAACTCTATATCTATTTTAAGATACTATATATAGAACCGTAAAGTGTTTTCCACCTATTAGCTAACTTAAATTAATCTCCTTAAGATTAATAGGATACCCTAGGGGGGAGTCTTTCCCTAAGGTTCTTTTTTTCCTAACTTATTAGACGTTTCTTCTTCCTCTATTTCCTTAATATTACCTATATTCTTTAGCTCTAGGCAGAACGTAGTAAAGTAACTATTCTTTCCGCAATTAAAGCATATAACCATAGCAGGGTTAATTAGGGTATTACAATAAGTATTAACTAAAGGCGTAGTATATAGCAAGTTGGGCGAGGCTTGTGGGTATGTAGTTGTAACCACCTTTAGTATAAGGGCGGTCGTGGTTTGTCTTCCAACGCTAGCTCCTATTAGTATGGCGGATAGGTTCCGGTTACTACGGGACCGCTTTAGTTAATTAGAATAAGTATTATTTTATTTTAGTTCTAAATCTAGTAACGAACATTGGGCTGCGAGTTTTTGGTAGGTTAGTAGGTTGTTTAAGGCTACCGCGATCTTCTCTTATAGTTAGACCGTTAGCTTATTATATAGGTCTAAATGGTAGTTTTTAGTAGGAACCTGGCCTTCGCCTATTAGATATAAGAACTAGGTCTAAAACTTAGTAAAGGATTAGTTTAATTTTATTATTAGGTAGTTATAGTTATAATAGGCATCCTGTACTTTATTTAGATTAATATAGATAGTAGCTAGATACTATATTATCTTATTAACAGATATAAACCAAATAGGTAACTTATTCTTAAACTTGGCCTAAAGGTATTACTAGGCGTCCCTAATAGTTTAACTAAAGAGGTAGAGCATTTTAGCTTCTTTAGAGGGGAAATAGTTATAGTTAATATAAAGCTTTCCTCGCACTTAGATTCTCTAGTTCTTAAAGGTTAGGTCTATACCGTTTAATAATAGTAGGGGGTTAGGGAGCTTAACGGACTTTAATTACTTTATTATTGTATCTATACTCTCTAGTATATCGTATTTAGTTAAGCGAATAGGTTAACTAAGGCTTTATAAAGGGGAGGCTAGGCTGTTTTATAAGGCAGTAAGGCTTTCTAGGATCTCCTTTAGAGTCTCTTATATACTTTAGGCTTGAAGACAATCGACCTTCTAATTAGCTGCAAGGGTACGGATCTGCTTATATATACCTATAACGTCGTCATTATCTTCAACTTTTGATCCTAACTAGATCTCGTGTTCCTCTTAGGTAGAGGTAGGTCTTTTAGATAAGCTCGCTTTAGGTGCCATCGTCGGCTTCCTAGGGTTTGTTAGAATTGTATAATTCGGTTTTAATTCCGGGGTTCTTTTAGGGGTGTAGGTTAAGTACAGTCTGGCCTATAAAGTAGGATATTATTAGGGCCTTCTTAGGCGTAGTAGTGTAAGTTTTTTAATATCTAAGTATAACGCATTGACGTGTCGTTGCAGATAAAGGTCTTCTTTTAGGGTGGGATATCATTAAGGCCTTCCTAGGCAATATAGGGAGAGCTTAGTATAATGTAACGGGCTTATATAAATGCTTCTAAACCAAAGCTTGTAGATTGCTACTATATAAAAATACTAAGCTAAGAAGAAGAAGAAGTTTGTTAGAGACTGGCAAGATATAAAGGGGTCGCTAAGGCGCTAGTAGTAAGCGAGCCAATAGCGATTTTCTATCCCGGGGATGGAAAATCCTAATTGGTTAGCTCTATAAGTAATGTCGGCAGAATATGGCAGAATTTGGTAGAATACCTAGAAAGTAGCAGGTGACGCGCTCTAGCACCATCATAGCTTCTTTCTTTTTCCAGTTAATAATAGGGTTGTATTATTTAAGCTAGTTTGTTCTAAAGATAATAAGGAAGTTAGTAAGTAGTATAATATAGGCCCAGAGCTCTTCCTAGTGCCCATTTATATCTAGGTAGAGTTGTGCTATATAGGTAATCTTCTATATAGTATAACTACTATTAGCAAGTTATAGGGCGCGGGCTTTAGTAAGGGGTAAGGTAGGTAGGTTATAAGTACGCACAAATTAGATATCTATAAATTTATTAGTAGCTCTGCAATTAATTATAGAACGGCTTTTATATTATTTTTTAGTAGGAGTTCCTATTATAGGTAAAACTATCTATTTTTATTTATTTATCTTTACTAAGTTATTTATTAAGTAGGCCGATATATAGATCCCTCTATCCTTAGGGCTAGGACTTAGCGTTTTCCACTTCTATATCTAACTCTACCGCTATTACTGCGTCTTTATCTTATATAGTAGTAGTATATAGTAATATATTTAGTGTTTAGGGTATTAGGTTAAGTATTAGGTAGTAGCTACTAAACCTAGCTATTAGGCAGTTTGGGTTATTATAATAATAGCCTTCTTAACAGCATCTATAGCAGCATCTTAGTTTTTAGAGTAGCTTACGCTCTCTATCTAGGAGTTTTTACAGAAAGGTTGGTATAGAGAGGTTAATATTGGCTCTAGTGGTATTTAAGGTAGTAGGCGTTAGTGGCTTAGTATATATAGGTTTAGTAGGCCCAGAGGGCTTTTATAGGGAGGTCTTTAGGTAAGGGTTAGTGTCCGTATCACTTCCGGTAATACGTATCGCTATTGCAATAGTATTGGGTAGTAACTGATTTTAATTAATGCTTAATTGATTCTCCTATTCTATAGGTGGAATTTGGTGGATTTCCTAAGCTCGCTTAGCTCACGTAATCGCGTGCAACTGCATTGCGAAACCTTGTTCAGACACTGGGGGCATTTAGTTCTATGACAGTGCTTAAACGCACCACCTGCCAAATTCTGCCAAATTCTGCCAGATTCCATCAAATTCTGCCATATTCCACTAAATTCTGCTAAATTCTGCTATGTTGCTAAAGTGACTAATTACAATTTTCCATGCTAGGCATGGAATATCGCCATTAGCTCGTTTACCACTACCACCTTAGCGGCTATCCTTACATCTTTACGTCTTCTCCTCTCTTTACCCACTTGGTGACCTATAGCTTAATTATATTTATATTAATTAGATCCTTTAATGCCTAGCAAAGCTTTAATTTTATTATAGTATCTATAGGATTACTGCCTCTATTAATCTATTTAATCTCTACTATTTCTCTTCTTTTATATAATTGTTATAGACATATTAGGTTAACTATAAGTTATTTCTCTTATATTATTCTAAGTTTAACTAAGCAATTATATAGAGATTTTAAATTGGTATAAAGGATAAGCGGTAATTATTTAAGTTATGGAATCTTTTTAATAATTGCTTTAATTATAGCTCTAGTGTTAAATCCGTAGGCCATTCTATATAATTTAGATGCTAAGACACTTTATATAACCTACTTGCATTTAATAGATAACTAATAAAGGATATTGGCTTTATTATATTTATCTATAAGTATAATAATAAAGCCAATTTAGGATAAGAGGTTATAGTTATTTGTAAAAGATAAGTCTATAAAGATTATTAATTTAAGGGAGTTTTTATTAGTATTAAGTTATACAAAACAGAGTCCTCTTAAGGGGTTATTAATTTGCCACTATAGCCGCTTATTAAGCTGCTTTACGTGTTCCTCTTTTAGATTAATAACTTATACTATAAATAAGAGGTTAAAGGCAGCTTCTAGTTAGCAGACTATGGCAATATAGGCTCCTTTTACTCTTTAAGCAACATACTAGTCCTTTAGTATAACTACCTTACAGACTTCCCCTTTGGAGCTAGTTAGGTCTATAACCTTTATAGTAATTAACTTTAGGTTTTAGTATTGACATTTCTAGGTAAGGGTTATTAAGTCCTTTTTTTGCTTAATATAGCCTCCATTAAACTTAATTGGGGTATTTAGTATAAGCTTCTCTCTTTCTTTTACTAGGAACTTTGCCTCCTAAAGCCTAACTTCTTTAGCCTCTATAAAGGTTTTATTAGCAAGGAATAGTATATTATTAGTCTGCAATCCTATAATTCTAAAGCTATTACTGTTTATATATAACAGGTAGGGGTTATATATTAACTAGTTTATCTATAGCTTATTAAAATAGTAATGGTAGTATATATTAAACTAATAGTTACCAGCTTCCGGGACACCGTAGAGTGGTTTAATAACTCTTAGAATTAATCCATCCCCCAGTCCAAGTTTTGGCAGTGGGCGTATAAAGAAGTTTCTGTTTAGGTAGGTACTACTTATAATAACGGCGGTCAGTAAAGAAAGCTTGGGGGTTCTCGTTGTTTAACTTTTTAAAAGTTGTAATAGAAGATTATAGGTTATTAATTAAGCCTGTTAGGCTGTTAGAAGGTTTAAAGTAGGTATATTAGCAAGCTAGTAACTCCTAGTAAGCATTAATAAGTTTATTATAGAGGAGCTTATTAGTATATAAGTCTGGGTTAAGACTATACTAGAGGTGTCTTAGTTCTTTAATAAGCAATTACAGATAGTCTAGGGTTAATTTTCTAGTATTCTTACCTTTGCTTATTATAGACCTTAAGGTTATTAAGTTCCATTGCCCTAGTATACCACGTCTATACTTAGGTCCCTTAAAGTAGTTGCGTATAACGTTACAGATTTAGTTAAATAAAAGGGTTAGGGTGATGTTTTTAAGGTTGGTGTAGTAGTAGTTAAGTGCTAAGCCGCGTAATATTATAGGGTAGGCTTTAACCTTAGCTTCTTGGGGTATATTAGCTCTGCTATAAAGGTTATAGAAGATAGTAAGTTTAAAGTCGAAATTGTCATCTTCTCTGCTATACTTATTATCTTCTATATATATCTTTATAAGGTTTATTAACTCCTTGCTAAAACCCTAGCTTTAACTCTATCCTTTAGGTGATTCTAGTTATAGGGTTAGGTTAATATAATTAGACTCCTATTATAGGGGTAGTATAGGGGTAGGCTGGAGTGTAGTAGTAGGTGGTATTATAGGTAAAATGGGGTTTATAGGTGGTATTATAAGTAGGATAGAGTTTATAGTTGGTAAGATTAAGGTTGGGGTTTTAATGGTACTAGTGCTGGTGAAGTTATTCTTAAGGAGGTAGTTAATTCATCCTAAATTAAACTTCCCTCTAATTGCCATATATTCCCTAATCTTAAGCTTAGTCTATTCTATAGGTTCTTCTTCTTATAGGGTGTTAAAGAGTAACTATAGGACTATAACACGTCTATCTTTCTTAACCCATACGTTATAAAGTTAAAGGAAGTGTTGGAGGTTATAAACAGTTATCTAGTTGCAATTCTTAAAGACTTCTAGTATAAAGGTGCTAAAATCATCGCAGTAAAGTTCCTATAGGTTATCGTCTTTTATATTATAAAATCTATATTTTATAATCTTGTACTATATAAATTTATTAATTTCTTCTTTATTAATATCTTTAGACTATATATTAAGCCCTTCGCTCCATCTCCTCCGTCCTTCTTTAACTTATGCCTTAATGTCTAATATATTAATTCTTATCTCGTAACTCTTGTCAAGTTTAATTTTAGATTCTAAACGCGTAATAGACGCGGATGCTTAACTTTTTGTTAAGTTTGAATGCGTAATAGACGCGAACTAAGGGCCTATTAGATAGGGGTTGGTTCCTTAAGTACCTAAAGGCTATATAAAAAAAATTAAAGGCCTATTAGATGGGGGTTAACCTTTTAAGTATATGTTAACTAATACTCCTTAACGTAATCTAGGTAGTATAAAATGCGTAATAGACGCGAACCGAGGGCCTATTAAAAGGGGTCAGTTCCTTAAACACCTAAGGGCTGTGTATAAAGAGTTAAGGGCCTATTAGATAGGGTTTGACTTTTTAAATACACGTTGACTAATACTCCTTAGCAAACAAGATTAGTAGAGGCCTTTAGCAGGGACTGATCGAGCTTATCTCTCTTCATAGATAATACGTCTCCTAATCTGTAATCACTAATTAGTGTCCGTATTACTTCCGGTAATACATATCGCTATTGCAATAGTATTGGGTAGTAACTAATTTTAATTAATACTTAATTGATTCTCCTATTCTACAGGTAGAATTTAGTAGATTTCCTAAGCTCGCTTAGCTTACGTAATCGCGTGCAACTATATTGCGAAACCTTGTTCAGACAGTTAGTAGTAGCAATTTAGTTTAGTTATTGTTTAATCTTCTATAGGGCTGCTACTATATTATAAATATTATTATAGTTGTGGCTAGCGGCTGCATAACTAAGGCAATAAGTAACTCTTTTAAGGAGATCTTCCTAGTCTTTAGTATCGTCTTAGGTAAGGGCTCTAGTATATTCCTAGAATTTAATATAGAATTTATTAAATAATTTAGTAGGGCTTATCTTTAGGGTATATAGTTTAGCTTAGTTAGTAGCTAGTAGGTTATAGTCTTGGTATATTAGGTTAAGATTATTAAGGACTTCTTAGTAGGTCTACCACTTCTAAGGGCTATTAGTCTCCTATTAGGCGAAGAGTCTATTAAATAATATACCTTTTGTTCGCCTAATAATATAGCTAATCTTAGTATCTTCTGTAGGGAAAAGGTAGGTACTCTAAGTTAGTTTCTTATAAATTTATATCTTTTAGTAGCTATATTCCTTATAGGCTCCCTAAAAGATTAGGGGGTTAGGGTAGTATATATTAGACCCTATAGTAGCAGCTTAGGTTTAATTATTATAGCTTTTATTATTACTACTCTAGTAGGGGTTCCTGTTAGGTAAAGCTACTTAACGCTAACCCTCTATTAAGCGTTAAGTAGGTAAGGTTGCCAAGGGCGTAAAGACTTAAGTGGTGTTATATGTAGTAAAGAGGTATCTGGCGTTATTATAAATATACTTATTAAGCTAAGATTATAGATATTTAATTATGCCCTCTTTTTTAGTGACTGTAATAATAAGTGTAATTTCAGCCTTCTTTAACTATTGGATGTTATGTTTAGATACGCAGAGGTTATCTTTAGTTTCTTAACATATGTTATTAGCGAGCGCCTTATAAGCTTATAGGTCTTAGATAATATTGCAATCTTAAGTAGTATACATTTCAGCCTATATAAGCTTTAGGTGGTAGTTCTATAGGAGGCGGTAGTATTTATTAGGTTCTTATACTACCATTTTTATAAATATCTTAGCGTCTTATATTTTGATTTTAATAGGTAATAGTCCTTCTACTTATTTGTCTATAGTTGTATAGTTAATAAAAGATAAGATATTATTAATGTCTCTCTCTTTAGGCGTTAAGGCTAGGGCTAATAAGTTAAATTCTCTTAAGATTGATTGGCATTATAGGTTAAGTATAGGTATTAGGTTGTTCTTTAAGTTTAATATAGTGGCTAGTAAGGAATATTGTCTTACTATTATAGGTTCCTTAGAAGTATAAAGTAAGGCAACTTATAGATACGCTGCTTCTGGCAGCGCCTACAGTATTATAGAGACGTGGGATTGGTTATAGGCTAAGCGTTAGTGGTAAAAAGGCGTAATGTAATGTTATGAGACGCGAGCAGTAGCTACAGAGCGTATGTATTCGAGGAGTCTACAAGACGTTACGCGATCGATCGTAAGGGTCGAGGGCGTAAGGAGGTGATATACCTACGCGTAGCTGACGTAAGCTGTACGCGAGGTGTACGC